>Ga0209670_100022_pt1 | contig 109717 bp, 101 predicted proteins | sample PerSpoBPS_BMetaG_FD_184741 | JGI IMG/M metagenome (GOLD analysis project Ga0209670, IMG submission 184741) | Thermal spring microbial communities from Yellowstone National Park, Wyoming, USA - Perpetual Spouter B (PS_B) MetaG (SPAdes) (version 3) | ecosystem: Environmental > Aquatic > Thermal...
GGAGTATGAATTTTGTAGGTAGGGCATATTATAGTGGAGGAGGGGCGAGGGGAGGGATGAGTGTGATAGATTTGGATGGAGATGGTAGGCAGAACATAATATTTGGAGATAGGTCATCAGGATGTGTGCATATATTTGAGTTTGGAGAGGGAACGGCATCAGGACAAGTTTGGTGGGGCTATAACAGAGCAAATCCAAAACAAAACGGGGTAAGATAGAGATTGTTCTAATAAAAAACTAAATTTTTAGCAATAGATTATAAATTTTTTCTTATAGATTATAAATTTTTCTTTCTATGCTTTCTCGTAAATATTATGTTTGGGGAGAGCCACCTTGGTACATGAGAGATGAGAGATTTGTAATAAAAAGAAAAGATTTCGTACCAGCATATATAAAGCTGAGAGAGGACGGAGCTTGGAAAATCAAAGAGAAAGTAGAAAGGGCGATAGAATCTCTCAAAAAATGTAGGGTTTGTCCGAGAAATTGCGATATTGATAGAAACATAAAAAAGGGAGTATGTAGGGTAGGGCGTTATGCAATAGTGTCAAGCGCTTTTCCTCATTTTGGTGAGGAAGATTGCTTACGCGGATGGAACGGTTCAGGAACTATTTTCTTTTCTTTCTGCAACTTGCGATGCGTTTTTTGCCAGAATTTTGATATATCTTGGAGAGGAGAAGATAGTGTTGAAGTATCTCCACAAGACCTTGCCAAAATAATGATAAGATTGCAGGACATGGGATGTCACAACATAAATCTTGTTACACCGGAACATGTTGTCCCCCAAATACTTGAAGCTCTCTATTATGCAATAGAGATGGGATTACGACTTCCAATAGTTTATAACACAAGTGCTTATGATTCTGAAGAGTCAATAGAACTTATGGACGGAATAGTAGATATATACATGCCAGATTTTAAAATATGGTATCCTGAAGTCTCGTGGAAATACCTTGGGGTGAAAGATTACCCGGAGGTTGCGAGAAAAATAATAAAGAAAATGTGGGAGCAAGTTGGTGATTTGAAATTTGATGAAAACGGTCTTGCTTTAAGAGGACTTTTGGTGAGACATCTTGTTATGCCAAATAACATTGCGGGAACCTATGAGATAATGCAGTTTCTTGCAAAAGAGGTTTCCATTCACACTTATGTGAATATCATGGATCAATATCACCCTGCGGGGCTTGTTGCTATGAAACCCAAAAATTATCCAGAAATTGCAAGGAGAATAACACAAGAGGAGTATGATAAAGCTGTGGAGTATGCAAGAGAAGCAGGTCTTTACAGGTTTGATGTAAGATGGTTAAGATATTTCTGAATTATTTTATTTTTTATGGATTATTTTATTTGGAAGATCTTTGATTATATTGTATTTTGGTGAAGGTTATTATATTTGGAGCGTCTGGGCAACTCGGCGGAGATCTTTTGAGAATTTTGAGTGGAAACTTCGGTTTCAAGCCCTCTAAATTTGAATTTGAAATCCTTGCTCTCACCAGATATCAATTAGACATCAGAGATTCAAGCAAAGTAAGAGATGCTATTTTTTCTTTCAAACCGAACTTTGTTTTTAATGCTACTGGTTGGAATGATGTTGATGGTGCAGAAAAAACAGAAAATATCCAAGATGTCTTTGCAGTAAATTCTTTCTCTCCCCTAAATATGGCTTTGGCATGTAATGAAGTTGGTGCAGTTTTTATAAATATATCAACAGACTATGTTTTTGATGGAAAAAAAATGTCTCCCTATGAAGAAGAAGATGAACCGAATCCTCTTTCTGTTTATGCTTTATCTAAGCTTTTTGGAGAGATACTCATAAAAAAATATTCAAAGAAGTTCATAATAGTTAGGTCCGGCGGGTTATATGGAGTAAATGGTTCTGCAATTTCAGGGAGGCAATTTAGAAATTTTCCGGAGAAAGTGATAGAAAATCTCTCTTCTGGAAAGAAAATGAGAGTTGTTTATGATAGATTCTCTGCTCCAACTTGGACATTTGACCTTGCAAGAAAAATGATAGAGGTAGCTCTTGATGATTTTTGTGGGGTAATACATATAATGCAGATAGGAGAAATCTCATGGTTTGATTTTGCATGTGAGGTTGCAAAACTTTTAAAACTTGATTTGAATTTGATAGAGCCTGTCCCCGAATCAGAATTTAAAACGCCCGCCCAAAGACCGAAATATTCAGTTCTTAAAAATTCTGTTCTTGAAAAACTTGGAAAAAATGATATGCTTGATGTGAAAACCGCTCTCAGAGAGTATTTAAAGCAAAGAAATTTGATAGTTTAGTTGCATGGAAAAGCAAAAGTTTCATTAAAATTTAAAAAAATTTTTTTTATCAATAGATTCTCTGATATGCACTATTTTTTTAACCTGAAAAACCTCCTGAGTTTTGAAGGGGTGGCTCTTATTTTCTTCTCTTTGCTTTTAGCTTACATTTTTTACCATGAGCTGAAAAGTTTTAAATTAAAGTTCATCTTCTTTCCCTTTTTCCTTGGAATATCTTTATTTGTAGTATTGAGAGATGAAAGGCGAGGAGTAATTCAAAAACTCACCAAAAATTACGAGGAAACAAAAAATATAAGTTATCTTTATAAACTTGCATCTATTTATGAGTATGAAGGTGAAATTCGGGATGCAGTAAAAACATATATGGACATTATAAAAGCTAATCCAAACGAATTTGCGGCATATTTGAGATTATCTGTAATTTTGGCTCAAACTGGGCATATACCACTTGCTCTGGAGTTTGCAAAAAGAGCATCAGAAATAAATCCAGAAAGTATGGAGGCAAAGCATATAGTTGAAGTACTGCAAAAAATATTGAAATCTTCTCCACATGAAGAATAAAATTACTCAGCGATGTTTCTTATTTATCTTCTCTCTTTTTCCCCTTTCTGCTTTTCAAATTACTTTCTGCTTGAAAAAGCAAGAGATAAATGCGGAAATATTCATAAAAAGCTACTCAACATGGGCAATAGAAAAAAAATTTGTTGTAGGAGAGGAAGATCGGGATAAAAACAAAGAAAAATCTCAATCAAACAAGGCAAAAGCAGAAGTAGTGATTACAAGATATGAAGAATCACCTCAGTTTTTTGATCAACATGGCAACCCAAAAACCTACAAGATAAAGGTAGATGTGGAATATAGGGTAATATGTGAGGATGAAAAGGATTTTTCTGGTAAGTTTTCTGCCCACGAGATATTTTTATCGTCAAATCCTCGTGATTACACTCTTTCAGTATCAAAATCAAAACTTACAATAGAAAGAAAAATAATACACAAAGTAATTTCTCAAATACAAAAAATGTGCTTCAGATAAAATAAAAGTTGATATAAAGTAAAAGTTGATGAAAAAAAGAAATAGCAAAAAATAATAAAGAAAAAATTAAAAAATAATGATGATTTTTGGTAAAAACTTGTGGAGCAAAGTCGAACAAACATTAGTTGTTGAAGGTGAAAAATCTTTCATTCTTGAAAACTCACAAAAAAAGTTTTTTAGAAAAGGAAATCCCTTCTCAATAATATCTGAATTTGTAAAAGAATTTGAAGGAGAAAAGGTAGGATATATATCTTATAACCTTTCAAGGTTCGTTGAGAAAATTAATATATGCGAGGATGACCTGAAAATACCTGATGCAGTAATATCAATTGTAAAAGGCAAGAAAGAATTCAATTTCTCTCTTTTGCCTCAAAAGACTTCAATCTTGAAAATCACAATAGATCACGAATATGAAAAGGAAAAATTCATATCACAAGTCCTTAAAATAAAGGATGAGATCTTCAAAGGAAATGTATATCAAGTAAATTTATCGCGAAGAATTGAGTTTGAAAGCAAAGAAGATATAAAAAGTGATGAAGCATTAGCAATATTTTTAAGATACTATAAAGTGCAACCTGTTCCTTATCCAGCGTTTTTTGACTTTTCAAATTTAGGTTTTGTGCTCGCAAGTGGTTCTATGGAACTTTTTTTGGAGAAAAAAGGAAAAAAAATAAGGGAATGCCCAATAAAAGGTACAAGAAGATTAGAATATAAAAAATTAATAAATAAATCAAATGGTTACAATGATGAAACAAAAGATAACGACAAAATGGAACAACAAAAAATAATTCAAGAACTAAAAAACAGCGAAAAAGAAAGAGCAGAAAACTTGATGATAGTTGATATGGTTAGAAACGATCTCGGAAGAATATGTCTCCCCGGAACTGTGAAAGTAAAAAGATTGTTTGATGTAGAAAAATATACAACGCTAATTCATCTTGTTTCAGAAGTTGAGGGAGAACTCAAAACGGAAAATTTAGATGAAATACTCCTTGCAACTTTCCCTCCTGCATCTGTAACAGGAGCTCCTAAAAAATCTGCGATGGAGATAATAGAAAGACTTGAAGAAAAAAGAAGAGGACCGTACTGTGGTGCAATTTGCTACTTTAAAGAAAACGGAGATTTTGTTATGTCAGTTGCAATAAGAATTTTTCTTGCATTGAAAAATAAACTCTTCTATTGGACAGGTTGTGGAATAACATATGACTCTGATCCGTATCAGGAGTGGGATGAAAGTATAACAAAAACAAAAGCATTCATAAAGGCTCTATTTGAATAAAAAATTTGAATAAAAAATGAATAAAGAACAAAAAAATAAGGGAAAGCGAAAATAATATGGATGTGGATAAATCAAAAAAATTTTTGAAGGGTTTTGGTATAGTTTCTTTCTTCATTCTTTTGAGCAGAGTAACCGGACTTTTGAGGGAAATGGCAACGGCTTTCTTTTTGGGGGCAAGCTACATAACTGATGCATTATTTGTTGGATGGTCAATCCCGAACACTTTCAGGAGATTTTTCGCTGAGGGACTCGTAGCACCTGCATTTGTTCCGGCATTCACAAAAGCAAAAGAAAAAAAAGAAGAAGAAAAAGCCTTCGCATCTGTTATGGGGCAAATTATCATAATAACTGGAATCTTATCTTTACTGATTTTTATACTCTCACCCGTTATACCACATATACTTTCGCCAGGATTTTCTCCCGAAGGAAAAAGGTTGGCGTCATTTTTTACTGCGTCTTTATCTTTCTATCTTCTGTTTATATCTTGTGCAACAGTGCTTTCTGCGTTCTTGAACGCATTTCACATTTTCGGAGTTCCAGCGGCAACGATGAGCATATTCAACTTGGCAGTCATCATATTCATGCTGATTTTCTCAAAGATAAAAAGAGAAGACTTGGGTTTTGTTGTAGGAGTAATGGTAGGTGTGGTAATCCAAATAATAATACAAATTTTCCCTATTTTGAAAATTATAAAGCCAAAAATATCTTTTAATTCCAATGAATACTCAAAAAGAATATGGGATGCTCTTCTACCGGTAATTGCAGGAGGAGCGGTGTATCAAATAAATTTCCTTGTATCACGAGCAATAGCGTCTTTTGGTGGGGAAAAAACAATATCATTTCTCACATACGCTATGAGATTTTTTGAATTCCCTCTCGGAGTTTTTGTATACTCAATTTCTTATGTATCTTTGCCTTTTATGGCGGAAGGGGGGAAATCAAGAAAAGAAAGTTTTTCAAGAGCGATTTTTTTCTCAACAGCCATCGTCATACCAGCAACAGCTGGATTGATTTTATTTTCAAAACCTATAATATACTTTGTTTTTGGATACGGAAAATTTGTTTTTGAAGATGTTATCGGAACAGCGGAAGCTCTCGTTATGTATTCGGTGGGACTTATAGCGGTTGCAATTTCAAGAATATTTATAACAGATTTTCAAGCGTCAGGACAGCTCAAAATTCCAGTTATATCAGGTATAATAGCTTTTCTTGTAAATGCTGTTTTCTGCCTGATTTTAGTTGAACATCTAAAACACAAGGGAATAGCACTTGCTTCATCAATATCATCTTTTATATCTATGATTTTTCTCATAGCAAAATCTGATAACAAAAAAATTTTCAGAGAAGTTCTCATGGGTTTTTTAGTTTCATTCCCTGCATTAGTTATTATCTTTATTTCAAGCATTTTTTATCTTCCAAATTACCTCAAAATCCCAAAAGTAAGTTCGCTTTTAATATTTGGAGGAATAGTTCTAATATCTTCTCTTGTTTTGCTCGGAGCTTTGAAAAAATTTAACAGAAAAACATTAATGGAATAATAACAGTTTAGATGGTATAACAAAGAAAATTGAAAATAATAAAGCAGAGGTTAGCATAAGTTGGATTGCTTCTTTTATCTTATTTTCGCTTTTGGGCAATTCAAAATCACCAATTGAATAATAATTTATCTTTTCAAGCTTAATTTTCAAAGCTCCGCTGAATGCTGTAATTGGTATGTAAGAATTCGGACTTTGTGTTGCTCTTCTAAACCTCAAAAATGTTTTTATAATATCTTTTATATTTTTTCGCAAAATAAAAGCTGCCGCTAAAATAAAAGCAAAAGATATTCTTGCAGGTATGAAAGAAAGTATATCATCAAACTTTGCTGATATAAATCCTACAAATCTATATTTTTCGTTTTTATAGCCGACCATGGCGTCAAGAGTGTTTACAACTCTATAAACTATCGCAAGCTCTATCCCACCTACGGAGAAGAAAAAAAGAGGAGCTATTATGCTATCTACAAGATTTTCGGCAACGCTCTCAACAGAAGCGGAAATTATATGAGGTTTTTCTAAATTGCTCACATCTCTACTTACCATTTTCCCTACATTTTTCCGCGCTAAAACTAAATCATTTGATGAAAGAGCAGAAAAAACATCAAAAGCATGATCTTTTAAAGATTTGATAGCAAAAGTTGATTTGAGAAAAAAAATGTCAAAAGCAAAAACCAGAACAAAAAAGAAAATCTGATTTGAATTATGAAAAAAATTGAGTGCTTTCTTTATAAGAAGATAAGGTAAAAGGTAAACGCAAATTCCCAAAACTAAAACTAAAAATCCGCCAAAAAATTCAAAAAACCTATTCCCTCTTTTTATAAGAGAATCTAATTTCTCCACCGCTTTCCCTGTGATTACAACTGGATGAAAAAATCTATGAGGTTCCCCAAAAAACAAATCAAAAATCAAAGCAAAAACAAATACAAAAACCAAGTAGTGTCTCTGAACAAAATTATAAGTTAGATCAAAATTTCCAATATCCATAGTAGCAAAAGAAAAATTTTTAAATTTTTATTTAGTTGATATGATGATTGTTAGATTCATTTTAATTTTTCTAATTTTCATTTTTATATTTTATGGAGAAGCAAGTTCTCAGACCGTCTCCATACTATTACCCCGGAACATAAGCGGAGATAAAGATATAGAATGGGTTTCAAGAACATTTGGGAGGGCATTTTTACTCGAGGTAAAAAAGGAAGGAAAATTCAAAGTTGAGCTAATTGAAGATACAAAAAATTTCCCGGATTCAGATTTCGTTGCAATATCATCTTTCAAAAAATCAAAAGACGGAAAAAGAATAATATTTTATATGAACATATTATCAAAGGAAGGAAATAATTTGTTGAGAGGAGAAAAATACTCACTTATTGAAAGTTTTTCTTTTGCATTTTTGCCAGAGTTAATCTATGAAATGAAAACATATATTTCTCGGATAATGAGATTATATATTGCAGGAAGTGCAAGACCGGAATCAAAATTCAATCCAATAAAGTACAATTTCAGTCAAGATGTAATCTCAAAAATATCCAAAATACTTTCTGCAACAGGAGGGAGGGTAAATTTGGAAGAAATTATTTTTTCACCAGAAGAGGCGGATAAATGGTTAAACCTCGGTACACAGAGTATATCGCAAGGAAAAATCCATGAGGGTATATCTTATATATTAAGGTTTGTAGCGAAAAAGGGACCGGAGTTTACAGATGAAAAGGAGCTCTTAGAGGATAAAAGAATAAAAAAAGTAGCAGAAGTGCTGAAATTAGCTTTGCCCGGAACATCAAAGGCAAGGGATGAAAGCGTGAAACTTTTTCTTACATCACAGTTTTACAGAGATTTTTCAGAAAATGAGATGGATTTACTCTCAACCTGCATAGAAAATGATATGTTTATGTGGCCAGCTTCAAAAAGGCTTGGAGAAATACTATTCGCAAGGGGAGATTACAAACGAGCCGCCCAAATCCTAAAAGATTACATTTCAGCAGCAAATGAAAGCTTTGATTTTATCCTAAATTTCTCTAAGGTAATATCTTTGGTTGATGACCTTGGGAGAGGTTTTTAGAATAGCTTTTCACACCATCAAAAAATGCAACAAAGACTGCGAAAAGAAAAACAACAAAAATATTGAAAAGTAAAACTTTAAGCATCTCTGGATGAATAGAAGATTTTCCGTCACCTATTATTGAATACTGCTGATGTAAAGTTCTCCATATTTTTACAGAAAACCAAACCAGAGGAACATTTGCGGAACCTACAATAGCAAAGACAGCTCTTAATCTTTTTGTTTTCTCCCTTGTTTTCTCATCAATGCCAAGCATAAGATACGCTACATAAATTAAGAACAAAATCAAAGTTGTAGTAAGGCGAGCTTCCCAGACCCACCATACACCCCAGATTGGTCTCCCCCATATAGAACCTGTGAGAAGAGCGAGAGCTGTAAAAACAGCTCCTACTTTTGCAAATGACCATGCGATGAAATCAGCCCAATTCCTCCTTTTGAGAACATAAACAAGGGAAAAAAATCCACTTATTATTATAAAAGAAAGCCCAACCCACGCGCTTGGAACATGAATATACATTATTCTTTGAGCATCACTTTGAAGTTTATCAGGTGGAGCAATAAATAAAGCAAGATAACTTCCTACACCACACATTGCAAGAAGAAAAATTATAACCGGTGGAAAAATCTTCACTGTTTTACCTCCAGTTTATGCCATACTTTTTCATTTTTCTCCACAGTGTTACCCTGCTCATGTTAAGGTTCTTTGCGGCTTCGGAAATGGAGCGGAACTTCAAAAGTGCTTCATAAATGCTTTCCTTCTCTATTTCAGACTTACTTTTTACCTTTTGTTCTCCATCAAATTTAAAAAAAACAGAGTTCAAATTTGAAGAGTTTAAACTTGAAGAAATGAATGGTTTTGAAATTCTCTTATGTTCAACTATAACATCTTCACTTATGTTTTTTGATTTTGACATAAGGTAAGCTCTTTCCAAGATATTTTCAAGTTCCCTGACATTTCCTGGGTAGTTCCATTCAAGAAGCTCCTGAATAGCTCTTTTTGTCAGAAATTTTTTCCCTAAACCATATTTTTTGTTCAGCTTCTCAATAAAAAACTCAGCAAGAGGTATTATGTCTTCTTTTCTTTCTCGCAAGGGAGGGATATGGATTCTGAAAACAGAAAGCCTAAAATATAGGTCAGATCTGAAATTCCCCTTTGAAACCTCTTCTTCTATATTTTTGTTCGTCGCAGATATAACTCTGACATCAACACGCGATACTTTTGTGTCGCCAAGCTTTTCTATTTCTCCTTTCTCTATTGCTCTGAGTATCTTCGGTTGCAAAGATAAAGATAGGTCTCCGATTTCATCTAAAAACAAAGTTCCGCCATCAGCTACCTCAAATTTTCCGGGTTTATCTTTTTCTGCTCCTGTAAAAGCTCCTTTTTTATAACCGAAAAGTTCGCTTTCCAATAGATTCTCAGGAAGTGCAGAACAATTTACCTTCACCAGAGGTTTTCCGGCTCTCCGGGAGAGATTATGTATAGCCTCTGCTACAAGCTCTTTTCCAGTACCAGTTTCCCCCGTTATGAGAACAGGAGAGTCAGTTTGAGAAGCAATTTTTATTTTCTCAAAAACTTCCCTCATTTTTTCGCTAACGCCAACTATACCGCAAAAAACATCCGTGTCTTGAAAGGATGGACCAGGAGAAATTATAAGAATATTAAGGTCATCAGGGGTTTGTACCCTTGTGACTTTGACCTTCCTTTTGTCTTCTGATATTTTAACTTCAAGAACTGTTTCTGGTTTTAAATCGTCGGAGAAATCTTCACCAAAAATTTCTTTGCAATTTTTTGCCATTATCTCCTCCCGGGGAATACCCAGAACTTCTGCCGCCGGTAAAGAAGCGTAAAGAACAGAAAATTCATTATCATATATGAGTATTGCATCTGAGAGTACATCAAGGAATCTACAATCAATTTGCAAACCCGAAAATTTTCCCATACATCAAAAATCTAACACTATAAAATGGATTTTTTATTTTTTCAAACAGCTTTGATCAAGCCGGAGAAGTTTATATTCCTAAAATTGTTACAGATGCAACTGATCCGGGACCTCCAAGATTATGTGCAAGACCTATCCCTCTTTTTATTCTTACTTGTCTTTCTTTCTCAACTTTTCCTCTGAGCTGATTTACAACTTCATATATCATTCTCAAACCAGAAGCTCCGATCGGGTGTCCAAACGATTTAAGACCACCCGATGGATTTACAGGAATTTTTCCGTCAACAAAAGTATCTCCATTCATGATAAGTTTCCATCCTTGCCCTTTTTCAGCAAACCCCAAATCTTCATAGTTAGATATCTCGGTCCATGTGAAACAATCATGGACCTCGGCAAAATCAACATCTTGCGGTGATATTCCTGCCATTTCATAAGCCTGCTGAGCAGCTAATTTGGTTGCAGGGAAACCTATGTAGTCAAAGTCAGGTTTAAATTGAGGTCTTGCTGATGTGACAGCAAGTCCAAGTCCCAGTATTTTTATATAATCTTTTTTCAGGTCTCTTGCGACTTCTTTTCTTGCAATAATTGCGCACGCAGCTCCATCTGTGACCGGACAACAATCAAATAATCCGAAAGGATAAGCCACCATGGGAGCTGCAAGGACTTCCTCTTCTGTTATCTCTTTTTGGAAATGCGCCTTTTTATTTCTTGCCCCATTTCTATGATTCTTCACAGCAACCCGAGCGAGTGGTTTCCTATCTATTCCGAAAGTTTCCATATATCTTCTTGCGGCCAGAGCAAAAACTCCGGGGGCAGTATTTCCTTTTATAAGAAGTGGATGCCAATCTATTCTTGGAAGACCTCTTGATTGTCTGTCTTTTAATTTTTCAACCCCCAAGGCAAGAACGATATCATAAATCCCAGCTGCGACCGAAAAAGCTGCATTTCTGAAAGCTTCCATCCCAGTAGCGCAGAAATTTTCAACACGAGTTATAGGTTTCCCATAAATTTTCAGAGCATCAGCCAAAGACGAACCAGACATGCCACCACCGAATCCGGGGAAGTATGTTCCAAGCCATGCTGCTTGAATATCTTCTCTTTTTATTCCAGCATCCTGTAAGGCTTCTTCAAAAGCTTCAACTGCAAGGTCTTCGTATGATTTATCATGCCTTTCCCCGAATTTTGAACAACCAACTCCTATTACTACAACATCATCTAAGTTCCCCTTTCTCATAAATTTTATTTTACTTTTTCTTCTTTTTGAATATAGAATTTACATCTATTTTGACTCCTGGGCTGTGCGTAGTAGAAATTGTAACAGACTTTATAAATTGTCCCTTTGCTGTTGGAGGCTTTAAAGAGTTGAGAGTTTTTATAAAGGTTTCTATGTTTTCTACAAGCTTACTAACTTCCCACGATATCTTACCTGCTGGTATATGTACGCATCCTCCTCTATCTGTTCTGAATTCAACCTTACCTTTTTTTGCATCTTCAACTGCTTTTTTGACATCATAAGTTAGCGTTCCAGCTTTTGGATTGGGCATAAGACCTTTTGGTCCCAAAATTTTACCTATTTTTGTGAGCTCATTCATCATATCGGGGGTTGCTATAACAACATCAACATCTGGTGCCTCCTTTTTCTCCGCAATTTCCCTTATAAGTTGCTCATCTGCAACAATATCTGCCCCTGCCTCACGAGCTTCTTGAGCTTTCTCCCCTTTTGCAAAAACTAAAACTCTGATATCTCTACCGACGCCATGTGGCAAAACAACCGCTCCCCTCACTGCTTGGTCTGTTCTTTTTGGATCTATCCCAAGCTTTACCGCAACATTTACTGTCTCATCAAAATTTCTTTTCATTTCCTTCAAAATAGATATAGCTTCTTCCAATCCATACCTTTTAGTTCTATCAACAAGTTTGAGATTCTCAAGATACCTTTTCCCTCTCCTTCCCATAGTTTTCTATCTTAAACGCAGATTTGAAAATTTTTACTTTTTTCAATTTCATTTTTTGAAATTTGAATTTTATTTCCAAAAGAGATGAGTAAAGAGCAATCAAAAGGTGTGACAATTTGGTTAACTGGGCTTCCATGTTCAGGAAAAACCACGATAGCAAATTCGCTCTCAAAGATACTCAAAGAAAAAGGGTACAAGGTAGAAGTTCTTGATGGAGATGTCATAAGAGAATATATTTCAAAAGGTTTAGGATTTTCAAGAGAAGATAGGTTTGAGAACATAAGGAGAGTAAGCTTTGTGGCAAAATTACTTACAAGAAATGATGTTATAACAATTGTCGCTGTAATATCTCCATATAGGGAGATGAGAAAAATGGCAAGAGAAATGATAGGAGAAAACTTCATAGAAGTCTTCGTAAATGCACCGTTGGAAGTATGCGAGGAAAGAGATGTAAAAGGAATGTATAAAAAAGCAAGAGAAGGTTTAATCAAAAATTTCACAGGAATTGATGACCCATATGAACCACCTGAAAATCCAGATATAGAGATCAGAACAGATATTCTAACAGTGCCAGAATGCGTCGCAAAAATATTGAATTTTCTCAAAGAAAAAGGATATGTGAAAGATGAACTTATGTGAATGAAAATGAACAAAAGAAGAAAAAGAATTCAAATCTTTCAAATCATCTCAATACTTGTCATAGTTACACTTTGGATAAAAGCAATCGTTTCATATTTAGATTTTCCCGAACAAATACCTTTGAGTTTTGGAATTGAAGGAAGACCAAGCTTTTACGGGAACAAAATTTTCATCTTTGCCCTCTGTTTTTCCCTCTCGCTCATACCCAAAGTTATATTCTTGATTACATTTTTCAGAAAAAAAATTGCAAGAAAAAAAGGAATAAAAGATGAGATTATTGATAGCTACTTCATACCTATTGTTGAAACAAACTTTTTTATTTCAGTGTATATGCTCATAGTATTTGAGGGTATAATATTTGGAGTAAAAGAAGGGAAAATACCTTTCTGGTTTTTCCCGTTTTTGTTTTTGACTCCGATCATAATAACTGCATATTTTTTGATAAGAACAGTCATTACCTTATACAAAGTTTCAGCGAATACAAAAAAATAAATATGAGATTTCTTTATTAACCATATCACATTCTGAATTTCTGTTTTCTGAATATTGCGTTATAGCAATCTGCTTATCTTATTGAACTTTCCTTGAAAAAATCCCATATTAGCTGGTTTGCATCTAAATCTTTACTTGTTTTTCCAATAATCCTTTCTGGAAGATATTGCAAACCCCCTGGCCATGTGTGTCCTCCACCCTCAATAGTATATAAAATCACCTTTTCTCCATCTTTACACTGATTATATATTTCTTTTTTGACTTTTGTCCCATCAGATGGATCCTTATCTTGCTCCCACCCTATTTGAGGGGATAATTCACAACCGTTAATTTTCGCCCAGAACTTCGCAGTATTTTCGGCAGATAAAACCTTTCCCCTCTTTTCTCCCGCAGCCTCCACATACCCTCCATTATAGGGAACCAAAGGATCTTCTGTGCCCATAATAATCAGAAGTGATACAGGTTTTTGAGGATTACATGAAGATGTTATATCTTCTGGCATAAGTCCTGCAACAGGAGCAACAGCAGTTATTTTTTGAGAAAGCTCACAAGCTAAACGAAAAGACATCATAGCCCCATTTGAAATCCCCGTAATGAAAACCTTTTTCAAGTCAATATTGAAATTTACAGCAATATGATCAATCAAATAGGAGATAAATCCAACATCATCTATATTTTCTTTGTGAGCTACTGACCATTTTTCCATATCTTTTCTGCCATCGTTCCAGTGTCTGCCGTATGCAGCAGGATAAACTACAACGAAGCCTTCTTTATCAGCAAGTTCATGGAATCCTTCTTTTGTAAGTTTGATCATACCCTCCGGTGTACCGCCTCCACCGTGAAGAACAAAAAGAAGCGGCACCTTTTTCTTACCATCAAATGATTTTGGTATGTAAATTATATAATCTCTTTCCAATCCTCCAAATATAACAGAACCAGAAGTAAGTCCAACAACAAAGTTTTTTTGCTCCGTAGTTTCGTTACCGTTAATTTTACCTTCATCATCTCTCCTACAATCTGCTGCAATTGATAAAAAGACGATAAATAGCAGAGGGAACAAAGATACCAATAAATACTTGCTAATGATACTACTAATGCTGAACCTGAACTGCTTCATTATTTTCTTTTTGAACATCTTCCCTTCTATAAATCTGATAAAATTTCCTTCTCATGATAATGTATTTTCCAGCAAACAAAATAAGATAAAAAAGCAAAGGAAAAGCAAATTTTACTTTCTTTGGATGCAGAAGAAAATCAACGAATTCATAAGATAGACCTAATTTCAGAATTGAAACAAAATCTTGCGGTTCCATAGTCATATTATAAATCCAAACAACAGGCGGCAAAGTTTTCCCGTGCAGAACTATAACATCTCCTTTGTCCTCTGGTTTTTCTTCACCGCATGGAATAACAATATGACTCCTTCTCCCCAATCCCTTTGACCAAAAAATCATCCCTCCCTGATAAATATCTTGACTTGCTTTCGATTTCACAAGATTTAATTTTTCCTTTGAATTCTCCTCATCTTTTCCTTCATCATCTGGTAACATATCAATTTCTTTTTGAGAACTATCACCCGATTTATTTTCTTCCGATGATTTTTCTTTTCCGGATTTGTTTTTTTCTTCAATAATTTTTGCAATTATTTCATCATATACGATTTCAGATTTTTTGCGAGAAAATATTTTCATAAAAAGCACTTTCGGAGTTATGAATAAAAAAGTCTTTAAAATCTTCAAAATCAAAAATTTCACCAAACTAAATCCCAGATTCCGTTTGAGGAAAGAAATAACAACATCATTTTGAGCCATAAACTTTATAAACCTTACCATATCTTGCGGGAAAAGAAAAATTTTATAAGGCCAGTTTACCTTTCCCTCTACAATCCTCCCGCGAATGAGAACATAATCAGGAAATGGGGATACGCTCTCTGCTTTATCAAGATAGAATGGCAATATAAGTTTGCCTAACCCTTTTGACCAAAGTCTCATTTATAAATACCCCCTCTTTTTTGCTTCTTTTATTGTCGGATGTTCTTCCCACTTGAACTCAACCCCAAGATCTTCACACACCACTTTAGCACAATTGTAACCCGGTCCCAAAATCACCATACCACCAGGATGAACCGAAGCTCCGGCAACATAAAAACCTTCAATAGGAGTTCTATAAGATGAGCAATCAGGAGAAGGTCTGTTGTATCCCATCTGCAAAGAGGTATAGGCTCCGTGTTTTATTGAACCCCTCTTCATGGTCAGAGTATGATTTTCTATGTCAAAAGGTGTCCAGCTTATTTCAACTATGATTGATGATTCTGATATATCTGGTGAGTAAGAAGCCCAAAATTCAAAAGCTTTCTTTGCAACCTCTTTTTTGAGCTCATATGTCCAGGTAGTTTTTGAACCGTTTTGTTTTACCTCATACGGTGCCCACATCTCCCACCTCAAAAGATGATGCTGCGCATAAGGAACATGGTTCGGGACCAAAAGCGGATCAAAAATGGAAAGACAGCTCCCGTGTCCGCGTACCTCAATTTTCCCTTCCTCACAATCTTTTATATGAGAAAGAACATCATCTTCATTCTCATACCCCATAACAACATTTAAAAACTCAGAAACTCCCTCCGGATAGCCCGGATATGAAGGACTTTTTCCTGCAATTCCGCGATGTGAAATGAATAAAGAAAATCTTTCCCACTCCCATCTTTCTGCGACATCTTTGAGGTCCTCCATAAATTCCTCTTTACAATCGCTCAGAAGTTCAAGGAAGTTTTGCTCTGGGTTCAGAGTGCTGATCACAGCTTTTGCTTTTATTTCTGTTCCGTCTTCAAGAATAACACCACGAGCCCGCGAGCCCTCAATTATAACTTTTTTGACTTGTGCCGCAGTTATGACATGACCACCGGAGAACTCAACAACTCTTCTCAAAGAAGAAGCAAGATGATGCGTTCCTCCTTTTACCAAAGCAGAATTTAAAACTCGCAGAACATAGATGGGAACAAGAAAACCTATAACCTCATCCGGTTCAAGTCCGAACATACAGGTTATATAAAGTAGAGCACCCCTGATGCGAGGGTTTTTAAACCCGTAATGATTCATAACTTCAAAAGGAGTCATTTCAGAGATTTCAGCTATTTTCTTTCCAAGCTCATCTGATTTTTGGAGTTTTTCCATCTGCTCAACAGGGTCAAGGGGTGGAAGATATGTAGCAGGGAACAAGAATTTTTCAAACATTTCCTCAAACTCACTCCACATTTTTTTGAATTTTTCTGCATCTTCGGGAGAAAACTCAGATATAGATTCAGCTGATTTCTGTGGATCTGTAAATAGCATTAAAGCTTTTTTATCTTTGAACAAAAAAGCCATCTGTTTTTCTGGTCTTATGAATTTCACTCCCCATTCTTCAAGTTCTAAGTCTTTATATGGAGGCATGAGCTCTGCAAGGAGCATATATGTTGCGTGATGATTGAGTTTAAAACCACATATCTCCTGTGTCACAAGTCCTCCACCAGTTTCAGGAAGTCTTTCAAGAACCGCAACTTTCAGACCAGCTTTCTGCAAATAAGCTGCTGCCGTAAGTCCATTAGGACCTGCTCCAATAACCACTACATCATATTCCATAACCTTTCACCTCCTTTTTTCTTTCTTCTCTTTTCCTTTCTTTTCTTTTTTTATCTTTTTATTTTTTATTTCTTTTTTTGCTTCTATCTACCATTTGGTAGAAAATTTTCTATATTTTTATTTTAATCATTGCTTCAATTTTTTCACCAAAAAAATCATACTTTTTTGAGTTCTGGGAGTTTTCTCAAAAAGTACTCATAGGGTTTCCATCTCCACCACTCTTGCTTTTGCTTTATTCCCAAGTCCTCCGCAACACATGTAGCCGCAACATAACCACTTCCAAGATGAGTCAAAGAAGCAGGCCATATTCCGTTAGAAAAGTAAAGTCCTGTGATTTTGGATCGGGGAGGAATTCTGCCTGTGTACCATTGGGGACCGGAAACATCTCCTCCTAACTCATGCCCATAGATTGCAGAAGGATTTCGTCTCCAATTGTCAATTGGAGTAAAGAACATGCTATCAACAAGATTTTTCTTGAAACCCGAAATCAATCTATCCAAAAGCTCTATGTGCCCTTGATGAATTTTTCCAACAAATTCTCTATCATCCCACCTTTCCTTCCCTCCATATCTTCTGAGATTTATAGGATATTCCATCTCAAATACAAGCACATGGTAACCTAATCTGCTTCTTGATGGATCCACAGCTGATAAATTGTACATTTCAGCAATATCACCGATAACATCCATCACTTCCTCATTTTTCATTTTTTGTACAGAGATTTTTGCATGTTCCCATGAATCATAAGCTCTGAGAGGGAAAGGAACTTTTGATATATCTTTGTTCCAAGATTCTGATTTCCAGCTTATTTCTCCTTTTAAAAGAAAGTATGATGTGAATGCACAGTGACCTGTCATATCCCAGTCCTTCATTTTCCTGAAAAGCTCCGGATCTTCTTTTTTGAGCAAATTCTGATCTATAATTTGAAAAGAAATTGGGGGACTTGTGTGCATCACAACAATATCTGATTCAAACTCTTTTTGTGGATAAGGAGTGTCTTCATCAAGGAAAACTCTGAACCCTCCTCCTTCTTTTTTTTCAACTCTTTTTACTCCTGCATTAAGGAGTAAGGTTCCACCGTGATACTTGAAACATCTGACAAGTGAGTGAGCCAGGGTATGCATGCCCCCTCTTGGGACACCGATCATTATAGTAAAAGCCAGAGCGAGCATAACGGCACCTTCTCCTTTTTCAGCTGGATCTCCAAAGACTGCTATATCTGCTGCACCGAAGGCAGCAGTTTTTACCCATTCACTCTCATAAAGAAGATCTAACATTTCAAATGCATTCATGGTTTTAAAATCATAAGGAGTAAACCCAAAGTATTTTGAAAGGTCCCACAAGAAATCCTCTTTTTCTTCCTCTGCGGGAGAGAATACAGCTTCTTTTAGAATATCTGGAATATTTGGAGCTATGCGGGAGGTTATTTCAAGAAAAGTTTTTGCATCTTTTTCGGAGAATTTAGAAATTGCCTCGGCGGTTTTGCCTGGGATAGCATACCAGACAAGGTTTTTATCTTCCCACACTGTTCCTGCGGGAGCAGTTGCGAATATGAGGTCAAATCCAAATTTATCAAGTTCAAGGTCGCCCCAGACTGGGCTCATAGGTAAAAAGCACACACCTGCGTGAGTATCCACTGGTATCCCTCCACCGAATATATCTTCTGTCAGAGCGAAAGGAGCTATTTCATTTCTTTTTTCCAGAACTAATGTTTTGAGACCTGATTTTTGGAGATAGCAAGCTGCTGTTATTCCATTTATTCCTGCACCTACAACTATGACATCGTATTTTTTTCTGTTCATCATATATAAAGTATTAATAAAAACTTTACAGTTTGTGTTAAAAACAGAAAATTTTCATAAAAATATGAATTAATATTTTATTGAAAGAAATTTTTATTTGAAATAATTTGCTATTTACAATTTTTTCTGGAACTCAACTAATTACTCTTGACCCTAAGAATTTTCCCAAATAAACCTATATATATGTTTCCTTCGTCATCAAGATTTAAAGGTGCATACATACTATTATGTATAAGTCCTTCTCCTATGAAGACTCTCCACAAAACCTTTCCAGTGTTTAAATCAAGAGAGGTGAGATACCATTTTTCTTTTCCGTCCTGTTTTATAAGCTCATAAACATATCCCGCCTGAGATTTGCCAGAAACAAGTGGGACATTATTTGGAGCAAAAACTTCTCTATTTACCCATAAAAGTTTTAGTTTTTCATTTTTATAATTTCCTTCTATCTTATAGCATGCTACACCTGTCCCTTCTGGATTATTATTATCAACAATAAATTTACCTCCAAAATAAGCCAAAGTATTTTCAGTTTGAGAGTTTTGATCATAAGAAAAAGGAAAAGGATTATCTATTTCAACAGGGCTCCCATCCTCTGTTCTTAAAACTACAATCCTCATAGGTAAAGCTCCGTCGGCAAAACCGATGTATTCTTCATTATCTCCCATAAGAGTTGGGGTAGTACCTGAACCGGCAAGAAATCTTACCTTTCTGAGAAGATTAGTAAGTACGCAAGAATAAGGAGAAGAACCAGCCGGACACTCTATATTATCAGGTGGTGGTCCTGGATCATATGAATAGTCCCATATTATCCTAAAACTTTTGGAAGAGCTATCAAATCTTACCTTGTAAAGTTTCTTATGAGTTATCACATATATGTTATCTTTTTTATCAATAGCTATTGAATTCTGTATAGCCTCCCCTTTGAACTGATAGTAATAAACATTAGCTTTATTTTTATCAAAAACTTGAATTATTCCCAACTTTGCTCCCGGAATATTTATTTTCAAAAAATCTCCTTCTTTTTCATATTCAAATCCCAAAGTCACAAATGCTATATCTATAAATCCTGCTGGTTTATAAAGTGGCATAAGGGCAAGGATCGTTTCATCCTTTGAAAAACCATCTGATATTTCAGAGAGATCAAACTTCATGCTTTCTTCAAACCTTCCCCCTTTTTCACATATCCTATATATTGAAACATCTATTGAGGTCCATATACAGTCCTCATGATCTACAAAGCTATATATACCACCAAATATTCCCGTTGCTCCTTGAAAAGACAGAGAAAATTCAGCAATAAGCTTCATACTTTTATCAAATTTTTTAAACTCATGCTTTCTTTCTGTGGCAATGGAGGCACCAAAAAGTATATTCTTTTTTGAATCAAACAGAATCCATCCTGGTCCCTTGTAGTCAAAAAGTTCAATTTTTAATGGAGGATTGGGACCGGAAAATTTAACACTTGCCTGCTGAGCTGGGTTCGCATGTATAATTGGCCACGGACTCTGCGCAAGTCTTGGATGATCGTGATATTTTCTCACACTTTCAGTTTTTTCTCCTCCGCAAGAAACTAAAAATAAAACTAACAAAAAATAAATTGTCTTTTGTCTTCCTATCTTCCTTACCATCATCAATTTTATAGTATTTTCCCAAAATTTCACAAAAAACGCTATAAAATTTAGTATTTTGTTGGAGAAGTTTGTAGATTTTCTTTTGAAAAATTATGTGAAAATGCAAAGTAAATTTTTAACCAGAAGTTTCCTTTACCATCAAATCTCCTATCCATGATTTCCAATTTGAGCTGATTTGGTTTCTCCAAAATTTCAAGATATTGTGCATCAGAACCGGGACATCTTGCGGGCTCAAACTTGCTCGGAGCTTTGTATCCACAAGATATATCAACTTTATCTATCTTCTCCCTATCTTCTTGCTTCTGATGGAAAAATAAAAAGAAGCAGAATCTTCATTTTTTCGTGATTGTGACTATGTATTCATCCTTTTAATATTTTTTCTTTAAATATGTTGAGTAGCGAAGGGAGTATAATAATTGAAACTATCAGAGCTACTATAAAATATTTTATCTACAAAGTCCCATATCTTGGTTTTCATAAGGTATTTAGAAAAATATTTAATTATAGCTGGTAAGAAAATCCGCGATAGAAGAAGGTAAATTAGTATTCCGCAGGCAGATACGAACGCCAATATTTTAGCTCCTTTAATTTGGGAGATATATATGCATAAAAATCCTGCCGATGTTGTTATAGCGGCTTCAAAAGTTGGAAGAATAATTTCCTTTATGCTTTTTTTCAGTACAAATATCTTATCGTCTTGATATGTTGCTTCTTCTCTCCATCGTGAGAAAACATAAACTCCATAGTCTATTCCCATTCCTATAAGAATTTAACCGAAAAGAGCAGAAATTATTGTGACATATCCTCCTATGTGAAGTTTTAAGTTTTTTTGAATGAAACTTCTGATACTACTTCTGCTCCAGGGTGAGCTAAGATATGTGTCGCAATGGGACAAGGAAGTAACCTTGTGAAATCTAAAACTTTTATTCAGTCTAACATATATAAATCAATCTCTTTATATATTATAAAAATTTCTTTCCTGGTTTATATTTGGAATTTTAAAATTTCTTTTCATGTTATGTACTTTGAAATTTTATCTTTGAAAATTGAGAATATAGAGGGTAGAATGAAGACTGCTGTTATCATAGCTATTAGTATTCCTGTTGCTATCATTAGACCAAAGTGTCTGAGACCGGGAAAATGTGCCAATAGGAGAGAACCAAATCCTGCTACCGTTGTGAGTCCTGCTACCAAAATTGCATTTCCTATTCCTGAAATTGCTCCTTTTATATCTTTTTCATGTATCAATCTGTGTGTAATGTGGATTCCATAATCAACTGCAGTTCCTACAATTATTGCGAATGTTCCCATGTTTATGTAGTGGAGTTTTATTCCAAGTAAAGAGGAGAAAGAAGCGGCAAATAGAACAGCGGTTATAACTGGTGTAAGAACAAAAATAACAAGTAGTGGTTTTCTGAAACCCATATATACTATGATTGTAACAAGAATAAATGCCAAAATTAACGCTTTTGCCATATCTTTTTTAGCCCTGTCTGTTACAGAAATAAACAGAGCAGATACCCCAAATGAATCTTTATCTATCTCTTGAGCTTCTTTTAAATTTTTTTTCATAAATATTTCATCTTCCCATATTGGTTTTTTCGGATATGCAAATATGATAAAGGAGTTATCTGCTCCTATGAATTGTTTTTTTATGTCTTCTGGTAGATCTTCTACATCAAATCCTCTGCTCTTTGCAGCTTTTTTTAGGTCGTTCAAGAACTCCATCGCTACATCTGCATTTATTTTCTGTAAAGCGGAAATGTCTATTTTATCTCCTATATTATCCAATTCTTTTACGAGTTTTTGTATATCTTCTTTAAGTTTTTTAGCTTCATCTTCTCCCTCAAATGTTCCAGATAGTACTGCAAGTTGTACCATAGCTTCTGCTACATCCTGCATTTTCTCAAAAGATGACTTTATATATGCCGTTGGGAATATTCCATATCCTGGGATTGTCCCTGGGTAAATATCTGATACTATCTTATCTATTTGTTTGACATAATCTAATTTTTTATCTATATCTTCTGGGTAGAATATCATTATAGATTCAACTTTTCCGAAGGTTTCTGAACTTTTTATTTTTTGAATTTTGTCTTTGAGTTCTTCAAGATCTTTTGCGAGCATAACTGTGTAATCTTTTGACCTTCCAAATTTTTCTACGATGAAATCTTCTGACTTTATTGCTTCAAGCTCGGGTAAGATTTTTCTCAGGTTGTATTCAAATCCGATATTTCTTATTTCGTAGGCTATGATTAAAAATATTAGCGGTACCGAAGTTATTAATATTGTTTTGCTTTTGCGTGCAACGAAATCGGCTATCTTTTCAAATATTTTTTCTATGAACTCGGAGGCTTTTATTCCCAAAAGATATTTTGATGTATATCTTATTATTGATGGCATGAAAAACCATGAAAGAAGAAGGTAAATTAAAATCCCAGTGGCAGATACAACTGAGAGGATTTTTGCTCCCTTTATTTGAGATATATAAACACAAAGGAAACCAGCTGATGTAGTTATAGCTGACTGAAGAGTAGGTGAAATAAGTCTTAATACACCAAATTTTATAGCTGAAATCCTATCTTTACCTTTGCTAATTTGTTCTTTCCAGTGAGAAAACGAATATACTCCGTAATCTATCCCCATTCCTATAAGAATTGAACCAAAAAGGGCAGAAATTATTGTGACATATCCATAAGATAACATCAGAAATCCGAAGGCTAAAATTACTCCTGTGATAAGAAATGTCCCCATCATTGCTGCACCTATAATACCTCTGAATGCAACAAAGAAGATTATTAATGATGATATGAAGCTTATAGATCCTGTTCTTTTCATGTCTTGCAGAGCTATTCTTCTTTGTTCTTCAAGAGCGATATAATTTCCTCCTATGTGAAGTTTTAAGTTTTTGCATGGACCTTCTGATACTCTTTTTTTCATATCCATTATTTTGTCGTATATTATTTTGTTAAAACCGTAGTCGTCAGCAGGTCTTGTGGGGAATGCCGAAATTAAAATTGTGCTCATATCTTGGCTTATGAGATAATCCTGATTTATTGAGTAGTCTTCTCGTGTGGTATCACCCATCATCAGAAAAGCTTTTTCAAATGACGATTTGTATTTTTCTTTATCTACTTTGCCTTCCAAGATTGCCTTTGAAATTTCAGCTACCCAGTTCCTTATGTTTGATATTGATTTGACAAACTCATCTATTTCATCCTCGTTCAGATTTTCTCTTTCAAGAATTTCTTTTGATATAAGGTCTGACCAAGCACTTATAAATTCCGGGAACCCCAAATTTAAAAAAAGTTTTACAATATCGTCTTTTCTTCTTTTCATAAGGTCTACGAGTTCGTTTAATCTTTTCTCTTCAAGGTAAAATAGAGCGTGTTTTTTGAAAAAATCTATATCAATTTTCCCTCTTACACTTTTTATCTCCGGCATTTTTTTGAGTTCATCTTCTATCTTTGCTGCGCACATTTTCATTTCAGATAGGTTTTCTCCTTCAATCGCAATAAATATAAAGTCTGTTCCTCCATAGTTTTCTGCTACATACTTGAACCTTTTGACCTGTGGATGATCTGGCGGAAGTTCATCAAAAAATGAGAGCTTTATTTGAAGATTTCTCATCGCCCAAAGCGAAATAAAAGTGAGTATCAAAACTGCTGGTATTATTATATAAGGATATTTTATGGGGAGCTCTGATATGAAATTTATTATCTTTTCCTTTTTTTCTCTCTTTCCATTCTTTTCCTTCACCAATCTATCCATCTTATGCCTTTTTATTTTAATCAACCTTTTTCTTTTTTCTTATTCTTTGTTTTCTTTTAAAAGAGTTAGTGATTTTTTTGAAGGATAATAAACTGAAAAAGATAAAATTTTTCATCTTCCAAATTACATATAGTTTTTATGATTGTAGTTTTAAAGCCAGATATAACAGATGAACAGCTTGAAGCCGTAGTAAAAAAAGTAAAGGAATTAGGTCTTGAACCGAAAGTTTTGCAAGGAGAATTTCTCAAAGTTATAGCATGTGTAGGTGAAGAAAGAAGAGAGGGATTAAAAGAAACATTAGAATCTTTATACGGGGTAGAAAAAGTTCTACAGGTGATGTATCCTTATAGGTTAGCTGCAAAGGAGGCTAACCCAAAAGGTACAAAGGTCAAACTTGGAGATGTTGTAATTGGCGGGGAAGAATTTGTAGTTATGGCTGGTCCTTGTTCTGTTGAAAATGAGGAACAGGTTATGAAGACGGCAGAAGCTGTAAAAAAAGCCGGTGCTAAAATTCTGCGAGGCGGAGCTTTTAAACCCAGAACCTCTCCTTATTCTTTCCAGGGACTCGGAGAAGAAGGCTTGAAACTTTTGAGAAAAGCCGCTGATAAATTTGGCATGCTTGTTATCACAGAAGTTCTTGACCCAAGAGATGTTGAAATTGTCTCTGAATATAGTGATATACTTCAAATAGGAACAAGAAATGCGCAAAACTTCCCGCTTTTGAGAGAAGTTGGTAACACAAGAAAACCGGTTTTACTTAAAAGAGGAATGTATATGACAATTGAAGAGTGGCTTCTTGCTGCTGAATACATTCTCTCAGGCGGCAACCCAAATGTTATTTTATGTGAAAGAGGAATAAGAACTTTTGAGACTGCAACAAGAAACACATTAGATTTGTCGGCTATTCCTGTTTTGAGGGAAAAAACTCACTTACCAATTGTCATAGACCCATCGCATGCCACAGGTAAAAGAAACTATGTTCCACCTATGGCTTATGCTGCTCTTGCAGCCGGGGCTGACGGACTTCTCATAGAAGTTCATCCAGAACCAGATAAGGCTCTTTCAGACGGTGCCCAATCTCTAACTTTGGAAATGTTTTCCGAAATGATGCAAAACCTCAAAAAAATAGCTCCCGTTGTAGGAAGAAAAATCTAATTTTTATAAAATGCCAACTTTCAGAGAGAAAATAGAGCAAGGCAAGAAAGATTTTCTTATAACTTGTGAGATTTCTCCGCCTCGCGGTCCGGATATTACATCTTTTGAAGAAAGACTGAAAAGTGTAGCTGGAAAGGTAGATGCTGTGAATCTTACGGATAATCCTATGCTTTCTGTCAGAATGACCCCAGTTGTTGCGTCTCTTTACGCCATAAAAAACGGAGTAGAACCTATAATGCAAATGACTTGTAGAGATAGAAACATTCTTGCAATTTCTTCTGACCTCATAGGTGCATATTCAATTGGGGTAAGAAACATTTTAGTTTTGTGGGGCGATATGCCAAAAGACGATAAACCCAAAGGTGTTTTTGAGGTTGATGTCTCTGGTTTTTTGAAACTTATAAATACTTTGGCTTTGGGATTAGATTTCAGAGAAAACGAACTCAATTCAAAGTGTGAGTTTTTTCCCGGAGCAGCTTTGAACCCATTTGATCAGAATATAAAAGATAACGCAGAATCAAAAATATCAGCGGGAGCAAAATTTTTTCAAACTCAACCCGTTTTTGACCTGAACTCAATTGAGAACTTTATAAATTTTGTCGCCGAAAGAAAAATTCCTGTTTTGCTCGGAGTAATTATTGTTCCATCTGAAAAAACTTTGGAGAACATAAAAAAATTCGCAAAAGGTTTGTTCATTCCTCCCGAGCTTGAAAATAACTTTGCAAAATACGAAAAAAAAGAAGATAAAGAAAAAGTAGGAATAGAATTTGCTCTCTCTCTTATAGAGAAAATAAAAGAAACAAAAGTTTTCAGAGGAGTCCATATTTATAGCCCAGCAAAAGAATCCCTAATTCCTCAACTCCTTGAAAAACTCAATACAAAATAGTGAAATTAAAGATTTAAAAAAAAAGATGAGGAAATTTTTTGGGATTGATTATTTAGGTAAAAATCTACTAAATAAGCTCAGTATTTTATTTACGAGTTTATTCAGAGCGTAATTTTGATTTTTCTTATCAAAAATTTTGTAGTAGGTATCATCTGCGAGACCTTCTGCTTGTTCCCATGAGTTAGCACAATCATCAAGTTTGAAACCCTCTGAGGTTCTAACTAATGAAACAAGGTAAGTTGTGATAAACAGAGAATTATTAAATGTTGGGTCAGAGAAAGCTATGTAAAGGGGACCGCCAGGAACACAGTCTTTTAGAATTGGAGTAGCAGCAGTTTCGCGTGTTGGAAAGCCGAATCTTGAAATACTTTCGTTGTATTCAAGCGTAAAAACTTTTTTATCCGAATCTGAAAAATGCTCTTTATCTTCATTTTCTCCTTCTTTCGTTATTGCAAAAGCAAATTCCCCATCTTTTTCGTTCCACACAACAAGTGGTAAAAAGTTTCTCAAACTCGTTGGATTCCCAAAAAAGTTTCCAGGATGAAAAGCTATGGCTGTTATGGGTAAAGAAAATTGGGGGATACTTTGAAGTAATCCGACAAGTCCTGTCAAAACTTGGAGATCGTTTGGAATTCTTATGCAGCCGTCTTGATCAAAGTCGTAAGCTATTTCTATTTTGTTTCCATCTTTAACCTCGCATTTTCTCTTTTGAGCTAAACCGTCTCCCCATTTTGTAAAAAGTCGGGATATGGAAGATGGGGAAAGCACGGCACATATGTCTATTTTTATGGGTAATAAACCCGAAATCAGACCTTCTATCATAATTTTTGATGCTTCTGATGAATCCTTTTCTTCGCAGAAGCTTTTGTAAAAGTTGTCAAAGCTGTAAAAGAAATCTGCAAGGTCTGCCGCTGATTTTGACCAAAGGTCTTTTCTTTCTGCGTCCAGTGTTAATATTTTTGGGTTATTGGCAAAGAAATCTCCGAGTGTAAGGAGAACTTTTTGAATATCTTTTTCTTTTGTGAGCTCTTTTATAAATCCGAGCGTATATGTTAGGCTTATATTGTAGTTTTGAGAGTATGCTATATCAAGAACTCCTGCTATCAAAGATAAAAGTGAGTAATTCAGATACGCTGATGGCTTTTTATATGTAGGAATTGACTGGGCTTTCTCTGGGTTCTGTGGTATCCATACTTGCAAAGATATTGTTGGTGTAGATATCTCAAATTTTGAAGCCGCTTTTGTTTTCATTTCACAGCCTAAATCTATTATCTCTTTCAAATCTCTTCTCATGTTATTTACTTTTTTTAAGAAAAATCCTATAACATTTTCTACTGATTGCCCAATGAGGTTATTGAGTTCTTCAAGGTATTTTTGTGTTGCTTCGGTTTGTTGAGTAGTTTGGGCTTCTTTTATTCTTGGAGCTTGTTGGGTTTGACTGCTTTGTTCTGCTGCTAAGGAAAGGAGCTGTGAAAGCAGGTCAAGAGTTCCGAACAGGTCTGAAAGGTATTTTCCCCATAGGGCTTCACAGTAAGGGCAAGATTTATTTTCTTTACATTCGTCCTTTGAGAATCCTTCTCGGGCTTCTATGAAAAGTTTTTTTGCTTCTGAAATCTGACCTATTTCAAGCATATCTTTGGCTAATGAGAGTTTTTCTTTTGGTGATAAAGTTGTTTTTCCTTCTTCTCGTTTCTTTTCTTCAAGGCTTTTTCCACACGAATTCAGAATTGCAAGGGAGAAAACTAAAAGAAATGGGAAAATAGCCACCGCTTTTTTTGGTATAATTGAACCTTTGTTTTTGCTGGTCATATTCAATATTTTAAAAACTCTTTTTTTGTTTTTGTGATGTTTTTGTCATAAATTTGAGAATTTTTTGAAATTTTTCTGAAAGCTTACATTTTTATCTTGCAAAGGAGGTGAAAAAACATGTCAATGTTGAAGATAGAACAGGAAAACGGAAAAAGTTATGTAATAGATATAAACCCGGCAACTCTTGAAATTATAGATAAAGTTCCTCTTGAAGATGAAAATGAGGTAGCAAAGAAAGTAGAGAGGGCAAGAGCAGCTTTTGAAAACTGGTCGCAGCTTGATTTTGAAGACAGAGCGGAGATTGTATCTCGGGCTGGTCAGATTATACTTGACGAAATAGATGAAATAGCAGACCTCATTACAACAGAGCAGGGAAAACCTCTTGTTGAAGCTATAACTGCTGATATTATGGTTGCAGTTGATATTATAGCTTTGTATTCAGAGCGAGGGAAAAAACTCATTCAGGAATATGAAATACCTTTACATCTTTTCAGGTTTGTAAAGAAATCAAAAATAGTACCAAGACCATTAGGCGTTGTAGCTGTTATATCTCCTTGGAACTATCCTTTTGCTATTCCTATGTCTGGAATTGTCTTTGCTCTTCTTGCTGGAAATACTGTTGTTTTCAAACCTGCCTCTGACACTCCTCTTGTAGGTCTGAAAATAAAAGAAATATTTGATAAAGCTGGATTGCCTGATGGAGTTCTCCAAGTTACTATAACTCGTGGAGCAGTTGCAGAAAGAGTTCTTTGTGCTCCTCCAATAAGAAAAGTAATATTCACAGGTTCAACAGAGGTAGGAAAGAGAATAATAAAAAGATGTGCTGATAACATAATCCCGGTCGTTGCTGAACTTGGAGGAAAAGACCCGATGATTGTATTTGATGATGCTGACTTTGATATGGCCGTAAAAGGTGCAGTTTGGGGAGCTTTCACAAACGCAGGTCAAGTTTGTGCCTCTGTTGAAAGGCTATATGTCCACAAAAAAATAGCAAAAGACTTTATAGATGCTGTAGTTGAAGAGACAAAGAAAATAAGGTTGGGTAATGGAAAATCTCCCGATGTTGATATGGGACCTCTTGTGAATGAATCCCAGCTCAAAACTGTTCAAGAACATGTTATGGAAGCTGTTGAAAAGGGTGCAAGAGTTCTCATAGGAGGAGTTAGAAGAGAAGATCTGAAAGGATATTTTTATGAACCAACAGTTTTAGTTGATGTTAATCATTCTATGCTTTGTATGAGGGAGGAAACATTTGGTCCAACTTTACCAATTATGGTTTTTGAAACAGAAGAAGAAGCAATAAAGCTTGCAAATGATACAAAGTATGGACTTACTGCATCTGTATGGACGCGCGACCTGAAAAGAGGCGAAAGGGTTGCGAAGAAGATAGAAGCTGGGTCAGTCCTTATAAATGACCACGCTATGAGCTATGGTCTTGTTGAAACTCCATGGCAAGGTATGAAAGAAAGCGGAATAGGTAGGTCTCATTCAGACGACGGTTTCAAAGAGTTTCTTTTCCCACAGCACATAAATATAGAGCAGATTCCTCTGAAAAACAAACCATGGGGATATCCATATTCAAAAGAAAAGTATGAGTTATTTGCTATGGCTCAAAGGATTATTTTCAAAAAAGGGCTTATGCCCAAAGCTTCTGAAATATACAAACTCGTAAATGAGCTGAGAACAAACGAGAAATTCAGAAACATGCTTAAAAATCTAATTTGATTGAATTTGGTTATATTTTGATTTTGCTATGGAGAAAGTGAAAGACATTTTACCTCACGGTGAAGGTTTCACATTCGTAGATGAGATAATTCATATTGAAAAAGGTAAGCACATAGTTGCTGTCAAAAAAGTCAAAGAAGATGAGTTTTGGGTACCTCATCATTTTCCGGGAAATCCAGTTATGCCTGGGGTTCTTATAATAGAAGCTATGGCACAAGCGTGTGCTTTGTTGGTTCTTGTCTCTTTCCCTGAGTTAAGAGGAATTCCGTTTTATCTTGCTGGTGTGAAAGAAGCGAGGTTCAGAAAGCCAGTTGTTCCGCCTTCCCAACTTACTCTTGAAGCTTTTTTTGAAACAAAGAAGGGAAATGTTTGGTTTTTTGACGCAAAAGCTTCTGTTGATGGGGATGAGGTGGCGTCAGCAAAAATAATAGCAGTTCAGCAAAAATAGTAGCAGTGAATGAACCACAGAAAAAGTAGATGTTATTATTTTTCGCTTTTCTTGTGATAAACTCTCAGATTTTCTTTGAAAGTGCTACTATTTACTTTGATAGTGTAAGTTTTTTTTGTAGGTCCGCAACAATATATCAAGTTGAGAAAGTTTTCAAAATAAATCTTGGAGATGAAATTTTAGATGTAAAGGTTCGCTCTCTATCTGCCGAAGCTCAAAACATAAGTGGTGAAATATCAGGTATCGGAATTCAGTCTGAGTTTTTCAGATTAGAAAACGGAGTTTATTTTCAAAATCTATGTGTTTCCCTCTGTTCTTTGAGATGTCCGAATTCTATTTTAGCCGGAGAAATTTTTTTTGATTCCTCCGATGAGAAGATACGAGTTTCTTCTCCAAAATTTAATTTACCCTTTTTATCTTTGCCTTTATCTTTGTTTTTGCCGAGAAAATTTACATTAGAAGGGAAATCACCGGGGTTTTCAAATCCGACAGTTTCTCTTTCTCAAAAACACGGAGTTATTTTGGGGACTGAGTTTTTTGTGCCTTTTTCATATTTTTTTTCTGAAAGCGTTTTGAGACCGCTTGACTTATCACTTTATCCTTTCTTTTTTTCAAAGACAAAAATTTTTCTCTTTGGCGGAAATTTTTCTTACTCTGGTGAATCAGTTTTTTTTGATGGAGAAAACAATTTTGCTGGCAAGGACATTTTTTCTTCAAGATTGAACTTTTTTGTTCCGGGAGCTTTCGGGTTAAGCTACAAAATTTTTACTTTTAGATTTTTATCTTCTATTCCGGCAAGCGTTGAAACAGCATCATTACCCTTTTCATCTGCATACCAGAATTTTTCAGATGATTTGAAAATATCTAATTCCTCGTCTTTATCTTTTTACAATCAGATTTTTTTCTATTCAAATCATATTTCTGAGTCTGTTTCTTCTTTTGGTTTTGGATTTTTTGGCGGAGATTTAAATTTAAAAAATTTGAGTTTTGGGGTAGGTGGAGTTTTTGGAAATTCAGATGTTTTTGGGTTTTCTCCTTTTCTAAGAAGCTCTATTTATTTTTCTCGTTTTTCCTTATCTGGTAGATTCTTGGTTCCTTATTTTGAGAAAGGATTTTTCAAAGATTTTTTTGTGTTGCCTTTTGTCCCTTTTTCTACTTTCAGGTTATCTGATTTTCTTTATCAGAACCTATTTTTATCTCCCGGTTTTCTTTCACTTTCCTTTTCGTATGATTTTGTGTATGATTTTGCTTTTTTTCAGCCTTTTTTCTCTTTGAATTCGCTTTTTTATTATCCGGGCGTTGATATTGTTCCTGAGGTTGGAGCTGAATTTATATCTTATCCTTTCTCTTTCTTTTCTTCTTTTTCACTTTGGAAAAATGATTTCGTATCAGATGTTGGTTTGAGTTTAGATTTTGATTTTTTTTCTCCGTATTTTCGGATTTTTTCTTTTGGTAAAAAGATTATGATTGAGAACACATTAAATTTTCCTTTAAGTTTTGATGGTATTGATTTGAATTTAAGTGGAGCTTTCATACTTACGAATTCAGCTTATAAATTTGCTTTTTCTTTTTTCCAACCTGAACAACACAATTTTGAAGGGTTTTCTTCAGTTTCTTTTAACTGGGGTTTTTCAGATTTTTCTTTCAACTCATCTTTTTTGTTTTATTTAGCTGAATTCAAAGCTTTTAGATTTGTTCAGCTTTCTTCATTTTTAAACTATTACCTAAAAAAGCTGTGTGGAGACTTTTATTCTGGTGTGATTTATAATTTCACATCTTATGGTGAGCCAAGAATAAGTTTTGGAGTAATGTTGAGAATGTAATTTTTTGGCTATTGCAAATGGGACAGGCCAGAGATTAAATTATGGAATCATCTCTGCTGCTTTTTCTCCTTCGTTTAAAATTATATCTATTGCAGAAAGGTTTTCAACAAAATCACCCCAGAGCTGATTATAAACCGGGTGTTTAAAATCTTGCCATATAACTTCTATTCCTTCTTTTTTGAAAAGTTCTATATCAAGGTAGTTTTTTGCTCCAATTCCTGAAAGGTAGTATTTTGCTGAGAATTCTTTGCATAAAGCTACAAGTCTTTTTGTTTTTGTTTCTTTTATTTTAAATTCTGATGAAAGATATAAAGGCGTTTTTATTTTCAATATCTCCATTATTATTTTTATTGAATCTAAATTCACATCAACGAGTTTTTCATATTCTTTTTCCCATAGAATTTTGAATTTATCAAAAAGATAAAAATGTTTAGCTTTTGAGTAATATGTAATTATTGTGTTTTTGTGTTTTCTTTGCCATTTTATATCATTTCTTATTATCACTTCATTTATTGCTTGACCGAATCTATGAATTACAGGAACAGTAAGCCATATTTCTTTTTTATCTTTCCCTTTTACTCTGTTCCTGTTTTGCCACTCATTTTTTTTGAATTGGACATCATCAAGAATAACAAATACATCAGCGTGCTTCATTTTGTGAAAATATCCAAGATACGGAAGATATTGAGGTTGATGAGCTGCTAAAACTATGTCTTTCATAATAAGAAATTTTCGGCTTTAAAAGTTTTGTTTTATTAAAAAAATTTTTTTTATTCCTTTATTTAAGTTTTTGCTTTGATTTTTTTCTGTTTTTCTTATTTTTTTCTTATTTTTTTGTTTTTCTTATTTCTTTCTTATATAACATAAGGTGTGAGAGTTATTATTATTTCTCTTTTTTCCAAAGATTTTTTTGTGTTTCTGAAAAGGAATCCTAAAACAGGGATTGATGATAGAATTGGAACTCCATCTTGTGTTTTTGTTTCAGTCTCTATTATTATTCCCCCTATAACTATGCTTTCTCCATTTTTTACTACTATTTTTGAGAACATTTCATTTTTTGATATTCCTGGGACTCCCCTGAAAGATCTGAATTCCGCTGTTGGAAAATTTCTTGAAACTTTTATTTCCATAATGACTTTATCTTCTAAAATAAAGGGTATTACTTCAAGAGAGAGCAAAGCATCCACAAATCTTGTTTCAACTACAAATTGGGTAGATGTCTCATAAGGTATGGATACTCCCTGGAGTATCTTTGCTTTTTCTCCTTCTGTTGTTATTACTTTTGGAGCAGAGATTATTTTTGCTTCACCTTTCTGTTCAAGTAGTGAGAGTTTATATTCAATCAAATCTGATTTTATTGAAAAAAATCCACCACCCCCTCCAAAATCAAACCCACCCTCAAAATTACCTGATTTTATTTTCAGAATATTTCCCAATTCAGAGGCTGCTTTTTTTCCAAGTTCAAATATTTTTGCTTCTATAAGTATCTGCTTTGGGAGTTTATCAATTTCTCTTGCAATCTCTTCCGCTAAAGATATTTTATCCTCATCTCCTTCAAGTATTATAATGTTTTCGGTGCTTGATGCTTTTACGCCTTCTATCTGAGATATAGATTGCACAACATTTTTTGTTTGAGCAAATTTTAGATGAACCAACTTTGTTTTTCTTGCTTTCTTTGTTATTAAAATTAGTCCATCTTTTTCCTCTGCTTTTATATCGTATGCTTTCTCTAATGCCTTTATAACATCTTTGAATTCACCCTCAATTTTACAGGAAACTTTTTTCTCTATATCGGGTGCGATAATGATATTTTTCCCAGATACTTGTGATATTGCTAAAAACAGTGTTTTGATGTCAACATCTTGAACGCTTATTTTTATATATTCTTTTTGACTTTCAGTTTCAGAAATTACTTTTTCTCCTCCCTTTGATATATTTGGTAAAAGTAAGAGCGGGATTAGCAGATATAAAAATATAATTTTGGGTGAAAATTTTGTAGATTTAAACAACATTTGAATTTATGAAGGTTTTTCGGAATACATTTGTTATTTCTTTACTTTGATGTTTTTCTTTACTTTGTTCAAAAGCTTTTTCTTATCTTTTCTTTTTCTATTGAAATTTCTATTTCATTTTCATCAATTTTATCTATTGTTATACCTTCTATTTTATCTCCCTGCCTTAAAATATAAGGTTTGTTATCGATCTCCACTATCGCAATTTTACCTTTTATTGTTTTGCCGCTGTTTTCTCTTTTTTCCCATTCTATTTTCCCTAAGATTTTGATGTTCCTTTCTCTTGCCTTTTTGGTTTCTATTTTCTCTTTTTCCTTTTCTTCTTTCGTTTTCTTTTCTTTTTTCTTTTCATCCTCCTCAAAAGGATTTCTTTTCATTTCAAGAATTATGTCTGACTTCTTTTTCTTTATTTGTTCTGCTATATTGTCTTGTCCATTTACTTTTGGGTTGATATGAAAGTTAAACACAAGAAAGATTACCAATATTGTTATTATTCTTTTTATTTTCATTCTTTTGTTATTAGGCGAACTTTTTCTGAGAAGACTGTGATATCTATATCTTCTGGCATTAATTCTTTCTTTTTTCCGGGTGCTATTTTTACTGTTGCATATATTACTGTGGCTATTCCGCTTTCAACATCAAATTCATATCTCAAAGTTTTTTTGAATATTCTATCTGTTTTTATTGTCAACACGATATCAACTATGTGTTTTCCCGGTATAGCCTCTGATTCATCATAAATGAGGAGTTTTTCCTTTTTTGCTTGTTCTATTTTTTTATTTTCTCTTATGTTTGATACTTCAAATCCATCTAAAACAACCGATATCTCTTGAATTTCAGCGTCTTTGAGTTCATCTTTCAGATATATTGTTATTTTTGTTCCGGTTAAAGTTCCGAGCAATATCATATCCTCAAAAATTTTTAATGACTTTTTTGTTTCAAGAATTTTTAACTTTAGCATCTCTATCTCTTTTTGAAGCTTTCTCATTTCCTCCTTATATTTATCTTCTGTCCCCTGTTGGGCAAAAGACAGATGTTGTTGGGTGCTGTTTAAGAATGGTGATACTACGGTAAATGTAAATATTAAGCTAAAATAAAATAATAAATTCTTCACAAAATATTTTTTGTTAAAGCTAAACATAAAAATTATAAATCGTTAGCGTAACCTTATTTTTTCACTACTTATTAAATTTACTCTATTTGTATTGGTATGTCAAAAACTCTGAAAACCTACTTTTTGCTTCGTTTTTTAGATGAATTTCTTTTATTTTTTTCTGTCTTTTATATGCTGGTGGTTATGTTTTCTGCTATCAGGTATTCGGTTTCATATGGAGTTTTTGATGCTAAATCTATACTTGCTTTTTCTCTTTTTATTTTCCCTTTGGTATTTGTATTTTCATTTTATTTTTCTCTCTTTTCTTTTCTTCGCGAGCACTTGAAAAAAACAAGATTCCTTGAAGTTTTTGGTTCAGCAAGATATGGTTTATTCAAGTTCTTTCTTCTTATTTCTTTTCTTGTATTTTCTATAGATCTGCTTTTTTTCTTTTATATATCTCCAAAGAGTTTTATTTATTTGAAGTCAAGGATTTTTGATGTTATCCCAAAAATATATGTGAAGGAAATTAAAAGATATGTTTTTTTGTGGGAAGATAAATTTTTTGTTGCTCAAAATTTTCAGAAGGAAGGTTCAGATATAATTCTGCAGGAAGGTTTTTTGTTCACTGGGGAGAAAATTTTGAAATTTTCAAAAATAAAAATAAGTTTTGAAGGAACAACTAGTCGCTTTGGGAAAGACCTTGTAGAACTAATAACAGATGAGGGTAAAAAAGGCAAGATTGAGGTGATTTATAATTTTTCATTTTCTCTTTCTTCTGTAAGTTGCTTACCTTTCTTTTTTTCTGGGTTCATCAAAACGGCTCTTTTTTGTCCCCCCTTATTACTTGGAATTTTTAAACTATCAAGAGATACTCTTGAACCTTTACAATTCATTCTTACTTCTTTTTTGTCTCATTTTTTTGTTATGATATTAGGTTTTTGGCTTATACGCAGAAGAATGTATAATTATTCATAAACTTTTATTTTTCTTCCCTCTATTTTTACTTTACCTTCAATCACTTTTTTTATTGCCAAAGGATAAATTTTGTGTTCAATTTCGTGAATTTTCTCCGCAATTTTTTCCGGTGTGTCATCATCATTTATGTGAATAGCTTCTTGAATAATTATTGGACCACCATCTACTGATTCGTCAACAAAATGAACTGTGCATCCTGTAATTTTTACTCCATATTTTTCTGCTAACTCTATTGCTTTTGTTGTTCCTTGAAACGCAGGGAGCAAGGATGGATGAATGTTTAGGATTTTGTATTTCCATTCTGAAACGAACCTTGGAGATAATATGCGCATAAATCCTGCAAGTACTATAAGATCTGGTTTTATAATTTTGAGAATCTTTAAAGCTTTTTCTTCTGCTTCTTCTCTATTTTTCCAGTTTATGACTATGGGAACTACACCAAGTCTTATGGCTCTCTTTATAGCTCCTGCTGATGCTTTATCTGATATGAGGAAAGGAACATCTGCCTCTATATAGTTTGATTTTGACTTTTTCACTATTTCCTCAAAGTTTGAACCGCTTCCTGACGCAAACACAACTATTTTTTTCCTACTCATTACAACACTTTTTCTTTTAGTCAAATTTTTTCTCCTTTTACGAAAGGTAGAAAAATAAATAAGAGGGAGTAAGAGCTAAAAAATAAATTGAAATTTGCCCAAAGTAAATTGTGTGTTTTATTTGAGATAGTATGTTTGAGGTTGTAATAGATGATAAAGCAAAAAATAATGGGCTCGCTTCCATGATTTATCAGATGATAAAAGAGAACTTGGAGAAGAATCCGTGGAAGGAAAAATTCGCAAAAAAAATAAACTCTGAAATTTCAATATTTGCAAAGGATGCAGAAGTTAAAGTTAGTTTGTCTTTCAGAAAAGACAAAGTTTTGGTTTTTGATGGGGAGATATTTTCTCCTGATATAAAACTATCTGCCGATACTTCTGACCTTATAGAGATGACAAAAATAAAAATAGTCTCTCTTTTAGGCTTACATATACCAATTTTAAGTAAAGATAACTTTGAACTTTTAAAGAAGATAATTGATGGTAGAATAAAGCTTGAATTGAAAAATCTAACGATTAAAAATATAATTTCGCTTTTTTGTCTCGTTATGGTTTTATCGGTTTATCCCTGATTATACTACATCTCCTTCTTTTTTTTGTGCTTTTTTATTTAGCCTATCTATTGCCATGAGTACGTCTTCTCTCTCTTTTATGAACATCTTTAAAGCATTTACAAATTCTTTTACTTTTTCCGATGAATCAAAAATTACCTTGTTATATACCGGATGCCCTCCTTTTGGACCTATGGAAAGATAAAACCTTTCTTGTTCCGGATTTTTTGTTATCCTGACAAAAAGACCGGACTTTGTCTCTACCTTTATTGATTTATCTTTTTTTCCCTCTTTCTCCTTTTGAAGTATTCCCTCCTGAATCTTTGATGCCAACTCCTCTACTTGCTCATCTGTTACGACTATGTCTTTTTCTTCAACTTTCATTTTTTTTATTTTTAAAAATTTGTTTTTGTCAAGGCAATTTTACTTTTAACTTTAGTTTAAAAACTTTATATTATTTTAGTTTAAAAACTTTATCATTATTTTTCCAAATTTTCAGAAAATTAATATAGTTCTTCCCGTCAGAAAGATATAGCCTCATGTATCGGATACCTTGGAACTCGTGATAAATAAATTTTTGATAATATGTAAGCCAGGGAAATAAATCCTGCTGTTATTCCTATTTCTATCCAGCCAAATATAGGTTTTTCTGATTTGACTATTTGGAAATACGCAACATCGTATGTTCTTATGAAAAGTCCTGCAAGAACAATTGAAGCTATTATTGGTAAAATTTTTGGGTTACTTTTTATTGGTATGTGGAGCAAAGTGAGGAACGGAATTATGAAAACGAAAAATACTTCTAACCAGAATGTTGTGCTCCAAGGAGAGTAAATCCTTTCAACATACCAGTGAGCAAATTCTGGAATGTTGCCCATATAAGTTACCACGAGTTCTGCGTAAAAAAGATATGACCAGAAAATACAGAAACCAAAAAGCAAAGTCCCGACATTAGTCAAATATTTTTCTCCAACTTTTTCTTTAAATTCAGGTTTTAGCATAAGAGATGAGTTCAAAATTGCAAGGGTTGCAAGGTATGTAAGATGCATGGTTATGAAAAATCTTGCTCCGAAAATTGTGCTTAACCAGTGTGGATCAAGATACATAGCCTGGTCCCAGCCGATTATTGTGTATCCAACTACGAAGAATGCCAAAATGAGTTTGCTCCAAAGGTTTATTTCGCTTTCTATTTTTTCTTTTGGTTTTTTAGAAGTTGGCAAAAATGGAATTTTTATATCATCAAGAGATAAAGATAAAGATACAAGCCTTATGCTAATTAAGTTCATAATAAGTAGTACTATAAAATCTCTTGCGAAGACAAATTTTGGAGAAAGCCATCCAAACCTATGATGTTCTATCTCTTGAGGTTCAAAATAAGGAAATACTGTGTGTCCTGCAATTATCCACTCAACTATAAGCAGAACAGAAATTACCGGTAAAAGCAAGATACTGAAAGGTATAACTCTCAAAATCGGAATTGACCAGTATCCTTTGGCAGTTTTTACAAGACCGTAAAAGACTGCTCCACCTTGGGCTAATCCAAGAAAGAAAAGGAGGTTTGTGTGGAATATTCCCCATACTCTTTTTGGATCTTGCGATAAGCCTGCAAAGAAAACTATTGCTCCAACAAAAAATAAAACATAGGCTACCGGGTTTATTTTCTTTTCAAAAAATGGTATTTTGGCTTCTTCTTCTGTAAATTCAAAGTGTTTCATTGGCCTATATTACCTCCTTCCTGCTTGATTTTTCCAGTGTTCCATAACATCAAATCCTTGAAGCTTTCTTACAAAATTTACTATATCCCATATATCTTTTTCTGAAAGACCTTTTTTCTGTGCTGGCATTATTACTCCTCCGCCTGCTATTGTGGCAAAAATATATCCGTCACTCAGATTTTTTGCATAATCAGAAGTCAAATCTTGTGGAGGAACCATTTTTTTTGCAACGGGACCGTCTCCCTTTCCTGTCTCACCGTGGCAGGGAAGACAGTATGATTTGTATAGTCTTTCACCATTTTTGAGGGATGCTTCATCTGGTTTAACTGGATTTTTGAGTTCTCGCAAGGAATTCTTTACAAGGACTGGGTTTTGGAGTTGTCTTTTTTTCAAAACCACTGGATTTACCCCTCCTTTTGGAATAGCTTCTGTTTCTTTTATTGGAGCTGTATTATATTTTGACACTGGTGTTTGATACATATCTCTTGACCATGGCCAACTAAAAACCTCTTTTGTGTAAATTATAGTAGTGAGAGCTGAAAATAATATTGGAAAAAACATTGGTATACCTTTTGTTAATATACCTTTGAATAATCTTATAAACAATTTTTTACGCTTCATAATCTCTTACCTCCTCAGCTCCATTTCTTTGCAAAATTGCTTTGACGTCATCTACTTTTTCTGTTATTACAACGAGTCCAAATTTATCATCTGTGAAAGAGGGTAAAAAAGGTCTCCAACCAAAAAACAAGAATATATCAGGAAGTTTTGACAAGAAAATTAATCCGAGGAGGTTGAAAATTGAACCAAGAAGAACTGTGAGTTCAAACATGACTATAACATAAGGTATCCAGGCTACGACTGGTTTTCCACCAACTGGTAGTATGTAAGCCAAAGAAGTAAGTAGAACTAATCCGATTGCACTAATGAATCCCAAAGTTCCACCTGTAAGAACTGAAAATTTTACTGGACTATCATGTCCCCCGAGCTTTTCAATTATCTCCTCAACTGGAAAAGGCGAAATAAATTGTATATTTTCTTTTTTGTATCCTGCCTTCAAAAGCTCATCTATTGCTTTTTCTACATCATCTATATATGTGAATTTTCCTAAAACAGCTCTTTTCATTTTTTTCACCTCCTTTTTTTAACTTTCTTTTTCCCTTTTTGGTTTTGGAACAAGTTCTTTTGTTTCAGCAATAGAAATAACAGGTAGGAATTTAGCGAAGAGTAAAAACCACATGAAGAACCATCCGAAAGCTGCAGCTGTGATTAAGAGTTCCGGCCATCTTGGCTTATATGTATCAAACGCATATGGCACAAAATCATGAGATAGCGACATCATAATTATGTTGAATCTTTCAAACCACATACCTATGTTTACAAATATAGAGAGTACGAACATAAGCCACACATTAGTTCTCACCTTTTTAGATATCATAAGTAGTGGCACAACACAATTGCAAAATACCATAAGCCAGAAAGCCCATGCGTAATCCCCCGTTGCTCTGTATATAAATTGATGATATTCATATTTACTCCCTGAGAAAATTGCAAGAACGAACTCTACTATATATGAATAAGTTACTATAAGACCTGTTACAAGAATTATTTTCCCCATGTTATCATAGTGCCAATCTGTTATGAACTTTTCAAGTTTTAAAAGTTTTCTCAAGGGGGTTGTTATTGTGACAACCATAGCCATACCTGAAAATATTGCTCCTGCAACAAAGTATGGAGGGAAAATTGTGCTTTGCCAGCCTGGTAATAAACCCGATGCGAAATCCAAAGACACAACCGAATGAACTGATACAACAAGTGGAGTTGCAAATGCTGCAAAGAACATATATGACCTATTGTAGTGTCTCCATTCTTTATCTGTTCCCTTCCACCCAAGTGATAGCAAAGAATAAATGAATCTTCTGATCCCTTTTGCTTTTTCTCTGAATGTTGCAAGGTCTGGTATCATGCCTACATAAAAGAACATCAAGCTGACTGTGAAATATGTCAGAACAGCAACGAAATCCCACATGAGAGCAGATTTAAAATTTACCCACAGCTCCCTCTGGTTAGGGTAGGGCACAAGATAGTAAAAATACCACTGTCTTCCTATGTGTATGAGAGGAAAAAGACCTGCTGTCATTACGGCAAAGACCGTCATAGCTTCTGCTATTCTGAAAATACCTCTTCTCCATTTTGACCTAAAAAGATGTAGCACTGCTGAAATAAGAGTTCCTGAGTGCGCAATTCCAACCCAAAAAACGAAATTAACGATAAAATGTATCCAGAAAACCGGGGGGGTAAATCCAGCTGCTCCCATTCCTACTATAACGAGATAACCAACAGTTGCAACTCCCGCAAGAACCAAAGCAACACATATACCAAGAGCTATAAAATATGCAAGAGATGGTTTTGTTGAGGCTCTATAAATTTCTTCTGAGATTTCTGACAAAGTAAATTGTTCCCCGTACTTTTTCCCTTCAGGAGTTATTCCTTCGTGAATATTTACAGATATTTTTCTTTTTTCTCTATCGCCTGTTAAACCTACCGATTCTCCCATTTTTATTTTCCCTCCTCTTTTTTTTATTTTTTAGATTTCACTAAATTTTTCATCTATTTCTATGTCAAAGACTTTTTCAAGATATGTCACAGATGGTTCTGTTCCGAGGTCTTTCAGAGCCCAGTTTATTCTTTTTGATTTTTGAGCTTTTTTGACTTGGGATTCTTCATCTTTTATATTTCCGAATATTATTGCGTCTGTTGGGCATACTTGGGCGCATGCGGAAATTACCTCTCCATCTTTTATATCTCTTCCCTCTATTTTTGCATTATGTTCTGCTTGTTTTATTCTCTGGATACAGAATGTGCATTTTTCCATAACTCCTTTTGAGCGAACGGTAACAGATGGATTGAAGAACATATTTAAAGGTTCTGGAATGTTTTTGAAGTAGTCATGCCAGTTGAAGTATCTGACTTTATATGGGCAGTTATTTGCGCAGAATCTTGTTCCGACGCATCTATTATAAACTTGTGCATTCAGCCCATCTGATGTGTGCATGGTTGCATATACGGGGCAAACATATTCACATGGAGCATATTCGCAGTGCTGACACATCATAGGGAAGAAAATTGCTTTTTTAGCTTCGGGAACAAAGCTCTCTTTTTCAAGTTTTCCTATCTTGACTCCGTTATGTTCTTTTGCTTTACCTTCTTTTATCTCTTCTGCTGATACCCAGTATCTTTCAACTCTTATCCAAGTTATCTCTCTACCTCTTACCACTTCGCTTTCTCCTACAAATGGTATATTATTTTCTATCTGGCATGCTATCATGCATGCGGAGCAACCAATGCATTTGTCTAAATCTATAACCATCTTCCATCTATATTTAGATGGTTTTGCTGAATCTCTGCCGTACTTTTCCCAATCTCCTCTTGGGAATCTCTTTTTGAGAATGTTTTCAAGTTCTTTTATTTTTTCTTCTCTACTCTGGTTTGGTAGGGCTTGTAAGGTTGTAAAATGAGCAACATCTCTTGAAAGCTGTCTTGGAACTCCTTCATTTGTTGGAAGTCTTTTTAATTTTTTACCAGTTTTTTCTATCTCTATTCCGTATGCTACAAAAGATATTTCTCCTGATTCATCAAACTTTTCTGGGATTATTTCAAGTGGATTTACTCCTTTTCCTGATGCAAATCTACCATAGTTTTTGTGTCCGCGACCACAGGAGATAGCTACTGCATCTTCTACTATGCCGTTGTAGATTTGAACTGGAATTTCTATCTTTTTGTCTCCTATTGAAACTTTGACAATTTCGCCATTTTTGAGTGCAAGTTTTTCTGCTGTTTTTGGGTTTATTTCCAAGGTGTTTCTCCATGATATTTTTGTTGCCGGATCAAAAAATTCTTGGATGTACGGGGAATTTGCTGTTCTTCCGTCATAGAGGTGATATGATGGATAAATTATTAGGGCTATTCCCTTTCTTTCAGGTATTGATATTTTTACTTCATTACTTATTTTTTCTGGGGGCTCTATTTTTATTTCGCCTTGTGGTTCGGGGATACTTTGGTTGAAAATTCCTCCTTTTTCAAGATATTTTACCCATTCCTCATCGCTCAATCCATATTCTGCTTTCAGATAGTCTCTGAAACTTGAAACTGTAAAGCTCCCTTCTTTTATCTTGTTTGCAACTTGAATTAAAACATCTTCTTTTTGTTTTGAGTCTTTATAAAGAGGAGAAATTACTGGTTGATAAAAAGTTATAACACCTTTTGCAACTTCGCTATCTCCCCATTTTTCAAGTGAGTGGTAATCTGGTATTATAAGGTGCGCATACTCTGATGTTTCATCTTCATGATATGAAAACTGAACAACGAATGGCACATTTTTGATTGCTGATTTCAATCCCGTAAATTCCGGTGCAGAAAAGATAGGGGAATAAGATGAAATTATGAGGATTTCTACTTTTCTTTCCCGAATTTTTTCTGCAAGTTCTTTTATATCTTTTGGAGTTGCAAGTTTTGTGTAATTGAAGTAATCGGGGATTATATTTTTATCTGCTGTTCCTATAAGGAGGTTTATCAGCAAAGATATTACACATAAAGCTGTTGCGTTTTCGTCTCCTGCTGTAAATGGAGGTATAATTAGGGGGTTTTCTGATTTCAAAATTTCTTCTGCTATGATTTCTACTACTTTGGGACTTACTCCTGTGAGTTCTTCAAATTTTCCTGGGATGGGTTGTTTGAATTTTTCTGCTTCTGGTTTTTTTGATTGTGAAGCTATTTTATTCAGCAAAGCGAGAGCAAAAAATAATTCTCCTTCGGGTTTTATTTCTATCCATTTATCTGCGTTAAGTCCTGTCAAATTAAGTCTTGAAGATATATAGATAAATTTGCCTTTTTTGTTTTTCTCCTCATCTACTGAGTGGAATTTTCCAAAGAGTCTTGAATATAAAACAGTGTTTGGTCCAGCATCTAAAAAGTCTCCACTGAAAGATACTATAAGGTCTGCTTTATCTATTCTGAAAAGTGGAACTCCTTCTTTTCCGAAAACTATTTGAGATGCTTTTCTTATTGGAGCAAAGGAAAAAGTTTCCCATCTTATTATGTTTTCTTTGGGTATTCCTATTTTTTCTGCAAAATCGTTGTAGAATTTTTCGGTCTTACCTGTTATGTTTTCTGTGATGAAGAAAATCTTTTTGGGATCTGTTGATTTTATCTTTTCTGCTAAAATTTCTATTGCCTTTTCTATTTCAATTTCTTCTACTTTATTTCCTGTTTTTATTCTTGGTTTTTTGATTCTGTCAGGAGAGTAGAGTTGGTGTATTATAGCTTGCCCTCTTGCACAAGTTTTTCCAGCGCTTATTGGATTTTCATTATTTCCTTCAACTTTTCTTGGTATAGCATCTTCAACTTTTACAACTATTCCACAGCCTGCTGGACATCCGGAACATGTGGTTGCATAGTAGTAGGGAGTTCCCGGGATTATTGTTTCTGGGACTTCAAGGTAGGGTAATAGTTTTTCGGGTTGAGGTTTTCTTACACAACTTTCAATAAGTGCGAGCGTTCCTATCGCAACAGATGATTTTCCAACTAACTTGAAAATTTCCCTTTTTCTTATATCTATGCTTTCTCCTTTTGCAAAAGTCTCCTTTTCTTCTTTGCTCTTTTCTTCTTTTTTCCTGTTGTTCTTTGTTTCTTTGCCGTTTATCATATCTTACCTCCTTTAAAATCTCAAATTTTTTCTTTTTCTTTTATCTCTCAAATTTTTTTCTCATTTTTCTTTTTCTTTTTCTTTCATTCTCTTTTTATCATCAGTAGTGGCATGCGAAACACTCGGTTGATGCGTTTTTCTTTCTGTGGCAATCAAGACACCATCCCATAGTAATCGGAGCAACTCTTTGAGCTGTATCCATTTGAGCAACATCACCGTGGCATTCGTAACACTCAATACCTTTGTTTATATGTATTTTGTGTGTGAAACGAACAAAGTCAGGAAGGTCATGCACTTTCACCCAAGGGATGGGCTTTCCTTCTTCCGCATATTTGAAGATTTTTTGAACTTCTGGATTTTGCATAACAGAAGCTACATATTTGTGGCAACCAAGACAAACTGATACTGCGGGAACACCTGCATATTTTGATTTTTCCGCATAGTAATGGCAGAATTTACAATCTATACCGAGTTCGCCTGCGTGTTTTTTGTGAGAAAAAGCTATGGGCTGTGTTGGCTTTTCCGGAAATGGGATTTCTGAAAAAACAGCTTTCCAGAAATCAAAATCTTTTTCTTTTACGGGTTTTATTTTCTGCTGAGTTTGTGTTTCATTTTTTATTTCTTTTGCTGCAAGAATTATTCCTCCTGATGAAAAGAGAAAAATAAATATCAAAAATAAGCTCTTTATTGTTTCTTGTTTTTTCATCTCTCTCACCTCTTTTTTTCAACAACTCATTTTTTCAAAAATTGCAGTTGATTTTCAAATTCTCATTTTTTTATGAACTTGTTTTTTATATTATCTTCTTATCTTGTTTTTTGGTTTTGTCTTTTTTATTTTTTCAAAAATTTTCATAAAAAATTGGCAAAAATTTTCTTTTTGAAGGTATTTTTTTTGAATTAAATGATATTTTTTCCCAAAAAATTTCCCTCCTTTAAAAAAGCTCATGCCTTTAAGTAAAATGTCATAATTGCAATCAGTAGAAAAGTGCAAAAAACTATGCTTGCATAAGCAAAAACATAGGTTTGAGAAGAATACTGATGAAGTAAAGGATGAATGATTTGAAAGAAGGATTTGAAGAGAAGATGTTGAGCTTCCCTGCAAAACTGAGTAAAAGATAGATTAAGTTAAATGTGTTTCCACAAATTTTTAACAATAGACTGATAGGAAACAAATTTGTCTCAGCTACCTTTAACTCAAACTCTATCTCAGTTTTTTAATCAAATTCTGGCTCTATAAGGAAATATGTCATATCTCTGACTGCATAGTGGAGCAGAGGATCAACCTCTGTTTCAAATAAAGGAAATCCTCCTCCATTAGATTATAAAACCCAGAAGTTAACTTTAAAATATGAATTTTTGGATATGAAGAAGGTAGATACTGATGTTTTTATAATGAGCAAAAAAAACTTGATAAGGCAGTCGTGGGAATTTTGGGAGGAAAATTCAAAGATAAATCCAAGACACTCAGAAAGCGAAGCAATTCAAAAACTTTTTAGGAAAAGTAGATGATATAAATCATCTGAAAAAGATAAAAAAAGAAGTAATAAGAGCAAGAACCTGGGAAGATTTTATAAAAATATTCAAGAACTCAATTTCAAAAATTAAAAACTCAAAGAGAGAATAAGTTGCGGTGGTAAAAAAGATTGCTATTAATCAAAGAAAAATCTGTAAAATTACTGTTATTTTTTAATGAGGAAAAGGAAAATTCTTTTCGCAATTTTTGTTTTTGGTGTGATCGCAGTGGGGGGGATGTATCTTCTGATTTTTTTATTTCAAAGAGAAAAAGAAACGAAAATCACCGAAGAGGAGGAGGAAATAACAGAAGAGATACATAAAAGTTTGGCAGAAGAACGAAAAGAAAAAGAACAGGAGGGAGTAACCTCACCTGTTGAAATAATAAAACATGGTTGGAGGATATTGTACAGAACTGTTCCGAAAGAAGGGTTTATGTGGGAGTGGGCAGTAGAAATTGAAAACAAAACAGAAATTCCATTGAGAGTACTTATAAAATACAATCTTTTTGACGAAAATGGAATCATTACCGCAGAAGGGATAGGAGGAGATGAACTCAGTGCAAAAGAAAGAAAAATAATAATAGGAAGAGCGGTTTCAGAAAAAGGAATTCTTAACTCAAAAAGCTCAAAAGTTTCTGTCAGCGTATCTCCTTCAAGGAAAGTTGAATCTGAAATAGTTATAGAAAAATGGAAATGGTCGGATCCGTATGAAATTTCACAATAAGTAAAATCGGATCCGTATGAAATTTCATAATAAGTAAAAAATCAAGAAGATAAATCTACCTCCTTAAAATCTACTTTTATTTTTGCTCTGTTGAGAATATCAAAGATGTGATAATTACCCACGAGTAGATTTGGTTCTATATCATATATGGAGAAAGAGACAAAGCTTCTTTCGAAAACATCTTTGTGAGCGAATTTCAAATTTCCGAATGCATCAAACCACAAAAGCACATCTAAATCTATTGTTCTTGGTTCATATTTACCTTTTTCGGTTCTCCCAAGAGAGGTCTCAACTTTTCTCAAAAATTCGGAGAGCTCATCTTGTGTGAGATAAGTTTTGATTTTCGCAACACCATTTATAAAATGAGGTTGTTCTTCAATTTTATTACCGAATTTATCTATTGGTGGGGTTTTGAAGAAGCGCGAAACTTTCTCAACCTTTATACCTTCTTTTTCAGAAATATATTTTAAAGCCTTTTTTATATTTGATTCTGGCTCTATATTTGAGCCTATACCTAAAAAAACATCAGACCATTCCCTTTCTTCTATAACAGAGACACTCCGAGCAAACCGCAAAGCTCCGGGTTTATCTACCTCAACACAAACTTTTCTCACACCCGGATAATTTATGCACAAGTTAGCAATTTTACCAGCCAAAGCCTCCACAAGATAAAAAGATGAATTCTCTACAATACTGATTATTCTCTTTTTGAGCTCTTTGTAATCTAATGTATCTGAAATGTTATCTGTTTCTGATGGTTTTTTCAGATCACAGAAAATTTCAACATTTATAATAACATCTTGTTTTTCTCTTCTCTCCCATTCATTAACTCCTATTATAGTTCGTAAAAGTAAATCCTTTATCTTTATTCTATCCACATTTTTATTTTACTTACTGATCATTCGTATTACCAAGTTACTTCTTTATTTTGCCAATTTTATTTTACCAAGCTACTCCGCCTCCACCTATTGTTATATTAAGGAAAATTCTACTCAGAGAAAATGAAGAAGGGATTCCTTTTACTTCAGAATCTCCAATTTTCCACTTACTACCAAAAGGTTCAAAAATATAACCTAATCTGAATCCTAAAATAAGTCCTGCAAATCCCTCATCTGTTCTCTTACCTAAGGTCAAAAGATTCCCACCTAATCCCAAAGATAAAGCGAAAATTCCTCTTGATACTCTTGATTCTTTCAGTTTTTTTCCTTCGAGTAATTCTTTATCAAAATGAATAGTTTCACCGGTTTTCTCCTGAACAGTTATAGAATTAGAACCTCCTCCTATGCCAATAAATGGAGAGAGAATAAAGCTTTTTGTATTATATACTACATACCCGACGTTGAAAGTTCCAAAACCACCACCAAAATTCACACTTAAATTCTTTGCCTCCGGTTGAGCTAGAACGAAAAATCCGTATCCCTCACCACCTACTATTATGTTTTTTATAATTCCGAAACCTCCCCCTCCCCACTGAATCCCAAAAGGGGATGCCGTAGAAAAACCTTTTTTATCAAGTAGGTTGTTCATGTCAGAGAAGTTCGTTCCATAGGCGGGTCCAAAAGAAAAGTATCCGATACCACCGCTTATAGCAAAAGCAATATTGGTAGAAGACAGAAAATAAAACACAAGTAAAAATAGAAACAACCACCAAACTCTCTTTGTAATTTTATCTGTTTTAACTTCATTTTCCATAGCGGTTTCACCTCCTTTGTTTAATTTTCCATTTTTATTTTTCGTTTTTTTTTGCTTTCCATTTTTTCAATTTTTTTTACCTAAGTAACTTTTCTCTTTTTTATTATCTTACCTGCTTTATCCAGAATTATTTCATTATTTCAAAGAGCAAAGAGACTGATTCATCAAATGAAGCTTTTTCTGTGATTTTTTGTGTTATAAATTTGAATATTTGCTGAGATTTTGATATAGCATAATCAAGTCGCGGGTCTCCACCTTTGTAAGCTCCTATTGTTATCATATCTTCTGCTTGGAAGTAATCAGATAGAGTTCTGACAAATTTGAAAGCATATTCAAGGTGCTCGTCTGACACAATATCTGGCATGACACGAGAAATAGACGAAAGCACATCAACCGCAGGGAGAACTCTTCTTGTGAAAAGCTGGCGAGAAAGTATTATGTGTCCATCTATTATAGCCCTGACATTATCTGATATTGGTTCAGAGGTATCATCTCCCTCAACCAAAACTGTATAAAATCCCGTTATAGTTCCTTTTTCAAAAGAACCTGCTCTTTCAAGGAGCTTTGGTAAAGTAGAAAAAACCGATGGAGTATAACCTCTGGCTGTTGGGGGCTCCCCGAGAGCAAGTCCGATTTCCCTCATAGCCATAGCAAAACGAGTAATGGAATCCATAATCAAAAGAACATCCATACCTTGGTTCATAAAGTACTCTGCGTATGTATGAGCTAAAAAAGCAGCTCTGACGCGAAGTAAAGGAGGTGAATCGGAAGTTGCAACAACAACCACAGATTTTTTCAATCCCTCTTCTCCCAAAATTTTTTCTATAAATTCTTTTACTTCTCTTCCTCTTTCTCCTATGAGAGCTATTACATTTACATCAGCAGATGTATGACGAGCCATCATTCCCAAAAGCGTACTTTTCCCTACACCTGATCCTCCAAAAATCCCCATACGCTGACCCCTACCTGTTGTCAGAACGGCATTTATTACTCTTACGCCGACATCAATTGGTTTTTCAATTATCTTTCTTTTCAGAGGGTTTTCTGGTCGACCGAAAATAGGCATTTCTTCTTTTAGTTTCAGTGGTCCCTTCCCATCAATTGGTTGTCCCAGAGCATCTACTATTCTTCCAAGAAGGTCAAAACCTACTTTCTGAGTGTTTCGCGGAATCATATTTTCAACTTTCATTCCCTGAGAAAGTCCAGATGTTCCATCGTATGGTATTACTATTGCTTTTCCGTCTTTGAAACCAACGACTTCCCCTCCTCTTTGACCTTCTGGGGTGTGAATTACCACATAGTCTCCAACGCTTGCATCAGGCAAATAGCAGGTTATATATACAGAAGATATGTTATCAATGCGACCATATATTTTTACTTGGTCTTTTGCTTTTAAAATTTTCTCTTCTACTTTTTTGATTATGTTCTCAGGACCCAAATCCATATATATAAAATTTTAAACTTGAGACTCAAAAAGAGTAAGTCCAATTTATTATAAATCAAGCTCATACGATGGAATAAGTACTATTCCTTTTTCTTCTGCATATTCTTTTATTCCGGGAGGAAATATGTAAGATATAAAGACTTTTATTGTTTCCTTTGAAAAGCTCCTTGAGATTTTATCACACTTTTTTAAGAATTTATCTATTGCTTTTTTTGTAACTTGGCTTTTAGCCTCACCTATAAGTATGTACTCTTTATTTCCTTTCTTTACTCTTCCAAAGATATTTACCTCAACATGTTCGCCGTTTATAATAAAGTAATCTCTTACGAAATTTCCAACAGCTTTGATATTGTACTTTCTTTTTAAGATTTTCGGCAAAGATTTCATAGCTCTATCTTCAAGGAAATACCCAAAAGAATCTGAAAGTCCCTCAAGTTTTTCCCTTGTTTTTGAGTGATCTTCTATAAGCTTCTTCAAACTTTCCTCAGTTTTCCTTTGTGCTTCTGCAAGCTCTTCAATTTTCTGTTCAGTTTTCTTCTGCGCTTCCGTAAGTTCTTTGATTTTCTGTTCAGTTTCCTTTTGTGCTTCCGTAAGTTCTTTGATTTTCTGTTCAGTTTCTTTTTGAGCTTGCACAAGTTCTTCAACTTTTTGTTCAGTTCTCCTCTGAGCTTCCGTGAGTTCCTTTATCGCACCCCATATTTTTTCTATCTCCTGCTCAGTTCTCCTTTGGGCTTCCGTGAGTTCCTTTATTGCACCCCATATTTTTTCTATCTCCTGCTCGGTTCTTTTCTGAGATTCTGCGAGCTCTTTTATAACCTCCCATACTCTGCCTATTTCAGATTTTATCTCCCTTGTTTCTTTTAAAATGATATCATCTCTGAAAGCAACGAAAGCTTCGTATATTGGTCCCCTTATGTTCTCTGGGAGCTCCCTTATTATTTCTTCTAATTTCCCCATATCTTTTATTTTAAGCAAGCTTCAATAAATTATGAAAATAAACTATAAATTATGAAAAGGCTCATGCCTTTAAGTAATTGGTAAGTGGAAATTACATGTCCGAACAAAAGTTTAAAAAATCTGATTTATTCTCATTATTTATAAATCCTTTATCGCTGAATAGCTCCGATAATTTATAGGGTAGAGCCTATGAAAATAAACTTCGACTACAATGCTTAAATTATCCGATACTTGTAAGATTTTTTATCGCCTTAAAGGGAATCTTAGAAGATAAGATAGAGATGAATAATTCAAAGAAGGTGCTTTCATCTTTTTTTAAGGTTAGTTTTGGAGCTTTGAGCTCTGATGGTGGAGGTTTTCCTCTTCCGAACTTTTAACTTTTACTTTGGTTATTTTAGCCCGAAAGGCTATTTTATTTCCTCACGAGCGTGAATTGCTCTTTTTAGAGTAGCTGGGTCTAAATATTCAACCTCCATCCCCATAGGTATCCCGTAAGCAGGTCGTGTGATTTTCACATCAAAATTTGAGAGCAATTTTTTTATGTACATAGCAGTTGCTTCCCCTTCAACAGTAGTATCAGTGAACAGAAGAACTTCTTTTATATTTTCAGTAGTGATTCTTGATATAAGCTCTTTTATTTTCAGCTGAGATACATCTGCTCCCTCTTGCGCCGATAGAACACCCCAAAGAACATGATATAATCCGTTCCATATTCCGGCTCTTTCAACCGATATAACATCCTCTATACTCTCCACAACACATATTTTGGTTTTATCTCTTGTTTCATCAGAACAGATTCTGCATATATCGTTCTCCGATATGAAAAAACATTTTTGGCAAAGCTTTATCTTTGTTTTTATATCAATTATATCTTTTGCTAGCGCCTCAACAAAAGATTGTGGAGATTGAATAAGAAACATGATGAACCTGATAGCGGTCTTTTCTCCAACACCAGGAAACATCATAAATTTTCTCATCAAACTCTTTAATTTTTCCGGATGATACATAACCTAAACCCTAAAATAAAACCTAAAACTAAAAATAAATATATTTTATAGACATATCATTTTTAATCTAACGATTTTATTCAAAACGATTTTATCCGGAACTCATGATTTTCATTATTTCCTCTTGTATTTTTCTTTTTCTTATCTTTTCATCTCCCAAGATTGCTCTTATTCTTTTTTCTAATATGCGGAAAGGGACAAGATTTTGCGGAGCTCTCTCTCCAATTGAAGATGAAAAAGATAATATCTTACTTTTGATGAAATCAGAAAATTGAACAGCCCAAGCCGGATCTTGAATACCAGAAAAATCAACTCGGATAAATTCGGGTTCGTTGTGTCTCATCTTATTTTGCATAAGCTTCAAGAAGAAAGAAAATTTAGATTTTGAAGATCTATTATCTTTTACCTCAAATAAATTCGTTCTATATCCTGGTTTCAAATCCCTTATCTCATTTTCGGATTGATATAGGTTAAGTGGATTTTTAACTACACCAACAACTAAAAAATTCTCAATTTTATTTTTCAATTTCTTGAGCCTTATATTACCATCAATTACGATTGCATACTTTTTCTCTGATAAATTATTTTTTTCGTAGAGCTTTTCACAAAGCTTATCAAGGAACTCAAACTCTTTTTCTCTCAACAAATTCATAGCGTACTCTAATATATCTTTACCTTTTGGGACTTGATAAATCTCGTATCTATCTTCATCATCAACATTTTGAAATTTTTTCTTCATATTACTGAAAATATCATCAAAGATGGAGCCATTTTCATAGTGTAAAAAGAGACATTTTGAAATTTTGCTTTCAATAAGTTCTCCATTCTCGTATCCTGCTCCAACACAGATGAGGAAAACATTAAATAAAAGTTCAAAACCATCCGTTTTGATTTTACCATCTGTAATATTCTGAATAGTTCCATCTACAAAGATAAAGCAATTTGGAGGCGAAAAATCATATGAACTATAACGAAAAGAAGCTTCATCAACACGAGAAACTTTCAGGATTTCTTTTTCAGCAAAATCATCGTCAAATGATTGATATAAAGAATTGACAGGAAATCGCCTTTCAAAAATGATTTCCACATCAAAAGTTTTCACATCAAAAGTTCCCACATCAAAAATTTAGTAGCAGTTTCCTCCAACTGACAAAAAAGCTAAACGAATAAATAAATAAAGAATAAACAAACAAAGAGCCAAACAAAAAATTCAAAGCAACTGAAATTAAGCTAACCGAAGAAAAGGAACATTAATATAAAAAGATATGATAGATAAAGAAAAAATGAGAGAAAAAATAATTGAGTCCCTGAAGGGAGTTTACGATCCGGAAATAGGATTAGATATTGTAAATCTCGGTCTCATTTACGACATAGACATAAGTGAGGACGGAAAAGTTGATATAAAGATGACATTAACAACCCCCGGATGTCCCCTCGCAGGTAGCGTAGAAGAAGCTGTAAAAGCAGTTGTATCAGCAATAGACGAAATAAAAGATGTAAATGTTGAGCTCGTCTGGGATCCCCCCTGGAACCCATCTATGATGTCAGAAGAAGCAAAACAAATACTCGGAATAGAATAGATAATATAATAGATAGATAATATAATAGATTGATTTTTTTATTATAGATAGGTTGATTTTTCAGATATTTTCTTTTTACTTTTCCATCCTTCTCACATCTTCAAGTAGAATTATTTCACCTGGGGAAGGTATTAAAGTTTTGACTCCAAATTTTTTTGCGCATTCCTTCATCTCATAAATAGCCTGCTCCGGAGTATCAAGACCCTGCTTGAAAGTTCCATAATGCATAGGTATCATAATCTTTGCACCAATATCGTAAGCCATTTTTACAGCCTCACAAGGAGATACATGATTTCTTTTCATGAACCATCTTGGCAAATAAGCTCCTATTGGTAGTAAAGCAATATCAGGTTCAAATTTTGGAAGTTTCAAGTATGCTGTGTCCCCTCCGAAGAAGATTTTTACGCTATCTGAAACAACAAGATAGCCATTCCACTTTGAAAAATTCCAGTCAAAAAGATTCCTTCCTGAAAAATGTTTTACGCGAACAGATAAAATCTCAAAACCATCTCGTACATTGTATCTATCTCCCCACTTTAACTCTACAACCTTATAACTTTCATTTTTAAGATATATTGAAGCATTTTGAGGAACAAAAATATACGGATTTATTCCGTTTTTCTTTGATTTTTCAGAAAGAAAGTTTAAAGAAGGAATATCCATATGGTCGTAGTGATTATGACTTATCAATATAAAGTGAGGAGGTGGGAGTTTTTCCAGCTCAACAGGGAACTTTATCTGTCTCTTTATAATTACAACCTTATCAAAAATAACCGGGTCTGTATAAAAAACATAGCCTGAAAGCTTTATCAAAAAAGTAGAATGTCCAAGCCAAACTAAAAAATCTTCCTCCGGGAAACTCTCTATTTTCTTTACATCTGGTCTCCACTCCCAATCCTTCTGAAAAAGTCTCATAGCAAAACAAGAATTTACAGAAAATAAAAATAGGAGAATAGTACATATATGCAAAAACCAAAAATTATTTAGCATAATCTGAACATAGTTAATTTTACTTTGTTATGTTTTGCTGACTTTCGGGTAAAACCTCTTCGGGAGATGGGGCTTTGGGTAATTCTTGAACCGGAGCAATTCTTTCTGATACAGAAAATTTAGCTATAAGTAAAGTTACAACAAAGAAGGCTCCTATTAGCCCATATGTTATTTTCTCTAAAATCGTGGCAGGGGCTTTTGGACCCAATATTGATTGGAAACCTCCGCCAAAAAGAGAAAAAGTTTCACCTCTTCCTACTTGAAGCAAAACTGCAATCACAAGCAAAACTCCTATTATTATTTCAAGTATCCAAAGGAAAATAAGCATAGTAGTAAAAATTTTAAAGGAGAAGATTTAAAAGGAGAAAAACTGCAAAAAATAAAAAACCTCAAAATAAAGTAAAATTGGAAATCATGGATATTCTTCTCTCAATATTTCCAATTATATTTATTTTCCTGATTTTTTACCTTTTAGTTATAAGACCGCAGGCAAAAACTGAATCAAAAAGAAGAGAATTTATAGCAAATCTGAAAAGAGGAGAAATAGTAGTTTTATCAAGCGGAATAGTTGGTAAAGTTATAGAAATACAACCAAAAACCGTGCTCCTTGAAGTTTCAAAGGATGTGAAGATAAAAGTTTTAAAAGACGCTATACAAGGTCCATTTATTGAGGTACCACCCCAAGAGAGCAAAACGAAAGAAGATAAGAAGGAAAAAGAAAAAGAAAAATCAGAAAAAGAAAAATTAGAAAAGTAAAAAAAGTAAAAAAGAAAAGTAAAATAAAAACAGAAATGAGTAGAGCAATTTTGTACAATGAAAATATAAAACAGATTTTGGAAATACTCTCACGGAGTCCTGATGGAATTTCAGGGCAACTGATTTCTGAGGAGTTAAAAATATCCCGGTCAGCAGTATCTAAAATAGTAAAGCACCTTGAAAAACTTGGATATAAATTTGAAGTAAAAAAAAAGTATAGGTTGATAGAAAAACCAGACATACCTTTCCCTTGGGAGGTGGATGGAGATAATGTTATATTCTTCAAGGAGTTAGATAGCACGCAAGAGAAAGCAAAGGAACTCGCTCTCAAGGGTAAAATATCCGCCGGGACATGGGTAATTGCTGGGAGACAATTAAGGGGTAAAGGTAGGATGGGAAGGAGATGGGAATCGCCTGAGGGAAATTTCTATGGCTCGGTATTTCTGAAACCTGATTTGCCTTTGAATGAAACTGTAAAAATTTCCCTTTTAGGTGGTCTTGCGGTGTTGAGAACAGTAAAAACTTATAGAATTTCGGAGAGCGTAAAAATAAAATGGCCAAACGATATTTTTGTAGTTAGTGAGAAAAAGACAAAAAAGCTTGCCGGAGTTCTTGCAGAATCATTCGGGGAAGCAGAGAAAATAGATTTCACAATATGTGGAGTTGGAGTGAACATAAAAAATTCCCCCCTTGATATAGCAATATGCTTAAAAGAGCTTGTTGGTGAAAAACCGAATTTACTTGTTGATTTTACAAAGAAATTTATAAATATATTCAATCAAACTTACGAGGAGTTCTTGAAGGGAAAATGGTTTGAACTCAAAACAGAAATGGAACTAAATATGTGGAGAGGGAAAGTAAAAGTTATTCAGGGAGAAAAGCAATTTGTTGGAGTATGCGTTGGTATAAATCATGATGGTTCTATGGTTTTACAAAAGCAGGAAGGAGGATTTGAAAATATATTCTACGGAGATACAATGATTGTTTTTGAGTAATAAATTATTTTTGAGTAATTTCAGACAAAAAACAAAATAAAAAACAACAAAAAGCAAAATTTTGCGATTAATTTTATAATTATGGAAGAAAAAGAGACAATAGAAATAATAGAAGAGATAGGAGGGGAAGGGGAGAGAAAAGAGAAAAAGCGCCTGAGTTTCAGAATTCCCTCATTCATTTTATATATACCATTTGTTGCTATTATTGCAGTTGCAGGATATTTTGGGTACAGGGAGTTTTTTGGAACGAAGAAAGCAAAGGAAGAAGTTGAGGTTGCAAAGGTTGTCGCAAAAAAGGGAATAATGATCCCAGGACCTTCTCTGGTTGTTAATTTGGCAGATGCAAATGTTCCACGCTTCCTCAAAGTTTCCATGATATTTGAAGTAGATAGAGGAATAACCGTTGCAGAAATTAATGATAAAGATGCTATAATAAAGGATGCGATAATTGGCTTGCTCGCATCAAAAACTATGTCTGATATAAGAGGCTACGAAGGACAAAACCTCCTAAAAGAGGAACTTATCTCAAGAATTAATGCTATTTTAGAAACAGGAAATGTTATAAATATATACTTTACGGAATTTATAGTCCAATAGTACCCTGTCACAATCAGAGAGATGATTTTTTCTTTCAATTTGTGGAAGGGACCTGTGAGGGATGCGGAGGGAAGTAAAACAACTCCTATAATAGAAATTCTCCTCATAAAAAATTAAAATTTTTTTTAATTATGGAAGAAAGAAGAGAGACGGAAATCACAGCAAAAGAAGTTTTATCACAGGAAGAAGTGGACCTTCTTCTCAGAAGCCTCAGGGGAGGGAAGATACCCACACGGGAAGAAAAGGAATTAAGTGAGGAGGAGAAAGAGAAATATCCTCGTTATGATTTCAGAAAAGTTGGTCGCTTCATTTCAAAAATGCGACTCCCATCTTTGGAAGTAATTCATAGAAGATTCGCAAATGATGCAAGGTCTATTCTATCAGCTGCATTGCAGAAAATAATAGATATCAGCATGGTGAGCGTCTCTGTTGGTGAGTTCGGGTCATTTCTTGACAATATTCCTCTCCCTGCTTCGTTTGTGGTTGTGTCTTTAAATCCTCTCCGCGGGCTTTCCGTCTGGGCCCTTGAAGGACCTTTGGTTCTTTCTATTATAGATATATTGCTCGGGGGAATGGGAAAACCTATGAAAGCTGAGGGGAGGGAATTCACGAAGATAGAACAAAGACTATTGAGAAGGATTCTCATGACCCTTACGAAAGTCTATCAGCATTCCTGGGAACCAATTTTACGCATAGAGCCGGAGATTGTGCGTTTAGAAAACCATCCTCAGTTTGTAATGATGGTCCCAGAATCAGATCTTGTAGTCTCAACAAGATATGATATTGATTTGGGTACAGTGACTGGGAAGATGTATATTGCTATCCCATATTCTACTCTTGAACCAATAAGAACACAGCTTCAAACTGGATATCAGCCATCGGGTCTTGGTATAGATAGAAAGTGGTTAGAACGACTGATTAATCGTCTTTCTGAGTGCCCAGTATCTGTTAGAGTTGAACTTGGGAGAGCAAGAATAACTTTGCGCGAGCTCTTAAATCTTAAAAAGGGAGATCTGATAAAGCTTAACACATCTCCAGACGAACCTTCCGCCCTCGTATACATACAAGATGTTCCTAAATATGTTGGCATCCCAGGTGTTATAAATGAAGCAACTGCAGTTATGGTAACAAAAGTTATAAAAACCGAAGAAGAAGCTAGAGAAGAGATATTAAGAAGAATTTTGGTGTGATTAAAAATAAAAATACTAAAAGAAAATTTATTGTCCCGCTTTTCTCATTTACTATCCTCATTTATTTCTCTTTTATTCTTGTCTTCTGTTCAAAAAAAGAAGAATCAAATCAAAAGTTCTCCATACCAGAAAATATCCAGAAAGAGGAAATTAAGAATCCAAATTATTCTGCTTATATATTCATAGATAAAAACGGTATTCCTTACATAAAAGCCAATTCATTCAAAGATGGTCTATTCGCTCTGGGATATATTATGGCAAAAATGAGATATGCTCAACTTGACCTTCTCAGAGTTGTTTCTTACGGTATGGTTTCTTCAATATTAGATATAGAGGAAGCAAGAAAAGTCGATTCTCTCACAATAAGAACTTTACTTAATCCCTCGTCGGGCAGGCTTGTGCCGGATTTACAGTTTGAACTTTTGCAAAAACAAAGACCAGATATAGCGGAGATTTTTAATGCATTTGTTGAAGGCTTAAATTTCTACATAATTAGATTATCGCAAGACAAAGAAAAAATCCCCCCAGAATACGAATCCATACTTTCTGTAAGGAATCCGAAAAATAATCCGGGAAAATTTTTCTTTACTCCCCAACATATATTGGCTATTGCCCGTTTTTTTGAGTGGTATCTTACAGGAGAGGGGGATCTCGCTCTTGATACTTTGAGGCAAGCTTTGAAAAATTCTGTCGGAAATGAAATATATCAGAAGTATTTTAACGAGATGCTCACAGCAAGAGCAGGAGTGGATATCTTCACTTTGCCATCACCACGATTTTTGAAAAGAGAGGAGCAGGTCGTATTGAATTTAATTGATATCTTCTTTGCATTCTTTTCTCCTCGTAAAGCCGGGAGCAACAACTGGGTTGTATCTTCTACTTTGACTACTTTGGGCGTTCCAATTGTTGCAAATGACCCACATTTACCTTTATTTAATCCTCCTCTTTGGTTCCCTTGGAAGGGGGATTTCGGCGGAAATTTAATAGAAGGGTTTGCCCTTGCTGGAATTCCTGGGATACTCTCTGGAACTAACGGTAAAGTTGCATGGGCTGTAACAAACGGAGGTTATGATTCTCTTGATATATGGAAGGAGGTTATAGTCAAGGATACAAAGTGCGCCTCCGGATTTAAAGCCCTGCATAACCCATCCTCGGCAGATGATGACGAATGTATTTTAGAATCTACTCAGAAAATAGGTTCTGGAAAGCATATAAAAGTTTTCTACTGCTCAAAACATGGAGTCATATTAGATGAATATCAAAAAGCTATTTTAGGAAATTTTAGAGCTGAACCTCAGCTTGATGACGGAGAATTTTTGACTTTCAGATGGAATGGTCATGAAGTTTCAAGAGAAGTTCTTGTTTATTTAGATATATTGCTTTCCGAAGATGTTCAAAGTTTTTTGAGATCTGCTTCCGATTTTGAAGTTGCTCCAATAAATTTTGTTGTTGCCGATCTAAAAGGTAATATTGGTTATTCTACTTTTGCTTTGCTCCCAGATAGAAATTGGGATAGATATTCTTTTCCTCCTATTTTCGTTCTGCCAACTGATGGATGCTGCGATTGGAAAGGTTGGGTTGAAAAAAGCAAATTCCCTCATGTAATTAATCCTCCAAAAGGCTTTATTGTTACTGCGAATAATGATTTGCCAGGATATACCAAAGATGGCGACCCATTTAACGATGATGTCTATCTTTTCTGGTCCTATGATCCGGGATATAGAATTGCTGAAATAACTTTTAGAATTGAGGAGAAAATAAAATCGGGAAAAATTTCACTGGATGATATCAAAGATATTCAACATGATACAGTCTCATATTGGACAAGGGGTGTTTTACCATTTGTAATTGAAAATCTTAAAAAATATTCGCAATCTATGAATGAATTAGAATCTAAATCTTTTTCTTTACTTTCATCTTGGGATATGACTTGTAAATCAGGTTTTAAACTTGCTGACCTTGAAGAATTTTCTTTCTCGGAAGTTTCTGATGTTGATATAAGAAAGAATTCATCTGCTTGCACTATTTTTTGGGTTTTTGTCACAAAGCTTATCAAAAATACCTTTGAAGATGAGTTCTTTGCCGCTGATATTACTCGCGTTCCACCTGAATTTGAAGATTTCTTTGTAAAGCAAATTTACTTTTCTGCTACTGATACAAGCAAACAAGACTTTTTTGATGATGTGAGAACAGAACAAAAAGAGACGGCAGAAGAAATTATTTATAGGAGTTTTGTTTCTGCTGTTTCTTATCTTTCAGCTAATTTTGGGTCTGAACCGCAGGACTGGTTGTGGGGTAGGTTAGCGAAGATGAAACTTTATCATTTTGTTTCTGTTGCAAATTTATCTGTTTATGATATTGGGCCTTTCCCTATTGATCTTGGACCAGTGGCTCCTGCTGTTGCGTGGATTAATTTGGTCACCGATGATCCTAAAAAATCATTTATAATGACGGGGGGACCATCTATGCGTTCTGTGGCTTATCCTGATTCTTCTGGGGTTTTTTCTATTGAATTTGCGTTTCCGGGGGGAGTTTCAGGATTTGGGAAAGACACTCTTACAAAACCAGATAAATCTTCTCATTTTTCAGACCTTATTCCAACTTACTTTGGAGGAGATTATATAAAGTTTGGTAAGTTCAGCAGATTAGATGATATGGAAAAGGTTTTTATCCTTGTTGCTGAAGAAGATCGGCGATAAATTTTAATGTTTTCTCCAGGGAATTTTTTATATCATTATTTTCCTGTTCTATCTTTTCTACTGTTTCAAGTATTTTTTGATTTTCCAATCTTATTGAGTTCAATATATTTTTGAATTCTCTTTTTATACTTTTATATTTTTCAACGAGCATCTCAAAGCTACTTAATATTTTCTCGCATTTTTCTTCAACTTCCTTTGATATTGAACTTAAGTTTTCAATTTCTCTTAATACAATCTCAAAAGAGGAAATTATCTCATGTTTTTCCGATTCAACTTTTGATACAAGATTGGAAAGTTTTTTTGTAAACTCATCCATTTCTGATATTCTTGATAGAAGATGTTTCATAGCAGATCTGGTATCAGATGAGCTTCTTGCAATATCATATGCAAGCGATATTATATCCTCCTCAATTGTATCTTTAACTCCTGCTATCATTCCAGATATATCCGATAGAATATCTTTTATTGTTCCATCTTGGGAAAAGTTCAGATACTCATTTTCTATTCTTTTTGCAATTGATGTAAGTTCTTTTACTCTATTTTCTATTTTCTTTATTTCATCTATTGTTTCTGACATCTGCTTTGCTATTATAGATAACTCTTCTTTTGTTTGTCCCTCATTTCTTACTGCTATTATTGTTGTGTTCATGGAGAGTATCACAAGTCTTTTTCGGAGCCCATCAATATCCTCCCGGAGAGACGAGAATTTATCCATATCTACACTTATTTTTTCTACTATCCCAGAAAATTGCGCTATTTTTTCTTTTAATCTTTCGAGGAATTCATCTATTCTTTCAAGGTTTGACTTTGCAAATTCAATTTTTTTTGACAACATTACCTCTTTTACAGATGTTCTTTCATCATAATATATATCTTTATGTGAAGGGCTTGTGGAGGATGTTCTTACGACAGAAATTTCAGTTATTTGTGATAAAAGTTCATTAACTCTATCCCTTATTTTCTTCACCTCTTTTGCAGCTAAATTTATCTTTTGATATATTGATTCTATGGAATACTCTGTTGATATATCTTCTATTTCTATCTCTTTTGATGTTAGCTGACTTATCTTGCCTACCGAGGTTTTAAGTCTTCTTGTTTCTTCTTGTATTTTATGAATTCCGGTTTTTGTATTTATAAGTGATGAATATATATGAAGTATTGCTTTCTGTGTTTCATCATATATTTTTGCGTATTTATTTGATACATCTTCAATCTGGTATGATTGTTTTGATATTACAGAAGATACTCTGAAAAATTCGTCATCTGTTGGTATGATTCCTTTTTCACTCTCGCTTATTGCTCTTGATATATATTTACCTATGGTTATATTTATGAAAAACGATGAAAGTGCTCCAAGAATGATAGCAACAATAAAAAATGGAATGATATCACTTTTTATTTTATCTTCAACCCAGGGCAGGGGAATTATCTGTCCATATATTGTTTTATCATCTTTTTCCCTGAATATGAACAAAGATGGAGATATATAATCAAATAAAATCCCTTCCTTTAATTTTGTTTTTTCTTCTATTGCTTCAATAATTTCTTTTTCAAATGGTATATTATTATCTGGTTTATCTTTTGTTATTTGCCATTTTACACCGTATGGAATTTCCTCTCCCTTTGAGAAGATATTGTATAGTTCTCTTGCTTCCTTTTCTTTGAGATCTTTTATAGATTTTTCTATATGGAAGATAAAGAATATTGATACAAAAAGAAGCATGACCGAGGTTACTCCTGCCAGTATTTTGATTCTTATTGGGATTCTTGCCCGAGATAATACTTCAACTGCTGTTTTTGATATTTTTATTTCATGTGAGAGTGTATTTCCTATTATTGTTGCAATAGCAAAGGATGAGAGAAAAGATAAAGATATAACAGAAAAAACATATACTATTATTGTTTGAAGATCACTAATATCTTGTAGGTATAAAGAAATCGGAGTTAGAATTGCACAGGCTATCCACGCCAGAATAGATGATATGAAAGCAAATTGCGCAAAAGATGATATCTTCTGTGAAACTTCCATAAGATCTTTTTCAGAACTTATCCCATTTTTTATTTTTGATGCAAGATTATTTTCTATATCTTTTGACCTTATCCACAATACAACAAGGTAAATAGCGAAAATTGATATATAAAGAACGAGAGTGGGAGGCAAAGTTTTAGCAAGAAATGGACTTATAAATTTCCACCAGTTGAACCTTATGAGCGTTATCATAACCCCAACTATTGTTCCCACAGATACTATCAGTCCCAAAGAGAATATAAACGAGAAAATTATAGCCTCTTTTATCTTTGCCCCTATATTTCTTTCAATCCCTAATTCTTTTTCTTCATTTTTTACTTCTTCCATTAATATAAAATTTTAAAAGTCTATTGTTAAAAATTTGTTATTTCATTCAAAATAAAACTATTTAAAAAAGATTTTAGTACGTATAGATGTTTGAAGATAATAATCAAACCTTCTTGTAAGGTAACTATAAATTTACTTGCAAATCTTTCTGATTTATTCCAAAGTTTTTGAGGATTTCAAAAAATGAATTTTATGGAAAGGTCAGAGAGAGTTTTTGCAACATCAAGGCAAGATGCTTGGTGGGCTGAAACTATTGTAAGTGCAACCGTTTTTATATTATCTATAATATACTCCTTAATAAGAGCAATTGAAGGAAAGTTCTTTGAGTGGGGACCTTATGTCTCTCCAATCTATTCTATACCTTTTGGTACTGCATGGATTTCTCCTGCTATTTTCACTCTGTGGGTTCCTGCTGGCTACAGAATAACATGCTACTTTTGTAGAAGAGTGTATTACAGAAGTATTTTTATGGATCCTCCAGCTTGCGCGGTGAGAGAGCCAAAAAGAGAGTACAAAGGAGAATCTGCTTTTCCTTATATACTCCTTAACATCCACAGATATTTTCTCTATCTTGTCATTATTTTTGTTTTTATTCACTGGTATCACGCTTTGAGTTCAATTTTTATGTGGGGAGAAAACAGAAGCTTTGGATTTGGAATAGGTCTTGGCTCAATACTCATAATTTTAGACACAGTTCTGCTCACTTTATATGTTCTTTCATGTCATTCTTTAAGATATATTTTTGGTGGAAAAGAGGGATTTTTAGGACCTACAAGATACAAAATATGGGAGTTTTTAAGTCGTCTTAATGAAAATCATGGATTTTTCTTCTGGGCAAGTCTTTTAAGTGTTGTTGTTGCAGATTTATATGTTCGCCTTGTTGCATCAGGAACAATAAACGATATAAGAATATTTTGAAATAAAATATTTAAAAATGAGCGAAAACTCAGGAATTCTCAAATCCCCCCAAGAGATAGAAAGAGAAAGTTATGATATAATACGAAAGCTACTTCCGAAAGATATTTTCAGGAATGAGGATGAGTACGAGCTTGCGGTAAGAATTGTCCACGCTACTGCAGATATTGAGATTGCAAAGACTCTTGTCTTTCATCCTTTGTTTATATCCGAAGCTCAAAAGGCGGTTGAGGAAGGTCTTCCAATTTTGGTTGATGTTGAAATGGTCATGTGCGGAATAAAAAATTATGCTCTTGATCTTAGTTTAGATGTAGTTTGCAATATATCTTCTCCCGATGTCGTTGAGGAAGCAAAAAAACTTGGAATTACAAGGGCAGCTTTGTCTGCAAGGAAATCTCTGAAAGAAAGACAATTTGGACTTGTTGTCTGTGGGAATTCTCCAACATTTCTTTATGAGGTTATAAGGATAGTAAATAATGAAGAAGATGGATTTTTCCTGCCAAAAGCTATAATAGGCTTGCCAGTTGGTTTTGTTAGTGCTGAAAATGTGAAAAGGGAACTTACGAAAGTTGAAAAAGTTCCATTCCTTACAAATCTTTCACCAAAAGGTGGAACCCCAACTGCTGTTTCATCTACAATTTTTATCTTGAACAAAGTCAGAGCAAAGCGGGGCAAGGAATTAAAATATGGACAACACACCTGAACATTTTTGATTCTCTTGTTTTCAGTTTTCCTCCTCAAAACCCAAAATTTTTTCTTCCTCTCAAAAAACTTCTGATGAAAACATTAAAATTTACATTATGAAAAAAGGAGCATTAGTGAAAGGGAATAAGAGAAAGTTAAGTAGAATAGACAAGATAGAAAAAGCCCTTCACGAACTGATTGAGGAAGGAAAAATAACATCAAAAAGAATAAGAGAAATATCAGAAGAAAATGAGAAAGGATTTAGGGAATTAAGAGAATCTATTAATAAGACTTCCGAAAGGGTAGATAAAGTTTATGAGTTATTTGATAAGACTTCTGAAAGATTAGACAGAGCATATGAGTTGTCAGAAAGAGCTTTTGCAGCGGCGGATAGAGCTTTTGCAGCAGCAGAAAGAGCCTCACAAGAAGTGGCGAGGGCATCAGAAGAAGTTGCAAAAACATCCGAAGAGATAAAAAAACTAAAAACAGAGATAAGTCGTCTTACTGGGAGCTGGGGAGAATTTGTTGAAGGTATGATTGAGCCTTCCGCTATAAAGTTTATGGAGCAAAAAGGATTTAAAGTTGTTGGAGTGTATCCGGAAGCAAAAGTTTCACGAGATGGCGAGAACGCAGAATATGACTTATTTTTAGTCTGTGAAAAGAAATCAAATAACAGAAAAAAAGATAAAGTTATTTTATTAGTATCTGCTAAAACAAAAGTTTCTTCACGAGATGTGGATGAGCTTTTAGAAGACATGAAAAAATTTTTCTTTTTCCTTGAACAATACAAAGGTTTTAAGTTGATGGGAGCGATTGCTGGAATAAGATTTGGAAGAGGTGCAGATATATACGCTTTAAGGTCTGGCTTGATTGTTATGAAGCCAGCAGGAGAGATTATGCAAATTCAGGAACCTAAAAAAATAAGATTTGTATCATAAAGATTTTGTATCATCATAACTATTGAGTTTTTATTCATCAAAAAATGTTTTAGAGAAATTCTATTCCAAAAAGCAATCAGAATATCTTTATTGTATATGAAGGTTAAGTTCAAACCAGAGGATTTCTTTGTGGAGGAGATACTCAAAGAAGGTGTTATTCAGAAAACTCATGATACAAGAAAGAAGCCGGGTAAATTTGCTATATACAAAGTTGAAAAAAAGAATATAGATACCTTATCTGTTATGTATTCTATGTCAAAAATACTTGGAATAAATCGTGATATGTTTTATTCTTGTGGTCTCAAAGACAAATATTCGGTATCTACGCAATATATTGCTGTTGATGAAAATGGTTTCAGGCACAAAATAGTTGAAAGATTGAAAGGAGAAGGGTGGAATGCAGAATTTGTTGGAGAATCAAATGAACCTCTCTCACCTAAACACATAATTAGAAACTTTTTCAGGATAACTTTAAGAGATATTCATCCGGATGAACTTTCCGAATATGAAGAAAACATAAAAAGGGTAGCAAATTTGGGTTTCCCAAATTATTTTGATGAACAAAGATTTGGTTCTGCAAGACACTTTGCTGATCACCCGCAAGATAAAGAGGTTTTAGATTTCATAGGAAAGAGAGTAATAAAAGGAGATTTTGAAGGTGCTCTGAAAATACATTTTCAAGCCGTTTCAGACTACGATAGAAGCAGAGTGAAAAAGTTCAAAAAGATAATGAGGGAAAAATGGGGAAACTGGGCTGAATGCCTCGTTCACGCTCAAGATAAAAACGATTTCAGAATTTTGAGGTATCTTGTGAGAAAACCTCATGATTTCAAAGGAGCTTTTTCTATGATAGATCCTCGTCTTGGAAGACTTTACCTTGAAGTCTATCAAGATTTCATATTCAATAATGTTCTTGCAGAAGTAGTGAAAAGAAGGTTTTCTAAACATTATCTTTTCCCTTATTTTGTTGGCTATTTTGTTTTTCCTTATTTTCCGGAACAATCGGAAGTTGCTCTAATAAAAGACTTGAAAATTCCTTTACCTCATCCAAATGCTATTATCCCTCCCGAGATAGAAGATATATATCTTCAGGTTCTCGGAAAAGAGGGGGTAAAGCTTTCTGATTTCAAAAGCGGTATAGAAAATATAGATTTTGTTGATTCACAAAGAAATGCGTGGGAATTCGCTGAAAGTGTTGAATGGAAAATATCAGATGATGAGTTTCACGAAGGAAGAAAAAAAATAGAACTTTCTTTTTACTTGAAGAGGGGAGTTTTTGCTACAATATTCATAAAAAGTATAACACCTCTTTTACCTATATCAGAAGTAGAGAAAAAACCTATACCGAAAATTTATACCCGTGATGGGAAAGAAATTTCTGTCTCTTACAAAAAAGAGGACCGGAAGAAAAAAGTTATAATTCTGCCGACATAAGAAAAAATTCTTTAAGTTTTTCTCTTGTTATTTCATACATTTTCCCATCTTTGAGTAAAAAATATCTTTGTGCCCACTCTGTTGTTTTGAGTTTATGAGATATTATGAAAACTGTTTTTCCTTCCATAAGTTTTTCCAAAGAACTCATTATCTCTTGCTCTAATTTTGGGTCAAGCGAAGCTGTCGGTTCGTCCATTATAACTATGGGAGAGTTTTTCAGTATTGCTCTTGCAATTGCTATTCTGTGTCTTTGCCCTTGAGATAGATTTTTTCCATTTTCTCCGCATCTGAAATTGAGCCCGCCAGGTATTTTTGATAAATCTAATTCTGCTATTTTGAGAGCTTTTTCAACTTCTTCTCTTTTTGCACCAGGTTTTGCAAAAGCTACATTATTGTAAATCGTATCATCAAATATAAAGGGTTCTTGTTCTACAAAGCTTATAAGATTTCTTAAACTTGTGATTTCTATATCCTTTATATTCAGACCGTCTATTAGTATTTCGCCTTTTTGTGGGTCAAAGAATCTTGGAAGCAAAGATACCAAAGTTGTTTTACCTACTCCTGAGCTCCCGATTATTGCTACTTTTTCTCCTTTTGATACTTTAAAACTAATTCCTCTGAGTACTGGTTCTGAATCAAAAGAAACCCAAACATCTCTGAACTCTATGCTTTCTGAAAAATCTGTTTTTTTTATGTTGCCTGATTTTATTTCTGGAATTTCATCTAATTCGTTCACGCGTATGATTGATGGTAATGTTTTTGAAAATTCTGATATGGCATTTACAAATCTCTTTACTGGTTCCCAGATAGCAATTACTGCACCGAAGAAAGCGAGAAAACTTCCCGCGGTTATCTCTCCCCTGTGAAGCTGATATGATGAAAATATAATGACTGCTGCAACTACGATTGCTCCGCCAAATTCTGATATAGAAGATGAAAGTTCAGGTAAGATCGCACTTTTTATTTTATATCTTTTGAATGTTTTGAGATAGTTTTTAGTTGCCTCATAAAAAGAGTCAGCCGAGTATGTTCTTACAACCTTTGCTCCTTGAATTGCCTCCATTACTTTTTCCGAAATTTTATCTGCTGATTCTCTTGTTCTTTCAGATGCTTTTCTCACTTTTTTATTTATGTATCTTACAGGAGCTAAAATCAGAAGGAATGATATGATAGATAGGGCTGCAAGTTTTGGGTTCATATAAATGAGTACTCCTGCTAAAAAAATGAAAGACAAAGGTTCTCTTATAAGAGATATTATGGTTGATGGAAGACCTGATATTATCTCTACATCAGCTGATATTCTTGAAATCACAGAAGATGAGTGTTTTTGTTTGTTCAAGGGAATATTAAGTAATCTTCTTATTATTTCTTGTCTTATATCTTTTATCGTACTTTGTATAGCAATTTGAGCTAAAAAAGAAGAGATAATTCTTGATACTCCGGCTCCGAGAAAGATTCCAATCAGAATTAGCGCAGTCTTGAACATGAAATTTATATCTTTTTGAACTATACCTTTATCTATTGCATTTTTCGCTAAAAGAACTGCTCCACCTCTTGATGAAGATGCTATTGCTGAAAAAGGTATGGTTGCTAATATATACCATATATACCTTCGGAAAAATCTGAAAACCTTCCTTATCTGCTGATATGTTTCGGCTTTCACTTTTTTACAAAAATTATTTAAAAAGTTTTGTTTTCTTGATTATTTTTGTTGATTAATCATTTTTTTATGGGAAATTATATAATAGAGGTTCAGGGACTTTGGAAGAGTTTCAACGGAAAACCGGTTCTGAAAAACATAAATCTCAAAATAGAGACTGGGAAAATAAATGTAATAATGGGGAGATCTGGCTGTGGTAAAAGCGTTCTTGTAAAACACATAGTTGGAATAATGAAACCAGATAAAGGTAAGATAATTTTTGATGGTGTAGATATTACTCAACTTAAACCTTCGGAAAAGCTTTCTTACATAAGGAATATAGGTTTTCTTTTCCAAAACTCAGCTCTTTTTGATTGGATGACTGTGGAGGAAAACATAGTTTTTCCCTTATTTGAGGTTCAAAATATAAAAGATAGAAAAATTTTGAGAGAAAGGTTGGACTGGATTTTAGATATAATAGGGTTGAAAGGTCATGAAAAAAAATATCCATCAGAGCTTTCGGGAGGTATGCAAAAAAGAACAGCTCTCGCAAGAGCCATTATTCATAACCCAAAAGTCGTAATTTTAGATGAACCTACTTCTGGAATTGATCCTGCTACATCATCTGTTATTGAAGACCTTATTTTAGATATAAAAGATAAAATAAAATCAACTTTTATTGTTATAACTCACGATATAAAAAGTGCAATAAAACTTGCTGATAAAATAATCTTCATGAAAGATGGAGAGATAATTTGGCAGGGGCTCCCGGAGGATATAAGATATTCTGATAATGATGAAATAAAACTCTTCCTCAGACGCCTTGAATTCAGCCCAAAATAATGAATCTATCTGGTTTTAAGTAGGTGTTGGTATCGGGAGAGGAAAAAATAACCGTTTTGCCTTCTGTTTTTGCTTTCAAGAAAAGTTGTGCGAGCTTTTCTTTACCTTTATCATCTATGTTAGAGAACGGCTCATCTACTATAAAAATTTGCGGTTCTATAAGTAAAAATTTTGAGAACGAAACTTTTCTTCTTGTTCCTTGAGATAACTCAAAAATTTTGTGGTTCAAAAACCTTTCTATTTCAAAAAATTCAAGAGCTTTTTTTATATCATTTTCTCTTATTTTTTTCCCCCATAATCTTGCCCATAACTCTAAATTCTCTTTGACCGAAAGATATTTATAAAGATTGGGCTCATGTCCTACAAACAAACTTTTCGCTTTATTCCATTCTACAATTTCTATTTTTCCTGATGTTGGCTCAATTATGCCTGCAAGGATTTTCAGTAAAGTCGTTTTTCCAGATCCATTTTTCCCAAAAATACCAAATATTTCTCCTTGATTTATCTCAATGTTCAAGTTCTCGAAAACGCAAAATGAATTAAAATACTTTGAAAGGTTTTTCACATAAATCATGTGAGGAAACGAAAAAATTTAAAAAAAACAAAAGAGTTTAAGAAAAAGTAAAAAAGAACGGAGGAGATTTTGTATATTGCCTAAAAAGCTTGAATTTATGTATAATAATAATATGTATAATAATAAGGAGAATTTATGTAAATCTTTATTTATAAAGTTTTAATTAATTAGAAAATTTTGAACAATTGCCAAGATAAAAAATGAGCAGTGTTTTTGATTTTCTTGTAATTGGTTCTGGACTCGCTGGAATTTCATTTGCAATAAGAGCTTCAAAATTCGGGCAAGTTGCACTAATCACGAAGGGTAAGCTCATAGAATCAAATAGCTTTTATGCGCAAGGCGGAATAGCAGCGTCTCCACTTTCCCCACAAGACTCAATAGAAAAACATATAGAGGATACCCTGAAAGCAGGAGATGGTTTATGCAACCCTGAAATCGTCAGGGAAATAATATCAGAATCAAAATCTGCTATAGAAGAACTTATATCTTGGGGGGTAGATTTTGATAAAGAAAATGGAGGATTTCATTTAACAAAGGAAGGAGGTCATTCAGAAAGAAGAATTTTGCATAAAGGTGATTATACAGGACAGGAAATCCAAACAAAATTAATAGAGACTTTGCTCAAAAGCAAAAATGTTCAGGTATTTGAGGATCATATGGCAATAGACCTTATAACAAAATTCAAGTTTATAGGGAGAAGAGATGGATTTGAAGATGAATGCTATGGAGCTTATGTTCTCAACAAAAAGACAGGAGATATTGAAATATTCTTTGCTAACTTTGTGATACTTGCAACAGGGGGAGCAGGAAAGGTATATCTTATAACATCAAATCCAGATACAGCAACAGGAGATGGGGTTGCTATGGCAAGGAGAGCAGGAGCGAAAATAGCAAATATGGAGTTCTACCAATTCCATCCCACAGTTCTATATCATCACAAAGAAAAAAATTTTTTGATTTCAGAGTCAGTAAGAGGGGAAGGAGGAATTTTGAGGACGAAAGATGGGGAACCATTTATGAAAAAATATCATCCACTCCGAGATCTTGCACCAAGAGATATTGTAGCAAGAGCAATAGATATAGAACTGAAAAAATCAGGGACAGAACATGTGTACTTGGATCTCACTCATCTACCAAAAGATTTTATAATAAAAAGATTTCCAAAAATATACCAGAAATGTCTTGAATTAGGAATAGATATAACATCTGAACCAATTCCAGTAGCTCCCGGAGCTCATTTTATGTGCGGGGGAGTTCTAACAGATTCTTATGGTGAAACTACAATTTCAAGATTGTTTGCAATAGGAGAGGTTGCTTACACAGGATTTCACGGAGCAAATAGGCTCGCATCCAATTCGCTTTTGGAATGCGTCGTTATGTCAAAAAGAGCTTTGAAGAAATGTCTTGAGTATCCAAAAAAAATTCAAATTCCTAAGGAAGATATACCACCGTGGAGATCAGAAAAAACGATTCCACAAGACGAGAAAATACTCATTTCTCATACTTGGGACGAAATAAGGAGGCTTATGTGGAACTATGTAGGTGTTGTGAGGTCTGATAAAAGATTGAAGAGAGCTTATGAGAGACTTTCAATTATAAAACGAGATGTAATGGAGGATTACTGGAAGTATTATATTTCACCTGACCTTATAGAACTCAGAAACATAGCAATTGTCGCAGAGCTTATAATTACTTCTGCAATGTCAAGAAAAGAATCAAGAGGAACGCATTTTAACATAGATTATCCTTTCAAGAACGACATAGATTTCAAAAAAGATACAATAATTTAGACCGAAAAATTCCGTAGATTCTTTCATTTTTTATCATCAGAGAGAAAATCAAATTTTTGATTTTTATTTCTACTTCCCTTCATTAATTTTCAATTTCAATAAATTCAATAAAATAATAGATTGCTAAAATTCTTGTGCAATTTCCTTTTCTAAAATCTCTCCTGTGTATCCAATATCTAATTTTTTGACTTTCTATATCTTTTGTTCTTATACTTAATTATGTGGGCGAATTTTTGAGGAGATTTATTTATATCGCCTTATATGTTTTGTTTTCATTTATTTACTGCTCACCGGGTGGTGAAGTAAAAGACCTGATCCCACCTTCTGCCGTTATTGACTTGCGCGTATCCTATATTGATTACTACGGTGCTCAAATTGAATTCACAGCTCCCGGAGATGACCTTATGAGAGGAACTGCAAGCAAAATTGAATTGAGATATTCGCAAGATGAAAGTTTTAAAACAAATCTCCAAGAAAATTTTGCTAAGGGTATTGAGTTCCCGGAAGCACCATTTCCACCACCTGCCGGAGGGAAAGTTAAAATCTTTCTTAAAAATCTTGAACCTAATACAAAATACTTTGTTGCAGTAAGAGTATGGGATGATGCAGGAAATTTCTCTTACTCAAATGTTGTAGAATTCCAAACCAAAGATGTTCCGGGGACTTCCAGTGAATTCATCAGAAAAATTGAACTGCAAGGGAGTTTCTTTGCCCTTGCTTCTGATGGCAAAGACACATATCTTATGTTCCCAGGTATTTATAAAATAAAAGGGGATTCGGTAGAATACAAACTTGAACTAATTTCGGGGGGAGTTCCACCTATATCCGGATCTCAAATTATCTGGGATGGAGAAAAATTTGTATCGGTAGGTGGAGTGGTAGGAGATGAACTTGTTGATTTGCCTTTGGGAATCTTCCCAGACGGTAGAGTCATCATATTAGAAAACAGAGGAAAAATTATACCTTTCGGTGAAAATGGTTTTTTTGGCTTCGGTCTTTTAGGACATAAGGTATCAAAAATTAATGGGAATTTCGTAATTTTGGGTGGAACAAAGTTCAATATAAAAAGTTTGAGTTACGCAAGGGAAATTGGTAGGTTCAGTAGAGTTGGATTAGAAAGGTTGATTTCATTCAAAGTTGAAGGAAGTTCTGTCATCTGGGACGAAATTTCACCTTATAGTTTAACACTCCCACCAGCTCGCATCAGACCTTCAGTATTTGCAATTGATGAAAAATCGGTCCTGATATGGGGTGGGATTACTTCTGATCTTGATATTGCACCGGAGAAGTCTATGTATGCACTATCAAAAAATCAAGATGGTAAGTATTCTTGGAATCCTTTTTTACCTTATTCCATCAGTATGATTTATGGAGTTAAAAATTCTTGCGAAGCAGAAAGCATAGTGAGAATTTTAAAAGTAAAACAGACCGAATATGGGGAGATTGATGAGGGAGTTGATCTTGAAAAAAATATTCCGCCTCAGGGAACAGTTTTTCTATGGAATGGGGAAAAAGTTATTCTTAAGGGGGAGGAGGTTGTAAGGAGAGTAGTTATTGTAGGAGATTTCACTGGGCAAGAAAACTTTTCGGGGATGGTTGGAGTATATATCTATCAAGACGGCAGAGTTGTTTTTACAAAACTTAAACCAAAAGCAAAGTTCGGGAAAGAATTCGTTTTCCCAAGAATTTCACCTCTTTGTAGCGCTACCTTTCAAGATAATAAGTTCCTCTATATTCTTAATCAGAATGAAATTTATGTTTTCAGATTTAAAGATTATGAGGTGATTTTTGAAGATCAGGTTTCAAAATAAATTTTTTTCATATAATCTTTGCAATCTATCATAACATCTTTTAATTTGAGTTCTTTTTCAAGATATGCACAAAACATTTTATCTTTTTTTCTCTTGAAGAAAATACAGGTGTAGCACATGTTCTGATATTTTATTAATCCAAATCTCAAAGCTTCATCAATAATTCCAAGAATGAATTTGTAAATTGTTTCTTTTTCTTTGCTTGAAAGCTTTTTTAGAGCCTCTTTTACAAACAAAAAATCTTTCATTATATCTATTCTATTTACTTTTTCTGTGAAGAAAATTAACTTTTCTCTTTTATCTTTTCCTTCCTTGTAAAAAATCATTTTCTTTGCTTTAAGTTCTTTGAGAGATTTAGATAATGTTGATTTATCTTGATTTGTTTTTTCCTGCAAAGTTTTTAAATTTTCGGGTTTATTCTTCAAATTCAATATGATTTGTATTTGCTGTCTGTTCAGATTATGTTTCTTGGCAGATTTAGAAAGAACCGTAAAAAACAATTCGCTGACCCTCTCTAACCCCATCACTATTTTCTCTTCTATTTCATTTTCTCTTTTTGAAGTCATTATTTTGAATTGTTATTTTTGTTTTTTTTATAAATAAAATCTTGGTGAAGGGGGGAACCTTAAAGATTTTTTCATATTTTTCGGTTCCCCCGTTTTTATTTTTACTCTCTTATTTTTGAGAAAACATAGTCATTATCTTTCTGTTGTTCGTGGCAGGAAAAACATTCTGCTTTTGGATCTTTTACAACTTGTTTGGTTCTATCACCCCCTGCGAATGCTACCCATTCCCATCCTCCTGTTTCCTTCATTTTTGAGTTCTTTCTCATGTAAGCTAATACTTTTCTTTTTCCTTCCTGTATTGTGTTATCTGATTTTATTGTATCAAGTAAGTCAAAGACTATTACAGAGCCATCTTCGAACTTTCCTGTTTTATACCCCTTTACAGCTTTTTCGTTCGCATATATATGATGTATTCCGCCGAATGCATTAAATAGTGGATGTCCTTCTTCTATTATCATAGATTTAACATGGAACCAATTTCGGTAGCCATCTGGAAAGTATGTCTTTTGCGCATCGGTTAGAAGATATAGCGATGCTGTCAACAGTGATGTTCCCACTGGTATTGTACCTATTTTAATTATTGTTTTTATTTTTGTTTTTGCCATGTTATTTTTCACCTCCTTTTTTGGTTTTGTTTTTCATAGTTTATTTTAGTTTTGGATTGCAAAATAGTTGAAAAAACGGAAAATTTGTTGAATTTTTCAACTATTTATTTTATGAGTAGATAAAATTTTTCTCTTCACATTTCTTATTTTTCTCTATATTCTCTTAGGAAAAACAGGATAAAATAGACAATTTCAAGTAGTGGAGTAAAATTTTTTTCTCATTTGATGTTTTGCTAATTTTTTATTATAAAGATTATAGTTCAAGATGAACATAAAAAGAAGGATCTTATTTTTGATGTTTTGTGTGACCTTAGGAATATTTATTTCTTTGGGAAGATTTTTTTACCTGCAAATATCTCATAGACCTGAAATATTGGAAAGGGCTCAATCTATAAGAACACGAGTAAAACTTTTGCCTCCAAAAAGAGGAGAAATATACACATCAGACGGTGTCCTCGTTGCGGGAAATGGTATATCTATTGATATGCTTATTGTTCCGATAGAGGTCAGAAGAAAAGTACCGGAGGAGCTTTATGATATAGTAGAAAATAAAGAGTATATTGATGAAATATTGAAAAAAACTATATATTACCCAATCCCAATAAAAACAGATGTTGAATACAATGAGCTTGCTGAAATTTTACCCCTTATTCCTAATCTTCCTTTTATTTACTTTGAACTTGTTTTTAAAAGAGTTTATCCACTCAGAACGTTTGCCTCCCACGTTTTGGGATATGTGAAAACTGAGAGACCATATGAATATCGTGGAATATATGGCGTTGAAGCCGTGTACGATGAATATATAAGGGGTGAGCCTTCAAAAAAAATCGTTGAAATAGACGCTCTCGGAAGAGAAATAGAGCTTGTAAAAAGTGAAGAAGGAAAAAGAGGAGAAACTCTATGGCTTACAATAGATTCCCAAATTCAGGCTATCGCAGAAGATTTAATAAAAGACTATGAAGGAGCAATAGTCGTGATGAATCCACATAGTGGGGAAATTTTAGCTTTGGTTTCATCTCCACCTTTTGATCCAAATTCTTTTAGCAGAAAAGTAGAGAAAGAGAGATGGTCTGAATATATATCAGATCCGCGAAAACCCCTTATAAACAGAGCTATATCTGCTGAATATCACCCTGGCTCGGTCTTCAAATTAGTTGTTGCAATAGCTGCTCTTGAAGAAGGGATAATATCAAAGGATTTCAGAGTAAGTTGCCCCGGCAAATTTTTCTTCGGGAAAAACGAATTCAGATGTTGGAAAAAAGAGGGACATGGGTCGTTGGACCTTATGGGAGCTATTGCGAAATCTTGTGATGTTTATTTTTATACTCTTGGGCTAAAAGTAGGTATAGATAGAATAGAAAAGTGGGCGAAAAAGTTCGGACTTGGACAAAAAACAGGCATTGACCTCACTCTTGAGCAACCGGGACTTATACCTGGACGGGAGTGGAAAAGGCAGGTCTTGAAAGATAAGTGGTATGAAGGTGAAACAATTTCAGTTGCAGTTGGGCAAAGTTATACTACCGTTACAGCTGTACAAATTGCAAGACTCACATCAGCCATAGTAAATGGCGGCTATCTTGTGACTCCTCATGTTGTGAAGAAGGTAGGAGATAAGGTTCTTGATTTTCCCAAAACAAAAATTGATGTTTCTGATAAAACTCTTGATATCATAAAGGAAGCTATGCTTTATGTTGTAGAGTGGGGAACAGCGGCTGCAAGCAAATTGCAAACAGTAAAGTATGGAGGAAAAACAGGAACATCTCAGGTTGCATCAATTCGCGCTATAGAGAAAATTTTGGGGAAACCTTGGGAGAGAATAAGTTTTGATGAAATTCCAAAAGAGTTCAGAGATCATGCATGGTTTACAGCTTTTGCTCCTTATGAAAAACCCGAAATAGTCGTGTCTGTGGTTGTGGAGCATTGCGGTGGAGGTGCAAAATGTGCGGCTCCAATCGCAAAAAAAATAATAGAATATTACATGAACTCAAAGGTAGCTATGAGATTACAAGGTGAATACGGGAAAAATTTTGGAAACTAATTTCGCTTTGAGATTTAAACTTTATTTATTTTCACATATTCTTCCGTAAGATCTGTCATAAGAATTTGGGAGATACCTTTGCCTACTCCTATATCTATGTAGATTGTATACTTATCTTTTTTCATTATTTTTCTTGCTAAATCAAGATTTTCTGAAATTATTTTTGTGTTTCTTATTACTTGAACTTTTTCCGTTTTTTTTGATTCTGTATTCTTCCCTTTTTTTGTTTTTTCGTCAAAAAAGTAAAAATCGTCTTCAATAAACACATTTATTTTCCCTATTTTTTCTCCTGATGATCCAACAGCTGCGAGTACTCTCCCGAAATCTGGGTTTTCTCCCGCAATGGATGACTTGAAAAGAAAGGACGATGACACAATTTCGCAAATTTTTCTTGCTGATCTTTCATTTTCTGCTCCCATTACCACAACTTTCACAACATGATTTACACCTTCTCCATCTTCTGCTATTTTTACTGCAAGTTCAGATAAAACCTTTTCTATTCCTTTTAATAATTTTCTCTCATCTACATTTTCTTTATTCCCAAATATAAATAAAGATGAATCATTTGTGCTTCGGGAAAAGTCTATATTTACTGCTCCTATTGTTTTTGAAAGCAGAAAATAAATTTTCTTTCTCGCTTCTTTCGGCACTTGTGCGTTTGTAAGAATAAAAGATAATGTTGTTGCATGAGAGAATTCAGGAAAGATCATTCCTGCTCCCTTGGCTATACCTACGATAGAAATTTTACCATCTTTGTACCTTGAAATTTTTATTTTTTTATCTGTTGTAAGTATAGCTTCTGCGAAATTTTTTTCTTCTTCTTCAAGGTTATCTAATGCTTTTGGAATGGAGCTTATTACTTTTTCTACATTTAGTTTTGTTCCTATTTTCCCTGTTGCAAGAAGAACAATATCGTCATCTTTTATTTTTTTTTCGAAGATTTTTCTTTTGTTTACTTCATCTTTTATTGATGATACTATTTCCTTTATATCTTTTTCTACACCTTCATATCTACACATTGCATTCCCAGATATTACAGCTATTATTTTGGGGTTTATATTTTTTTTCAGGATTTTTTCTGCCCTCTCTATTGCTTCACTTTTTACTTTATTGGTGGTAAAGAAACCTATGGTTTGACTGCTTTGAGGCAAAACTATTATTCCGAAATCTTTTTTAGAATTTTTCTTTATTCCACAGTTTATACCAGAAAAAAGGAAAATATTTTTTTTCTCAGTTGATTTTATTATCTCTTTTTCCACTGTTGTGTTTTTCTTGCTTTTCTTCTTCCATATTTTTTCCTTTCAACTTCTCTTGGGTCTCTTGTAAGTAAGCCTAAGGGTTTCAAGATTTTTCTCAGTTCGGGTTCTTTTTTTTCTAATGCCCGTGATATGCCGTGCGCTATAGCTTGTGCCTGAGCAGATGGACCACTTCCCCTTACCTGTGCGAAAACAATATATTTTTCAACTCTATTTGTTACTTCAAGGGGACGCCTTACTATTATTTGCAAAATCTTGTCTGGGAAGTATTTGTCGTAAGGAATTCTATTTACATATATTTCTGGGTTAGGGTTTGCTTCTTTTTTTTCCCATATCCATACTTTCGCTACTGCTCTTTTTCTTGCTCCTCTTTGTGGAACTTCATTTTTTGGAACTTTTATATTGACTTTTTCTACGCCGATCATATGTTTTTGTTTTTAGTTTTTGCTTTTTATTTTTTTTGTTTTTGCGGAATTTTTTGTATTTTTGTGGGTATGAAAATTTTTGTTTTTTTTCTTTGTGGTGGGCGCGGGCGGGATCGAACCGCCGACCTCCGCCTCGTCAAGACGGCGCTCTCCCACTGAGCTACGCGCCCTCAGTTCCATCTCCACTGTGATCTACATATAAAATTGCCCCGCAATTCGGGCATGTCTCAAATCCATCTGGATTTGCATAAAGCCTTGCTAATATATCGGGAAAAATTACGATATTGCACGCAGAACATACTCCATCCTCAATTTTTGCCACAATCTTACTACCGGATCCTCCTCTCATCTCTTCATATTTCCTAAAAACATCAGGATATAGTTCCCTTATTTTCCAAAAAACTTCTTCCTTCCTCTTTTGAAGTATTTTTATCTCTTCTTCTATCTTATCTACCTCTTTTTCCATTTCATCTATTTCTTTTGATTCTCTCTCAATATATTCTTCCATTTCATTTACCATATTTGATAGAGCTTTTTCTACTTCGTCTTTTTTGATGATAAATTTCAGTTCCTCTTCCTCTAACTGATTTTTTACTTTTTTTGCTTCACTTATTTCATTCATTAGAGTGATTTGCTCTCTATAATTTTTTGTTTCTCTCAATTGTCTTTCCCATTTTTTAATTTTCTCTTCCTCTTCCTTTATCTTTAATTCTATTTCCCTTATTTGAAGTTCTAAATTCAATTTTTCATCCTGCTTTTTTTTGAGTTCGTTTTGTTTTTCTTGAAGGATTTTCTTTTTCTGCTTCAGCCTGGATTTTATTTCTTCGAGCTTCAATGACTTTCGTAGTGTCTCTTCTTCTATTTTATCGAGCTCTTCAAGAATTTCTTGAAGTGATGTCAATTTTTTTGAGTGGGCCCAGAGGGACTCGAACCCCCAACCTGCCGGTTATGAGCCGGCTGCTCTACCATTGAGCTATGGGCCCACTCCATACAACTTTATTATTTTAATACGCTGTATTTTTTAATGCTATAATTTCAAAATATTTTCTCGCCGTTCTCTTGTTTTCCTACCTTTCTTTTCTATGCGTAATTTTAAATCAAAGTCGTTAATTTTCAATTTTTTGATTAAAAATTTAAAATTTTTGGATCAAAAATAAAATCAAAAAAATAAAAGGAGGGTGAAAAAGTGTCCAGATACGATGTCGCTATAATAGGAGGAGGTATAAATGGAGTTGGGATCGCAAGAGACCTTTCAATAAGAGGTTTTAAAGTTATTTTGTTTGAAAAAGAAGATTTTGGATGGGCAACAACTTGGTCATCTTCTTGCATGGTTCATGGAGGAGCAAGATATATAATACATGATATTGGTGTAACTTACAAATCATCTCGTGATGCAGGGATACTCACAAAAATAGTACCGTATATGCTATCAAGAAGACCTTTCATAGTAGTTACATCCTCAAAATTTATGGCGACTTTATTTGATATATATATGAGCGTATATGATTTATTTTCTCGAATGCGTGGTGCAGTAAGACATATGAGATTAACCCAAGATGAAGTCTCTTACATGACAGCCGGAGAAGTTCTCGCAAAAGGTGGAGGTGTTCTTACAGAAGAATACACAGTGGATCCTCAAAGACTTGCTCTTGTAAATGCTATATCTGCCCAGGAGTTCGGCGCAAAAGTTCTTAACCATACAGAGGTTATAAGAGTAGAGAGAAAAGATGGAAGTTTTTTGATATCGGCAAAAAATCCACTTTATAACTCTGAGATAAAAGTTGAGTCAAAGCTCGTTATAAATGCAGCCGGTCCATGGATAGATAAGGTGATTTCTAATTCAATCGTAGGAACGGATCAGAAGAAGAAAAAGAGATTAAGACCTACAAAAGGAATACATATAGTTTTTCCGGGGAAAATCTTAAATTCTGTTATAAGTTTTCAAGCAATAGATGGAAGATATTTGCTTTTTGTCCCTCTTGAAGACAGAACAATTTTGGGAACAACAGATGATGATTTCTTCGGCGATCCTGATGATATTGAGATATTGAGAGATGAAGTTGAATATCTTTTGCATTCAGCAGAAAAATTTATAAAGAACATAAGGAGCTTTAAGCCATACTCAACGAAGGTTGGACTTCGACCTACCCCGTATGTCTATGGTGTAAATGAGGACAAAATAACTCGTGAGTTTGAGATAGAAGATGAAGATGGTATCATACATGTTCTTGGGGGGAAGCTTGCAAGTTTCAGACTACTTTCTGAGATAGTCTCAGATTTCGTATCACAAAAGTTAGGAATCAAAACTCAATGTAAAACTCATATTTTGCCTTTGCCAGGAGCAGATGATATTGATGAGAGATTTGATGGAGATTTTGAAGCGTACTCCGAAAATATAAAGAAAAAAATAAAAGATGAATTTAGTTTAGATGACCAAATTGCTTATCTGCTTACGAAAAAATATGGAATTAGAGCTCGTGAACTTCTGAAAACTTTTGGTCTAGGGGAGCTTATATGCTACTGTTCAAAAGTCTTTGAGGGGGAAATAAAGTGGGCTATAAAAAGAGAGTTTGCAGAGACTATTGATGATATATCAAGAAGAACGTGGGCATGCGATGGCTTTTGTAATGGGATACTATGTATGAGAAAAGTTCAGAAAATTTTAGAAGCCGAGGGAAAAAATCCAGACCATAAAAACTTTGTTTTAAGAAGGGAGAAGCTTTTGTATCCTGTGAAGAAATATAACGAAGAACTTTGGAATGAATTTGAAAATTTCAAAAAGAAAGTCTTGTAAATTCCTTTATTTATACGATTTTTCATTAAAATATAAAATAAAAGGTTTGGGGATGAATTAGGGTTTGACGGCACCTGAGGGCGGGTAGGGTTTCACCGAAGTGCCGACTTTATGTCGGTGCGGGTGGCTCCCGCCTGAAAAGGGAGAAAAAAGTTGCCGCAGCTGCTAATGTTCTCCCCGCCTAATGTGCGGGGATGTCCTCAGGAGAGTTGCTCCCGCTCCCTGAGGGCATGATCGAGGGAGCTGAGGGTGCTACCTTCGCCCACAGGGTAGCACCTGAAAATTGATGTGGGCTATGGGAATGCTATCTAGCGGAGGGGATAGCTTCCCTGAAAAAAACAACCTCCGCTATGCGGTGTAAAAGCCCTACTCAGCCCGGTGTCGGACGGGGGTTCGAATCCCCCCATCTCCACCAAAACAATAACTCATCTTGTGTATCTGATGATTTTCTCTCTCGTTAGATTTATCTCCATTTTTACTTTGATTTTTTGTCTTTTTTTTGAGATTTTGAATGCTGATGATTTGAAAAATAAAGAAATCCGTTCATCTGGTCAGTATGAATATTATTATGGAGAAATAACTTCTGATATAAAGAGGAGAGCAGATTATATATTTGAAATTTTGAGGTGTCCCACCTGCCAGAATATACCTTTAAAGGAATCGCATTCTCAAATTGCAGAAAATATGAAGAAACTTATAATACAAAAACTTGCGGAGGGTTGGAGAGAAGATCAAATAATAAACTACTTTGTTCAAAGGTATGGAGATGAAATTTTACTTCAACCGAAAACAAAATTATTTTATATCATTCCGGTTATTTTTTTAGTTTCATCTTTTATTTTTCTTTTTTTTATTCTTATGAGAAAGAATAATGCGAATAAAAAAAGTGTATAAGGCTACAAAAATTAATGGATATCTTATATCGAAGCTACTACATTTTAGTACCTTCCCGCTTCCACCTCCTAATTTCAGTAATGTTGTATCTATTATAAATTCTGCATCTATTGTCTGACTTTGGTTCCCTGCTTCATCGATAGCATAAGCTATAAATCTGTAATTTCCATCTCTTGCGTTTTCATAGAAGATAGTTAGGGTATTTCCTTGCTGAATTGCACTTTTTATTGCATCTTTTGGATTTAAATCCCAGAATATTTTAATTTTTTCTGCTGGTGTTATATTGTCGCTTGTTGAAATTATTAATTTACCGTTTTTTTCAAATGTTATACGTTGAGGGAATTCTAATATTTGGAGCTGGGGAGGAGTAATATCTACTATAAATTCTGTTTCGAAAATTTCGCTTTCATTCTCTGCTGGGTCAGTTACTTTGAAGCAAAGGTGATATCTTTTTTCATTTTCTACTCCTTTTATTTCTACTTCTCCGAACGGTTCTTTTATCTCAAGGGAATATGTATTTCCCCATTGTGAAAAGCATGTTTTTCTTCCTATCGTTACAATTTCTTCAATAAAGTAAATTAGCTCACCGTATGAGAAGATATTGTCTTTCATACTAACGACTATTTTTAATCTTTCGTATTTTGTTTTTTCTGGTGGAAGGAAGGTTGGTCTAACCTGTGGTGGCGTTTTATCTATTATTATCTCGGTTTCTTTTATTTCTGTTGTGTTCCCTGCTTTGTCTTCAAGCCATACAGAAACTTTATATTTCCCCTCATCAAATTTATCTTCTTGAAAATCTATTTTATCTTTGAATTTTCTTTCCGCTTCATAGATTTGCCTTGCCTCGTTTTTAACCTTTATCTTCAAAAATATCTCATCACCGGAGTTATCTTTGGCTTGAGATTTGATATTCAAATTCTTAGCATATTTTTTTACAAAAATTTCTCCTTCTGGTGGGCTTCTATCTACAAAAAAATCAATAACTTGTGGTACTTCATTTATATTACCTGTGTAGGTTAAACCTATTATTTCTATCCTATGTGAATCTTGAAGAAGGTTTGCAACTTGAAATTCAAATTCTGGCTGATCGCCTTTGTTCCTCGTGGGTGATATCCACATGCTCCAAGCTCCTCCATCTAATCTATATGAAATAGCTTTTGTGTTATTACTGCTTCTTAACCTTATTCTTATTTTATCTGCATTTATTATTTTGTATGGTGATTGTATAATTTGTAACTGAGATTCTCTTACATCTCCTTCTTTTTCTGAGAACTCCAAAGCTATTGCATCTTCTTCTCCTGATGTTGTGATTAAAGTCGTAAAGTAGCTTTTAGATATATAAACTGAAAAATCTTGTAATATAAGAAAAGTCAAGGGTTGATAATCTATTCTTCCAAGATACTTATAAATAATGTAAGAGGTTATTTTTTTTATTCTTTCAAAGAATTCATTTTGTGGAACTTTTGAGTATTGCAGCATATCAGAAGAGAATATATCATGTTCAATATAAGTATCGCATATTCCAAAGTTGAGAACAAGTGTTCCGGTATGTAAAGTCCTTTCTCCTCCCGGTACTCTCACTGGAGGTATCCAGCTTAGTATATCAACTGTTATTGGGATTTGAAAATTTGCTTGTGCATAAAAAGTTTTTCCCATCCATATCCCTATAAGTAGCGTTATATTTGCTTTTGCTATGTAGTTGAATTTACATTTTTCATCTGTACCAGTTTCTTTTGTTATTGAAACTCCTTGAATCAGCACATCTACTATTGATTTTTCTTTTATTTTTTCTCCGAGCGTCTGAGCTGCTTCTTGGAAAAACTCTGTTATTATGTATGATGGAATTTCGAGGTTTTTCAAATTCCCTCCATAATAAGAAATTGCCTCTTTGATGAGATTGAAAGAAATTATTGCTCTTGCGTTTGAGGAGAATGTCCTATTATGTGTTATATAGCTTGAACACGGACCAAAAATACAATATCTACCCAAAAATGAATATTGACCATCAAAAAATACATTCTCTTGTACTGAGTTAGGAACTGGAACTGTTTCCGAGTAGTAATTCAAATTTCTATATTTCCCAATAATTGAAGGTTGATTTAAATCAGCATTTATTCCTTGAAGTTCAAAAATGAACAACCCTCCGTAAGTTTTTTTGCATAGGAAAACCGAAGACAAGACAAAAGCCAAAGGCAGTATTTTTAATTTATGTAAAGCATTTAATAACCTCTCAGGGAGTTTTTTGATAAAGCTTTCCATTTTAATCTCACTTTTTTGGATTCTCTTTTATTTTGATCTCTTATTACTTTTTAATTTTAATTATTTTTTTTGGTTTTTAGTAATGGAGAGTTTATTTTTTGTTTTTGCCTTGGTTAATTTCAGTAATTTCTTTCTATGCACTCTTGGGGTATTTTTATTTTTTGACTATAAGCCCTCTGAATTATGGATTCTGCAATTTTTTTCATATTTTCTTTTTTGCCGTATCCTGATATTGGGAAAGTAGATTTTTCATCTAAAAATTTTGTCAAAGATAGCATACAAATTTCTCTTATGTATTTTCCTATTTGAGATGCTAATGCGACCTCATGAAATTTCTCGTCGGCATCTTTTATAAAGTATATTTTTTTCAGTGTTCTCTCTTTTCCTTCTCTTTCTTCTAATATTTCGTATATACTTTCTTCGTTCTCTTCCTTTTCTGTTTTTATTTTTCTGTAATTTATTTTGAGGTCTTGTAGGGCTTTCTCAATCTCGTTTTTGTAAGATTTTTTAAATCCTGATTTTCCACAAATTACTTTTTCCGATGAACTCAAAAGTGCCATCTTTACCATAAAATAAGAGTTGACAGAAAATTTGCTACCCATAATTTTTATATACTTTGAAAGCAATCCTGGACACAAAATAGCATACCTTACTTTCAATTTTTTTGAAGCTATTTTCTCTTGTTCTTCTTCTATTTCATTTCCTTCTTGATTACTTTTTATTTCTCCTTTTTTACTTTCATTTTGTGTGCTATTTTCATTTTTCACCCATAAGGGAATGGTTATTTTAGAAAAGCATATTTTTTCAGGTGAGATGGGACACATTTCAATTATTTCTTTACTAAATTCAGATTTTGCAAAAACTTGAAATACTGTGTCTGGTTGGATCTCATCAGAATTTATCTCCCCGCTTTTTCCAAATATAGAAAAGAATATTTTTTCTATTTTCTCATAATCTTCTTTTCTTCTTGAAAAAATAGCTTTGCTGTCTTTTATTTTTCCCCTATTTTCTGTATCTTTCCTATTTTTTATGAAATTTTCCCCGTTTATAAAACTTTTTTCTCTGATATTTTCTTCCTTGCGATCGTTTTTATTTTCTTGTGTTTCAACGGAGGTTATTATAAGTGGTCCAAGGTATGGTCCAAGACCATTTTCATCTATTCCACACATAGTTATATTTTAAGGAAGTTCTCTATAATTTTGAGTCCGGACTGACCACTTTTTTCAGGATGGAACTGAACTGCAAATATGTTTTCTTGATGAATTGCTGAAACAAATCTTATGTTTTCATTTTTTCCATCATCGGTCCCGACAAATTCTCCTATTGCTACACTTTCTTTATCTTTTGGTTCAACATAGTATGAGTGAAGATAGTAGAAAAATTCTTCTTCTCTGAGACCGTCAAAAATTAGATTTTTTTTAAGTTTGGTTTTTGCCCATCCCATATTTGGCATTCTTATATTTTCAGATAATCTTTTGAGAGATAAAACTTTGCCTTGAATTACAGAGAATCCTTCATATCCTTCTGATTCTTCTGATGTTTCAAAAAGTATTTGCATTCCAAGACATATTCCCAAAATAACTTTTCCTTTTTGTATCTGATCTTTTATTTCATAAAAAAGACCGAGATTTTTTAGATTATCAACGGCTTTCCCGAACGCACCAACTCCTGGGATAACAATTTTATCAGCTTTTTTACCTTCTTTTGGATCTGAGCTAACTACTACTTTTACTCCAAATTTTTCAAATGCACCTGCTACGCTTTTTAAGTTCCCCATTCCGTAATCAACTACCCAAATTTTCTGCTGTGGTATTGACATCTATATAAAAATTTACACTTGTATTCTACCAAATCCCTTTCTCAGAAATCATATCTTTTGAATTTCTGTTTGCTTTTTGTTTTGCAGAAAATTTATACAGGTTAGTTCAATTTCAGTTCAATTCGTAGTTAGTTTTAATATCTTGCTTTGAGAAAATTAAGCTTGCTTTTATATGATGAATTATATTTTTATTTAGGAGGTGATTGAAAGATGGAGAAAAATATGGGAACAATTGATAGGGTTATTCGGGCATCCATAGCAGTCTTGATAGCTATTCTTTACTTTACCGGAAAGATTAGCGGTACTGTTGCTGTAATTTTGGGCATAGTTTCTGTGGCTTTCTTACTTACGAGTTTTATCGGATGGTGCCCAATCTACAAACCATTTGGCATTTCTACCTGCAAAAGACCTAAATCATAAATAACATAACTGATTGAATATTGATAAAAAATTGAAGATTAGCGCTGAAAAAGAAAAGGTTTTACTTATACAAACTGCTTTTTTAGGAGATTTTATTCTGACCACACCAGTTATAAAAAAGTTATCGCATTTTTACGGAGATGATAAAGTATTTGTTGTTGCAAGACCATTTGCCTCAGAAATTTCAAACTGCAAAATTATATCTTTTGATAAAGATAAAAAAAGTAAGAAAATTTTTGAGTTCTTGAATACCTTAAAAAAAATTATCAGCGTAAAACCTCAAATAGCTTTTGTACCTCATCTTTCGGCTACTTCCTCCTTGCTTGCTTTCTCCTCACGAATTCCAGTAAGAATTGGTTTTGAAGAGAACCCTCTTTCATTTCTTTTCACTCACAAAATAAAAAAGTATGGCGGAAAATTTGAGCACGAAGTAGAAAGAATTTCAAAAATACTTATACCAGCAGGATTATATATGAAAGGTGAAGAATTAAAGCCTGAGGTTTTTGTTGATCAGAGCTACCTTTCAAAATGGGAAAAATTCTTTTATGAAGTAAAGAAAAATTATGGAGTTAAGAGAAACACAGACAAAGAAAAAATAAAATTGGTTGCATTTGCTCCTTTTTCAAATTGGGGAACAAAAACTTGGGTATGCTATAAAGAATTTTTACAAACAAACAAAATGAAGGATTTTATTTTCATTTTGCTCGGTCAAAAGAAAGAAACAGGAAATTTTCCTCATAATGTTATCAACCTTTCAGGAAAAACTTCATTAAAAGATGTTGTTGCAATAATAAAGTTATCGGATATATTTTTTGGAGTTGATAGCGGACTATCTCATATTGCTTCATCATTTGATAAACCATCTTTTGTTATTTTCGGTCCGACTATTCCTGAATTTGGATTTTTCCCTCTGTCAAAAAAATTTCAGGTTATTGAAGTTTCGGAGCTTGAATGCAAACCCTGTTCTCCTCACGGACCACAAGTTTGTCCAAAAAGACATTTTTCTTGCATGAAGGAACTAACTCCTGAGCTTGTGGAACTTTTGTTTTTGAAATTTGTAAATTCTGAAAACAATTTATCTGGAAATAATTCATAAAATTGATTTTTGCGGACAAAATGTAAAGTAGAATGTAATAAATAAAAAACTGAACTATTATAACATTATTTGAGCTATGGAGTTCATAAGAACAGAGATTCCAGATGTTGTTTTGATAAAACCTAACTTTTTTGAGGATCACAGAGGTTTTTTTATGGAGTTTTTCAAATCATCTGAATTTCAAAAAGCCGGATTGCCTTCAAACTTTGTTCAAGATAATCACTCAAAATCAAAAAAGGGAGTTCTGCGAGGGCTTCACTACCAACTCAGACCTTTTGAGCAAGGCAAACTTGTAAGGTGTATAAAAGGTAAAATTTTTGATGTTGCTGTTGATATAAGAAAGGGGTCTCCATGGTATGGGAAATTTGTTGCGGTAGAACTTTCAGAAGAAAATAAACTTATGATTTGGATACCCCCGGGTTTTGCTCATGGGTTTTTAGCTCTTGAAGATTCAGAAATTATATATAAGGTTACAGCTGAATACTCACCCCAACATGATAGAGGTATTTTGTGGTCTGATCCTGATCTTTCTATACCTTGGCCAGAGAAAAATCCAATAGTTTCACCAAAAGACGCATCTTTACCTCCTTTGAGACTTGCCGAAAACAACTTTTTCTATGAAAAAAGATAAAAAATGAATAATAATAAAAAAAAGAAAATTCTCTTTATATCTTATGGTCATCTTGAGAGTAAGTTTTTGCCTGGTGGCGGAGCTTTAAGAATTCACAAATTTGCTGAATACCTTGCAAAAAATGGTTATGATGTCTTTTACCTTGCAGGAAACTTTCCGGGGTCTGAAAATGTAAAATCTAACTACAAAACAATATTTCTTGGTAGAAAAGATTCACCTTATATATCTTTGCTCTCTTTTTCTTTTCTTTTGCCTTATTTTATTTCTAAAAACTCAAATAAGTTTGATTTAATAGTTGAAGATCAATCCCCTTTTTTTGCTTCATTTTCTCCCTTTTTTCACAAAAAATCAGTTATTCAGTTCCAAGTCTATGTTGGGAGAGAGAATTTCAAAAGATTTCCTTTCCCTTTTAACTTATTTTTTTATTTAAATGAGCTGTACTACCACAGAATTTTCAATCTTGGAGTTTTCATGAGTGAATATCTTGTGAAAGCGTTTGGATGGGATAAATTTAACTCAAAAAGTAAAGTTGTAATTTATAGCGGAGTTGAAAAAGAAAATTTTGATTACAAAGGGAAAGAAGAGAATTTTATTTTATATTGCGGAAGGATATCTTCATACATGAAAGGTCTTGATGTTTTATTTCAAGCTATAAAAAAAGGGAAAAAATTTTTTGAGGAGAACAATATTTATTTTGCCGTTGTGGGTGATGGTCCTGATAGAGCAAAGCTTGAAAGATTTTCTCGTGAGAATAATTTGCCTGTGAAATTTTTCGGATGGGTTTCATCAAAAGGAGAGCTTGCGAAATTTTATTCAGGTTGTCTTTTTTCTGTTTTGCCATCTCGTTATGAAGGTTTTGGACTTTCTATTCTTGAAGCTGCATCTTTTGGTAAGACAACACTGATAAGTGATATTCCTGTTTTTTCTTGGGCAAAACATTTTTGTTTGACTTTCAGAAAAAATTCACCGGATGACCTTTTACAAAAAATGATTTTTCTGTTTTCTAATAAAGATTTGAGGCGAGAGCTTGGAGTTTTAGGTAGAGCTTTTGCAAAAGATAAAACATGGGATGTTGTGTCTCATCAATTTTTTGAGTTTGTAGAAAGTATTTTAGATGGTAAAAGTCTTTGATAAATTGAAAAAATTCTTTCTTTTTCAGTTTCAAGATAGAACTGGTCGCGATATTTCTCTTGTTGCTTCTGGTGTTTTGGCAGAGCTTATTGCAAACGGTCTGACTTACCTTATTTTAACAAGGATATATCCGCCTGATGGATTTGGGGTTTTTGCATCTTTCGCTTTTTTTGGTACATTACTTTTCGTTTTATCTACGCTAAGGTATGATTGGTTTATACCAAGTGCTAAAACTGATTCGGAAGCGATAAATATTTTGTTTTTTTGTGTTTTGTTGATAGTTTTTGTCTCAGCATTTTTGGTTGTGCCAATTTTCAATTTGTCTATACAAATTTTTAAGAACTCAGAAATTGCTAATTTGCGTGAATATAAATGGTTTTCTCCTTTTTATGTTTTCTCATTTAGCTTATACCAAGTTGCAATTGCATGGGCTACAAGAAAAAAATATTTTTTAGATATCACAAAAGCAAAATTTTTCCAAAGCATATCTTTATTTGCAATTTCCTGTGGTCTGGCAATTTTTGGATTTGGTATCGAGGCTCTTATATTAGGCAATATATTATCCTTGTTTTTAGGTTCTCTCATACTTACTTTATCTTACATAAAAAAAGACAGAGAAGTTTTGAAAGATTTAAGTTTAAGATACGCTATCTTCTATGCGAAAAAATATTTTAGGCTTTCAATCCCTTCGGTAGGACAAAGTTTCATCAGCGTATTTATATTCCAAGCTGTACCTTTTTTACTCACAGCATACTTTAATTCAGCAGTTGCGGGACACTATTTTTTAGCTGATAAAATTATTAACCTTCCAACAATTATAGTGGGACAAGCTACTTTTCAGGTTTTCTGGTCAGAAGCCTCCTTTACAAAAAATGAAAAGCCAAAAGAATTGATATTTTTGTTTATGAGTTTTTTCAGAAAACTTCTGAGATTGAGCTGGATTCCGGTGGTGATCGGAGTTTTAGGTCCATTTACATTTGAGTTTATTTTTGGTTCAAAAGAGTGGGGTAGAGCAGGGGGAATTGCTTTCTTACTTATACCAGCAGTATTTTCTCATTTTTGCATTTTCCCTCTATTACCCATATTTATTGTCCTTGAAAAACAGCACTTACTATTTTTATTGGATACAGTTCGCATGATTTTTATATTTTTATGCTTTTATGTTCCACATAAATTGAATTTGGAATCGGAACTTGCTATTTTGTTTTACAGCTTCGCAACAGCTTTCATATATTCTCTCATTTTTCTCGTGAGTATATTTGAGATCAAGAAAAAAACAAAAAGTTTTTAATTGAATTCATTTCTGACTAAATTCATTTCTCCATTTTCTCTATTTTCTTTTTGACTTCTTTTATTCTTTCTAAATTTTCCTGAACAAGAAATTGGAGATTTATTTTACCTTTAAGTGAAAAGTACTGAATTTTGATAAACCTCTCAAATATTGAAAAGATAGTTTGAAAAGAAAGGTAGATTTTTTGCTGTAAAGATAAATTTACTCCGAATTTTTCTGTGTCTTTTATGAAAAGGAGGTACTCTTTTAAAGTATTGATACCTTCACGCATCAAAAACACCGGATAAACCATATACTTTATTTTTTTATTTGAAATTATTTTTGAAAGCTTTTCTTTTCCCTCAACTGTTCTGATTTTGTAAGCTATTGCATCTTGCAAAGGCAAAGCTCCTCCTGTATCTCTTCTGAAAAATAAAACTTCATCTACGCTTTTGAATTTTCCTACAAGACTTGCTTGCAAGAGTAAAAATCTATCGGGAGCAAAAATTTCTCTTATTCTCAGCTTCTTCAAAATATCAGTCTTCCATAAACCATAAATGATGTCACATATGATATTGAATCCGAAAATATATCTTTGTATTGGGTCGTCTAATTTTTCTGTTCCTTCATAGCCGTAGGAAATTTTGGTTCCTATTATTTGAAATTTTGGGAAAGTTAAAATTATATTTTCGTCTTTTGATTCTTCAAATGCTTTGAGGAGTTTTTCGAGGAGTTGCGGGTGCCAAATGTCGTGTCCTGCGAGCCATATAAAATATGGGGTTTGGGCTTGTTCTAACACAAATTTGAAATTTTTTAGACCTCCTATATTTTTTGGTTGTCTGAAAAGCTTTATTCTTTTGTCTTTTGTGGCATATTGCTGCAAAATTTCATATGTCCCATCTTGTGAGTTATTATCTGAAATCACAACTTTAAAGTTTTCATACGTTTGAGATAAGAGAGAGTTAAGGGTTTCGGTTATGTATTTTCTCTCATTATAAACAGGCATTCCGACTGTTATTTGTAGTTGCATGTAGTTTCAAGTTTTTTATTTCATTTTTCTTTATTTTATTTTTCTTTTATTTCATCAAATAGCTTTATAATATCTTCTTCTTTTAAGCCAATTTTCTCTAAAATAATATTTTTTACTTGTTCGGCTATTTTAACACTTTCTATTGCCTCTTCAACATCTGGTAAATAAAACTCATCTGGATACCTTATTTCTACTGCATATTGAGAAAGATTTTTAAAATCTATGTCTTGGAATGAATCATCTATTTCAACACATTTTTGCTTTAGAATTTCAAGTATATGAGTTTTAGGAAATGGGATATTGTGGAATGTAAGAAACGCTTTGAGAAGTTTTTCTATGAATTGTTGGCTGTGAAAACATATTGCGCTCGTGGGTAACTCTTCTTTGGGAGATTTAAGCAATATTTTTACAGTCTTATAATCTTCAAAGGCTTTAACAAGCCAGTATTTAACTTTTTTGTTCACAGTATTATCCCCTCTTTGAGTGCTTCATAAGTAGTAGTTCCATAAAAATCTTTATACATCTCAATCTCTTTGCTGGACTTTATTATTACATCGCAAGGAATAAGATAATACGAGAGTAGTTCTATAATCTCTTTAAATATTTTCCTTTTAGTTTGGATATTCAGATCTTGCTTTACTACTATTAGGATATCCCAGTCACTATCTTCTCTTTGTTTTTTTCTTGCCCTTGAACCAAAGAGTATGATTTTTTCCAGTTGCAAATTGTAATTTCCCAAAACCTTTTTTACCACACTTTTTATAATTTCTTTTGCTGTTTTTTCCCCTACAAGTTCCTCCTGAAATAATTCCGCGTAAATTTTTCTTGCAAGGTACGCGAATTCAGGAAATTCTTCTATGAATTTTAAGAAAAGTTCTCTTACACAAAAACTACATCCTCCATCAGCGGTTGCAATAATTTCTAAAATCTTTTTTGCTGCTTCTTTATCAATTTTCATACTTAATTCTTTTACATAAAATATTTTACTATTCTGGTGTTCCGACGAGGAGTTCTTCAAAAAGTGTTGTAGGTTGTGCGTCTGATACTGGTACCCATTGTCCGTCTTTTCCGCATGTTCCGGGAGAAAATCCAAGATCGTTCCCGAGCTTCACTATTCTTTTCAGGGATTCATCTGCTTTTCCCATAATAACTCCCTTTTTTATCATCTCTCCTATTTTCCCCATCTCAATTTCATATCCTTCTTCTATTCCAAAGACGAAATCTCCCGTTGCTGTATCCACTTCTCCTCCGTCAAGTTTTTTTATCAAAATCCCTTTCCAGCATTCCCTTATTATTTGGTCTGGCGGGCTTTCCCCGGGCAAAATAATTGTGTTTGTCATTCTTGGTATTGGAGGAACTTCGTAACTTTCTCTCTTTCCTGATGAGGTAGGTGGAATGCCAAGAATAAAAGAGTATTTTAGATCTACGATGTAATTTTTAAGGATTCCATTTTCCACTATTACATTCCTTTTTGCTGGAGTTCCTTCGTCATCTACTCTGTGAGTTCCCCGCTGGTGCGGATATGTAGGATCATCTACAATATTTACGATATCTGAACCTATTTTTTCTCCGAGTTTTCCTTTGAAAACAGATAGGTTTTTTGCTATGTGATCTGCTTCAACGGCGTGTCCTATGCACTCATGCACAAAAACTCCTCCTGCTGACGATAATATGACAACCGGCATTTTTCCTGATACACTTTTACCCTCTTCGGTTTGTCTTTTGGCTCTCTTTACTATTTCATCAAAGATTTCATCTAATTTTTCAAAGTCATCAAGTTTTTCTCCTGAAATAGATTCTCTTGCTGTTCCGATTTTTCCGTTTTTCTCATACACAACCTGAACTACCAAATAAAGTTTTACAGAGTCATCAAATGCAGAGTTTCCAAGAGTATTTTCTACGAATTTCAATCTTCTTGTTCCTTTAAATGTGAGTTTGAAGCTTTTGCAGTCTTTGAAGATTTCAGATTTCTTTTTTATGAGTTTTATTATTTTTTCAGTTGGAATTTCTATGTCATAGTTTGGGAAAATCAATTTTGATTCTGCGTAAAAAGAGTCGGGGCCCGGTTTTACTTCTCTTACTGAGAATCCGCTTATTATTTTTCTTGAAACATCCTTGAATTTGAAATTCTCATATACTATGTTTATTTCATTCTGGGTTTCGTAAAAGACTTCTTTGAAGAATGCATCTTTGCTTTTGCGTTTGAGTTTTTCTTTCGCATCTTTTTTGAGCTTTCCTAATATTCCTTGTATTTTTTTGTCCTGAATTTGAGTTTCATATCTCAAGCCTTCCATAATATTTTCTATTATACTGAAAATCTAATTTTTATGAAATTTTTTGAAAGGGTATAGGTTGAACTCCTGAAAAAATCTCTAAATTTTTTTGAATTTAATTTTTGGATTTATTAACTTTCCATATATGAGGGAAGTGTTCCAAATAGAGGTTTATGAGGCTTTAAAAGGGAAGATAGGGGAGCAAGAGGCAAAACTCCTTATTGAGTACATAGAACTCAAAAAGAAAGAAGTCGCTACAAAAGAAGATATTATGAGGTTAGAAGAAATTGTAAGAAAGTTAGAAGAATTTGTAAAAGAAGAACTTCAAAGAATAGAAAAATCCACAAAAGAGGATATTCAAAGAGCAGAAAAATCTACAAAAGAGGATATTCAGAGATTAGAGGAGATCGTAAGAGGGCTGGAAAAATCCACAAAAGAAGATATTCAGAGATTAGAGCAATTCGTAAAAGAAGAAATCCGAAGATTAGAAAAAAGGGTAGAGAAAGTAGAGAATGAGATAAATGATTTGAAAAAAGAGCAAAGAAGAAACCTTTATTGGATTTTGGGGGTATATATAACTTTGTGGGCAACTACTATTGCCGGAATAATTACTTTGTTTTTGAGAATTAAATCTTAAAGAATAAAAAATAAATATTTATGTGTTCCCCTAAATATCTAAAAAAATAGACAATTGATTTTTTTTTTTTTTTTTGCGCCCGTAGTTAGAGGAAGAACATTGGGCTCCGGACCCAAAGGTCGTGGGTTCAAATCCCACCGGGCGCACCACAATCCAAAATGAAAAGAAAAGAGAAAAAAAATGAAAGAATAAAATCAAAAAGAACAAGTAGTGATGAGATACAAGTTGAATTTGATCAAAGTAAAGTTCTTTTTGAAGAGGCAAAAAATTTTATACCGTCGGGAGTAAATTCTCCTGTTAGGTCTTTTTCGCAAGTTCAAACTCCCCCTGTTTTTGTGAAGAAAGCGAAGGGTTCTGAAATCATAACAGAAGATGGTATAAAACTATCGGATTTTATAATGTCTTGGGGTGCAATAATTTTAGGACACGCTTATAGTACTGTAAAACAAGAATTGAGAAGAGCTATGGAAAACGGATTTTCGTTTGGACTTTGCCACAAAAAAGAGATTGAATTTGCAAAAATTTTATCAAGCTCAATTCCAGGTTTCATTTTCAGAGCTACAAATTCAGGAACGGAGGCTTGTATGAGCGCGGTAAGAGTTGCGCGAGGTTTTACCGAAAAAAAATTCATAATAAAATTTTCCGGTTGTTTTCATGGACATGCAGACCAGTTCCTGACTCAGGCTGGATCTGGTCTCGCGACTTTCAGCATACCATCATCATCCGGAGTCCCTCCAGAATTCACATCTTGCACAATAACTTTACCTTTCAACTCACCCGATGAGATTCTTGAAGAAACTTTCAAAAAATATGAAATTGCAGGGGTGATTTTAGAGGTAATACCAGCAAACATGGGAATAGTTCCACCAGAGGAAAGATTCATAAAAAAACTTCACTCTCTATGTAAAAGTCATTCCGCAATTCTCATTTATGATGAAGTTGTTACTGGCTTCAGGGTATCTTGGGGAGGAGTTTGTTCAAAAAAGAAAATTGAATTAATTATATATGATGAGGATGGTCAGAGAGAAATTAGTTTTGATGTTCCAGAACCGGATATGGTAACTTTTGGTAAAGTCATAGGTGGAGGTTTACCAATAGGTGTATTTGGTGGGAGGAGGGAGATTATGGAAATTTTAGCTCCAGCTGGAAAAGTATATCAATCAGGAACCCTTTCTGGAAATCCATTATCTCTTTCCTCAGGAATAGCTACATTAAAAACTATTTCAAGCCATGAAGGATTCTACAAAAACCTAAGAAAAAAAACCTTTGAGCTCTTTTTGGTTCTTAAAGAAGGATTTTCAAAAAAAGGAATTCCCGTGTCAATTGTTATGGAGACCGGAATGATTTCGGTTTTCTTCCGTAGCAAGGTTCCAAAAAACTTTGAGGAAGTTAAAAATTCAGATTTGGATATGTTCAGGAGATTTTTCAGGGTTTTACTAAAAAATGGAGTTCTTATTCCACCGTCTCCATTTGAGGCTTGGTTTATTTCATTTTCCCACACAGCGAAAGATTTTGAAAAACTCTCAAAAGCTATATTGCAAATGTAGTTTTATATGACATGCCTGGTGAGCTCAAAGAGGTAAAAAAGATAAAGGTAGCAAATGAAAAAGATGTCCCGGAAAACCAAGCTATAGGGATTGAGGTTGAAGGTATATCGTTTTTGGTTGTAAAGAAAGATGGGAAAATATATGTTTTTGAGGATAGGTGTTCTCATCAGGAGATGCCAATTTCAGAAAATTACGAGCTTGATGGAGGAAAGATTATATGTATGTGGCACGGAGCCGAATTTGATCTTGAAACTGGTAAAAATCTATCTATGCCTGCTCCTGCGCCAATAAAAAAATTCAAAACAGAAATAAGCGAAGATGGAGATATCTTTGTGATACTTGAATAATATTGAAAGTTTCAAATGGGTAATATTGAAAATTCCAAACAAGAATAATTTTCTTGATTTTTGAGGAAAGATTAATTCAATCTGAAAATCAATAAAATTAAAAGATTAACAAATTCAGATTTACAAGATATGCTTGACAAAGATAAAATAAAAAAGATAAGAGAGGATTTTCCAGCTTTGGAAAGAAAAATAAATGGTTATCCGTTGATTTACTTTGATAGTGCCGCAACATCGCTAAAACCCAAACAGGTAATAGAAGCAGTGAATGAATATAATGAACTTTTTCCTGCAAATGTTCATAGGGCGGTTCATACTCTCTCTTATGAAGCCACTGAAAAATATATTCTTGCTCACAAAAAGGTAGCAGAATTTATAGGAGCGAAATCTTGGAGAGAGATAATTTTCACAAAAAATGCAACAGAAGCTTCAAATCTTCTGGCATATTCACTTGGACTTCACCTTATCAATGAGGGGGATAAAATAATAACCACAATAATGGAGCATCACTCAAATCTTGTTCCTTGGCAATTTGTTGCAAAGTATAAAAAAGCAGAACTCATTTATGTAGATATAAATGATGACGGAACATTAAAAGAAGATCAGCTTATAGATCTTGTAGATGAGAAAACAAAAATTGTGACTTTGACAGGAGCGTCAAATGTCCTTGGATTTACTCCGGATATAAAAAAAATAGTAGGCGAGATAAAAAAGAAAAACGCTGATGTGAAAGTTATAGTAGATGCTGCTCAGCTCTTACCACATAGAAGAATAAATGTTCAGGATTTAGGGTGTGATTTTCTTTTTGCTTCTGGTCATAAAATGCTTGGACCATCTGGAACGGGTTTTCTTTGGGGTAAAGAGGAACTTCTTTCAAAAATGGAACCCTTCATGTATGGAGGAGATATGATTTCTCGGGTAACACTTGAGGGAGCTGAATGGAATGAGTTGCCATTCAAATTTGAGGCTGGAACTCCGAATATTGCTGGGGGGATAGGGCTTGGGAAAGCAATAGAATACCTATCTCAATACGTAGATGACTTGCCTTTATACGAACACAATTTACTCAAACTTGCATATTCAGAACTTGAAAAAATAAAGAATGTGAAGTTATATGTAGATCCCTCAAGAAATGAAAAATTTGTCGGAGTAATATCTTTTAATGTTGAGGGAGCTCATCCCCATGATGTAGCGGAGTTTTTAGACAGATTTGGTATAGCAGTAAGGTCAGGTCATCATTGTGCACAACCTTTGATGGCAAGACTCAAGATGCAAAATGCTGTCAGAATTTCTTTTTATCTTTATAACACCGAAGAAGAAATAATGTTCTTTTCTGATATTCTGAAAAAAGCAGCAAGGATATTCGCTTAGATCCTACTAATTATTTCGCCACATTAGTCGCTTACTTAACTTTTCTTATAAGAACCCGCCAGTGATTGCTGTCTATTTTCTCTTGGAGTAAAACTTCTTGTCCGTCTTGTTTTAGAGATAGGGGAACATTTCTTATTGGTTCTCCATCGTCTAATATTACCTCAATTATTTGTCCTACTTCCATTTCTTCCATTTTTAGTTTTGTTTTAACATAGTTGAGAGGGCAGGGCGTTCCTTTTAGGTCCAAAAATACATCTGCTTTCAGGTTATTTGCTATGTTTTCTGATAAATTTTGGCTCATTTTATAATATTTAATTTTAAGTTGTCCCAAAATAGTATTTTTTAAAATTTTTTTATTCGAACGAAAATGAGATTTGTTTTGGTTTCTCATGCATCCGGATTTCACGGAGCTGAACATATACTTTACAATTTATCATTAGTCCTGAAAGATCTTGTGAGAGAGGGGAAGGTAGAAGGGTTAGTTGTTGTTTTACCAAAGTATGGTGAGCTTGCAAGACGGCTTGAAGGTGTGGTTGATTTTAAGGTTATTCCTATGAGCTGGTGGGTTGCACCACGAGTCCAGTTTTACTCTGAGCTTGGGAGCTTATCTTATATTCTTTCTGCAAATCCTTATCTTTTTCTTTTTTTATCTTCTTTACTCATACCTTTTTCTGTTTTAGCTTTAAGCAGATTTATCAAAAGGTTCGGAGGAGATCTGATTTGGTCTAACTCTGTTGTAAATCCTTGCGGAGCATTCTCATCTGCTATTTTGCGAAAGAAACATATATGGCATATTCACGAAGTTTATGGGGATGTCAATTTGTTTTTTCCGACAAAAAAAATTTTTGATATTGCTTATGCTTTGTCTTCAAAGTTAGTATGCGTTTCAAATTTTGTAGCGAAAAACTTATTCCCGAACAAGAAAATAAACGATGAAAAAATTTCTGTAATATATAATTCGCCTTCTCCTGAAAGAGAGAAGATTTTGGTGGAAGTTTTCCAAAGAAAAATTTCTGGTAAGATAAGTGAAAGAGAGAAAGGAAAAGAGAAAATAATAGGAGTTATTGGTAAGATATCTCCAAAGAAAAATCAGATATTTGCAGTTAAAGTTTTCTATCATCTGAAACAAAGATTGAAAGATTTAAAATTAGTTTTTTTTGGGGACGAAGATAAAAGATATGGAGCAAAATTAAGAAAGGTTGTTCAGAGACTTGGACTTTCCGATTCTGTTGTCTTTGCTGGCTTTAAATCAAATATTCAAGACATATATGAGAGTATTGATGTTCTTTTGGTTCCTTATGTTTTTGAAACGAGCTCTCTTGTTTGTATTGAAGCTATGGCATCGGGGGTTCCAATTATTGCGCACGATGTGGGAGCATTAGGAGAAACGGTCGGAGATACGGGAATTGTAATAAAGAGTGGGAGCGAAGAAGAAATTATTCAAGATTTTGTTTTTTATGCTGAAAAACTTTTGCAAGATGCTGATTTTTACTTTGAAGTAGTAAGAAAGCAATTTCGGAGATTTCAAGAATACTTTTCTTTTGAATCTTTTTCTCAAAAGATAAAAAGCTTAATTTTATCGTTGTAATGTAATCTTTAAATTTTCTTCTGTTTTGGGGGTGTTGTATTGTGGGAAAGGAAATTAAGTTTTGGATTTTTATATACATATACATAATCGTAATTTTCCTTACTATTCCGTTTGCTCCGTTTTTGATTCAGTTTATAAGGAGCGTGGTTGGACAAAAAAATTATGGTTATTTCGTCTCGGGGGTTATTTTCCTTTTTTTGTTTTTGATTTTCCGTTTTTCTAAATTTGGGTCTCTTAATCTGCGCGGGAAATTTTGGCTTTTGTTTTTGACATTTTCCGGAATTCTGATTGTGCTTTTTATGGAGATTCCCGCAGAAAGAATACACTTTTTGGAGTATGGTTTTTTAGGATTTATTCTTGTGAAGGCTTTTGAATCAGGAAATCCAAATTCAAATTCAAAATACATTCTTTCTCTCGTATCAGGTGCTATATTGGGTTTATCTGACGAGCTTTTTCAGGGTGTCCTGCAAGTTCAAAATATATTCCCTCACATAAGAAGATACTTTGAATGGAAAGACGTATTTATGAACGCGTTTGGAACTTTTCTCGGTGTGGTTTTTTATTTTTATGTCTGGGAAAAAGGAAAGAAAAAAAATGAATAGATTTTTTAGAAAATCAAAATTAATATTCTTATTTACTGTTGATTATTGTTTAGTAGATTTAGGAGGCGATTTGGTATGAAAAGAAAGGAAATTTTGAAGAAGTTGGAAGATAGTATAGGGTATTTTCCACACGATTTAGTTCAAGAAGCAATAAGGTGGAAAGATGAAATACTGTTGAGCGCATGAGCGGAAGTGGTAAGAAGTATAAAAAATGTTGAGAACTTTTGGAGGATTGATTTTAAAAATTGACCGATTGTTCAAAAAATAAACTGAAAAAAGTGATTTTTTTGCTGTAATTTTTAAAAACAAAAAGATATGGATTTCACATGGAGTGATGAAGAGAAAGCAATAATTGAAAGTTTTGAAAAGCTTTGCAGAGAAAAAATTGAGCCACGAGCATATGAACTTGATAAAACCGCATCTTTGGACATCATAAGAGATAATCTCAAAATTCTTGCAGATTTTGGGTATCTTGGTGCTCCATTACCAGAAAAATATGGTGGAGGAGGTATGAAATGGACCACATACTTTTATATATCTGAAATTTTAGCGAAATCATGTGCATCCACTTATCTTTCCGCTCTGGCACATACTCTCCTGTGCGCAAACTTTATTGCTATGTTCGGAACAGAGGAGCAGAAAAAGAGATTTTTACCAGACCTTGCAAGTGGTAAAAAAATAGGAGTTCTTTGTGCTACTGAACCGGGATGTGGATCAGATCTTGCGGCTCTAAAAACCAAAGCTGAAAAATCAAAAGGAAAATATATAATTTCTGGACAAAAAGCTTACGCTACGAACGGTCCAATAGGAGATGTCTTTGTGGTTCTTGCCAGAGTTCCCACAAATGGGACAAAAAAGCATGAGGGCATAACTGCTTTTATTCTTGAAAAAGGTATGAAGGGACTTCAAGTTGGAAATCCTTATGATAAGCTTGGTGTGAGAGGTTCTCCTACATCTGATGTTTTTTTGGATTCTGTTGAGGTTCCACCGGAGAATGTTATAGGAGGTGTTGAGGGTGTAGGGTTCAAACAAGTTATGAAAGTTTTTGATATAGGTAGAGTTGGAATGGCCGTTTTCTCTTTAGGAATTGTTTCGGCTTGCCTTGAAGAATGTATAAGATACTCTCGTGAAAGATATGCGTTCGGAAAACCAATAGCTGCTTATGAGGATGTTAATTTCAAAATAGTTGATATGCAGATAACTGTTGATATGGGAAGAGCTATAATATTAAAGGCTGCTTGGATGCACGATATTGGCTCAGAAGATGCCGGGCTTATTGCATCATGTGCAAAACTTTTTGTTACGGAAAGAGCTACAAAAAACGCTTCAGATGCACTCCAAATTTTCGGAGGTCTTGGATATATCAAAGGAACAAAAGTTGAAAGACTTTACAGAGATGTCAAGCTCGGAGAAATAGGGGAGGGAACAAGCGAAATTCAAAGAAGAATAATATTCAAAAGGCTCCAAAAACAATTTGGATGGGCATAACTTTAAAGAAAAAAGTAGTTTAAGCCAGAATTTCCAGAAAATTTCTTATTTTTCCTAAAGTTTTTAAAGTTCATATTTTCAATATGAGGAAGATGGAATATCCGAAGGACATTCCTTTTAAATCTATACCTGATGCTTTTTTTAAGAGAGCAAGGGCTAACTCTATGAGAACTTTTGAGATATTCAAATACAGAAACTCTTGGTTTTCAAGAACTTTTAAAGAGTCAGGACATAAAATCTTATCAATCGCAGGGGCTCTCCGAAGCATAGGAGTAAAAAAAGGAGATAAAGTTGCTATTATTTCTCAAACAAGGAGCGAGTGGTTATTGAGCGATCTTGCTATACAATCATGCGGGGCTATAACTGTTCCCATATATCCCAATATATCTCCTGAAACTGCGTCGTTTATATTAAAAGATTCTGAGGCAAAAGTGGTTTTTTCCGAAAAGCCAAAAAACCTTGAAAAGCTTGACCTCAGCGGGGTGAAAAATGTTATTATTTTTGAAAAAGATAAAGAAAAGGAATCAGGTGATTTCATATTGCTTGACGAGTTTGAAAATAAGGGAGAGAATTTACACGATAAAGTTAGTCTTGAAAAGATAGGACTTGATGATATTGCTACAATAGTTTATACTTCTGGGACAACTGGGCTTCCAAAAGGGGTTATTTTGACTCACGGGAACATATTATCTATGGTTCATTCCGTAAGTCAAATAATTCAACCGAAGGAAGATGATGTTATTTTTGCATGGCTTCCTTTTGCTCACATATTCGGTCGTCTCATAATTTTCTACTCTGCATATAATGCTGTAGCTGTTGCTTACGCTGAGAGTCTTGTAAAAATTATAGAAAACATAAGAGATGTAAGACCAACTCTTTTTCCATCTGTTCCGAGAATTTATGAGAAGGCTTATGAAAGGATTAAAGCATCAGCTTCATCTTCGCCATTGAAAGCAAAGATTTTTGAGTTTGCACAAAAGATCGGAGAAATATATGTTGAATATTTGAGAAACTCCGAGGCACCTCCTCCGCATATTCTTTTGCTTTATAAAGTTGCTGATGCCCTTGTATTCTCAAAAATAAGGGAGTTGTTTGGTGGTAGAATAAGATTGTGTATATCGGGCGGAGCTGCAATAAGACCAGAAATAGCAAAGTTCTTTACTGCTGCTGGAATAAAACTCCTTGAAGGATATGGTTTGACAGAAACTGCATCAGTTGTTGCTGTCAACAGAGAAAACAAATTCAAGTTCGGCTCTTTCGGTCTTCCTATACCTTATGTTGATCTCAAAATCTCTCCTGATGGTGAGCTTCTGATAAAGGCTCCATCGGTTACGCCGGGATACTACAAAAGGGAAGAAGAAACACGGGAACTTTTCACGGAAGATGGTTGGATGAAAACGGGCGACCTTGTAGAGATGGATGAAGAAGGATTTTTGTTCTTCAAAGGTAGAAAGAAGAATATAATAGTTACATCTTTTGGAAAAAACATAGCTCCTGAGCCGATTGAAGAAGAAATCAAAAAAGATCCTCTAATTGATTCAGTGGCGATATTTGGAGATGAGAGACCATATCTTGTAGCTCTCATAACACTAAATCGCCAAGAACTTTTAGAATTCGCAAAGAGGAACAACATCAAAGGAGATGTAAATGCTCTCATAAAAAATGAAGTTGTAAGAAAATATGTAAAAGAAGTTATAGATAGGGTAAATGAAAAAAGACCATCTTATGAGAGGATTTATAAATTTGAAATAGTTCCGGATGAGTGGACAGCTGAAACCGGTGAGCTTACTCCTACACTAAAAGTCAAGAGATACGAAGTATACAACAAATATAAAGATATAATAGAAAAGCTATATAGCGGGTAGCTGATATAACCAGTTCTCTCTTTACTTTCTCCTCCTCTTTGATATCCCCTCTGACCATCCCTCTTTCTTCAAATTCATTCTCCTTATTGGTCTGAGCTCTATTCCCTCTTGCTGTGGAGCAAAAATACTGGCGGTTTGAACTTAATTTTGGTTCTAATTACCTCCTTCATTTTGTTTATCGTAGGAGAAAAATTTATCTAAAAGAAATTTTCATTTGAGCTGAATTTTTTGGAAAAAAGTATAAACTGAAAATTTACACTTTATATTTTGAGGTATGAAAGCAGGATTATTTTACTTGTTTGAAACGCTTGGGGAAAAAAGTCCAGCCCAAGCTTATAAAGAGGCAGTTGAAGAAGCTGTATTTGGAGAAAAACTCGGATTTTACGCAGTATGCCCCGCCGAACATCACTTTGCAGAACACTACGGAATTATGCCTGATGTACTTGATTTCCTCTCCTGGGTTGCAGCAAGAACAAAAAAGATAAAGCTCTGGCCTATGGTAATAGTTGCACCTCTGAACGAACCAATAAGACTTGCAGAAAGAGTTGCTATGTTAGACCAATTCTCAGAAGGAAGAGTTGTTTTTTCAGTCGGGTCAGGATACAGAGCTTATGAGTTCACTCCCTTCGGTCTTGATATAAAAGATAACTGGAAAATAATGAGAGAAACAATAGAATTCTGCACAAAAGTATGGACAAACGGTAAAGTCTCATACGAGGGCGAGTTCATAAAAGTAAAAGATGTTGAAATTCAGCCTAAACCATTTCAAAAACCTTTTCCACCCGTCTACATAACTACAACAAGAGATGACCAGATAAGATGGGCAGCAGAAAGAGGATATTATGTTATACCAGCAGCTGGATTCTCAATTTATGAACTCCACCATGTTTTTAATCTATACAAAAAATATGCAGAGGAAAATGGGAGAGAAGATATGCCAGAAAAAGTAGCTTTCAAGTGGATATATGTTGATAAAAGCCTCAAAAAAGCAAAAGAATTAGCAGAAAAATATTTTATGAAAACACTGTTTGCTTTCTTCCAAGGTGGGGAACACCTTTACAACCTTCTTGCCAGAAAGCTCAAAGAAACATGGCCAAAAGATAAACCGTGGCCCGGAAAGGAAAATGAAATAAACTTTGAAATCCTCACTGGAAATATAGAATATACATCTTGCGCCTGGGGAGATCCTCAAAAAATAATAGAAATAATGCAGCTTCTAAAACAGCAAGGTACGACGATGTTCATAGGTGGATTTAATATGGGAGCTATGCCGACTGAACTTGTCAGAAAATCTATGAAACTTTTCGCAGAAAAAGTATTACCATATGTCTGATGAGGTGAAGCCATGAAAGGAAAAGTAAGTGTTTTTTCTCAAATAGGAAAACCCCTTGAAATAAGAGAGATTGAAGTTCCGGATCCACAAGAAGGTGAGGTTCTTGTGCGAGTTTTGAGAGCAAACATCTGCGGGTCAGACATGCATATGATAACAGGAGAAGCCTTTAAGCCTTTCGGTGGTCTTTTTTATCCGATAGTTCTTGGGCACGAATTTGTGGCAAAAGTAGAAAAAATAGGCAAAGGAGTAAAATCAGATTATTTAGGAAGACCAATCTCAGAGGGAGACATAGTTTCTGTATGCTATTTCAAGGGCTGCGGCAGGTGTAAAGTTTGTGCTATTGGGAAGGAGTACGCATGTTTTCAAAGTCTTACTTCTGTTCTGCGCGAAGCCGAAAAACCACCATATTTTGTCGGAGCATTCGCTGAATTTTACATGGTAAGACAAGGACAAAAATTTTTCAAGTTAGATCAAGATGTACCTTTGAACATCTCAGCAGCTATAAACTGCGCACTATCACAGGTCATTTTCGGATTAAAAGAAATAGGAATAGAATATGGTGATAATGTTGTTGTTCAAGGAGCAGGAGGGCTGGGGATTTTAGCTACTGCTGTGGCAAAAGATATGGGAGCTCAAAAAGTAATCGTTGTAGATGCAGTTGATGAAAGACTTGAACTTGCAAAATCTTTTGGAGCTGATTTCACAATAAAATTAGATGGAGATTTCAGAGAAAGAATAGCAAAAGTAAAAGAAATAACAGAAGGTGGAGCTGATGTTGTCGTAGAAGTTGCAGGAACCCCCCTTGCTGTTATGGAAGGAATAAAGTATATGAGAAGGGGCGGGAAATATCTTATTATGGGAGCTATAAACCCCAAGCAAAAGTTTGAATCAGACCCTTCTGTTTGGATTGGCGAAAATCTTACTCTAAAAGGTGTCTCTCTTTACCATCCATACACTATCTTGCTTTCACAGAACTTTATAAAAAGAAATAAAGATAAACTCCCTTTTGATAAGATGTTTTATGAAGTTCCTTTTGAGAAAATAAACGATGCAATTGAGCTTGCAAAAAGCAAAAAATATCCAAGAATACAGATAAAAATTTCTGAGTAAAGAGGAAAAGAGTAAGTGTGGGAAATTTGTGGTAAAAATTAAAGAAGGGAAAGGAGGTGAAATTCATGATAAGTTTTGCACTTGATGAAGAGGAAAAAATGATAAAAGATACTGCTGAAAGCTTTGGAAAAGTTTTAAGGGAAGGTATGAGAAAGTGGGAAAAAGAAGGTGTGCCTTATGAGATAATATCAAAATATGAAGAAACCGGTTTCGGAATGATTGATGTCCCGGAGGATATTGGAGGAAGTGGTTTAGGGTTTTTCAAAAAAGTTCTTAGCTTGGAGAATTTAGCTTACGGATGCGCTGCTGCAACCTTATATTTAGAACTCCCCTCACTTATAAAACATATTTTTGTTCAAGCAGATCCTCAAATAAAGCAAAAATACAAAAACGAAAAAAATTTGAGTTTTTTTATTGATTTTGATGGTGTATTTGAGATAAAAGAAGATGGATCAGTTTCAGGAAAAGCGAGCGCAGTTTTAGGCAAAAATATAAGAGCTTTCCTTCTTCTGAAAGATGGGAAAGTTTTTGTTTTTGATGATTTCCAGATCACTCCAAAAAAACCCCTTGCTCTTGACGCAGTTGGAGTAAACGAAGTTGAAGTTAATTCAAAACCCCAAGAAGTATTTGAACTCAAAGATCAGGGCAAATATTTTATATCTGTTGTGAGACTATATCTTTCTGCAATTCAGTCAGGAATAATAAGGGCATCGTTTGACTATTCTTCAAAATATGCTATGGAGAGAGTTGCTTTCGGGAAAAAGATAGCTCATCATCAGGGAATGGCTTTTATACTTTCTGACTTCTCAATTGCAGTCTCAGCTTGCCAACTTTACACTTACAAAGCTGCATGGTCACTTGATACAAAACAAGAGGACTTTTTCAGAGTATGTGCGGATTGCTTCGCTTTTGTATCGGAAACAGCCGAAAAATTCACAGTATGGGGAGTACAAATTTTAGGAGGACACGGTTTCGTCAAAGACCACCCAGTAGAAAAGTGGATGAGAGAAGCAAAGGCAATCTCTTTACTTTTTGGAGGGAAACACTACGCTGAAATGGATGCAGAACAAATCATTTGAGAAGTTGAAATTTTAAACCACAGAATTTCCTTTGATCACAGTTGATTGAGCTTTCCTTTCATCAATCTAAATAATATCTTGAAATTCACAAATCTAAAAACCTCAACACAACTTATAAAAACTATGGGAGCGGAAAGATATGTTCTTGCTAATTTTAAGATGAACAAAAATCTGTTTGAGGTCAAAAAATGGGCAGATGAATTCTTATCTTTGCTCTATAAAGGGAAAAAATTAAGCCTCAAAGTAGGTTGTGCTCCAACATTCATTTATATAAAGGCTCTGAAAGAAATTGTAATAGGAACAGGGTTTCTTGTTGGAGCTCAGAATATGCATTTTGAAGAAAAAGGTGCTTTCACAGGTGAGGTTTCTCCGACGCAGCTCAAAGATATAGGAGTTGATTTTGTGATAATAGGACACTCAGAAAGAAGAAACATATTCGGGGAGAGCGATGAAGTTATTTCAAAAAAATTAGTTTCTGCTTTGAAGTACAACATATTACCTGTTTTGTGTGTAGGTGAAACAAAAGAAGAGAGAGAAAAAGGGGAAACAGAGAAAGTTCTGATAAAGCAAATTTCAATACTTTCAAAAATTCCTGATGAGCTAAAAAATCAAAAAATAGTTATCGCATATGAGCCTATTTGGGCTATTGGGACAGGAATTCCAGCAACAAAAGATAAAATAGAAAAAGCAGTAGAACTTATAAGAAAAGAAGCATCAAAGTTTATAAAAGATTTTTCTGTTTTATACGGAGGGAGTATTGATGAAAAAGTTGCAGAAGAAATAAAAGATATATGTGATGGTGGGCTTGTAGGTACAGCATCACTTGACCCTCAAAAATTCTACAAAATCTCCCAAAACTTTGATGTATAATTTGATATATAAAAACTAAAACTTTAACTCCTTAGACCGACATTTTTCGCCTTCTTTTTTTCATCACTGTGCTAATAATTGAAAAGTAAATTACAACATACACCAAAAGAAAAGCAGAATAAATAGGAGGAACTGAATAACATCCAATACCTTCCTCAGGAGGTGGAGGCTGAGGAGAAGGCGGTTGTTCTGGAATCGGCTGGGAAGGAGCAAAAACTGAAACTACCTCTGAGGTAACATCAGCATATCCTTCATCATCAACAACTATTACACTGACCTCATAATTTCCGCCCGTAGGATATATGCATACCATACGATTTATTCCATAAGGTGTTATAAGGTAATTTCCTTCTCTTCTAATTTCAATATCTCGTCCAAATAAGTTTCTCACCTGATCTCTTATCTGATTTAAAACCTCATCAGGAACATAGTATCCACAATCCCACTTATATATCCATATAACTCCGTCTTCGTCGTAGCTCCGAGAAGCATCAAGGATAACTATATTCGGACTTATATCTGAAATAGATACGGTAAGAGACGCACGAGGAGAAATATTTGGTACACAAAGACTATAATCAAATGGAGATTTCCTTGAACGACCAAATGTATTCCAAGCTGCTACCTGATAACAATGCGGTTTTCCAAATCTATGAGGTAGAATTTCATCTTCATAAGAAACAATATCACAAGGGAGATATAAAGTAAAAAATGTTAACCTATTATTTTCAGTAGATATCCGGTGATAGAGAATTTCATCTGCATATATTCTAAACTCTGATTCAACACCTGAACAGTCATTCCAGTTCAAAGAAACAATTTTTTTGAGCGAATCTTTTGTGACTAATTTCTTTACATTAATTTCAACCTTCCTTGGTATCTGAGGTAAAAATTCTATTCTGTTGAATTTTGATACCCTATCTATTTTCTCATCTATCAAAATCTGAAGCCTGAAAGCTAAATTCCTTGCAAAATCTATATAATCTTTTGGCTTGTAACGATAAACAAATTCTAAAAATTTTTCCCACGGAAGCTTTAATTCATCACACGGATACCTTAATCCCTCCGCCCTATGAAAACTGCAAACATCACAAGGAGCATTTTCATCATAAGTATAAACATATTCGTATCTTTCATCATTCCACTTGCAAACCTTCCATAGATTCTTATCTGCCTCAGTCATGTCATCATATAAATCCCATATTGCAGAGGCAACATACCCTGCTGATTCCCACGAATATGTTCTTAAAGATGATAATGCTGCAAGTGGACCACCAATGCCGAAAAGTTTATCACACCAATGATTTTCCCATCTTTTTGCCTCAATATATGAAGACCAGGGTTCTCTTATAGATGTGGAACCTTCAAAATCTATGTAGCTTAAAAATACATCTGTTTCACATTTATCTGGTTCACCTCCAAAACAGTATATACTCGTATCAAATGTAAAAAGAGCAATAGCAGTAGAAAATCCATCTATAAATGCTAATTTCTTTGCTAAGTCCGTATTCTTTGAATACGAATAACACATACCAAATATGCCTCCTCCACCAAAAAGTGGAAAATCAGAACTATATTCATAAAGCCTATGCATCAGAGCGTATCCGAACAATTTCACAACCTCTGATATAGCATATGCTCCTCCATCTGAAACATATATCCTCCTTTCCGATGAGTCATAATAAAATTTCCCTGCCTCAGGATAGCAAACCACAA
>Ga0209670_100023_pt1 | contig 106173 bp, 115 predicted proteins | sample PerSpoBPS_BMetaG_FD_184741 | JGI IMG/M metagenome (GOLD analysis project Ga0209670, IMG submission 184741) | Thermal spring microbial communities from Yellowstone National Park, Wyoming, USA - Perpetual Spouter B (PS_B) MetaG (SPAdes) (version 3) | ecosystem: Environmental > Aquatic > Thermal...
TACTGCTCATATGCCTTGCTATCAATGCTCTCATACCACGCATATACCCATTAGCAATCATACCTGGGCTCTGTGATGAGTACCATATGCATGCTAGAACATCGCACTCTTTGCACTCTTTAGTTATATCCCACTCCTTTAAGTCCCAGATATAATCAACATCATACTCCAGCATACTGTAAGCATTATCCTTGAACCTCCAGCATGGTACCATAACTGTGCCATCAGCATTTATGAACATGCTCTTCCATACCCCGCACTCATCAAATACTGCTCTTCCATATGCCATTATCTGCCTCCAGTAAGACTCAGGTATGAGTATGAATGGATCATCATGCCTCTTCATGTAATCTATTATACTATTGCATACCTTAACCATTGTACCTCTATCTGGCAGCAATGAGTAATCTACATCAGACCTATCCTCTACAAATGTCATGCTTACAGTATGTACACCTAAGCTCTTTGCTATATCAAAGTACTCTTGGGTTATAAACTCCTCAGCATTCCACTTTGTTATAACTGAGTTTATGTAATGCCTTATACCCTTATCCCTTAACAATCCAATATTACTAATTACCCTGTTGAAGATCTCTTGCTTCACACCTCTAACCTTGCAGTATGAATCTTGCTTAAGGGAGTCTATGCTTAAGCATATGTAATCTACACAATCCTTAAGCCTATCAAGGTCTAGAGTATGTAGCAGTGAGCCATTGGTTATCATGGTAACTGGTATATGCAAGGAGTTTAGATGCTCAAGTAACTCAAGTATATCCTTCCTACTTGTAGGCTCACCTCCTTCAACTATGCTCCATATTGCATACTTTGCTACCTTGCTCATAACATACTTCCACTGCTCAGTGCTAAGATCCCTTTGCATAGCATGCATTAACTGAGCCTCTTTGTCTGGATCACCAAATGGGCACATTGGGCAGTAGAAGTTACAGTAATGGGTAAGGCTGAATACTGCTATAAGGGGTCTCCTCTTACCCATGAGCCTATTAACCCCCCATCTGCTAAGTATCTTAATAGTCCTTATGGTATCCAACCAGAGAGATAAGATGATATTAAATTATAAACATTATCCATGCATGAGCAGGAAGGCTGTATGCATATTCAGTGGTGGGCTTGACTCTACATGCACTTTAGCGTATGTAAAGAATAATGGTTATCAGGTATACGCATTAACATTCAGGTATGGACAGATGAGTGAGCAAGAGGTTAATACTGCAGAGTCATTAGCAGGTATAATAGGGGTTGAGGAGCATAAGATAATTGATATATCCTTCATGAAGGAGTTATACAAGGAGAGTAGAAATGTGTTAACTCACAGCAATGATATAAATGCAATACCTTCCACATTTGATTATAGCATAGTAGTGCCTATAAGGAATGCTGTATTCTTAACTATAGCAAGTGCATATGCCTTCAGTATAAATGCTACTTTAATAGTTTATGGTGCACATAAGGATGATAGCATACATTACCCAGATTGCAGGGTAGAGTTCATCTCTAGCATAGAGCATGCATTGAACCTTGCAGAGGTAGATGGTATAAAGCAAGGCATAAGGAATAGCATAAGGATATGGAGCCCAGCAGTAGAGGGTTTAGGCAAGGCAGATCTGATAAAGATAGGCTATAAACTTATAGGCGATAACATATTTAGAACATGGAGTTGCTATACCAATGGAGTATTAACCAATAGCATGCAAAGGGTACATTGTGGTAGATGTGAATCATGCAATAATAGGAAGAGAGCATTCCTAGAGGCTGGTGTTAAGGATATGACCATATATGCTTATGATTAATTATTATAAATTAATTAAATTTAAATATCTTCTATCAAGGTTATAAAATGTGAGGATAAGAATAAATGAGATATTCACAAGCATAGAGGGTGAGGGCATATATATAGGCACAAAGACGCTCTTTGTAAGGCTTGCTGGCTGCCCATTAAGATGCTTCTACTGTGATACACCATACGCTCTTAGCATGAGCAATGGTAAAGATTACAGTATAGAGGATGCATTGCATATGATAAAGGCTACCCTTGGTAATAGCAGGAATGTATTTAAGGTTAACTTCACTGGTGGAGAGCCTCTACTACAGCACTTAGCCTTGTATAGGCTTGCAGAGCTTATTAAGAGTAAGATGGGATTAAGAACCTATCTAGAGTCATCATGCTTTGATGCTGAGAGGTTTGCATACCTCTTGCCCTTAATAGATATATGCAAGGTTGAGTTTAAACTCAAAGATGCTAATGCAGTAGCAGATAGTAACCATTACACCATACTACTTAATAATGCATTAAGGTGCCTCAAGTATGCAATAGAGAATAGTAAGGTAACATACATAAAGGTAGTTGCAAGTAAGTTAAGTAAGAGGGAGGAGTTAGAGGAGTTAGCAGAGATGATATTTGGTAGAATGAAGGTAAGGAAGGAGGATATAAGAGGCTTTGTATTGCAACCAGTGCATGGTATAAATGAGCCTAGTTTAGAGCATATGTTATCACTATATGATGCAGTATACCCATACTATGAGGATGTTAGGATAATACCACAGTTGCATAAGGTGATGGACATACCATGAAGGTTAATTCTATAGATGATTATAACAATTATGACAGCAAGAATAAAAGAAGCAAGGATGATGATATTGAGTATAATAGTGGTAAGAGCAAGAATAATAATAAATCTAATGGGCATGGTATTAAAAGTATGTCAAAGGCAAGGATAAGGAGGCTCATAAGGCAACTACTTATAGAGCTTGGGGAGAACCCTGATAGGGAAGGCTTAAGGGAGACCCCGGATAGGGTTGCTGATATGTATGCTGAGATATTCTCTGGCTACTCTTTAGACTCTGAGTTAGATGTTACATTCAATGAGGAGAGTGATATGATAATAGTAAGGGAGATACAGTTCTATAGTATGTGTGAGCATCATATACTACCATTCTTTGGGAAAGCACATATAGCATACATACCAGATGGCAAGGTCTTTGGTATATCCAAGCTAGTAAGGTTAGTTGAGAAGTATGCTAAAAGGCTACAGATACAGGAGAGGATGACAAAACAGATAGCAGATGAGTTGGCTGATAAGGTAAAGGGCGTACTTGTTGTAATAGAAGGGGATCATATGTGTATGCGTATGCGTGGTGTTAAGAACAACAGTAAGATACTAACCATAGCATATAGAGGAGAGTTTAAGAACAAAGAGTTAAGAGAACAGGCTATATCTATAATAAAAGGATATCAAGAATACAATAGTTATCTGGGTAGATAGAGGATGAGTATTACAGTGCTTTCTGCTGAATCCTCTAAAGAACTTGCATCTTGCTTAGCAAGTAGGCTAGGTGCAGAGTTGGTTGATGTAGATGTTAAGGTATTCCCTGATGGAGAGAGTAAGGTTAGGATACCAAAGAAGTTAGAAGGCAAGGATGTAGTAGTTGTACATTCAACACATCCACCAGTTGATAAGCATATGATGCAACTATTCTTCATACTCTCAAAGGTAAGTAGGGTAGCAACAAGCACAATAGTATTCATACCATATCTAGGCTATGCTAGGCAGGATAGGGAGTTCCTTGAGGGAGAGGTTGTTAGCATAAGTACAATAGCAGATATAATCTGCTCATACAATATTAAAGCATTGATAACATTTGATGCTCATAGCATGCTAGCATTATCATACTTTAAGGTGCCTGTTCACAACATCTCTGCCATACCACTGCTTGCAGATTACTTCTTAAAGCATGTTAGTATAGATCTTAGCAATACAGTAGCAGTATCACCTGATGCTGGTAGTGCCTCAAGGGTTGAGGAGTTTGCTAAACTACTTAAATGCAAGTATATAGTGCTTAAGAAGAGTAGGGATAGGGTTACTGGAGAGGTAAGGATAGATGAGCACTCTATAAGCAAGGATAGCCTTAAGGACAAGGTTGCAATAATAGTAGATGATATGATAAGCACAGGTTCAAGTGTTATAACTGCCATAGATAACCTTAAGAGGTCTGAGTGTAAGGATATATATGTTACATGTACACATGCATTAATGCTAAATGATGCATATAAGAGGATACTTGATGCTGGAGCAAGGGATGTAATTGCTAGCAATACAGTCCCTAGCCCTGCTAGCAAGGTTGATGTCTCAGATCTAGCAGGTAAGGAGATAACTAGCATACTTGCAACTCATATAGCAAAGAGTGTATAGCATGATAACATGCAACTAAGGCTTATATTCCTAGGCACCTCATCTGCTGTACCTACTGCAAAGAGGTGTCAGCAATCTATAGCAGTAGTTAGAGGTGGTGAGGTACTGATATTTGATGTTGGCGAGTGCATGCAGAGGAACTTCCTTAGGAGTGGTATTGGAGTAAACAGGAGGATGAGGATATTCATAACCCATATGCATGGGGATCATGTGCTAGGTCTCTTAGGCTTACTGCAGACATTAGCATTGAATGGAAGGGATCTACCAATCTATGTATATGGACCTAAGGTATTAAATGAGTACATAGAGGTTAATAGAAGGTTACTTAACATCAATCTAACTTACAACCTTTACTTTAATAGTGTTGATGGGGATAATGCAATAGTTGTAGATGAGAAGGATTATGTGATTAAAGCATGCAGAGCAGAGCATTCAATACCAGCATACTCATACTGCTTACATGAGAAGGATAGACCTGGAGTATTCTACCCAGAGAAGGCAGTAGCACTAGGTGTACCAAAGGGTAGGCTATGGCATAAGTTACAGCATGGAGAGGATGTTATAGTAGATGGTAGGGTTGTAAGGTCTAGTGATGTAACTGGACCAAAGAGGAAGGGTAGGAAGATAGGCATATCTGGTGATACCATTGTTAATGATAGGTTAGTAGAGTTCTTTAGGGATTGTGATGTGCTTGTATTTGAGTCAACATTTAGCCATGAGGATAAGATAAAGGCTATTGAGGCTATGCACTCAACAGCAAGGGATGCAGCAGAGTTGGCAGCAAAGGCTAGGGTAAAGTTACTTGTACTTACTCACTTTAGTGCTAGATATAATGATGTAAAGAGGTTAGTGGATGAGGCTAGTGCAATACATAGCAATGTTATACCTGCAGAGGATATGCTTACTATAGACGTTCCTTATCCAGAATGATTATAGTTTGCATGCATATTTGATCCAATTATAAACTCTAGTTTATAATGTTAACCACTCTATAATGGGTAGTATACCCTTATGATCAGTAATGGTAACTTTTATAGGTCCTAATGGTGACTCATCCTCATACTCACATATACTTACTACCCCAGCATATGCTGCTTGCTTGTTAAGGTATAACCAAGTACTCTTGCAATCACTACTCTTATTACTTAACATTATCCTCTTGAATGTGTTCATAACATTCCTAGCATGTATCTGCATCCTTATAGTTTCTAATGCAGATAAACCATGTGTATCTACTACAACCTTAGCACTACCATCAGCATAACTCTCTACACGCTCCATACCCTTTATACCATTTATAACGTTACTTATTGCTTTGATTACCTTATCTGCATCCTCAGATGCTTTAACTATACACTCAACATGTACAAGTGGGTCATGCTCACCTATATCTATATCTCTGCTAAGATAACGCCTCTTATTATTACCAACCATATCTATCTCAATCTTTAACTTTCATATCTTCATATTCATCTATCCAACGCTTAACTATGGTTAATGCCCTTTTAACCAACTCATCCTTGCTACAATCATTGTTAACAATAGCATCAGCAAATGCTATTGCCTCTGCTACACCAACATCCAACTCCCTTCTATCCCTAGCATTAAACTCATGCATATCTGTTGGGGCATCACTTCTACCTCTCTTAACCAGGAACTCAAACCTCCTTGCTCTTGGTGCATGTACAGCAAGTATCTTAACGTAACCATACTCCTTTAGTCTATCAGCCTCCCTTACACTTCTTAATCCATCTATAGCATAATAGCATCTTCTTCCTTCTTCCTTCTCTTCTCTCCCTTCTCCTTCCTCTCTACTACCATAGCTGTCATTCATGCTCTTTATCATCTCCCCAACGTATACTGCTATAGCATCTGGACCATAGGTGCTTCTAAGCTCTAACATAACCTTGCCTAGGTTTGCATCATTCAACTCTAACCCTCTCCTCTTAGCCTCATTCCTAACAACATCACCCATGCTTATAACTGAGAAGCCCATACTCTTTAATGCATCTGCTACAGTTGTCTTACCTGCTCCTGGTAAACCTGTAATGCATACTATAAGAGGTTTGTTATTGTAGCCCTTCACTAACTTGAGTTTAATTAACTTATATTATAGCCTTGCTCTTAATGTGTTGTAGTTAGTTAATAAAGATCCAGCTAAGCCTATATTTAACTACCAAGTTAGTAGATGCATGCGTGTATTCGTAGCAATTGACATTAAAGATGATAACTCAGTAAACAATATGATTAGGGCACAGAGGGATATACTTGCATATGCTAGAGGAGCAAAACCAGTAAGCAAAGAACAACTACACTTTACCCTATTATTCATTGGTGAGGTTAATGATCTTATGCTTAACTCCATAAAGGATAGGCTAAGCAGTATAAGGTTTGAGCCTATAAATGTAGAGTATAAGGGTATAGGTGTATTCCCAAGCATATCAAATGCAAGGGTAGTATGGGTAGGAGTAGATGAGTACTCTGCAATAAGGCTAAAGGGTATAGCAAAGGAGGTTGAGAGGTTACTCTTACCCTTAGGGTTTAAGAGTGATAAAGAGTTTACCCCTCACATAACATTATTACGCATAAAGGATAGGATAAGAGATTCCATGTTCACATCAACCATAAACAAGTATAAAGATGTATCATTCGGTAGCGAGACATTAGATGAGATAAAGATCAAGAAGAGTGACCTACTGCCTACTGGACCTGTGTATACAGATCTCTTTAATATTAGGAGCGCATCCAATAGGCTATGAATGATAGTATAGATACTGTACTCAATGAGGCATATACACTTGTTGAGCCTAGTATTGAGGATAGAAGATACGTTGCTAGAGTAGCAGATACTTGCTTAAATAATGTAAAGATGATAGCAAGTAGGTATGAGGATGTTAGTGATGTAATGCTAGTAGGCTCTTATGCAAAGGATACATGGCTTAAGGATAGTGTTGATATAGACATATTTGTAAAGATAAAGCCTACCGTTGATAGCATGAGATTTGAGTATATAGGGAAGAGCATTGGGTTTGAGGCATTGAAGGATTATAATCCATACTTAAGGTACTCACAGCATCCATACGTTGAGGCTATAGTTGATGGTATAAGGGTTAATGTAGTGCCATGCTACGATGTTGCTATAGGCAACTGGAAGAGTGCTGCTGATAGGAGCCCTTACCATACACTTTATATGCTTGATAGATTAGATCATGCAAAGAGAAGAGAGGTTAGACTACTTAAGAGGTTCATGAAGGTTATAGGGGTATATGGTGCAGAGATAGCAGTTCAAGGGTTCTCTGGCTATGTATGCGAGGTTCTAGTTCTAATATACGGCTCATTCATAAATACATTAGCCAGAGCATCAAGATGGAGAGAGGGCGAGGTTATAGCATTAGATCCTAATATATACACTAAAGCAGATGATGGTGATAATAGTGCATTAATCATAATAGATCCTATAGATAAACATAGGAACCTAGGGTCAGCAATATCTTATGAGTGTGTAGGCAGATTCATACTTGCTGCAAGGAACTTCCTTGCAAAGCCTAGCATAGATTACTTTAAATACAGTAAGAATAGCATTGATATCAATAAATTAAAGGCAAGTCCTTACGCTAATAATATACTAATTATAGAGTTTGCTTATAAGAAGAGGAGTGATGATATAATATGGGGTCAGTTGAAGAGTAGTGCAAACTCAATAGTGAAGCAGTTAAGCATGAACAACTTTAATGTCCTAAGATACAAATGTTATCTTCTTAATGATAAAGCATACATAATACTATTGTTAGATTCATTAAGCATACCACCATTCAGCATAAAGTATGGCCCTAGCGTATTTGATGCAAATAATGCATATAGATTCATTGCTAAGAATAAAGATTCACTGCTATGGTTAGATAACAAAGGAAGGGTAAATGCTATTATGCATAGGAGGTTCACTTATGCAAAGGATATGGTATCATATATACTTAAAGAAGGGCTATACTCATCTGGCATAAGTAAAGGTCTAATAGAAGATCTTAAGCAAGGTTTCAATATATATACTCTTAATGGTAAAGATAACAATATAATAGATAAGATTGATATAAATATAGTAAGAGCAGTCTATGAGTTAATAACAAGTGATAGATATGCATTCCAGAGCAGTTAGTATAGATTTAGAGGATGATATGCATATTAAAATTATACTATCATACCCTTACAACAATGATAATGAGTATGCAAGATTAATAATAAGAGAATTAAAACTACTTAATATAAGAGGTATAATATTTGAGGGTAGTACTTTACTACATAATAATGTAATGGTATTAGGCAAGGGCTGTACTGGTATAGTAGTTAAGGCACTTAGCAGTGATGGTAAAGTAGTTGCATTAAAGATAATGAGGAGGGACTCTAATAGAGCTAGTGTTAAGCATGAGGCTAACATACTTAAGATAGTTAACAGCATAGGTATTGGACCAAAGGTTATAGATTATACAGAGCATATCCTTATGATGGAGTTTATAGAAGGAGTATTAATAAAGGATTGGTTAAATACAAAGTATAATAAAGAGAGCAGAGTTAGGGTAATAAGGGATATACTTGAGCAGTGCTATAGATTAGATACCATAGGAGTAGATCATGGAGAGCTTAGTAATATGGATAAGCATGTTATAGTATCCAGCAAAGGTGCATGCATAGTAGACTTTGAGAGTGCAAGCATGAATAGAAGGGTTAGTAACCTAACATCTGCTGTACAGTATCTATTCTTACATGATAACAATCTATGGAATATAGATAGAGATAGGCTTATAGTTGCATTAAGGGTTTACAAGCATGATATTAGCAGGGAGGCATTTGAGGAACTGCTTAGACTTATGCTAAATCTATAGCAATAATTATTAAGCAAGGTAAGATAAGTGGTAACATAGGCTAAGGGGCCGTCGTCTACAGCATGCATTAAAGGCATGCTGGCGGAGAGCATGGTCTAGGATACCAGAACCCTATGATGGGTTAGGTGGTGAACCTGGGGTTCCAGCTAGAACGCTGGCGGTCGTGGGTTCAAATCCCACCGGCCCCATTAATTATAAATTAATTCTATTCTATTAAAATTATCTTTTTCTTTCAAATTATGAAAGTATCCATAATTATAATCTTTTAGTAACTAAATTTAATATATAGATATCTCTAATATTAAACATGGCAGAGATGTTCATAGAGCATATGTATGCAATGGCAGGTGTATTTGTAGCATCAACAGCACTCTGGTTCAGTATAAGAGGTGCAAGAGGTACTAGTAAACATAGTATAATAGAGGAGAAGGATAATACTGAGAGTTATATGGATAAGGATAAAGAGTAGTAGCATATGCATTCTTTTTATTCTTTTTATTCTTTTATTTATAATAATTTTAGCCATTATCATAATGCTTTACGCACTCCTATGAACATCTTATCGTTACTTCTAACAACTACACTATCCATTGGTACACTCTCATATGTAGGTACAAGGTAGTCATTACCGTATATTCTTACAACAACATATCTATACATTGGTAATAACATCCTTTCTTTATCGTTCAATAGCCTGTAAAGTGGTACAAGCAATCCTCCTCTAGCCATGTTATGATCCCATATCCTCATAGTATCATCCCTTGGTCTATTCTTAACGTAAAGCCATTCTATCCTGTATATCATTATCATCCCTATGACTATAGCACTAAACCCTAGCAGGAAGGTTCTTAAAGATATAGCATAGAACTTATCATAACCTAGTATACCATTAACTAACATATCTGGCAATAGGATTAGAGAGCCTAATATGCATACTATACCTATGAGTAAGATTATACTAGCAAAAGATCTATGCTTTATCATGATAAGTATAAAGGGAAAGAGTAGAAGAGGTGCAAGTATATGTATTAACCTAACTGAGATAGATTGATTGTAATATGTTATAGTGTATAATTCTAAGAGTGTTAGTGCTATAAGTACAAGTAAACTTACCTCTACTATAAACCTCTCTTCTTGCATATTAATTCTCATATAATTATTAACAATAACATTATATTTAAGCATTATAATGAATTAAAAAAGAATAAAAAAGAATAAATTAAAAATAAATAATAATAATATTGTTGTTGTTACTAGCCATTATTATGCTGTTGCATATGCCTTTTCTCCATGCTGTGTTATGTCCAATCCTATCTCTTCTTCCTTTGGTGTAACCCTTATACCTCCAGGCCATACTATGTCCATAACCTTCAATATTAGTAGTGTTAAACCAAATGCATATGCTATGCTAACCCCAGCACCTAAAGAGTTTATTGCTATCTGCATGTAGTTGCCCTCCCATCCTCCAGCAACGCCTCCAATATGCTCGTTTGCAAGTACTCCAGTTAATATTGCACCTGCTGTACCTCCCATCCCATGTACACCCCATACATCCAATGCATCATCCCACCTTCTTCTATTCTTGAATACTACACATGCATAGCATATTATACCTGCAGCAAGACCTATTATTATGGCACCCATCACACCTACAAAACCTGATGCTGGTGTTATTGCTACTAGCCCTGCAACTGCACCACTTGCTGCACCAACTATGCTTGGTTTACCAGTATGAGCCCAACTCATGAATACCCATGCTAAAGATGCCATTGCAGTAGCTGTGTTAGTTACAACAAAAGCACTGGTATCTCTTCCATCTGCTGCTAGCCCACTACCTGCGTTGAATCCAAACCAACCGAACCATAGCATAGCTGCACCTAGAACAACCATAGGCACGTTATGGCTCTCCATGGGTATCTTACCATATCCTATCCTCCTACCTAGTATAAGTGCTCCAGCAAGTGCACTCCAGCCTGAGGTTATATGTACAACTGTACCTCCAGCATAATCTAATGCTCCTAGATCCATTAAGAACCCTCCACCCCATACCCAGTGTGCCACTGGATCATACACGAATGTAGCCCATAGTACAACGAATATAACAAAAGCACTGAACTTCATCCTATCTACAAGCCCTCCGACTATTAGTGCTGGGGTTATTATAGCGAACATAGCTTGGAATATCATGAATGTCTGGTGTGGTATGCTCATCCATGAGTCTCCTACCCTTAATGGTGCCTCATGTGATACACCATTCAATAGAGCATAGGAGAAGTCTCCAACGAAGTTATGTACCCCTTCTGTAGCTGGTCCGAATGCTAAACTGTACCCATAGAGAACCCATTGCACACTTATTATCCCTATAACTATGAAGCACATACCTATTGTAGATACAACATTCTTGCTCCTTGCTAAACCTCCATAGAAGAATGCTACTCCTGGTGTCATGAATAGCACTAGTGCACTAGCAGTTAGCATCCATGCTGTATCTCCATGGTCTATTGGACATGGCTCTCCCTCTGCTGTCCAGCATTCATGTGGGTTCTGATCTGGCTCTACGAATGGTATACTACCATTCTCGTTCGGCTTTACCTCTCTACCATGATCTGCATATGCTACCCCTCCAAATGCTACTCCTGATCCTATGATTATTGCTGTTGCTAACAGCACTGCCATTATTAACTTCTTGCTAGGCATGTTATCATTTGGTAATCATCTGATAAAAAGATTTTTTGGATATTTTTAAGTCTAATGTTAAATTTGATAAATTAGTAATCTTTAGATAATATTATATATTTGCACTTTTAACGCTAAATATATTTATTAATCATTTATAAACTCAGAGGTATACTAACATGGTTACAAATTGCTAATTATGATATAGTCTGCTAATAATAAATGATATTACCCATTGTTAGTATAAATTATATAAGAGTAACTTATGGTACATTCAGTTTATTTATTTTGTTTGTCAAGGCTCATATTAATAAATAACTTGATGCAAGTAAATTCATGGAAGGGGAGTATATAATATCAGTCTTATTCTCTGTGTGGGGAGGGGAGCATGGTATGTTTAAGAGAGGTAGGGAAGGGATACTCGTGCTTACTAATAAGAGGATAGCATTCATATCAAAGACAGATATGGATATTGATTCATGGAAGAGGGAGGTTGATACTCAGGTTAAAGAGTTGTATAAGAATAAGGATGCTATTAGAGTACCAAAGACTTACACGCTAGATATGCTTAACAATGATGCTAGATATGAGAAGAATGTAATCATACCATTAAAGAGCATAGTAGAGTTGAGTAGTGAAAAGAAGAGATGGGGTACACTATTAATCATAGCATTTAAGAATAACAATGACTCTATAATCAAGTATAGTTTTAGTGTAGTTAGGTCATGGATAAGGTATCCTGTAGCAGATCCTATAGAGCATGAGCATGTAGACTGGGATGGATGGATAAGGTTAGCAAGGAAGCACATGGATATAGCTTAGTTAAGGTATTATAGCAGAGTAAGTAAGGCAGGTATGTAGATAAAATTGCAGTATATAACAAAATAATATGGTGTCTAAGATTGAAGAACTTTATCATGTTGGTTCTGGGCATTGGTTTGTAAAGAGAGGTCCATACCTTCTTCTTCATCCTCTTGTTTAGAATTGATATTATCATTATTATCATGTATATGCTTCTTAAGGTACTCATCAACCCATTCCTTGCTAAGCACTCCGCTCTCAACAAGATTAACTAATGCATTAACAGATGCTACCCCAGTAACCTTCCCAATCCTCCTCCTTATCTGCCTCCATCTAAGCTTAGTATTACCACTCTTGCTAGAGTATATTATACCTAGTATATCCTTTGCATTAACGAATGTTACATCCCTAGACTTCTTTAGTGTAACCTTGTCTGCAGCCTCTATGTATATGAATCCTTGAGAACCTTCCCTCTCAGGGAAGACCTCTGGATCTTTAATATAGCTCTCTGGCATGAAAGACTTACAAGTACTTATTATAAGGAACCTCCTAAAGCTCTCTAGGCTAGCAGTTGTCTCTATTATTACCAATCCATTAGTAATTTAGTCTAATCCACTTAATAACTTTATTTTTATTTTTGGGCATCTCAGCACTCAAGATCCTCATCAATGCTCAGAAGGGCTAGTATCATCATCGTATGCCCTTAATATTATCATCAAGCTAAGATAAAACCTTTAATTAATTAATTAATTAATGATATCAATTATTTAACTGTAGTTACATAATGGATTGGTTACTCCTCCTTTCTGTATTTAATAAATTAAGCAGTATCTTATATACCTCCTCACTACTACTTGATCTGAAGAGACCCTTATACTCTGGGAATATGTATACTGTCTTAACCGTTAAGTCAGCTCTGTACCTTACCCTTATAGGTAGCAGTTGGTAACTCTTACCCTTACTATCCTTACCTATGAACCTCTCATCGTATCCTAGATGTATATCTATTATACTGTTTAATGGTATAACCAATCTAAACCTGTTATTATCTAACAGGTCTCTTCCATCAAATGCAATCTCCCTATCATTTAATGTAAGGATACCATCATACCTATGTGGAGGGAGCATCTGTGTTACTATCCTTGCCCTAAGCCTCTTAAGCATCTCTACATTAGTAACATCATCATCACTTATCATCAGAGCCCTCTCCCTTAGCATAATGCTAATAATTATGCCATTATCATAAATATTACTCTAATTTTATTCTAGTATTATACATGGCTAAACTAGATCAATGGTCTATAAAGTAAAAAGCTTTATAACTTTCTCTTAATGAGTTGAATCCATGGCAGTAGATGTTACAAAGTTAGATGGCAATGGATGGGTGATAAGGGCAAGTGATGAAGGTGGAGCAAGGGGAGGTACATTACCTACTGGTGGTGGGGGAGGGGTAGCAATACCTACTGCAAAGGATGTTGCTGAGTTTATAGTTGCTATAGATAGAGCCTCTTCAGGGAAGAGGTATGAGTTTACTAGAAGTGATGGTGCTTACATTAGAGTCTATCCAAGTGAGCGTAAGCAGGGTTATATAGTTATAGAGAGGAGTGGAGGCAACTGGGTTAGGTTAAGCCCTCAGGAGCTTGCAGATCTAAGGTTGAAGCTTACAAGATTAAGCCATTGATATTGTATAATAATTAACAATTTATTTTGATTTAACACTATTAGTAGTTATAATAATTGATCATCTAGCCAATCTGTTGAAGAGAGATGCAATTATTCCAACTAGGTAAAGATATTCATATGTACAGGAGTTATTAGATTAACCATAATCTACTCTTACTCTTAATTATTATTTGCTATTGCAGCACTTACCTTCTGGTATATTGTATCCATGAGGGCATAATCTTGGATGATTGAGTAAAGTGCATATAGCATCAGCAAAGTTCTTGCTCATATGATGCTCCATACCACACACCATCTCCTCATCTAGATCTATCTTTAATGTGTTCTTCATAAGTACCTCAAGAAGCCTACTATTCCTTACCATCTGTCTACCTATCTCCTCTCCTTTCTCAGTAAGTTTAGCCTTGCCATTAGTGTATATCACATACCCTTTTCTATGTAATTTCCTTAGCATCTGAACTACGCTAGGCTGCTTTATATTAAGAACCTTTGCTATAATGCTTACCTTAGCCTCTTCACCTCTCTCATTAAGCATCCATATAGCCTTAAGATACATCTCAATATGCTCTCTCTCTGCAGTCTCTATGAACAGAGCCTCCTCCTTCTCCATCACTTATACTTTATTACATAAGGTTAGTATATATAGTCTTCAGTTAGCTATACTAGATTTTATAAACAATAAGGGAAGATAATGCTAAAGCCAATACTATACTATCTGCTTTGCATCTTGCCATAGATAGTTAAAGTACTCTCTAGCAAAACTTGCTAACCCTGTATGCTCTGCTAGTATAGCTAGGGGTTCATTGCTTAACCTCTCACTTGCTAAGAGTAGTATAACCTGCTTGCTATCGCTTATAACCCCTCCACCAAACATGCTATCCTTAAGCCTAACATCTGCTACTCTACTTAATGCCCTTAGAATATCCTCACTTGTACTCTCTGCTGCTATTATTGCTATCCTCACACCTTTATCCTTTAACTCCCTTAGCAATGGTTGCATCTGCTTACTTATGCTACTTGCAACAGCTGGTAATGCAATAAGCAACTCCTTCTCACTTGCTAATATTACCTCTTTAACCTTTGCTACTATATTGTACAATCCTCTAAGCACCCATATCTCTGGTCTCTCTTTTATACCACTCTTATTGTACAAGGGCATAAGCTCACTCATTATAACACCCTCAGCCTCCTTCATCTCACTCTCTATACGCATACGCATACTCTCAAGTGCAGTTGCTGGTGACCTTGGATAGAACTTTGTTGGTCTAGAGTTATCAGACTCTATCCAACCCTTCTCCTCCAACTTGCCTAATACCTCATATATCTTACTGTATGGTACACCAGATCTAGCGCTTAACTCTTGAGCAGTTAGAGACCCTTCAGTTAGAAGTGTAGTGTAAGCCTTGATCTCATAACTTGTTAATCCTATAACCTCCATTGCCTTCTTAGCCTTATCGCTTATCATAGTAATGCTATATATGTACATTATTTAATCTAATTTATAGTTAGGGTAAGCATACGATTCACCTTATGTTTCCTTTAGATATACTTATATCTTAAATGCTCTATGCTAGCATAGATAACAATGGATCTGATACAGATAAGGTCATTAGAGAAGAAAGATAGTGTAAAAGGGAAGAGTAAGACTATAAGGTATACCCAGAGCATATGCCCAGAGTGTAATATGATACTTGATGCTGAGGTATTTGAGAGGGATGGTAGAGTATATATGAGCAAGGTATGCCCCAAGCATGGAGAGTTTGAGGAACTATACTTTGGATCATATGAGATGTACAAAAGGTTCAGCACGTACTGGAAGGATGGTAAAGGTATAGCACAGGATGCAGCTAACGTTGGGATAGAGAAGTGTGCATGCCCAACCAACTGTGGTCTATGTACAAACCATCTTAGCCACTCTGGTCTAGCAAATATGATAGTTACAAATAGGTGCGATCTTACCTGCTGGTACTGCTTCTTCTATGTTAAGAAGGGTCTAGAGGGCTCATACCTGTATGAACCTAGTTTAGAGCAGATAAGGGCAATGGCAAAGATGCTCAAGGCTGAACGCCCAATACCAGGTAACTCATTACAGATAACTGGTGGTGAACCTATGCTTAGAGAGGATATAGTTGATGTTATAAAGACCATAAGAGAGGAAGGTATAGACCATATACAGATGAATACCAATGGGATAAAACTTGCAATGGATGTAGATCTTATGAGGCAGATAAGGGAGGCTGGTGTAAACAATCTATATCTAAGCTTTGATGGTGTTACTCCTAGAACAAATCCAAAGAACCACTGGGAGGTACCCTATGTGATTGAGAATGCTAGAAAGGTTGGTATGACCATAGTCTTTGTACCTACTGTAATAAAGTCAGTTAATGATCATGAACTAGGAGATATAATAAGGTATGCACAGAAGAACATAGATGTTGTCCATGGAGTCAACTTCCAACCAGTATCATTAACTGGTAGGATGAGTAAGAAGGAGAGGGAGAAGTATAGAATAACCATACCTGACTGCATTGAGAGGATTGAGGAGCAGACCAATGGTGAGATACCCAAGGATGCATGGTTCCCAGTGCCAAGTTGTATGCCATTAACAGATGTAATAGAGCAGTTCAGTAAGAGACCAAAGTATGAGTTAAGCATACACTTTGCATGTGGTGCTGGCACATATGTGTTTGAGGATGCTGAGAGCAAGAAACTTGTTCCAATAACTGTATTCGTTGATATAAGAGGTTTACTTGAGTACCTTGAAGAGAAGACTGAAGAACTAAGGTCTGGCAAGAACAGGTACATTGGTATGGTAGAGGTTGTTAACAAGTTAAATACATTCATAGATAAGAGTAAGCAACCAAAGGGTGTTGATCTAGCAAAGATGTTTGCTAGCATACTACTTAAGAGGAACTTTGATAGCGTAGGCTCATGGCATGTTAGAAGCCTATTCTTAGGCATGATGCACTTCCAAGACAAGTACAATGAGGACCTTGAGAGGCTTCAGAGGTGTGATATACATTATCTAACACCTGATCTAAGGATAATACCATTCTGTGCATTCAATGTTATACCAGAGTGGTATAGGGATAGGATACAGAAGAAGTATGGTGTAGCTGTTGAGGAGTGGGAGAGGAAGACAGGTAAGAGGCTTGAGGAAGGACTGTATAGAGGATTGCTTAGAAGGGGCAAACCTCATGCGGATATGGGTGCTGGATGTGCATTATCAGAGATGCATAAGCAGTTAGAGTTAGCCCAAGGTGTTAAGGGCTTCTAACACTCTCTTTAATTTTTGTATTAGGCATTTATTCATACTATATATCTATAATAATCAATGAATAAATATATCTCCAACTAATCTATCATATGCGTGTATTAGACCCTGTATGTGGAATAGAATTGAACGATGATCTAGCAGTAACCGCAGAGTATGAAGGTAAGATATACTACTTTTGCTGTGATGGATGCAAGAAGATATTCCTTAAGAACCCAAAGAAGTACAAAGGTAATGTGAAATAAATTTTATCTATATGCTTATATAGCAAGTAGATTGACATAGTAGATATGATAGTTAATAATGTAAATTTAAGTAATATAAACGGGTTTGTAGAGCAAGGTAAGAAGAACAGGGATCTACTTAAGAAGGTTATTAAGCTTGAGGGAGAATGGATACTAGATCCTAGTAAGGGTTATCAGTTCAGAACAGAGCTAGCATATGAGAAGGGTAAGCAGGTTATTGAGATAGATAGCCCAACATGGCTTGGAGGCAATGGTAATAGGTTAAGCCCTATGGCTTACTGCATAGCAGGTATAACCTCATGCTTCATAGCAACATTTGCAAGTATAGCAGCAAGCAAGGGTATAAGGCTAAAGAGGCTTACTGTAAGCTCTAACTGCACTATAAACTTTGCAAAGACATTTGATGTAGCAGATGAGCCAATAAATGAGGCTGTAAACTTTGAGGTAAATGCTGAGGCTGAGAATGCTAGTAGGCAAGAGCTTGAAGAGGTATTAAGGTTAGCAGAGGATAGATGCCCAGCAATGTATAGTATGAAGAATGTTATCAAGACCAATGTAAGACTAGCCTAAAGTTAGTAAAGGCAATGGTAACATCTATAGGCAATCTTTTTAAGTCTAAGGGTATTAACACTCCTAGATGTTAGAGAGGTTAACCTTAACATTGGATGGGAGCACTTACTACTATTACGATGTTAGCAGATATACTCATATGCCTTATACTGTAAGGATAATACTTGAGTCTATCTGTAGAAATATAGATGGTAAGAGCATAACAGTTGATGATCTTAACACTATTCTAGCATGGGATGCTAGCAATCCTCAAGAGGTACCATTTAAGGTTGCTAGGGTTATAATGCAGGATTACACAGGTGTACCAGCACTTGTTGATCTAGCTGTTATGAGGGATATTGCAGTAAGTTATGGCTATAATGCTAGTATAATAAATCCATTAGTGCAAGTTGATCTTGTTATAGATCATAGTGTGCATGTTGATAACTGGGGTATGCGTGATGCTTACATACTTAACCATAGGCTAGAGTTAGAGAGGAATAAAGAGAGGTATGAGTTCCTTAAATGGGCATCAAAGGCATTCAAGAACCTAAGGATATTCCCACCAGGCACAGGGATAATACACCAGGTTAACCTAGAGCATATATCAAAGGTTGTAATGGTTGATCCTAACAGCAAGGTAGCATACTTTGACTCATGCCTAGGCATGGACTCTCATACTACCATGGTTAATGGACTAGGGGTTTTAGCATGGGGAGTAGGAGGTATAGAGGCTGAGGCAGCAATGCTGGGGCAGCCTATTAGCATAGTACCAGATGTCATAGGTATTAGGTTATACAATAAGCCTAAAGAGGGTGTTACAGCAACAGATATAGTATTAACATTAACTGAGTACTTAAGGAAGCATAATGATGTTGTTGATAAGTTCATTGAGTTCTTTGGAGAGGGTGTAGACCCATTAACTGTACCAGATAGGGCAACTATAGCAAACATGGCACCAGAGTATGGTGCTACAACAGCACTATTCCCAGTGGATGAGGAGACTATAAGGTATCTAAAGTTAACTGGGAGGGATGAGAATGCTGAGCTTGTTAAAGCATACTATAAGAGGCAGGGTATGTTTGGCTATGCTAAGGATGCTAACTATAGCAAGGTCATAGAGTTTGATCTATCTAGCGTTGAGCCTTGCATAGCAGGTCCATCTCTACCATGGGAGAGGAGAACCTTAAGTGATGCATGGAAAGGTATAGAGGAGTTGATAGCAAAGAGGGATAAAGGGCATAGTAGCATGGAGCATAAGAGCGTAAGTCTGGATGGTTATGAGTTAAGGGATGGTAGCATAGTTATAGCTGCGATAACAAGTTGTACTAATACAAGTAATCCTTATCTGCTACTTGCTGCAGGCTTATTAGCAAAGAAGGCTTATGAGCATGGATTAAGGGTAAGCAAGTATGTTAAGACAAGCCTAGCCCCAGGTTCAAGGGTGGTTGAGCATTACCTTAAGAAGACAGGCTTACTCTACTACTTGGAGAGGTTAGGCTTCAGTATAGTAGGCTATGGATGTACAACTTGCATAGGGAATAGTGGTCCATTGTATGATGATGTAAGCAGTATAATAAAGAACAATGATATAATAGCAGTAGCAGTCTTATCTGGGAATAGGAACTTTGAGGGTAGGATACACCCAGATGTTAGGGCAAATTACCTTATGTCCCCTCCATTGGTAGTTGCCTTTGCTTTAGCAGGTAAGGTTAAGGATCTTAGCAGTGAGCCTATAGGGTATAGCATACATGATGATAACAAGCCTATATATCTTAAGGATATATGGCCATCTAGCAGTGAATTAAATAAACTTTTAGAACATGTTGATGCAGATGACTTTAAGAGGATCTATTCAAATATAGGAGACCTAGTCCCAGAGTGGGGTTCTATTAATGCTGATGATAGCATGCTATACAGATGGAGTAAGGATAATACTTTCATACAGAGGGCACCATTCTTAGATGATTTTACTCTAGACGAGGATAACTCTGCTATAGATGATATAATCAATGCTAGAGCATTACTTGTTCTAGGGGATAATATAACAACAGATCATATATCTCCAGCAGGATTGATAACCCCAGACTCACAAGCAGGTATATACTTGCAGGAGCAAGGGGTTAACATAGCCAGATTAAATACATTTGGTGCTAGAAGGGGGAACTGGCATGTGATGGTTAGAGGTACATTCACTGGTAGATTAGAGAATAAGATGCTTAAGGCTAAAGGTATAAGCAAGAGAGGAGGGTATACTATCCATTACCCAAGTGAGAGGTTACTTACTGTATACGATGCTGCTATGCAGTATAAGCATGAGGGTGTACCATTGATAGTTATAGCAGGTAAGAACTATGGTGCTGGTAGTTCAAGGGACTGGGCAGCAAAGGGTCCAAGGCTACTAGGAGTAAGGGCTATTATAGCAGAGAGCTTTGAGAGGATACATAGGAGCAACCTTATATGCATGGGTATACTACCATTGCAGTTCATAGATGCTGATGCTGACTCCTTAGGTATAGACGGCTCAGAGATATTTGATATCAAAGGGTTAAAGGATCTTAAGCCTAGAAAGGTTGTAGATCTAATAATACGTAAAGGCAATACTGTTAAGAGCACAAGATTACTTGTTAGGATAGATACAGAGAATGAGTTAAGGTATTACATGAGTAAGGGTATACTGCATTATGCATTGAAGGAGATAATAAGATCAAGTAAGCAGAATAACTATTAATTATTACATGTTTTAACCACATTAAAGTTAAATCATACAATATTTATCCTATAATATGGGTATACATAAGAGAAGGGAAGGGTTTGAGATAATATATAATATATTATTAGCATTGATAGACGGTCCTACTAATAAAACCACTTTAGCTTATAAATCAAGGCTTGATACACGTACTCTTAATAGATACTTAAATCATCTTATTAAGACTAAACTAATAGATAATGAGAATGATATCTTTAAACTAACCGATAAGGGCAAAGAGTATATTAGATTATATAAAGAGCTTAAAGATATGTTGCCTATGAATTAGCATCTTACTACAACTATGCAGTAAAGCAAATTAACCACCTACCCTAATTATAATAGAATGATTGATGGTAATACTCTAAGTGTTGCTGTATTAGTTAAGTTAGAGCCTGATCTATCTGAGGGTAGTGTAACATACAACCCTGATGGTACGCTTAACAGATCTTTAACAAAGAATATACTTGGTCCACATAGTGCTATAGCATGCAAAGCAGCAAGGTATGCTAAGGTATGCTATAATGCTACTGTTAAGGTTTGTACAATGGGTCCACCAAATGCTGATCTTGCATTAAGGGAGGCTATGAGCATATGTGATGCAGATGAACTTCATCTATACACGGATAGGATCTTTGCTGGAGCAGATACTCTAGCAACAGCAGAGGTCTTGAAGCATGGAATATTGAAGATGTCTAACAGCAATGATGGAGGCATAGATATAGTATTTGCTGGGCATAGAGCAGTAGATGGTGAGACAGGGCAGACTGGTCCCCAGACTGCATGGAAGCTAGGTTTTAACTTCATAGGCAATGTTATAGATTACAGGGTTAATTTAAAGGATAGAAGTGTATGGGCAAAGAGGAGGGTAGATCTACCCTCATTGTACACAGTAATTGAAGAGGTTGAGTCTCCTTTACCAGTTCTTATAGCATTGGATCCTAGTTACAAGGATATATATACTACAGTATCCCAGAGGCTTAGATTATCAAGGATTGAGAAGGAGGCTAATGAGAGGAGCAAGGATTACAAGAGGTATCTTAAGGTATGGAGTGCCAAGGATCTAGGTGTAGATGTAAGGTATGTTGGTCTTGCTGGTTCACCAACTATAGTATACAAGGTTGAGAGGATACCAAAGGTAAAGGCAAGCAGGAGGACTAGGGTAGTTAATGCTGATATTAAAGAGTTAAGGGAGGTTGCAGAGTACATAGTAAACTTGGTAATAGGTGAGAGATAAGATGCAATCTAATGAGGCTACAATGAGATCAGATTCTAAGGCTAATAATTATGATAGTAATGATAACGCTGCTATGGATAAGTATCAGCATATGTTTGTTTTATTTGAGCATGATGATGGTAATGCATTGAATGTAAGTTATGAGATGCTTGGAGAGGCTAGAAGGTTAATGGATGATTTTAACTCTAGATACTCTTCAGATGAGAGGGTTATAGCAATAATACTAGGCTATAATGTAAAGCACCTCTGCAGCAAGGCTATAGATGCTGGTGCTGATGCTGTTATATATGCAGAGCATGAGGCATTAAGGTATCCTGTAGTTAATACATATACAAAGGTTATATCCTCTATAGTAAGGGATAGAAATTTAGTTAAGCAAGTAGCTGAGAGCACTAGCAGTGTATACACTAAGCCAAGGTACATGCTCTTTGGTGCAGATAGCATAGGCAGGCATATATCTGCAACAGTACTAGCAGAGTTAGATTCTGGGCTAGCATCTGATGTAAACAAACTTGTTATAGATGATGTTACAATAACCCATCAGTACAAGACTAATGGTAAGCCTGAGCATTACAAGAAGGTGCTCTTCATGTATAGACCAGACTTCTCAGGCTTCTTATGGACACAGATACTATGCTTAGATAACAAGAACCCATCTATTGCTAGAGAGTACTCCCCTCAAGCATGTAGTGTTATACCAGGCGTCTTTAAGCCTTTACAGTTAGATGGCAAGAGATCAGGCAAGGTTGTAGAGTATAAACCCTATATAGATGAGAATGATTTAAAGTATAGGATACTGAAGAGGGAGATAATAAAGGATGAGGTGAATCTAGAGGACTCAAGGGTTATAGTTGCATTTGGGAGAGGTATAAAGGATGATCCAGAGAAGAATGTAAGGCTTATAGAGCAGTTGGCAGATCTCCTTAATGCAAAGATTGCTATATCATTACCATTATCAAAGTTACCATTCAATGTTAGTAGCAGTATAAGGGAGAAGTACTTCATACCAGCAAGGGTTGTTGGTAGTAGTGGTAAGAAGGTTGCCCCTAAACTTTACATAGCAGTAGGGATAAGTGGGGCAATGCAGCATATAGTAGGAATGAAGGATAGTGAGGTTGTTATCTCAATAAACCCAGATATAGAGGCACCTATAAAGGATGAGAGTGATATATTCATAAATGCTAGACTTGAGGATGCATTACCATTGCTTATAGATGCAATTAAGAGTATTGTTAGCAGTAACAAAGATAATGGCAAGAGCACTACTAATAATAGTAGTAGTAATAGTGATCATAAGCAATGATATTTGTGTTCCTTGAGGTGATTGCATGGAGAGGTTTGATGCTGTAATAGTTGGAGGAGGCTCAGCTGGTTTAGCAGCATTACATGAGTTATCAAAACTTGGTGTACAGGCAGTCCTGCTAGAGTCTGGCAGACCTATAGGAAGCAAGAATATAACTGGAGGAATACTGTACTCAAAGAACTATCCTGATGCTAAGGTATACAATGTTGAGGATATATATGAGAACTTCCTTACAGATGCCCCAGTAGAGAGGAGGATAGTTAAGTACTACCTTAATGCTGTATCAAAGCATAAATGCTACACAATAGATCTAACAGAGGCTCATAACTATAGAACAAACTTTGCTTACTCAGTACTAATGGCTAAGCTTAACAAGTGGTTTGCTAAGATGGCAGATGAGCAGGCAGCAAGGATGGGTGGAGGCATAGTAGATGGTGTACATGTTAGGGATATAGTATGGCATGAGGATAGCAATGGTAATACTACAAGCATTATAGTAACTGATGAGTTGGAGGAGTTTGAGGCTAAGGCAATAATAGCTGCGGATGGTGTTAACTCAGAGGTTGCATTAATATCAGGGGCAAGGGGTAAGTATGAGCCAGAGGCACTATACCAAGGTGTTAAATGCATAGTTAGATTACCTGAAGATATAATAGATGAGAGGTTCAATCTTAGCAATGGCGAAGGAGCAGCATATCTATTTGCTGGTGATATATCAAGGGGGCACAATGGAGGAGGCTTCCTATACACAAATAAGGATACCCTCTCAGTAGGCTTGGTTTACCATCTAGACTCACTTATAAAGAGTCCAGTTGAACCTTATGAACTCCTTAACGAGTTCCTTACTAGACCTATGATAACTAACTACATATACGATGAGGTCCCAATGCCTAAAGAGATTGATAGAAGCCTACCAAAGGAGGAGCAGTTAAGGATAAGATCTGGCTTGAGTAGGTTACTTAAGCAGTATGAGGAGTTAAGGTATACATACTACTCAAAGAGTGCTAGAGAGGCAGCATTAAAGCAAGGTCTATACAGTAGTGAGGAGGAGTTAAGATCAAGGTTACTTGAGGTTAGGAGTAAGTTAGAGAGGGAGTATGGAGTATCATTCGTTAACAATTACGTAGAGTTGGAGTACTCATGCAAGATTGTACCAGATGGTAAGAGGGCTATGATGAGCAAGCCTTACAAGCATAACGTACTCTTCATAGGTGATGCTGCTGGCAAGGGTATATTCATAGGTACAAGGATAGAGGGTATAAACATAGGCATAGATGATGCTGCTAGGGCTGCAAGGGCAGTAGCAAGGGCAAAGGAGAGGGGTAACTTCTCTGAGGAGTACATGGGCAGATATTATGCAGAGTTAATTAATGAGAGTCCATACACCAACGATGTTAAGAACATAGACTTTGAGTATATGAAGATATTTGTTAGGGCATGTAAAGATATACCTACAGACCCATTCCCATTGTTCCTAAAGTTAGCATTCATGCTAATACAGAAGACAGCCATACAGGAGTTAGCAACCGCTATAGCAAGGATGCTTGATCAGAGAACCCTATTTAGGATAATTGAGAGTAATGAGGCTTATGTTAAGATACCCATGGAGATAGCAGAGAGGATAGGCAGAGAAGTTAAAGCATATGCAAGTATAAAGCCTTTAAGTATAGATGAGAGGATAGCAAGATTAAAGATAAATGAGGATTCTAAGCCCCATATTAAGATAATAGATAGCAATAGCAAGTTCATAAAGGCAATGGTTCATCTATGCCCAACAAAGTGTTATATCATGGAGATTGTAGATAAGGTTAACTTAAGATCAAGTGTTATACTACAGCATGAAGGATGCATAGAGTGTGGTACATGCTCAAAGGAGACAGAATGGAGGCATACTAGAGGAGAGAAGGGAGTAGCATATGAGTATGGGTAGCATTTAAATAAATAACATTAACAACTCTACTTATTGAGATAAGGGATATACTAAAGGCTCTTGTAGAGAATAAGATAAGCATAGAGCATGCTGAGAGGTTACTATCATTGCATAAGGTAGAGTACATTGAGAACCTTGCAAGGCTTGATGTTAACAGAGAGTTAAGGAGAGGAGTACCAGAGGTTATATACGCTGAGGGTAAAGAGTACGATGATCTATTAAGCATAGCAAGAGTAGCATTAGATAGCAAGAACAAGGTTATAATAAGCAGGGTAAAGAGAGAGTATATAGATTCACTTGCTAAGGAGTTATCATCCTATGCAAGTAATGTTAAGGTTAGTAAGAGGGGTAGGATTATAGTAGCATACAAGGATGATGATGCTAATGCAGTTAAAGGCACAGTAGGTATAATAACTGCAGGTACATCAGATATAGGTATAGCTGAGGAGGTAAGGTTAGTTGCTGAGGCTATGGGTTGTAATACAATAACAAGTTACGATGCAGGTGTTGCTGGTATACATAGATTATTCCCCATACTAAAGGATATGATTGCTAAGGATGTTGATGTTATAGTTGTGGTTGCTGGTATGGAGGGTACATTGCCATCAGTTGTTGCATCACTTGTAGATGTTCCAGTTATAGGTGTACCAACATCGATAGGCTATGGGTTAGGTGCAGATGGTATAGGGGCATTAACATCCATGCTTCAGAGTTGTACACTAGGGTTAGCAGTTGTAAATATAGATAATGGTGTTGGCGCTGGAGCATTTGCAGCTATGATAGCAAATAGAGTTGCAAGGTATAAGAATAATAGATAATAATAATATAATTTAATTAATATAAAAATAATTAATTATTGCTGCTCAAATCTACTCAGATCAGACTTTCAATAACTTAGCATCAAGCATCTGCTGTACTAATGTAACTACCTCCCTCTCTAGCTCTATTCTAGGTATCTTAAGCTTTGCACTAAACTCATCTATTATCTGATTTATACTCCTACTACCATCACACATATTCCAGAAGTCTAGGAGTGCATCATTTATCATGAACCCTTGCCCTTGCTCATTTATTAATACTAGAGAGCCATCCTCTTGTCTAGTAAACGTTCCTTGCTTTAATGGCTTAGACCTCTCAAGGTCTATTGTGAATCTTAGACTTGTTGCTTTAGAGCCATATATCATTGCCTTAGCCTCTGGGCTCATACGCTCTGGGCTCCATGGTGGATCCCATACTATCTCAACGTTAACATTACCTATGCCCTCAACCTTGCTTAAGGCATTCTTAACATCCCTTACTAGTGTATTATGTAAAGGGCATCCTGGGGTTGTCATGGTCATCCTTATATTTACATTGTTCTTATCATCTATATCTATACCATATATAAGGCCTAGGTCTACTATGCTTAATGGTATCTCTGGATCCATACATTGCTTCAGTGCATTAAGTACTTTCTGCTCTGTAACCTTTGCCATGCTATCTCACTTATAGTTACCATCACTTACTTATATTATTAATTATTATGCCATAATTTGTATGGTAGCCCGGCCCAGATTCGAACTGGGGTCTGGGGCTCCAAAGGCCCCCATGCTTGACCGCTACACTCGGCAGGCATATAGCATTTAATACATACATACACATGCATGCATGCATGCATAACACCCTCCACCGGGCTACACGGGCTACCAGATTAACTTATCTTCATTCCCTTAAATAATCTTTAAGCTAAAAAGGCTTTATTACCTAGCCTTGCAGTATATAGTTAGTATAATGAAGGCTGTAGTATATGGTGTAAGCACTGAGGGTTATAGTATAGCAAAGGCATTAGCACTTAAAGGTATAGATGTTGCAATGATAGATGAGGGTAAAGGTATGGCTATATCTATAAAACCAGATATAGCCATATCATATGTTAGTGTTAATGCATTTCTTGAGGATGAGCAATTGTTAAAGTTTGAGCCTGAGAGTAATGCTATAGAAAGTGCAGACTATATCTTCTTTACCCCAATAGTTAAGAGGTTAGGCCAAGAGGCATACAATGAGATATTAGGCAAATTAAAGGTAATAGCAAAGCATCTTAAGGGAAACTCAACATTTGTATACTGCATACCAACTGGCATAGGAGGTAACAAGGATATACTGGATATAATAGAGCGTGCAAGTGGTATGAATACTGCTAATAAGAAGGGTTCTAGTAGCAATATAAACTACTGCTACATGCCTATAATGCCTGATGGTATGGTATACATAGTAGGCTCAAACTCAAAGATAGATCAACTAATATACAGTGTATGTGAGCAGTTGAATATGAATACTAACATAAATGTAAGATACATGGATGTAAACTCTGCAGAGATAATTTATGCTATTAAGGTATTAGCAAACTACATGCCCATAGTAACATCATTTGAGGTATGTAAGGGTATAGATGAATCTATATACAGTACACTTATCAATGAAAAATGGTTAAGTGATGTATTCATTGATGATCTAACCATGGCATTATTTGATATGCATATGTTAGCAAACTCAATGGAGAATAGCATATTGGTGCATATGGTTAACAACTGTATTAGGAGTATAGAAGGATACTCTAAGCATCTTGTAGATAGGATAAGACAGATCTTAAAGAGGAATGATATTAGGGCAAGTAGAACAAGGATACTGATCACATGGAGCATAGATAGCAATAGCATGAGGAATGATAGGATGATAACTTTAACATCACTAGCATCTAAGCTAAGGGATTACATTGGAGAGGTTAACAGATACGATGACTCTACTAATATTAGCATATATCATGATGAGAAGACGTTATTAATACTTACATGCTCAAGGCTTGATCATGAGAGGGTTATGAGTAGACATAGTAAAGAAGGTAGAGATAACGTAATAATTATAAAGGCTAACCCTATGTGTGAGGTTGTAAGTAAAATTAAATGATTATTCAAGCAAGCAATTAGTAATTAAATTTAGGTTTATAGGTTACTCTTAGGTAGCAATACCTATGAGTAATGTAGATACTAGCAATAAAGATGATTCAAAGATAAGACTTCTTGAGCAGGAGTTAGAGAAGGCAAAGAATGAGGCAAGAGAGTATGAGACCAAGTACAAGTATCTACTTGCAGAGTATGATAATTACAGGAAGAGGCTTGAGAAGGAAGCAGAGTTAAGGGTTAAGCATGGGATAGAGACGTTTATACTTAAATTACTTGATTTAAGGGATGATTATATAAGAGCTATAGATACTGTTAAGAAGGGCAATGAGAAGAGCATTAATGCTATAGTAAGTGGGCTTGAAGGGATACTTAAGAAACTAGATAACATGCTTAAGGAGGTTGGTGTTGTTGAGATAGAGGCATTAGGTAAGATATTCGATCCTAACCTACATGAGGCTGTATCATTTACATACAACTCAGAGTTACCAGATCTTACTGTTACAAATGAGATAAGGAAAGGTTATATGTTGAATGATAGAGTAATAAGACCTAGTCTAGTAGAAGTTTCTAGGAGGCCAATGCTAGAAGGAGGTGATGGCAAGAATGGGTAAGATAATAGGTATAGATCTAGGCACAAGCAACTCTGCTGCTGCTGTTATGATAGGAGGAAAGCCTGTAGTTATACCCTCAGCTGAAGGTACATCACTCTACGGCAAGTCATTCCCATCTATAGTAGCATTTACTAAGGATGGGCAATTGCTTGTAGGAGAGCCTGCAAGGAGGCAGATGATAACTAACCCTGAGGGTACTATAATAGCAGCAAAGCGTAAGATGGGTACAGATTACAAGTTCAAGGTATATGGTAAGGAGTATACTCCACAGCAGATATCAGCATTTATACTGCAGAAGATAAAGAGGGATGCTGAGACATTCCTTGGGGAGAAGATTGAGGAGGCAGTAATAACTGTACCAGCATACTTCAACGATAACCAGAGGCAGGCTACAAAGGATGCTGGTGAGATAGCAGGCTTGAAGGTTAGAAGGCTTATACCAGAGCCTACAGCAGCAGCACTTGCATATGGGTTAGACAAGGCTGACAAGGATTACAAGATAATGGTATTTGATCTTGGTGGAGGTACTCTAGATGTTACAATAATGGAGATGGGTGGAGGAGTATTTGAGGTTAAGGCTACTGCTGGTGATACACAGCTAGGAGGAACAGATATGGATAATGCACTGGTAGATTACATAGTAAACAAGTTCAAGGAGGAGACTGGGATAGATTTAAGGAATGATAAGATGGCTATGGCAAGGGTAAGGGAGGCAGCAGAGAAGGCAAAGATTGAGCTATCTTCAGTACTTACTACTGAGATAAACCTTCCATTCATAGCATATGATGCAAAGAACAACGAGCCTAAGAACCTAGTTATGACACTAACAAGGGCTAAGCTTGAGGAGATAGTTAGACCAATAGTTGAGAGGTGCAGAGAGCCTATGATGCAGGCACTTAGAGATGCTAAGATGAAACCTGAGGATATAGATAAGATAATACTTATAGGAGGACCAACAAGGATGCCAATAGTTAGAGAGTTTGTAAAAGAGGTTATGGGTAAAGAACCAGAGCGTGGGGTAGATCCTATGGAGGCAGTTGCAATAGGTGCAGCTATACAAGGTGCAATAATAGCAGGTGAGATTGCAAGGGATATAGTGCTATTAGATGTAACGCCATTGAGTTTAGGTGTAGAGGTTCAAGGAGGCTTAGTAGCAAAGATAATTGAGCGTAATACAACCATACCATGCAGGAAGAGCCAGATATTCACAACTGCAGCAGATTACCAGACAGCAGTAACCATACATGTTGTTCAAGGAGAGAGGCCAATGGCAGCAGATAACGTATCACTTGGTATGTTCACTCTAACAGGTATACCCCCAGCACCTAGAGGAGTACCTCAGATAGAGGTTACATTTGATATAGATACTAATGGTATACTGCATGTTAGTGCAAAGGATCTTGCAACTGGTAAAGAGCAGAGTATAACCATAACAGCAGCAACAAAGTTATCCAAGGAAGAGATTGAGAGGCTAAAGAGGGAGGCTGAGCAGTTTGCTGAGCAGGATAGGAAGAAGAAGGAGGAGGCTGAGTTAAGGAACGAGGCTGATAATATGATATATACTGCAGAGAAGCTTATCAAGCAGGATCTAAAGGATAAGTTAAGTAGTGAGCAGATAGATAGAATAAGTAAGGCTATACAGGCATTAAAGGATGCTTTAGCAGGAAAGGATGTTAGTCTAATAAAGAGCAGGTTAGATGAGTTAAAGAATACTCTGGGAGAGGTAAGTACCCAAGTTTATAGAACAACAAGTGTAGGAGGCAGTTATAGTGCAGGTAGTTCTAGTGCAGGGTCGAAGCAACAACAGGGTTAAGTTAATTAATAGAAATCCCTAATTTTTTCTGTGTTAAATTATGAGTACTGAGAAGCCAGATTACTATGAAGTGTTAGGTGTACCAAGGAATGCTAGTAAAGAGGAGATAAAGCAAGCATATAGGAGGCTTGCTTTAAAGTACCATCCAGATAGAAACAAGAGCCCAGATGCAGAGGAGAAGTTCAAGTTAATATCTGAGGCTTATGCAGTATTGAGTGATGATGAGAAGCGTAAGATATATGATATGTATGGTCATGCTGGGTTAGAGGGTAAGTATACAAAGGAGGATATATTCAGGCATGCAAAGGTGGATATAGATGAGATACTAAGGGATATAGGATTTGGGTTTGATATAGATAGGATATTTGAGAGGTTCTTTGGCTCATCCTTTGATCCATTTGGGTTCTTTAGTGGGAGGGATAGAGGAGGAGAAAGGGATGTTACAGTTAGTGTAGATATAACGTTAGAGGATGTACTTAAAGGCAAGAACATTGAGGTTGAGGTCCCAAGTATAGTTACATGCAATGTATGCAAAGGCTCTGGTGCAATGCCAAACAGTAGGATAAGGGTATGTAGCATATGCAATGGCACAGGGCAGGTTAGAAGGATTATAGAGCAGTCTAGGTTCAGTACATTCGTATCAATAGAGCCATGTAATGCATGCAATGGTAAAGGTAACATAATAGATAAACCATGTAATGCATGCAATGGTAGTGGAAGGGTAAGGAGGTTCAGGAGGGTTAGCGTTAGTATACCACAAGGCATAGAGGATAATACAGTATTAAGGATACCATATGAAGGTGAATACGATCATGGTTATAAGGGTGATCTGTATGTTAATGTTAGGGTTAAAGAGCATCCTCTATTCAAACGCTCTAATAGCAATATTATATATGAGGCTAAGGTACCATTCACAAAACTCATACTAGGGGGTGAGATAAGAGTACCCCTGCTTGATGGAGGATACTATACACTAACTATTCCTAAGGGTACACAACCAGATACCATATTTACAATAAAGGGCAAGGGTTTACCAAAGTATGGTTATACAAGGGAAAGGGGTGATCAGTTGGTTAAGATAGCAGTAAGTATACCCAAATATATTAATGAGAAGCAGAGAAGATTGTTAGAAGAATTCGAGAGGGAGATGAGAGATTATGAGTACTAGCAGTTAATTTTATTTAAAACTCAAATTCCTAGTATAGAAATCTTTTTAATAGTTTCATAGTATAATAGTAACATGAGTTGGGAGGAGTGGTTTAAGAGGAGAAGACCATTCACATCATGGTTCCAAGAGATAGAGGAGATGATACGTGAGATGGAGAGGGAGATGGAGAGGATGTTTGAGAGAAGCATGAAGGAGTTTGAGGAGATGGTACCTAAAGAGCTTGTTAGGGAATACAAACTCCCTGATGGCAGTGTAAGGAGAGAGTGGGGTCCATTTGTATATGGTTATAGTATAACAATTGGTCCAGATGGAAAACCAATAATAAGGGAGTTCGGTAACGTAAGACCATCTATTACTGGAGGCAGGTTCGCCTTAAAGGAAGAGAGGGAGCCATTGGTAGATGTTCTTACTACTGATAACGAGGTTAAGGTTATAGTTGAGTTACCAGGGGTTAACAAAGAGGATATAAAGTTAACAGCAACTGAGAAGAGCCTTAGCATAAATGCTCAGAGCCCTGATAGAAAGTATAGCAAGAGGGTAGAACTACCAGAAGAGGTTGATCCTAGCAGCGCTAAATCAACCTACAAGAACGGTATACTAGAGGTAACCTTTAAGAAGAAGGAGTCAAGACAGGAAGGCTTTACTATAAAGATAGACTAGCAGTAGTAAGATCAGCAAGGAGGTATAAATATGCAGGTAACACTTTACAGTAATGATGAGATTAAGGGTATAAGATCCCCAATAATTTTTATAGGCTTGCCTGATGTTGGGTTAGTTGGTAGTATAGCAGTATCCTACATAATAGATAAGTTAAATATGAGAGAGATAGGTTACATGGACTCAGATCTACTACCTCCAGTTGTATTGGTTAAAGATAGCCTTGTTAAGAACCCAATAAGATTGTATGCAAGTAATAATAATGATGGCAATAATGATATAATAGCTATAATATCAGATGTACCTTTACCTTCTCCACTTGCTATACAGTTTGCAAAGAGTATAGCATCATGGCTTAAAGGCATTAATGCAAGGCTTGTTGTTAATATAACAGGTATACCAGTCCAGAATAGGCTTCAGATAGATAAGCCTCAAGTACTTTACGTATTAACAGATACTGATGGAGGCTTATTGAATATGGGATCTACTAAAGCAGTAGGGCTTGGCGATGGTATAATAGTTGGTGCATATGCTGCCATAATAAGGTCATGTATTGCAAGTAAGATACCAACCTTAACACTTCTTGCACAATCCCACCTTAACTTCCCTGATCCATTCGCATCTATAGAGGCTCTAGAGGTTGTCAATAAAGCATTAGCCCTTGATGTAGATCTGAGTGAGTTAAAGCAGGAGGCTGAACTTATAAGGATAAGGACTAGGGAGTTGATGAAGCAGACTGCAAGCATGCTAACAGAGGCAAAGGCAAGCCCAACCTTCTATGGTTAGGTGAGTACTATGAGCAGTGATATATTTGATATGATAGATGAGATGGATAGAAGGATTAGAAGGCTTATGGATAGAGTATTCTCTGATGTAAGCCTTGATCTATATGATATGGAGAGGAGAGAACTGAAGCCTTTAACACAGATATATGAGACTGATGAGGAGGTAATAGTTACCCTAGATCTTCCATGTGCAAGTAAGGATGGCATAGAGCTTAAGGCTACAGAGGATACATTGTATATAAAGGCAAGGATGGATAGATGTGTTAGGATAAGCAACATTGATTTTGAGAATTATAGCAGGAGTATAAGGCTTCCTGCTAGGGTTGATGCTAGGAATGCTAAAGCATCATTTAAGGATGGTATACTTCAAGTTAGGCTACCAAAGAAGTTTGAAGGTAATGATATAAGGATTGAATAACTAAAATTATAAGATTTATTATCTGTTTCCTATAGTTCATACTTATGGGTACTAAACCTGTAAGGGTAGCATTGGATGTTGATGGTGTATTAGCAGACATAATAAATGTATGGCTTAACAGATACAATAAGAAGAGTAGGGGTAAGATGCTAAGCATAGATAGTATATGCAGATGGGACTTCTGGAAGGAGTTAGGGTACGATGAGCATAGATTCTATGCTGAGTTAGCAGAGTGTTGGGATGAATGGTATAATGTACCCTTAACCGAGCCTAATATGCCTATTTATGTAAGCAAGTTAAAGGATATTGCAGAGAGGGTTGATATTGTAAGTGCTCAGATAGCAAAGGATCATGTTATAAGATGGTTAAATTATAATGGTATAAAGTATGATGGGTATGTGAGTGTTGCAATGGGTAGAGATAAAGCAAGGCTAGATTATGATATCTTCATAGATGATTCTCCAATTAATGCTTTAAGCATAGCAGGCATGGGTAAGCATGTACTATTGTACGATCAACCATGGAATAAGCATGTATGCAACAATAGTAGGATAGTTAGGATAAAGAGCCTAAGGGATGCCATAGAGATATTAAACTCAGTATAAGACATAACTTAAAGCATCCATGATACACTATGCTCTGCTTTAGAGAACTCAACTAACCTCTTCTTAACATCAAGCCTTAACTGCTCTATACTCTTGAACTCTCTAACTATCTTCCCATTAACTATCAGATCCTTTAGTAATGGCTCATACCCATGCTCCTCAAGGTATCTAGATACCTTTGAATCTGCTAGTGTAACTATATCATTGAATCCTCTTCTATAGACACTCTTCCTTCCTGCAAGATCACCCCTCTTTGCTATAGGTTTGCCATTAACCTCAACTATCTTGAACGAGAAGTCTATAGGTGGTGATGCACTAACACTTGTACCTACACCAAACCCATCTACCACATCCCTTAACTCTGCTACCTCTTGCTCATCCAAGCCTCCAGAGACGAATATCTTAACATGCCCTCCATCCCTTATGCTTAACTCCCATCTAACCTCTTCCACTATCTTCCTCATATTACCCCTCCTGCTAGATGGTGTATCAAGCCTAACACCATAGAGCCTCTTGCCTAATGCCTCTAATGCCATTATAGCCTCTGCCTTCTCATCGTATAGCGTATCTATCAATGCTATCCTCTTAACATACTCTGGTATAGCAGCATCAAAGGCCTTCCATGCATCCCTTTGGTCTCCAAATGCTAGTATTAAGGCATGTGGCATAGTGCCAATGGCATCTATATGCATTAGATCTGAGGCAAGTACATTAGATACTCCATCAAACCCTGCTATGTATATTGCCCTCTCTATCATTGGTGCTAGAGCAGGGTGAGCCCTCCTAGTACCAAATGAGAATAGCACTGCCTTATCTCCTGCTGCCAATCTTATCCTTGCTGCTTTACTTGCTATCCCAGATGATGAGCATAGGAATCCAAGTATAGGGTTCTCTAGTATTGCTATATCAGCATAGTTAGCCTCTATCTGCATCACAGGTTCATATATTGGGGATTGTGAGGTTAAGAATATCTCACCCTCATCCATTGCTTTAACGTTAACATCCTTGCCTTCTAGGAGTTTAGCAACCTCGTATATTCCTAATACTATACCCCAGTTATCCTTAACATGCCTAGCAAATACCTCTATGGCAACCCTAGGGTTCATCTTAGCATACTCTAATACCTGCTTTGTGTAAAGAAAGTACACATCTGTTGTCTTACCTTGCATTATCTCCTCTTCCTTAGCTATCCAGAATCTTCTATCATTAAGGTCACTCATAGACAATTCTATATAGGTAGATAAGAACCAATAATTTAATTCTTAAGAAGAATGCAAGTATACATTGTATTAACTAAATCAACAGATTTAATCATATTTAGTTAAATTTAATGCAGGTAGTATCATAAAGTATATTAATACTATAAACAACTCATGCATTAATGAAAGCAGCAGTATTCAGAGAGCATAGCAAAGATCCTAGGCAAGTAGTTAAGATAGAGGATATAGATGTACCAAAGATAAAGCATAATGAGGTACTGATAAAGGTTGAGGCAGCAGCATACAACTACAACGATCTATGGGCTATATGGGGTGAGCCTATAAAGGTACCAATGCCACACATATCTGGCAGTGATGCAGCAGGTGTAGTTGTAGAGGTTGGAGATGATGTTACTATGTTTAAGAAGGGTGATAGAGTAGTATCACACTCAAACCTCTCATGCAGGAAGTGTGACCTATGCATATCTGGAAGAGAGTACGATTGTAATGATAGACTCGTATGGGGGTTCCAGACAGGACCTTTAGATGGTGCATATGCTGAGTATACAAAGTTACCAGAGGTTAATCTTGTAAAGTTGCCAGATAATGTATCCTTTGTAGATGCTGCAGCAGTATCCATGGTAGGAATGACATCATGGCATATGCTTGTAGGAAGGGCAAAGATACAACCTGGGCAGACAGTGCTTATAATGGGTGGTACTAGTGGTGTAGGAAGCATAGGTATACAGATAGCAAAGCTCTTCAACTGTACAGTTATAGCAACTGCTGGTAATGCTGATAAGATGGAGGTCTGCAAGAAGTTAGGTGCAGATTACGTGGTTAACCATAGGGAGCCTGATTGGGCTAAGAAGGTTAGAGAGTATACAAATAAGCAAGGGGTAGATGTTGTATTTGAGCATATAGGCAAGTCGGTATTCATGGATGAGGTTAAGTTATTAAAGATGGGAGGTACACTTGTAACAACTGGAGCAACAACAGGGTATGATAGTTCATTGGATCTAAGGTATCTATTCTTTAAAGGCTTGAACCTCTTAGGCTCTACACAAGGTACTAGGGCAGAGTTAAGCCAGGTTATATACTGGGTATCAAAGGGCAAGATAAAGCCTTATGTGCATGATGTACTACCATTCAGCAGGATGGTTGAAGGGCATGTTATGATGATGGAGAACAAGATAATAGGCAAGTTAGTAACAACTCCATCAAAACTTTAATTTTTATTATGGTTATAGTAATAATAATAATAAGATGGTAGTATGGCAGCAAGATTACTTAGGAGTCTATTATTTGTACCTGGTAATAATCAAAGGTTCATAGATAAGGCAAAGACTCTTAATGCTGATATAGTATGCTTGGATCTTGAAGACTCTGTACCTTTAAGCGAGAAGGAGAAGGCAAGGATGTTAGTTAAGAATGCTTTAAGCAATAGGAATGAGTTCATATCAGATCTTTACGTTAGGGTAAACTCATTTGATTCAAACCTTATACATGATGATATGAAGGCTATACTATGCAAAGGGCTTGATGGTATAGTTATCCCTAAGGTTAACAGTATGGATGAGGTTACTAGCATAGCAAAGGTGCTTGATGAGTTTGAGTCTAGCAATGGTATAAGCAATAACAGTATAGAGATAATCCCATCTATAGAGAGTGCAAGGGGTGTGGTTAATGCATATAGCATAGCATCAGCAAGCAGTAGGGTATCTGCAATAGTATTTGGTGTATTTGACTTCCTCCATGATATGGGGTTAGAGTATAGGGAGGATGGCTTAGGCTACAACTACGCTAGGGCAAAGATACCTGTTGATGCTAGAGCAGCAGGTGTTTATGCAATAGATGCAATATGGCAGAGGGTAGATGATATAGATGGATTGATCAAGGATGCCATGGTTGCTAAGGAGTTAGGCTACAAGGGCAAGAGTATAATACACCCAAAGCATATTGAGCCAGTGCATAAGGTATTCCTCCCAAGTAAGGAGGAGATTGAGTGGGCAAAGAAGGTTGTAGAAGCATTAGAGGAGTCTATAAAGCAGGGTAGGGGTGCTGTGAGAGTTGATGGTAAGATGGTTGATGCTGTACATTACAAGAGAGCAAAGGCTATACTCGATGCTGCTAATCTAATAGATTATTAATTGCTAGAGATTAGTTAATAAATAAATTGCTATTATAGTTAGTAGCAGTTGTATGTTCACTGGGATAGTAAGGTACTTGGGTACAGTAGATGATGTAAGGATCAGTGATAATAGGAGTGCTATAACACTAACAGTTGATATAGGCTACCTTGCAGATGATACAAAGGTAGGTGATAGCATATCTATCAATGGTGTGTGTCTTACAGTAGTAAGTAAGGATAACAATAATAGTAGCAAGGTTACATTCAATGTAATAGGGGAGACGGTTAAGAGAACAAACCTAGGTATGATTAAGAAGGGTGATAGGGTTAATGTAGAGCCTAGCCTAAGGGTAGGGGATAGCATAGATGGGCACTTTGTACTTGGGCATGTAGACTGCATGGGTACAATAGTAGATAAGGTTGAGGAGAAGGATCAAGTGGTTATGAGTATAAGGGTAGATAACAAGGATATAATGAGGTATGTTGCTGAGAAGGGCTCAATAGCAGTAGATGGTGTTAGCCTTACAGTAGTATCATGCAGTAATGATATATTTACAGTAGCACTCATACCCCATACACTAGATGTAACTACTTTAGGTATAAAAGGGAAGGGCGATAGGGTTAACATAGAGGTAGATATCCTTGCAAGATATGTAATGAAATCTACTAATATATTGGTAAATACTTGAATAATGGTAAGATTTATAATATGATGCATCATGCTTTTTACCCATGGATACTATTGAGGATGCAGTAAGGTCATTAAGGCAAGGTAGGTTTGTATTGTTGCATGATGGTAAGGATAGGGAGAATGAGGTTGATATGCTTATAGCTGCACAGTTCATAAGACCAGAGCATATTGCTGTAATGCGTAAGGATGCTGGCGGGCTCATCTGCCTAGCATTAAGCTATGAGGTTGCATCTAGACTTGGGCTCCTTTACATGCATGATATACTAAGTATAGCAGCAAAGAATAACAGCATATTATCAAGGATGATCTACTCTTATACCCCATATGGTGATAGACCATCTTTCTCAATAACTGTAAACCATAAGGATACATATACAGGTATAACAGATAAGGATAGAGCATTAACCATAGCAGGGATGGCTAATATAGCAGCAAAGGTTATTAATGGTAATAGCAATGAAGGAATAGCTGAGTTTGTATCATCATTTAGGAGCCCTGGTCATGTACCTCTGCTAATAGCAGCAAAAGGCTTACTGCATGAGAGGAGAGGGCATACTGAGATGGCTATAAGGCTTGCAGAGATGGCAGGGCTTGTACCTGCAGTTGCAATGTGTGAGATGCTTGACTCATCAACATATAATGCGCTCTCTGTAGATAAAGCATGTAATTATGCTAGGGCGAATGGTTTATGCATAATAGAAGGTTCTACCTTATATAATTATGGGAATGATAAGAAAATGTATGATAATATAAAAAGAATCAGTTGATCTTTATGAGTATAAATCTTGCTATAGTTGTTGCAGAGTTCAACTCTGAGATAACTGAGAAGATGCTTGAGAGAGCATGTAGTTATGCTAAAGAGTTGAATGTAAATGTAAGGTATATATGCTATGCCCCAGGCTCGTTTGATATGCCACTGCTTATAGATAACCTTCTTAGCAGGGATGATGTTGATGCTGTAGTTACATTGGGCGCAGTTATCAAGGGTTCAACATTGCATGATGAGATAGTAGCATATAATGCATCTAGGCTAATAGCAGATCTTGCATTAAAGCATGGTAAACCTGTAAGCCTTGGCATCTCTGGTCCTGGGATGAGTTATGAGCAGGCTGTTGATAGGATAAATCCAGTATCCACAAGGGCAGTTAAGGCAGCGGTTGATATGGTTAATAGGTTAAGGTTACTAAAATCAATCAAATCAGATTCTAAGAGTAAAGATGGTAAGATAGTGATAAGATAATGATACAGATAACACTTATAAGATTAGAGGGTTATGGACCATGGACAACTACACTAGGTGATGATAGAGAGCATAGATTACAGATACTCCAAGCAAGGCTTTACAGTGATATGCAGGAGCAGTTCTCAAAGAGGAATGGTTTAGTATTCTTTAACAGGTTTGATGAGATGTTTGCAGTAAGCAATGGTATAAGCAAGGATGAGCATGAGAGGATATTAGAGATAATAAGTACATCATATAGCAACCTTAAGATAAGTATGAGCATAGGGGTAGGGTCTACACCTTATAAAGCACATGAATATGCAAAGATTGCAACTACTGCTAGCAGTAATATGGTTAATGTATACCATGATTACAGTAATGATGATAACGATTCATTGGTACAGATAATGCATGTTGATATAGATGGATCTACATCAAACGTTAGCTCAGTAATGCTACCATATGATATATCTATCCTAGTAACAAGGCTAAATCTAGCATTAAGTGAGGCATTCCTTGCATATGGTGCATTAACATTCTTCCTTGGCGGGGATAACTTTATGATAGTATCAAGTAGGCTAAGCAAGGATCTTGTTAAGACTCTATTGAATAAGGTTATGAGTACCCTTAACATAAGGCTTAAGTGCGGTATAGGGGTTGCATCAAATGCTAGGAGTGCAGCAATGCTTGCTACAAGGGCATTGGATATGATAAGGGAGATGCGTAAGAGTAATGTAAAGTATGATAACGTTCTTGAGTTGATAGCATAAGATGAGATATGATTACACTCCTTAAGAATGCAAGCCTGCTATATGGCAAGGATCTGGATTACATATGCTCTGCAGATATAATAGTAAGGGATGGGTTATTCGATAGTATAATCACTGGTGGTTCTAATGATTATGATAGCAGTGTATTTGATAGCATAGTAGACTGTGAAGGATTGCTTATAATGCCATCATTCATAAATGCTCATACCCATATAGCAGATTCAATAGCAAAGGATATAGCCTCTGAGGGTTTATCATTCAATGAGAGCATACATCCAGTATTTGGTGTTAAGAGGAGAGTATTGAATAACACTAGGGAGGAGCATCTTATGCACTTCATAAAGGCAAGTGCATTAACCATGATAAAGAATGGTATAACAACCTTCATAGACTTTAGGGAGCAGGGGTTACATGGTGTAAGGCTACTTAAGGCTAGTCTCAATGGTATTAGCATTAGATGTATAGCATTGGGTAGGGTTGAGTACTATAATAAGGATTTAAGTGATGAGGAGTTAAGGGAGGCTGAAGATGTTATAGAGTATGCTGATGGTCTTGGGTTAAGTGGGGCAAATGAGTATAGTGATGATGCATTAAAGCATCTAGCCTATATAGCAAAGGCAAGGGGTAAACTCTTTGGGTTACATGCATGTGAATCTCAAGAGTCATACTCATACTCTTTAAGTAAGTATGGTGTGAGCGAGGTTAAGAGGATATTAAGCATAGCAAGACCAGACTTCCTTGTGCATATGACCAATGCTACAGATGATGATCTTATGCATGTTAAAGAGAATGGCATAGGGATAGTTGTATGCCCTAGGGCAAATGCATCCCTTGGTGTTGGTATACCAAGGATATGGGATATGCTTAGACTAGGTTGCACTATAGCAATTGGTACAGATAACGTTATGTTAAATAAGCCAGATATGTTTAGAGAGATGGAGTATATATGGAAGGTATCTAGGGCATTGAAGCAAGGTGTAAATGCTAAGGATATACTAAAGATGGCTACAGTTAATGCAGCAATGATATTTAGGCTAAGCAAGATAGGTTATATAGATGCTGGTATGAGGGCAGATGCTATAATCATAGATAAGTACCATGTTGATATAGCATATATGCATAATCCTTATGTGGCATTAGTGCAGAGAGCAAGTGAATCAAGCATAAAAGGGGTTATGATGGATGGAAATATCATCTATGGTAATATTGGTTAGAGTAGTCATATCATGTGGATTAGGATCTTTATAAATATACCATGTCCAAGTATATGAGACCTTATGTAATAATAAACTCTGCCATGAGCATAGATGGCAAGATAGCAAGTGTATCCATGGACTCTAGACTATCATCCATGCAAGATATTGCAAGGGTGCATAGACTAAGGAGCATGGTTGATGCAGTGATGGTTGGCATAAATACTGTTAAGATAGATGATCCTATGCTTAATGTAAGGTATGTAAAGGGTAAAAAGAGAAGTCCATTACGTGTTATAGTAGATAGCAATGCAACTATAGCAGATATGAACTGTAAGATAATGAATACATGCAATACAATACCAACACTAATAGCTGTATCTGAGAGGGCAAGTAAGGATAGGATAAATACTATAATAAGCAAGGGTGCAAAGGTAATTATCATAGGCAAGGATATGGTTGATCTTAAAGGATTGTTACATGAACTTGCAAGTATGAATATTAAGAGCGTACTTGTTGAAGGAGGAGGAGAGGTTAACTGGTCACTTATTAAAGAAGGGCTGTTAGATGAACTTATAGTAACTGTAGCACCAGTAATTCTAGGGGGTAGAGAAGCAAAGACATTGGTAGAGGGGGAAGGCTTTGGTAGCATTAAGGATGCACTAAGGTTATCACTGGTTAGAGTAAAGAAGGATAGGAGGAGTGGTGAGGTTATATTGCATTATAAAAGATTTTAATTAATTTAATTAATTTTTGATTATAATAATTAAATATAGTAAGAGATAATTAAACTACTACTTCCTCCCTCCTTCATTACTTAACTCTTGCTCAAGCTCCTCAGGCAATACTGCTAAACCAAATATCTCTGGATAAGTATCATGTATTATCTCTAACTCCCTAAATACATCTATTGCTGCTTTAGTTATCCTATGAGCCTCATCTACACTTATACCTGTAACCTCTGCCCTATCTGGGTGGTACTTTATCATTATCTTCCTGAACCTTGATACAACATCGTTCCAGTTAGCATCTGCAGGTAAACCTACACCTTCCCATTGGAGCATCTCAAGTAGCCTATTCTTCCTCTCAAATACCTGCCTTATATCCATGCTCTGTATCTCTAAGACCTTCTCCTTCTTAACCTCAGCCTTCTTATGGAATATGAAGTGCCACTTGCCTAATGTCTTCTCATTCTTCTCCTTTATGATTGCATTAAGGTCCTCATTGCTTAAATGTAACCTTATCAGATCCCATATCTCCTCATAGTATGTATCCTCTAGATACTTCCAATCAACCTTCCTCTTCTCCCCTTCCCTCTCCCATATCTGCCTTATTATAGCCTTCTCCCTAGGGTATAGTATGCCTAAGGCTATCCTAAGCAGAGTCCACTCCATCTGCTTCTCCCTCCTTATAGCATCCCTCCTCTCAAGCTCCTCTGCAGTGAATATGTTGGTATCTGCTAGCATTATAGCCTTTGATGTCTCATTTATCTCAGTTGTAGCAGTATCAAGGAAGCTGTTATCCCTCTCTATTATCTTGCCATGATGTAAAGTATGGTGTATCTCTAACCAACTGGAGTCCTTAAGGAAATCGAACCATGCATTAAGGTAACCTCTAAGTGCTATCATAGCCTTCCTCTGATTCTCATATGAACCAGGCCATAATCCCTTGCTAGTGTACTCTGCCCACTCTTTAAGATTCTTCTCTAGCATACCCTCTTTATCGAATAATCTGCATACATCTCTAGCCTTAGATAACCCAGCATTTATGTATAAGGTTAGCATATATGCTATACTTGCTGTGAATAGAAGGTAGAATGCATTAACACCTCTACCATTAACCTCGTATATCCTTGGATCTGCCCTCCATGCCTCAAGTAGACCATAACCATAAAGTATCTCATTCTCATCTGGTTTAGCATATGCAGCAATGTACTCTTCCTTATTCTTAAATACTATGAATGGGCTAGAGTATCTATCCCCTACTGCAACTATAGCAATCTTTCCCTTGCACAGCTTATCAAATGCATTGTAGAACTCCTTAGCCTTGCTACCAAGTATACCTGCTATTGGATCACTGCTGTTACTGAAGTTAAAGAGTATACTCTTCCTCTGCATGTTAGCCTTCATGTATGCAAGAGCATTACTTATGTACTCATTGAATGAGTCATCAACATTATTATTAATATTACTAGCCTTTGGTCTACCCCATACTATGGTATAATTATTTATATTAATATCATCAAACGCACCCTCTCCAAGGTATAGCATAAATTTATTTATTATAAAGTTAAATATATACTTCCCTCCATGCATGGAATGCTAATAGTAACCATATAATAATAACACCTGCTAGATACCATATGGATATGCTAGAGGAGATATTTAATATGCAGAGAGAGTATCTGGAGATACTTAGTTTAAAACGTGATGAGTTCATTGCTTACAGTAAGGAGGAGAGGATCTCTATGCTATGTACAGCTATAATACATGAGGTATGCGAACTACAGGATCTCACAGGGTGGAAGTGGTGGAAGAGTAAGCATGAATTTGATACAAGCAAGGCTAAGGAGGAGTTGATAGATATACTTCACTTTGTAATTCAGATAGCATTAGAGCTTGATATGAGTGCTAAGGATCTATTAGATGAGTATAGGAGGAAGAATATTATAAACAGGGATAGGCAGATTAATGGTTACTAATAATTTTATTTATTTATTAGAAATAGATTAATAAAGCCAATTAAATTAGTAATTTTAGGTTGGTTAAGGTAGCCATATTCGATTATGGTGCTGGTAATATATTCAGTATCAAGGTTGCACTTGAGAGGTTCAATGTTGATGTTAATGTTATAAACGATATGAATAATCTACAAGGCTACAACGCATTAATACTACCAGGGGTAGGTAACTTTGATCCTGCAATAAGTAGCATAAGTCCATATATGGATAGGTTAATGAATGCTATAGACTCAAACATGCCTATACTTGGCATATGCCTTGGTATGGAGATGTTATTTGAGAAGAGTGAAGAGGGTACTAAGAGAGGTTTAAGCATACTAAATGGTGATGTGGTTATGCTCCCAGCAAGTAAGGTTAAGATACCACACATGGGTTGGAATAGAATTAACATCTCAAAGAGCAAGAGTATACTGCTTGAAGGTATAGAAGATGGTTCATGGGTTTACTTTGTTCACTCATACCATGCTAAGCCTAAGGATGAGAGTATAGTGAAGGCTTCATGCATATATGGCATAAACTTTCCAGCTGTTATAGAGTATAAGAGTATAATAGGTACCCAATTCCACCCAGAGAAGTCTGGTAAAGTAGGTATGATGATGCTTAAGAACTTCTTAGATTATGCTGTGAGATGAAGATAATAGCAGCAATAGATCTTATGCAAGGAAAGGTTGTTAGACTAACCAGAGGGGATCCTAATCTTAAGGTTGTGTATAGCAGTGAGCCATTGATGGTAGCAGAGCTATGGGAGCGTGAAGGTGCCGATATGCTTCATATAGTTGATCTTGATTCCACCCTTGCCATCTCTAATAACAAGGATATTATAAAAAAGATATGCACTAGGGTAAGCATACCAGTACAGGTTGCTGGTGGACTTAGGGATACTAACATTATAAAAGAGATGCTAGAGTACTCTAACAGTGTGGTTATAGGCACCCTTGCATACAATGATAAAGATCTATTTGCAAAACTTCTTAACATTTATGGTAATGATAGAATAGTGGTTGCTGTTGATCATGTAAATGGTAAGGTTATGGTACATGGTTGGAAGAATGCTACAGGTATGAGTGTCTTGGATGCGGTTAAGCACTTCAGATCCATAGGCGCAAAGAGGTTCCTATTAACAAGTATAGATAGAGATGGTACAATGCAGGGTGTTGATACAGATACCCTAAAGGATGTACTAACCATTAGTGGGATAGAGGTTATAGCATCTGGAGGTGTAGCAAGTATCAATGATATACTTACCTTAAAGGAACTTGGTGTGTATGGTGTTGTATTGGGCAAGGCATTGTATGAGAATAGGATAAGTATAGGTGATGTTAAGAGGGTATTAAATAAATAAAAGATAAAATAAATAGATAAATTGGATAAATTAATATCATCAATTAATCATAATTATAAAATTACTGTTATTATTTCACATGGTAAGGGTATCCTCAAACTCTAATGGTATTATGCTGAACGCTGTCTCTATATCTGCAGTTCCCTTTATATTCCATGTAACCCCTCTCTCACCTCTAACTAATTTATCCCATGAACTACTTATGCTATCACTGTAATCAAAGGTAAAGTCATGGGGTAGTACAGTGCTCCCCTTGCTGTATATTGGTGCTCTACCTACCAATGGTACATCTGTATAGGATGCTATACCTCTACCAACGTTTATACCATCAAGTGTAACATTGTATTCTATCTTAGATAAGGTAACTATCTTATCAGTATCATTGAATATCCTAAAGTCTATACTTATGGTCATCTTTCTGTTATCCCAATCTACGCTCTTAACCTTAACATCATCTACCTTTATCCTTACAGCCTTAACAACTTCTCCTGTTTCTCCTATTGTACGTAGCCAGCCAGCAACGAATATAAGCACTGCTGTTATCACTGCACCTATAACAACTAACTTACCCCTCCTCCCTAGAGTTAGCAACAAGTAATAATAACATGTAGAGTTATTTTATTTTTATCTTCATTTCTTGCTGTATAGATTACAACAAAATTATTATTACTCTCTAGCATATCATACATGTTGCTGATAGAGCATGCTATACTTACATGGCTTCACTTACTTGCAGCAAGTATATGGGTTGGAGGTACATTATTCATAGCAATAGTGCTTAACCCAGTACTAAAGCAGGAGATGCAAGACTCAGCAAGATTAAATATAATTACAAAGGTAGGCAAGAGGTTCAATAAAGTTGCTGTACCAGTTATTGCAGTCTTGCTCAGCACTGGTATATATAAGGCATTGTTATTGCCATCTACACTTTATCTTACTACCTATGGTATAATACTAGCAGTAAAGATAGCAGTGGTTATATCAATGCTTATAGTATGGTTCATCCATGCTAGGATATCTAATAGTATGATAAATAGTAGCAGCGATAGCATGGAGCATGGTACAACATTAAGGGTTAGAGCAAAGGCAGTAATGCTAGGCAAGATACTTGCCATACAAGCAGTAACAGTGCTCTTCCTTGCTGCCTTACTTGACTCCTTCTGACTCTATGGTTAGTATGTAATTGCCCTTCTCATTTACCTTGCTTAATGAGTACTTACACCCTGTTATCACTCTTGCTATGTAAAGGTTTGTAAGGAGGTGCTCTGTAGGCTCATTTATTATAAAGGTTGATCTGCCTTTAGCAATACTCAATGGTAGTACAAGCATATCTGCAAGGTAAGGGTCTACAGTAGCATTGCTTAAGTATGGTTTTATGAACTTAAATGCTGCATCTCTACCAACATCCTCAGCCCTCTTACCCTTCTCCCCTATTGAATCACCGCCTATGAATGGACCATAATCACTACTAGCATATACAAGTATAGATGAGCCTGGAGAGGTTGAGTGCTCTATGCTAGATGAGTACGCTTTACAATTTACACCATTCTTCTCAAGCATTGTTAATGCACCTGCTATCTGCCTATCAGCAACATGCTTTGGCAGGTTTGAGCATACACTTATAATGCTAGGCTCTATCCTTGGCGATGATACAAGTTCTATGCTGCTCAAATTATTACATGGCTCTATGCTAGCATATACCAAGCCATTGCCCACAGGGTAGTAGCCTCTCCTCTTAACCTCAATATCAAACTTTATGCCTAGCATGGAGTATGCTTGCTTTAATACATACCTTACATAATCTATAGTTGGGCTCCATTTAACATCAGTGCCTCCTAAGAGCTCTATCATTAACCTGTTACCAGTTATGCTTACTGCTGGTATTAATGCTTGTAATACTAGAGTTATACTCCCAGCAGTGCCTATATCTACCCTTGCATGCTCTTTGCTTATACTATTGCTTGGTATGAACCTTACAGTGCTTGAACCTATGCTTACATTCTCAGCCCTTGCATTGAATACATCTGCTAATACATTGATTGCTGTTGCATGCTGTGCCCTTAACCCTGGGTTTGGTCTCTTTGCCCTTATATTGAATACCTCTATTGGTTTGCATGTTATGATTGATAATGCTACTGCTGTCCTTAGTATCTGCCCTCCTCCCTCACCATATGAGCCATCTATCCTTATGAACTCATCACTGCTATGCATTATATCAATGTAGATATATTTGAAGTATGAATAGGTATCTATGTTAGGTTAGGATATATTTTATGATATCAATTACTGTAATTTTGTTATATAACCTATAATATATAACTAACATTTTATATAATTTACATTATATATTTCAAGTTACATGCAGATTTAAATAATAATTATAATTTAGCATATGTAATGCAGAGAATAGCATCATACCTTGCAATGGCAGCAGTTATTGCAAGTATAGTAGCGGTTGCTGGTACAGGGAATAGAGCGTATGCTGCAACTCTAGTACCATTACCCCCAGGGGTTATAGCAGATGGTATAGCAGCACTAAATACACCATACAATTTAGGGCAGCAAGGAGATATCTATGTATGCATAGTCTCTACACCAAGGCAGATAACAGATATAAAGCTTGTAGATCCTGATAATACTTTCCATAACTACGTTGGTTCACCAGCATTACCAATAACATTACCATCTGGAGGTAATCAATGCCTATATTTAACAGCAAGTGACTTTGGATTAAGCACTGGGTTCAACAGGGTTGGCGATTGGGTAGTATTAGTAGATACAAACCCTGGCAGGACATTCATATTTGAGTTTGTAGTAACATTCCAAGTAGTACCAGAGAGTGTGATAGGTGCATTAGCAGTAGTACTGCCATCAATAGGAGCATTTGCAGGATACAAGGTATTAAGGAGTAGGAGCAAGTAAATAGAGCAGTAATTTAAATCCTTTATTATTATTTTTTATTATTATCTGTTATCCTAATTGCTCTATAGCCAATACTTTATACTAGATTTATGATTTTGTTATATAACATGTATTATAGAACTCAAGTTCCATACATACTTAAATAGTACCCCCATATAATATAATTGATGTCTATGAACGCAAGAGTCGGCGCAATAGGAGTAGTTGCAGTACTTGCAATAGGTCTACTGAGTATAGGAGCACTGAATAAGGCAGAGGCAGCCTCAAGTGTAACTGCTATAGGCTCACCATATAATCTTGGGGCCACAGGTCTATTTCAGATATGTGTAGATGCTGATACAACAATTAACCAGATTGCATTAATAAGACCAAATGGAACTATAGCATTTAGTACACCAATTGGTGCTATTGTTACCATACCTGCGAATAGTTGTGCTACAATAAACCCTGGTGCCCATGGTTTTGGAGGTTTTGATATGGTAGGTGACTGGTGGATATTTGCTGCAAACGCTGATGGTGGCAACCCATTCCTATTTGAGTTTACAGTAACATTCCAAGTAGTACCAGAGAGTGTGATAGGTGCATTAGCAGTAGTACTGCCATCAATAGGAGCATTTGCAGGATACAAGGTATTAAGGAGTAAGAGCAAGTAAATAAATAAGTAATAGAGTAGCAGTAATTTCAAATCCTTATTTTATTTATTTATTAATTTGTTATAGCCAATACTTTTATCCTCCATGCTCTTAACCAATATATGCATGGTCTTCTAATAGGTAGATTCCAGCCATTCCACCTTGGGCATCTTAGTGCTGTAGAGTATGCATTAAAGAGTGTAGATAAACTATGGATAGTTGTAGGCTCAGCAGACAAGAGCCATGAGTATAGGAACCCATTCACAGCAGGTGAGAGGATTGATATGATAAAGTCTACACTAGATGCATATGGCATAGATGCTAAGCGTTGGCATGCAATACCTGTTTATGATGCAAGTATACACTACCTATGGGTTATGCAGGTTAACATGCAGGTACCCCATTACGATATAGTATTTACAAATGAGCCATTCACACAGTTACTATTCAAGGAGCATGGGAAGAGTGTTATGGAGGTACCATTGCTTAATAGAAGCATTCTATCTGGTACTGAGGTTAGGGCAAGGATAGCAGAGGATAGGGATTGGGGCTCATTGGTACCAGAGCATGTTGCAAGAGTTATAGACAGGGTTAAGGGTGTTGAGAGGATAAGAGTGCTGTATAGGCTACACACAGATAAGCATGCTATGCACTAGCAATATTATGATACAAAGGTTTATGTAAGAGTGTATAGAAAGAGTGCATAATGATATATCCACCAGAGTACTTAGTTATGATCCCAGGACCAACGAATGTACCATACAGGGTTATGCAGGCTATGCTAACCCCAATAATAAATCATAGAAGTGATGACTTTAGGATGCTTTATAGAAGCCTGCAGGAGAAGTTAAAGTACGCATTCCAGACAGAGAATGATATAGTAGTCTTAACATCTAGCGGTACTGGTGCAGTTGAGGCTTCAGTAGTTAACATAGTACGTAAAGGTGATAGGGTAATAGTACCTGTTAATGGTGAGTTCAGTGAGAGGCTAGCAAAGATGATTGAACTTGCTGGAGGAGAGGCTATAAAGGTTAAGGCACCATACGGGCAGATACCATCATTTGAGCAGGTAAAGGAAGCCTTTGATAACAACAAGAACATAAAGGCACTATACGTTGTATACAATGAGACATCAACAGGTACAAGGATAACATGGCTTGATAAGGTTAAGGATCTTATTGCTAGGGATGACTCTTACTTTGTAGTTGATGCTGTATCAAACTTTGCTGGTGATGATATGCCAGTAGATAAGTGGGGTGTAGATGTATGTGTAACAGCAAGCCAGAAGTGCATAGCTGCCCCTCCTGGAGTTGCTATGTTATCTTTAAGTGATAGAGCAAAGAGGTTCATGCAGGATAACCCTCCTAATACGCTTTACCTTAACATCCCTAGGTATCTTAAGTACTATGCTGAGAGTGCTGAGACACCGTTTACCCCAGCATTGCCATTGTTCTTTGCTCTGCATGAGGCATTAACTATAATAGAGGAGGAGGGTTTAGAGAATAGGATAAGGAGGCATAAAGAGTGTGCAAATATATTCTATGATGAGTTTGCTAAGATGGGCTTTGAGCACTTTGCTGATAGTAAGTGTAGATCACATACAGTTATAGCATTAAAGTACCCAGCTGGTTTAGATGATAAGAGGTTTAGGAGCACATTAGCAAATGAGTTCAAGGTACTAGTTGCTGGAGGGTTTGGGGATATGAAAGGAAAACTATGGAGAGTAGGCTGTATGGGAGAGGTTAACTCATACCATGTTAAGAGAACCCTTGCATCTGTAGCATCAACTCTAGATATGCTAGGGGTAAAGTTAACCACTGCAACGTTACAGAAGCACTCATAGCAGTAACTATCAGATAAAATTTATTATATCAGATACCCTAATGTATAAGATTAATAAGGGGAATATTGAAATCCATTGGTATGCCATTTGAGAAAGGTTCACTCATACTGGTAGATTATACTGCAACAGTTAAGGATACTGGAGAGGTAATAGATACTACAAGGGAAGAGGATGCAAAGAAGCATAATATATATGAGCATGATAGGCTTTATGAGCCAAGGCTTGTAGCAGTTGGGGAGGGTTGGGTACTTAAGGGCTTCGATGAGGCATTGATAAATGCTAATGTAAATGAGGATGTAACTGTAGATGTACCTCCAGAGAAGGCATTTGGCTCAAGGGATCCTAACAAGGTTAGGCTAATACCTCTAAGGAAGTTAGGGGATAAGGCTGATGAGGCAAAGGTAGGAGATGTTATAGAGATGGATAATAGAGTAGGCATAATAAGATCAATAAGCTCTGGTAGGGTTCAGATAGACTTTAACCATAGACTTGCTGGCAAGACTATAACATACTCTTTCAAGGTAGTTAAGGTACTAGATGATGATAGGGAGAGGGTAGTTGCCTTGATAAGGAGGAGGCTGCCAGTTAAGCAGGATAAGCTGAATGTAGTTATAAATAATGATGGCATGCTTGAGGTCTTTATACCAGAGGAGTACTATATGCAAGAAGGCTTACAGATAGTTAAGAGAGGTATAGCAAATGATATATTCAAGTATGTAAAGAGCATAAAGAGCATAAGGTTCATAGAGGTGTATGAGAGGAAGGAAGAGGTTAAGGAGAGCAAGGTTGAAGAGAAGAGAGCAGAAGTAGTAGAAGAAGTTAAGCAGGAAGAGCAGGCACAGGCTAGCGCTAGTACTGGTAACACATAACTTAGCAGTAGTAGTAACAAGCATAATAAATATTATTAATGCAGTCTATTATTATGGTTAATAATGAAAGATGATAAATAATAACAATAATAATAATAATGATCATAACATGATAACAAGAAGGTGTACATACTGTAATGCTCAATCAGTATACCATAGGCAGTACTCTGGAGAGTATCTATGCTCTAAATGTTTTACAAAATCTATACACCGTAAGGTAGCAAAGACCATATCAAAGTACTCTATGATAAGGCATGGTGAGACTATAGCAGTTGCTGTATCTGGAGGTAAGGATAGCCTATCATTACTGCATATACTTAGCAACTCTGCAAGTAAGCATGCTAATAGGCTAATTGCTATAACTATAGATGAGGGTATAAGAGGATACAGGGATGAATCCCTTGCTATAGCTAAAGAGTTCACATCAAGGCTAGGTATAGAGCATGTTATACTCTCATACAAGGAGTTATTTGGCAAGTCCTTAGATGATATGCTTACCTTTAGAAAGGGAAAGAATCTTAGTGCATGCTCAATATGTGGTACATTTAGAAGGAGGGCAATTGATATAGCTGCAAAGCATGTTAATGCAGATGTTATAGCAACTGCACATAACCTTGATGATATGCTTCAGACCTTCTTGATAAATGTAATGGCAGGGGATGTTGAGAGGATAGCATGGATGTACCCAGAGCCTATAGAGTATGCAGATGGCTTAAGGAAGGTTAAGCCATTGATGGAGGTATATGAGCATGAGGTAGCATTCTATGCTTTAATAAATAACATACCATTCCAGAGTGAGCAGTGCCCATACATGAACGAGGGTATAAGGAGTTACATGAGGGATTTCATTAATAGGCTTGAGGATGAGCATGCAGGTATAAAGAATAATATGCTAAGCACTATACTTAAGATCTCTAAAGTGCTTAGAGATAATCTAAGGTTCAACAGAGGTAGATGCATGATATGCAACAATGAGTGCAGTAACCCAAAGGGTATATGCTCAGTATGCATAATGAGGATGAGTATTGATGCATATGCAAATAATAGTGCAAGAGCATAATTAATTATACAAAGGCTTTTATGTAATACTAACTTCTATTAGCATAGATGAGAGTAATATTCTACACTGGCAAGGGAGGTACAGGGAAGACTGTAACATCATGTGCAACTGCCCTACTATGCTCTAAACTTGGTTACAGAGTACTCTTAATGTCTACAGATCCAGCACATACACTAACCGATGCCTTAGGAATTAGTATAGGTAATGAGCCTACTATGGTAAAGGAGAACCTTTATGCCATACAGATAGACCCTGTTATAGAGATGAGTAAGCAGTATCAACAACTTTTAGAATATCTAGCCTCACTATTCTCCTCAAGGGGTATAGATGAGACAATAGCATATGAGATTGCCATGCTACCTGGGATGACTACCCTATTCTCCATGCTTAGGTTAGAGGAGTTATCAAACTATAGAAGTAATGATTATGATGTTGTTATACTTGATATGATGGCATCTGGTGAGGCACTAAGGTACCTTTACCTACCAAAGCTTGTTGGTAGCCTTAGTAGGAAGCTGTTCAGCTTTGCAGGTTTGTTCAGTGGTATAGCAAGGTTGATCGAACCTATAGCAAAGATGCCTGCCCCATCACAAGAAGTGCTTAAGGTAGAGTTTGAGCTTATAGAGAGGCTTGAGAGGCTTGCTGAGATATTGAGGGATAGAGAGCATACAAGTATAAGGCTTGTAGCAAACCCAGATATCTTCAGTATAGAGAATGCAAAGAGGGCATTGATGTCAGCCAACCTGTTTGGATTGAACGTTGATCTGGCTGTTATAAACAAGATAATACCATCTAATGTTAATGATCCATACTTTAGTGAGTGGATGAAGCATCAGTACTCTATGGTTAAGGATGCAGAGATTAACTTCTACCCTATACCTGTTAAGAAGGTTAAATTATTTGGTAGCGAGTTGAAGGGCATCAGCATGCTTGAAGATTATGCCCACGAGCTGTTTGCTAACGATGATCCAACAAAGGTATTCTTCAACGAGGATGTATTCTCATTTGATTACAGTAACAATGTGTTCAGTATAAGGATAAAGGTACCATTCACAAGCAAGGATGACTTTGAGCTTGAACGTATAGGGGATCAGTTAACCATTAGGGTTAGGGGAGCAGTAGGTAATATTGTTAATATAATCCCCTTACCATCTGCAACAGTAGGTATGAGGGTTGATAAGGCTAGGTTACAAGACTCTATGTTGATAGTTACATTTAAGCGTGATTAAGTATTAGTCTTTAGTTACCTGCTACTAGTCTTCTAAACCTATCCTCTCTCTAACCACTCTAGTAGTATTCATCTCATCCTCTAGCAACTCAACGTACTTATGTAACCATGAACCTACTATCCTATTAACTAATAGGGTTATCTTTGCATTAATTAGCATGAATGTTAATGTTAGATCAAGCGTACTACTTATTATAGATGTTAATGGATAGTAGTAGCCCTTCCCAATATACTTATCATCTCTCATACCTATTAGTAATGGTTAGATATATTTAGATGTATGTATAGTTAATCTATTGCCTTACAAATGAACGAATACCTTTACCAAGTAGTATCTTTGCTGCTTAAGATTTAACTAAAGGTATATCAAAATTTATTCAACTAGATATAGTTATGGTACAAGACCCTTCTTATTAAGATGCTCTAATACATACAGTTCAGATGCAACCTCTACAATTGGTCTAACCAGTACACCTGTTATATTAACTATCTCTGCTGTCTTATCACTCCAAAGAGAGGCTAGAGATAGCATGCAATCAGAGTATGCTGATATGGCATCCCTATGCATAGTTGGTGGTATTAATGATCTATCCTGCATGTAAGATGCTCTCCATCCATTATCTATGTACCAATTCCTTATGAACTGCTTGCTAACATCTACCAGATGCCTCTCTCTGCTCTTTAACTCTATCATCACATCTGCTACTTTAGATTGATCAAGCCCCCATCTTCTAGAGTAAAAGTCAAGGAACCTTGATATCATAGCAGAGTCCTTAACCTCTATCATTAACCTATCCTCCTCTGGGTTACCGAATGTATCTGCTATGCCAACATTACCATCTGAGTCAACGAATACCTCATACTTACCATCAAACCTTATCAATCCTTTACTCTTAGCATAATCGTTTATAACCTTTGTACACTCCCTTATAAGCTCATGTGCCTTCTCCCACTGCTCATATGTAAGCCTAGACCTTATCCTTGCCTCTTCCTTGCTTAATGGCATATCACCTCTCTTATCGTATTTTGTTGTATATGATAGTATTAGATTACCTTCAGCACTTGCTGGGATAAGCTCACCACCTTTAGGCATATCCTTGAACCCATACTCCCTGTAATCCTTCTTACCATCCCTTATCTCCTTCAAGAGGGATGATCTAGGATGTAGATAGTAATTGAATATGAACTCAAGATCAACCATCCTGTTCCTTGTGCCTACCTCTATCTCTGATTGATCCAAGGGCAACTCTCTACCTGGTACTCTAACAAAGTAAACCTTGCACCCATCGCTTGTAGGTTCTATAAAGCATGTTCTTATTCTTGCATTTGATGCAAGTTCATAACTCTTATTTATTATGTATCTCATCGCTATTCCTTTATGAGGTATTGTGAATGGCCACTTGCCTCTAACCTTGTAATCGAATATTGAGAACTCATCCTTTGGTATAAAGTAAGCTATACCCATCTCATCCCCTTTAGGCTCCTTCTCAACTATTATATCCTTTGATGAACCCTCTATTCTTAGCATGGTAATAGGTTAGTAGGCGACCTTCGTTCTACGGTTGTAAGTTCATCATGATTCTCACTATAGTTACTGCTAGTATTCTTGCTCATAACCATACTTATAGCAAGTAAGAAGGAAGAAGTATTTAAGGTTTGTATCGCTAGCGATATTACGACTAGGTAGATAGGTTACATCGCCAATATACTACTATACGACAACATAGCTCTTTGCTAACCCTCTTACTGCTTGCTCACCTTGCATATAGAAGTAGAAGTAATGCAAAGGCAGCGTGTATATCTTGTTCAGTTTATAATCCGGGTATAGATGTACGAGCTTGAGTAATGCGTCTACAGCCCTTTGATAATGCAATATGGATGGGGTCTTGCGCCCTGTGAGTCTAGCTTTATAGCCTCTGCGGCATGCCTGCTTGCTATATTCTCTAACTCCTAGGGTGCGAGTGTCAACCAACTCTCACAATTCATGAGAAGAAAGGACTTACCTATAGCATTATGTTAAATATTCTAATAAATCAACTCAATTATTGTTAACAAATGGGAGTTCATATGCCACTCTATTGCACTCATGTTAGGAGCTTGGCAGTGTTGTAGTTATTCGCATATGATACTCTTAAGTTATGTGATTCCTATGATATGAACCCAGGTATATCTACATACCGTGTAAATGTGTTAATCTCTCATACTAAGTATAGGCAACCATTATAGATACTTATCTATTATAAACTGAGATGCGCTTGGTCTCTTCCAGCATTATTTCTAGGTTTGATAACAGATTCCATTTCTATCATCTTAGCTTATGGACTTTTTTAGCCATTAGCAATATGTCTCAATCCATGTATGCTTCAGTGATTAACCTATGCTTTGGGACATCCATTATTATATTCGATAATGTCTTGAACTCTCAAGCATAATAAGCCTTTCTTTAACATGCTTCAATCCATAAAGAAAGAGTGTTGGACCTAAAATAAATTAAACCCCAAGGCAATCTATACAACAAAATAGAAATAGTTGTTAAATACTACTGCTATTGATTATCGCTTAATCTTCTATATACCATCGCCGATATAAACCCTGCTACTATCATGCCTATAACTCCTATTATGCTTTCTGATACTACATTGAATCTCACACTCACGCTGTTCACTATGGTTGAGTGCATTCCATCACTATGTATAAAGTCTGCTATTAAGATCCATATCCCTGCTTTGCTAGCTTGTATAGGGTGACTTACCCATATGAATGGTTCTTGATCTGGGTTCAATACCTCTATCACTTCCTCACTTGCATCATTCATGGAGTATATACGTATGTTATTTATAGTAGTAGTTGAGTCTAGACTTGAGTAGACTACCAATACAATTATACTATCATTTATATCCAGAGGTGGATCGTGTGGAAGTATTAAAGCAAGCATATATACACTCCCTTTCTTTGATTGTAGTATAATACTACCATGCTCGGGTATCCCTTCTATTCTAGAGAGTAACTCCTCAGCCTTATCAGAGCTCAGCCCATTAGATACAAGTTCTCTCCCAAGTATGGATCTGAACTCTTCCATAGTACTAAACCTATAGTATGCATGCTCTGATACTCTAACCTCAACTACAGTATAGTTCATATCCATGAAACCTCCTCCAGGCATGGGGTGAGCGAAGCATGCTACTAGCCATAGCTTATCGCTTGTAGTTGATGGTATATCGATTCTAACATTAGCAGTGCCTATACCATTACTCCAATTGTGTATTGTAGGAGATGCAGCATAGGGATGATAACCCTGCCATGCTCTTATAACCTCGTCTGTGGATGGGTCATACCACTCTATAAACCTCTTGTTGAGAGGATCATACCAGCCAAGTATGACATAACTGTACATCCACTCAAATATAGGCTGTGGTAAAGCACCGCCAGAGCTATTATAATCAGCCTTTATCGTTAAGTCTATCCTACTCCCCTGAAGGGAGTGTGTTAAGGATAGGAATGTATCATTGTAACCCTTGTATGGGTCATCTTTGCCTCCACAGAGGAAGTCTGGTATTATGAGCTTTGATCTAGAGCTCTCTTGGGGTGGTTGTGTAGGATTTGTTGGTTGATTGGGTTGATTGGGTTGTTGTGGCTGAGATGGTTGCTGTGGTTGAGTACCAGTAGTGCTTACAGTTATATCCTTAACCACGTAGTTCATATCCATAAAGCCATCATTCCATGGATGGCTGAAGCATGCTATCAATGCTAACCTATCGCCTGTGTTTGCAGATGGTATACTAGTAGTGTAACTTGTACTTCCTACTACCTTGCCATTAGACTCCTGCCAGTTGGTAATAAGTTCCATCCTACTTGTCCAATCACCAGCGAATGACTCATTGGTAAGGTTGTACCATCTGAACATTATATAGCTGTACATGAACTTTGCTACATCTATAGGCATGCGAGGATCATTAGGATCTAGGTAGACAGTTATATTCGCTGTAGCAGAACTCCCACTCTGCTCTAGTGTCATCCTTATGAAATTCTCATCAGTTACATATGAGCCACAGATATTACCGAAATTAAGTCCTGATCTGCTGATCTGTTGCTGTTGCTGATTTGGTTGCGTAGGCAGAGTCTTACTCTCCTCCTCATCTTCCTCCTTCTCAACCATCTTATCTGTAACATGGAATGTTGTTACTGCAGCAACCATATCCATGAACCCACCGTTAGGTGTAGGGTGTACGAAGCATACTAACAGCTTGATCTTATCATAGTTAACATTGGGTACCTCTAGTAGTACCTTTGCACTGCCAGTGTATATATCCTCCTCGCTCCATCTTATTATCTTAACAGGCTCCTTCCACCTACTGCTAAGTATATCTTCGCCACTGTAGTAACTCCACTCACTATCTATGAGCCTGTTAGCAGGGTCTAGCCATGCAAGGGCTACATACTCATACATCCACCTTGTAGGTTCATCATCTGGTAGTATCTTTATAGTTATATCCGCAGTAACCTTAGTTGATGGTAATCCGTATCTAGGCTCTAGAGCTATAGTGACACTCCTCTCAACCCATGGTACACAGTAGTTAGTTATGCTTATCATCTTGATCACATCAATGCTTACTCTTAGTGATTCATCCCTAATCATAACATTAACCGATAACTTACCTTCCTTCTCATCCTTTATAGTGTACTTGAGTACATATACTCCATTATCATCGTCTCTAACTATATACTCTATACCATTACTATTACTATTATCATTACTACTATTCTCATCTCCATTATTATCATCTACAAGCGTTGAGTCTGCATAGGTATAAGCAGCAGATCTTCTGACCTCTTCTCCATCAGTGTTATCATGTTCATCATCAAGTGATGCTCTTATCTCTGCTCCTTCCCCTATGACTATACAGTATATAGTATCATTTACTGTGAGATACTGAGAATGAGAGATACATGCTAAGATTCCTATATGATGAGTACTATTAACACCGTTTAGACCATTACCATTGTTATCATCGCCTTGTGCATTATTATCAACTCGAGCCTCCTTGATGCTGATCTGCTTTGCATCTATGAACATATAAGAGCCCTTCTTAACCTCTATCATGCTTATCTTATCTCCTATTATGCTCTCAAGGTATCCCTCCTCAATCTCTAATCCCCTATCGATTAATGCCTCATACATCTTCTTGTATAAATCATCTATGCTATCTACCATGTAGTAAGAGATGTCCTTAGGCTTCTCAGTAACCTTGAATGAGGCTAGAGCATAACCTAACTCCTTGAACTCCCTTGCCCCACTCCCAAAGCATGCGAGTATATACACATCGCCAGAGCCAGAGGTAAGCTCTGGGACCCTTGTATATATGATGGATCTACCCTCTAAGGTTGTATCGTCTATGTAATCCCATTCCATACTGCTAGTTACCCACTCACTCAGCATATAATCATCTTTTAACCATGCTATCTTCACGCTGCTGTACTTGAAGATATCGCTGTACTCCGTACTCCTGATCACTGCAGTGATCTGTATACCACTGCCTGGTAATCCCTCCTGCTTGCTAAGTAAGAGTTCTGCATTATTCAGTAATGATCCTTGGGATGATGGTATGCACTGTATCTGTACCTCCTTCTTATCCTCCATGGGCTTGACATCCTCTCTGGGCTTCTGCTCCTGCTTGATCTCCTCTTCTAACTTCTTAGGCTCCTCAGACTGCTCCTGTTTAATCTCCTGCTTAGTCTCTGATAGCTCTACCTCCTTTCTAGTCTCCTGTACCATTGATTCTTCATCCTTGTAGTTATCACCTACTGATTCCTTTGGTCCTTGATTAACCTCTCCTACACCTATCTCTATACTCTGCTTAGGCTGCTGGAGGTACTGTAACTGTACTGCTATAGAGAGTAATGAGATGAGAGCGAGTGATGCTACTATTGCTATTATAACAGGTTTATTCATATTAGTGATTATTTGATTCTGCGGATCATTTTAACATAATGGTACAATGATAGAATAAATTGGTTCTGTAATCCGATTCATAGAGATTCTTGTTATATATTACAAGTTATATAACATAAGTTATATAATGAAAGTTATATAACAAAAGCGGTTCTTATATATAACTATTTCTAAAAAATTCTATTATTGTACCAATAGATTAATATAATTCTATTATTGTACCATAAAGTAGATTAAATCTACTAGGTAATACTACTGTGATGCAGTCCAAAGCACTCTTGATGGCAGCGGTACTCTTGCTAGGAGGGTTTGGTAGCGTATTTGCTGATGAATATCATGGAGATGGAGGGCATGGTAATCCTGCTGATAAGTTGGGCAACTTCTGTGGTGAATACAACGATACATTCATAAGCCTAGACCTACACCCTGGCGGGGGATTACCTGGTGATAGGACTAATGCTACAGTAACAGCAGATTACACCAAGACCAATGGGAATCTACCAAAGACCATGTTTGAATTTATGTACAGTTATGTTACATTTGCATGGTACAGACCATCAACTGGTAATTGGATAGCAGATCCTAGTGGTGGTATATGGTACGATCCTGCAAGTGGTAGTATGACCCCAGTTACTCCAAGACCAACACCAAATAATGCATTGATAACAACTTGGGATGATGATGGAGTAGGTACAGCAACAGTCAACCAGTTCCCAGTACCTAATATAACTGTAAGTAACCTTCTACCAGGTGAGGAGATATGGCTGGTAGCATGCTTTGCCCATCCTATGCCTAATGGCGGTAGAATGGATATGAACTATACAGTAGCAGAATATCAAGTATCTATATGCCACACTGAGAGGGATAGAGTAATGCAAATAGTAGCACCAGCTACTGGTATGCCAGGTGAGGATATACCAGTTACTGTAACAGTATATCTTAATGAAGGTGATAGACCAGGAGGATGGAGACTGATAAGACTTGCATGGATAGATGAGAGCGGTAATCCTGTAGTAGGTCCTCCATTTGTTGATGTAGTAGGAACACTCACCTCAGGTACTGTAGATCCTGATACTGGAAGATTAACCACTCCTGGTACACTTACAGCAACTGGTACTCTAACCGTACCAGACTTGCCTCCAGGCACACACCTAAGCATACTTGCATGCACTGGACATCCTATGGGGCAGATGTATCAACCTCAAACTGGAAATGGTTACCATAGCCTTGACTTCACAGTAGGAGGATTCATGGTAGTACCAGAGATGATCATAGGTAGTATAGGGCTAGTAGGTGCAGCACTAGGCTCCTTCATGCTGTATGCAAGAAGGAAGCAAGTATAAACAAACAAATAATAAAATAATATTTTTATTTATTTATTTTATTACTAAATACAGACTGCTATGTATTAAAAGGAATCTTATTCCATACATTATCCAGAGTTTCGCATTATAAGCTATTCACTATAAGCTATTTATCTTCTATAATATATGTGATTACTGCAGAGATATCAGATCATACCATTAGATGTATGGAGTACTGTAGATAGATATTAACTAATTCTACAATTGTACCATTAAAGATATTAATAGTTAAATCCGAAGTCATAGGTATGAAAAGAGTATCAGTAGCATTTGTATTAAGTATACTTGCAGTACAGATACTCACAGGTTATATGGATAACAATGCATATGGGCATGGACTCGGTAAAGAGACCGTAGGACCAAAGAATGTAGGTGATAGACTGATCTCGTTATCGCTTAAGTTAGAACCAGAATTAAGAAAGGCTGGAGAACTGACAGATGTTGTATTAACTTTACAGGCTATAGATGAAGAGAGTAAAGAGGTTATACCAGGCACAATAGTATACGATATTAAGATACAGAAGTATGGTAAAGAAGAAGTACTTCTTAAAGATAGGTTCCATATAATGCCAGACCAGGATACGCTTAAGATCATCTTCAAGCCTGCAGATTCAGGGTTGAAGATAGAAGGAGAGACCATGCCTAACATGGGCTATATGCGTACAGATGTCTCAGACATAACAGTGACAGGGCCTATATTCTTGGATGCTGGTCTCTATGTATTCACTATAGACTTGGTAGGTATAGGCGATAGCTTCCTTGATAAACCTGTAAGTTATACATCGTACCTTACCATATCTGAGATGGGTGTAAGGAGAGTAATGCACCATGGAGATGAAAGGCTTATAGGCTACATCTCATACTATGATACCATAAAGGAGTTGAATTACACTGTAGATGCAGATGGTAATATAATAGTAGATGCTATATCTGACTTCAACTGGGATAAGGAGTTCGTTAAGGATATACCATTACTACATTTTGAGTACTACATACCTAAGGAGTTTAGAGAGCTCGCTAATAGGGAGATGAAGGGTTATGTTAACGGTGTAGATGCCAACATATTCGTAGATAGAGCTGCAGAGAAGTGTGAAGGGTTCGAGGGGCTGTTGCCAGATGGAGGATGTGTTGTAGTACATTATATGATAGTGAAGAGCAGACTGGTAAGGATGGCAGATGAGATAACAGATAAGGATAGAGTGGTATTCAGACTAGTAGCAGGCAAGATGATCGATGAGGATAGAAGAGAACCCATAGGGATATGGTCTGATGCAATGGTACTCAAGAGCGATAAGGGTAGATATACTATAGAGGTAAGATACTCACCGAAGGAGCCCAATATAGATGAGCCTACAAAGTTAAGTATTAAGTTCTATGACGCTGAGAGTAATGAGGAGATCAAGGATATCAGATACAAGTTAACGATATACAACAGCAATAAGATAGTGGTTGATGATATAGTAGAAGTGAACGATATATTAACATATGAGATAAAGGAGGCTGGTGCTTATACTGTAACGTTAAGTGAGATAAATGGGGATGATAGAGTCACCTTTGGTATAACTGTAGTGCCCGAGTTCCCTATCTATATAGCCTTACTGCTGCTGATGGGTATGAGTATACCTGTAATATTATATAGATGTAGGTCAATGAGGTTGATAAGGATATAGAGAAGCTATGCAGAGATCATCCTAATTACTTAAAGGATAAGGTTATAAAGGTAATATATGGTATGCAAGTCTTGCCAGATGCAGTAGATGAAGCAAGGAAGAGAGGTATATGGTTGGTTACTGCTAATAAAGAGGTTACTGAGTTAAATATAAGATAAGAAATAAGGAAAGAAAAGGAGTTATTATCTATAAGAATGAACTTGCTACCTTCATTATCTCATCTATACTTATATCTATCCTAGATTAATGTTATTCCTATCTCTTAGGAAATTTTAGTTTTAACTATTGTTACTAACCTACACTTTAACAGTTATATTTATATTTTTATGAATGGTATTTAACTTATGCTTAATAAACTCAAAGATGATATCCTAAGGCTACTAAAGGAGGATGAGGAGTTTAGGTATGCTGTAGTAGGCTTGCTAGGCTTGCAGAGGTTAGAGGAGGCAATAGCAAGGCTAAATGATGCTGTAGCAAGGTTAAATGACTCTATAGCAAGGTTAAACGATGCTGTAACAAGGCTTATAGATATACAAGTAAGAATTGATGTAAGGCTTGCTAGAGTAGAAGAAGAGCAAGTGAGCATTAAAGCAAGGATGGATAGGATAGAGGAAGCAGTAATAGAGCTAAAGAATACAGTAATAGAGTTAAAGAACATTGTAGTAAAGCAAGAAGAAAGACTAACTAGAGTAGAGAAGATACTAGATGAGCATACTAAGATACTAAATGAGCATACAGAGACATTAAAGGAACATACCAAGATACTAGAGGAACATACTAAGACATTAAAGGAGATAAAGGCTTACATGGAGAAAACTCTTTAACTCTAGAGAGGTTATAGCATATAGGTTAAGAGAAGAGGGAAAGAAAGCATTGCTATTATGAGATATATAGATAAAGAAGACAAGAAAGAAATAAAGAAAAGATAAGGATTTGGTTATCTATAAGAATGAACTTGCTACCTTCATTATCTCATCTACGTTTATACCAGCATCAGCATTAACACTCTTCTCAATCTCCATCTCCATTAACCTCTCAATATTCTTTATCTGCTGTAGTACTGGTACTGTTAGGTAAGGCATCTTGCCTAGATAAGGTACTATATCTACATATGCTTGAAATGCTTGCTCCAGCAGTTCCTTACGCTTACCATCATCGTTATTACTGTTGCTAGACATTGCTTCATTTAACTTGCTTGAACCTACCATCAATAGTTCAGCAACCTTCTCTAGCCTTGCTAGGTCTTCCTTCTTCTTATCATCATTATTATTCTTATTATTACTGTTCTTTATTGCTACCTTCTCTCTTGGGTATGCTTCTTCTGCTGTTGCTGCTATTATTGGTATGTTTACCTTGAACCCACTCAACTCTACACTACTCCTTTCCATCATTATATAATGAGGGCAGATGGAGAGTGTACCAGTCTACAAAGATAGAGAAGTAATAGGTACAAGAGTTAACTAACATAAGATACTCATTTGATTATAACATGGTAGAAGCAAAAATAATGATAGTAGTAGTAATAGCAACAGTAACAATTATACAATTCTTATAAACAATATTGAAATAAACATAGAAGAGTTTAAACTATTCTTGTTAGGCAAGATAAAGGTTGATCATTATAGGTTTAAGCATTAGCTGTAACTAAGTTATGCTTACTTTCTTATTGTTATATATAAGTCAAGTGCATAGAATAGGTACATAGAATAAGTATATGGACCTTCAAGAACTGAATACTTAGTTCTTTCTTTTACTTCTTCATCAACCACAATACCATATGTTACTAGTATATATTCATCAGATAGTATAAAGAATTTAGTAGGGTATAATGCAACTCCCTCCTCGTAAATTATCTTAGTGATAATAGGCTGATCTATTGTTGAAAACAGAAATGCCTTAATACCTTTATATTTATACTCTTTACCATCCATATAACCCCCTGCTACAAGCTGGCTTACATCTAGCAAGAATGTTATTGTAGCCTCAGACCCAGGTCTCATGATGAACTCATAGCTATCAGGCCTGTCCTCACTACGATGTATAAGTCTTATATCATCAAAGCCATTAACATTACAGTAGTATACCTTTATAGGAAGAAGAGCAGGATGAGTACTAATTCCTTCAAACCTTCCTACGCTAGATGGTTTATCTATACCTAATGTTAATGAGCATCCATATTCACTTACAATATCCTTCTTATCAAACTGTATAGGTAGAATTATTGTTATTATTATAATTATTATTAATGATAATAACGCACCTATAATACCCAAGACAAGAGATAATCTCATATTATATTATATCACACTCAAAAATAAAATATATTTGTTGTCATGTATATTTGCTAGTTCTGTAATCTCCAGTGAACATACCATTACTAACTGTTGTTACAGCAACATTAGTAGTACTAGAATTAACCATATGAAACTGATAATACCATCCGTTAGAATAAGGCGTGCTTATGGATTTTGTAGAACCGTCATAGTATAACTCACCTCGCATCACATTATCAGTGAAATATGGTAGCGTACTATAGTTATCTCTAGTCAGATAGGCTGCTCTCTCATAGATGAAGGCTGCATATGCAGGATTAGGAATGTTACTAAAATTATAATCAAATGTACCACAACCTGATCCATTAGAATAATTATGTACTGTTATATCATAACTTGTATTGCTACCACCATACTTCTTATCATTAGTAACTGTAGCAACTATTCTATCTCCTGCTTTATGAGGAGGGTTTGAACGGCATTCAAAAGCTGGATCTGGGAAGAACTCGAAGAATAGATAATACTCTATTGTACAACCGCTAGAGTTGCATCTTACATCACCTATACTACCACCTTGTGCTATACCATTTCTTCCCCAATAGTCGCCTTGATTAGTTAAACCTGGCCATACTGCTAGTATACATGGGTTTCTTCCTAGATCTGTTCTACATGCATCTCTATTATGATAGTAATCAGGATATGTAGGTTTACTTACTGTAGGAATACTAAATCTTGCTCTACTTTCATATATAGGCTTTGTTGCATAAGAATTGCCATAGAATGAGTAACCAGCCCAATTACTAGAGTCCTTATAATAAGCTGCATATATTATATCGCCTTCTCTAACATCTTCTACTTTGCTTACTTTATCATCTATCACTACAGTTATAGTCTTTATAGGATTACCATCGTCTATCCTCTTAGCAATATAATGTACATTAATATTCGTTAAAGAACCTATACAATTGTTAGTATCTATAGAGTATGTATAGGCTATAAGCTTGAATTCTTTATCTACATCTTTTATAGCTTTAAATCTATCATCATCCTCAGCAATACTTCTTGCTTTATCCTTATCTATATCTCTTACTTGAGTAATTATAGAATCTTTTATCTTATCCTCACACTTATCATAATATTCATCACTAATATCTGTATTCTCGGTGTATGTTGCATCGATGCTGATGATTATTGTTGATGCCATTAATAGTAATGATAATGGCAAGATAGTTACAGCCATCTTTACTGTAGATCTTGGCATAAATAAAAATACGAGAACCTATATATATCGAAATTGATTCAGAACAAGTCCTTTTCTATCTTTACTCTCTAATTATTATAAATAAATAAGGAGTTATTAATTATAGGAATAATTTCCTTATCCCTCATTATATAATGAGTGCAGATGGAGAGTGTACCAGTCTACAAAGATAGAGCAATAATAGGTACTATAGAACTGACCAACATAAGGTATCCATTTGAGTACAACATAGGAAAAGCAGATATGGTGTTAAGGACTGCTTACACTGAGACAAGGTTAAGCAAGGTAAAAGAGTCTTTGAGAAGAATGTTGACAATGGTAAGATAAACCTAGTAAGCATAGTAAGCAAGAACTTTGCTGTAATACCTAACCAGTTAATAATGCAGATGGTAGCAGATGTAAGCAAGGACTTGAACCTTTCAACATTAAGTGTGAAGTACACCAAGAATGGATATGCAATGAGAATTGATCTGCTATCAGAAAGGAAGCAACCAATAGAAGTCAACGATCTAGTACAGTTTGGTGTCTCCATAAGGAACTCAATAGACGGTTCAACAGCGTTAGGTGTAGATGGCTTCACTTACAGACTAGCATGCAGAAATGGTGCTACTGCTAGGCTACAAAACGTTACCTTTAACGCAAAGCATGTTGGAGACGTTAATAAACTGTTAGATGCATTTAGAGAAGCGTTAAGAACTGCTTTAGAGTACTGCCATCAACTAGCAGAACTGTATAGAAAGGCTACAAGGATAAAGGTAACAAAAGAGATTGCTGAGAAGCTGGTTGAACTGAACTTACCAATGATGTACTACAAATACACACCTATAAGGTTGAATGTAGATGGTAAGGATGTTGAGATAGACGTAATAAGAGAAGATACGCTATGGAACACCTTTAACAGCATGACATACGTAATAACACATAAGAGCAGAGCAAACCCAATTGCTAGATCAAGGATGACGCACAGACTGCATAGGATATTGTATGAGATAGTAGAAGCAACGATATAAATTAAATACAAAACTCTTATTTCTTTCTTTGTTTTTGCTTAGTTTGTTTATCGCTTACTTCTTCCTTTCTTCTTCTTGCTACTACTGCTTCTACTACCTACAACCTTCTTAGCCTTAGCCTTTACTCTTACTAACCTTGCTTCTACTCTATTAACCCTAGTAGTCAGCTTCTTCAATTCACGGTTAATTAACTTTACATCCCTTTGAATAGTAGCAAGATAGGTATCATGCTTATCTATGCGGTTAAGTAAGCGTTTAGGTATAGTAGTAGGAACAACAGCAGTAACAGTTGGCTTCTCTTTTGCTACTTCCATAGTCTGTTCTCCTTCTCTTCTTCCTTCTCCTACTTTTTCTTTCCTACCTCTTCTTACCCTTCTTTTAGGTTCTTCTGGTTTGGTAGCTGTAGTAGCAATCTCCTTCTTCTCTTCTACTATAGTACCTTCCTTAGTCTCTCCTTGACTATCAGATGACATAATAATAATTAGTAATGGTTATTAAAATTGTTTTCTAAAGTTTCTTTTAGTTTGCTCTTTTATTTAGTGATGTTCACACAAGATAAAATCGCTTGTATAAATAATGTAGAAGAAAATGTACAGTCTGTAACTAGTTATACAAAATGCTTATATTATACGTTATCTATCATATAGATAGGTGAGTAAGTCTTGCCCGAGGCAATGATGCCTGCGGAGGCAGGATGGGAGCGTGTAGGGCAAGGTTCACCATTCTATCCTACCCCATGAGTTTTTAAATTGAATCTTATCTTTGATCAGATCATAATATATATTATTATTATTATGCTCAAATTTTGAGAATACTGCACCAGCAAGATAATCTGCAACTTGTATTCAATGTTCATCTTGGGAATTAAGATGACATACATCAATATCTGGTTCATCTTTATTCATTACAAAACTCTTCCATGATATTTTACCTTTTAAATAATTATTGAATTTCATTATTGATTCTTTTGATAAACTCCTATCCACTATAAATAAAATTCTAGTTGGTTCGTAAAGGCTAAGAATGTTAGTAATAACATAATTTACAGTTAAATAGTTATACAGAATTAAAGGTCTCTCTTTCAGTTCGTCTTTTACTGCCATTTTCTCAATAACAACACAACCTACAAGTATATCCATTCTCTTTATAAGGTTAAAGAATTTCATCCTCACTTCATGTGAATCTTTGCTAAACTTAAACTCAGATATGGTTCGTTTGTACTTATTATTAATACGCTTTAACAATCTTTTAGTATTGATACGAATTCTTTCAGTATCTTGAGTTATGAAATAAGATACAGCAAAGATTTTTGATGACCTTGGATTAAATCCAAGATCGCCAGATTCGTCAACAAAAACATCAATACGCATATATGAGAACTTTGTATTTTACTATATAAAATTAACCATATTACATTACATTATTATATAATGATGTTCACACAAATAAAACTAAGGTATCCTATGGTTACTATGAGATAAAGCCACCATTGATCAAGCCATCAGCGTTAACTGCTAGCAAAAGCGGTAAAGAACTATCAGATGGTTACGCTTTGAATTACGCTATTGGTTGTACACATGCAAGAATAGCAAGGCGTTTATAAATACATTGTCAGTACAATGACAATCTGTTTATGGATAAAGAAAGAAAGGTTTTATTAATGATGCTTATACCTTAACGTTCTGGTGTATCGTAACCATAAAAGGTTCAGCAAGCATGAATTCCACCATTATATATTGATGAGCATAATAACAGCAACAACTACTACTACAACAGCAACAGCAAGCAAGAACCTTGATGACATGGATGATAAGGAACTGATAATAGAAGCGATGAAGGAACTGCAAGAGATCAAGAGATTGCTAGGTATAAATAGTAAAGAAGAAGGAGAAATAAATAAAAGAAAATAAAGGTATAGGTAGTTAAGTACTACTACTGCTGTTGTTATTGTTACTACTACCTACCTAACTACCTATGCTATTACCTTACCTTTCTTTCTTTTCTTGCTATCATCACCATTAGCATCATCAACAGCAACAACACCTAACCTACTAGCCAATACTGAGAGTATTGCTTCTAATCTGTTTATCCTATCTACTACTTCTCTGCTAACATTACCTTCTACTGCTGCTGTTGTCGTTGTTGCTGTTATAACATCCTTATCGCTATAACCGCATCTTATGCAGAACTCATGGTTTGGTGAAAGCATCTCGTTGCATCTCTTGCAGTGTCTAACCTTCAATGGTGATAATTCATTATCCTTATCAACCTTAACACCAGCCAATTCTAGTAAAGCATCATCAGTCTTAACACCAGCAAGGTGTATGTACCTTTGAACAACCTTAGTACCTAACTGCCAGCCAAAGTAGGCACACATCTGCGCTTCTGTTAACTTATTTGCTAAATGAGTTGCTCTAGAATGCCTTAGTATATAAAGCCTAGGTCGTTTATTTATACCAGCTTTCTTCATTATAGTTCTGAACGCCTTCTCCATCGCTATTAAGCCTATAGGCTTCCATTTATGGTTGGATGCCTCTGCTAACCATAGATATGCATTAGGATCATTCTTGAATGGATGTATGGATAACCATTGCTTCAGTAAAGGTACATACGCTATGACTCTGGTTACTCTCTCAACGGTCTTACCTCTTAGGATTATCTTAGCTCCCTTGCTATCAAACATTATATCCTTGATCCTTATGTTTAAAAGTTCCTCTGGTCTTGCCCCAGTCTCATAACCTACAGCAATGAACGCTTTCTTTTGGATAGTATTAGCAGTATCTATAAGCAGTTTAATCTCATCTTCTGTTAAGAATTGATCATAGGATAACTGCTCTTCTTTTCTCTGTTTATCCTTGCTTACCTTTAACTTTATCCATCTAACAGCGTCTGGATAATGCTCGTTGTTACCATAAACTACCTTGAAGAACAGCTTTAATATGCTCTTCCGAAGTATTTGTGTTGTAAGACTGTAATTATCTTCTATGTAGTTGATATAATACGCAATGTACTCCTTACTGCACTCTCTAAATGGTTTCCTTATAACCTTCTTTGCCCGAAGCAGTACTGCTATGCAGGTGAACACGCGTAAAGATGATCTACCTTCCCTCAGCATAAAATCAACGAACTTCAGTATATCCTCCTTATCTTGATAAGGTATATTAGCATCTTTAACCTTGTTTATCCAATGCTGTACTAAGGTATCTCTCTTGTATATATCCCTCATCATAATATAATGACTATAAACCGTAGAATGCAAGTCAGTAGGTAACAATATAAAAGGGATTAGTTGATAAGATTATCTGCATTATAGCATACTCATACTCATATAGCCCAACTCTTGGCATATTCTAATTGCTCATTACTTAATCTATCTATCTTTACACCCATAGCCTCCAATGCATTAGATGCAACTTGAGCATCTATCTCCTCTGGAACCCTATATACAGTATTACTTAGCTTGGAGTGGTTCCTTACTATATATACTATTGAGAGGAGTTGGTTAGCAAAGGACATTGCCATAACCTCTGGTGGATGGCCCTCTGCTGCAACAAGGTTTGCTATCCTACCCTTTGCTATAAGGTATATGCTCTTACCATTAAGATTGTACGCATCAAGGTTATCCCTTATCTGCCTCTTGCTCTTAGCGTTATCCTCAAGCCATCTAACATCTATCTCAACATCAAAGTGCCCTGCATTTGCTAGTATAACCTTATCCTTCATAGCATTAAAGTGCTCACTCCTAACAACCCCCTTCTGACCAGTTGCAGTTATTATGATATCGGCATACTTACATGCATCAAGCATCGGCATAACCATGAACCCATCCATGTATGCTTCTAAAGCCTTTATAGGATCAACCTCTGTAACTATAACCTTAGCATTCATACCCCTTGCTCTATTTGCTATACCCTTACCAACCCATCCATAACCTGCAACTACTACAGTCTTACCAGCAAGTAGTATGCTCGTTGCCCTCATTATACCATCTATTGTACTCTGCCCAGTGCCGTATCTGTTATCGAATAGATGCTTTGTGTAAGCATCATTAACTGCTATGACAGGGTATGCAAGTTTAGACTCCCTCTCTAAAGCCTTCAATCTTATTACCCCTGTTGTAGTCTCCTCTGTACCTCCCAATGGCTTAAATACATTAACGAACTCCTTATGGTACATAGCATGCATATCAGAGCCATCATCTGTTATTGTATTAGGCCTCTTGCTTAACACTGCTCTTATACAATCATAGTATTCTTGCATGCTCTCTCCTCTCCAAGCATAAACATCTACTCCTTGCATAGCCAAGAAGGCAGCTATATCATCCTGTGTACTTAAAGGGTTTGCTGCACATAGGCTAACATCTGCACCAAGTCTTTTAAGCCCTAGTGCAAGTACTGATGTCTCTTTTGTTACATGCAAGCATAGTGCACTACTTATACCATGTAAGGGCTTCTCATGCTCTAACCTCTCTATACTCTTCTCAAGTATACCCATATGTGCCCTAGCCCATTCGTAAGATGCCTTACCTTTATCAGCTAGATTCATATCTTTAACCTTTACCATGTAAGGCTTCTAAGTAAGGCAACAATATTTATTTTATTAACGTATATTTACATCATGCAATGGTTCAAGGTTGCAAAGAAGAGCGATATTCCAATAGGCAAGGGGAAGCAGTTTAAGATCAATGGCATTGATGTAGCAGTATTCAATGTTAATGGTAACTTTTATGCTATAGAGGCATACTGTAGACATCAAGATGCCCCTTTGGTTGATGGATTACTAAAAGGAGATGTGATAGAGTGCTATATGCATAGATGGCATTACAACGTTACTGATGGCAGACTGCTTGATCATCTCAAGGGTGTTAGATTAAATACCTACAAGGTAGAGGTTAAAGGGGATGATATCTATGTATGCATCTAATCTATAGGTTAAGCAGAGATAAGATAAATTACAGTTAATTAATTATGATGAACTAATTTTAGTATATGCTGCGGGGGTCGCCAAGCCTGGTCAAAGGCGCCAGACTCAGAATCTGGTCCCTTAGGGGTTCGTGGGTTCAAATCCCACCCCCCGCATACCGCATAGTTAAGCTTATTTTACTAATACATAACTATACTGCTATGAGGCATAGAATAATAGTAACACCACCTGGTCAAAAGGCATTAAAGGTTATAGAAACCATGAAGAGAAGATGTTATGATTCTACATTTACTTACCCTTTGGTTGTAAAAGATGGTGAAGGATGCTATATAGAGGATGTTGATGGCAATATATACCTAGACTTTACATCATGCATAGGTTCATGCCCTTTAGGCTATAAGCATAAAGATGTAACAGAGGTGTTAAGGGAATACTCTAGCATTGGTGCACATAAGATAGCTGGGCAAGACTTCTACTGTGAAGAGCATGCATTACTTGCGGAGAGGGTATTAGCAATAGCACCAAGGGAGTTCAAGGCATTCTTCATAAACTCTGGTGCTGAGGCTGTTGAGAATGCAATAAAACTAGCATATAAGGCTATGGGTGCATTGCCAGGGGTATCATGCATAAACGCCTTCCATGGGAGAACCCTTGGGGCATTAACATTTACATTCAGTAAGCCTGTACAGAAGAACAACTTCCCAGAGTTACCTGTTAAGAGGATAAGATTCTGTACAAGAGAGGATGATGAGGATATTGATGCTATAGAGTACTTACTTAAGGAGAACAAGGTTGCTTTTATAATAACTGAGATAGTTCAGGGCGAGGGAGGTTACAATATAGCAAGTAAGAGGTTCATAAGGAAGTTAAGGGAGTGCTCAGAGCGGTACAATGTACCATTGATAATAGATGAGGTTCAGTCTGGTATAGCAAGAACCGGTAGATGGTGGGCATTTGAGCATTATGATATAAAGCCAGATATAATATGTGCAGCAAAGGCACTACAGGTTGGGGCAACTTTATACCATAAGAGGTTCGATCCAAACCAGCAGGGAGTGCTATCTAGTACATGGGGAGGAGGGCATAGGATAGATATGGCTGTAGGTGCAAAGATAATAGAGGTTATTGCTAGGGATAGGTTAATGGATAATGCTGATGCAATGGGTAGGCTTCTACTGCATGGCTTGATGGATATAATGAAGGAGAGTAAGGATAGTATTATAGATGTTAGAGGGTTAGGATTAATGATAGGTGTAGAGTTTGCAAGCAAGGAGTTAAGGGATAGGTTTCTTATACAAGCATTCAAGAATGGATTGCTATTACTGCCTGCAGGTATAAAGGCTGTAAGGATAATACCCCCATTAATAATAAACAAGGAGGAGGTATATGAAGGCTTAGAGATTATACACTCAACCATAAATAAACTAGTATGAGTGCGGGGGGTGGGATTTGAACCCACGAACCCCTAAGGGACCAGAGCCTCAGTCTGGCGCCTTTGACCAGGCTTGGCGACCCCCGCAGCATATACTAAATATTTTTATATGCATTAATTAAAGTATAACCCATGCTAGTACCTATAAGATGCTTCACATGTGGTAGCCTTATAGCAGATAAGTATAATCTATACTTGAGCAGGGTTAGGGCAGGTGAGAAACCAGCAAAGGTTCTTGATGAGATGGGTATAGAGCGTTACTGCTGTAGGAGGATGTTCTTAAGTACTGTAGAGACTATATACCAACTACTGCCATACTATGAGGTACTGATGCGTAAGAAGGAGGAGATAGACACTCTATAATATATATCATGGATGATTAGATATGGCTAAGATAACCTCTATTAGGTGTAGGTTATGCTATAATAGCAGAGGGCAGGAGAGTGTAGAGGTTGATGTTATAACAGATGGCAAGTATTTAGGGAGGGCATGTGCTCCTGCTGGAGCAAGCAAAGGCAAGCATGAGGCTATAGCATTCCCTAACAATAGCATAGAGCATGCTTTATCCTTGTTTAACTCAAGCAAAGATAAGTTCATAGGCATAGATGCTACAGACCCAAAGGCTGTTTATGATGTACTTAGGAGCATAGATGATACACATAACTACTCAAGGATAGGAGGCTCTATAGCATATGCATTAAGTATGGCAGCATTAGACTCTGCATCAAAGGCATTAGATGAGCCCATGTTTAAGTTAATAAGCAAGCACTTGTATCATGATCATGATTATAGGTTCCCTTACCCATTAGGCAATGTACTTGGTGGGGGTGCACATGCTGGTCCTGGTACACCAGATATACAGGAGTATCTAGTAGTACCAATAGGTGCAAGTAGCATAAGCACTGCAGTAAAGATGAATATAGATGTGCATAGAGCATTAAGATCTATACTGGAGGCTAAGGATAAGAGGTTCACATACGGTAGAGGGGATGAGGGCGCATGGGCACCAAACATTAAGAGCATGGAAGCATTAGAGGCTGTAGAGCAGGCATGCAATGAGGCTGGATATAGATTAGGCAAAGATGTAGCAATAGGCATAGACTTTGCATCATCCTCACTCTGGGATAGTAAGATGGGGAGGTATGTTTACACTAGAGAGGGTATGATATTAAGCAGAGAGGAGCAGATAGAGTTCGTTAGCATGCTTATAAGGGATCATAAACTGATATACGTTGAGGACCCATTACATGAGGAGGACTTTGAGGGTATGAGTGAGTTGGTTAAGAGGTTCAATAATAGCACTTACATAACTGGGGATGATCTTCTTGTAACAAATGCTGATAGGCTAGATTATGCATTAAAGTATAAAGCATGTAATGCTGCAATACTCAAGGTTAATCAGGCAGGTAGTCTATATGATGCTCTAAGGTTTGCATACAAGGCATATACAAATAAGATAAGGTTAGTAACATCACATAGGTCTGGTGAGTCTAACGATGCACATATAACACATGTAGCAGTAGCAACTGGTTCAAGGATGCTTAAGGCAGGTGTTGTTGGGGGAGAGAGGATAGCAAAGTTAAACGAGTTACTTAGGTTAGATGAGCTTGGAGTGATAAAAGGTATGGCTAATATACTTGATTAGCCTAACAGGAAGATCTTTACATACTCATTAAATAATCTGCTATCCTCAACATGTGGCCTATGTGAGCAGTGCTCAAGTAATATTAGCCTACAGTTACTTACGTTTACAAAGAAAGATGCATACTTTACAGGTATTATATTATCATTCTTACCCCATATAACTAGTGTATTAACCCTCTCTACTATCTCCTTGAACCTTCTAGTTAATCTACTTGCTTTAGCACTATTCCTTAATGCAGATAGGAATGCATGCTTTGAATTCTCCATATTTATGTATTCATGCATCCATCTTAGGTAATCATCACTTATGCTAGAGCCATGTACATCAACTAGTATTCTCCTTAACCCATCTATATCCTTTGCATTAAATATCTTAGCATACTTTAATAGTGAACTTGTGCCCTTAAAGGATCTTGGTGTAAACCCAGCAGGGGATACAAGTACAAGCCTCTCTACCCTATCCATATTCTTTAATGTAAACTCACATGCTATCTGCCCACCAAGCGATGAGCCTATTATGCTTAATCTATCCAACGATAGAGCATCTGCTACACCTTTAACTATATTGGTAAATACATCCATGGTATAATCTATCCTTGGTTTATCGCTCTTACCGAATCCAAGTAGATCAAATGCTACAACATGGAATAAATCTGCAAGGTAAGGGATGTTACTACTCCAACTCATTATAGAACCCCCTAATCCATGTATTAGGAGTACATGCTTCTTGCTCTTATCACCATGCTCAATATACCTTATCTTATAACCATCTATGTTAACATACCTCTCCTCCATACCTATCATAACTAAACTCCTCATTATATTATTTTTATAAGTGATTAATTTATATGGAATTGTATGAGGTTAAGTGTAGCTGTATGTGAGCCAATGTATGAGGTTAATGTAGGGCATATAGCAAGGCTAGTCATGAACTTTGGGTTAGATGAACTTATACTTGTAAATCCAAAGGTAGATCTGAGCAAGGCTAGGATATTCGCAGCACATGCAGCCCATATAGTTGATAATGCAAAACTGGTTGAGTTTGATTACCTTAAGAGGTTTGATATGCTTATAGGCACAACCTCTGTTCCAGCAAGAAGGAGGGGCAATATAGTTAGGGATGCTATACAACCTAAGGAGTTAGCAGGTATAATTAATTCAATCCATGGCAATGCATGCATCTTACTTGGTAGAGAGAGCATAGGATTAACAAATGAGGAACTTGAGAGATGCAGTATAGTAGTAAGTATAGATACCCCTACTGAGTATAAGGCACTAAATATATCACATGCACTTGCCATAATACTATATGAGATATACAGAGATTCTACTCATAGCATTAGGGATAGTGCAAGTAAGCATGAGATAGAACTCCTTAAGGATTATGCTATAAGACTTGCTAGATTGTCTATGGTTAGGGAGCATAAGATACCTATGCTTAACCTTGCAATAGAGCGTGTAGTTAGCAGGGGTATGGCAACATCTAAGGAGGTTATGTTGCTAGTAACCTTGTTCAGAAGTGCTATAAATGCTATAGAGAGCAAGAGTTATAATATTAATGCTAATCCTGCTAAGGATATCCAATAATTAATATTTATAAGAATATATACACTTGCATAAATCTGCATAGTATGGCAGATAGCATTAAGCAGAAGGGATCTACAGCAATAGATTATGGATTACTAACCATTAGATGGGATGATAAAGATAATAGCATACTACTTATAGATCAGAGGAGGCTCCCAAACAGGTTAGAGTATATAAGGTGTACAGACTACAAGCAGGTTGCTGAGTGTATAAAGAACCTAGCCATAAGAGGGGCACCAGCCATAGGTGTTGCTGCTGCCTTAGCATTAGCACTAGCAGCATTGAAGAGTAGAGCAAGGGATAAGGATGCTTTCATGCATGAACTTAATGTAGCATATAATACACTAAGGGCAACAAGACCTACAGCTGTTAACCTATTCTGGGCACTTGAGAGGGTTATGAGTATAGCAAGGGATACAAGCAAGAGTATAGAGGAGGTGAAAGATCTTATGCTTAAGGAGGCATTAACAATGCTAAATGAGGATCTTGAGGTTAACAGATCCTTAGCATACAATGGCTCAACCCTTATGAATGATGGTGATAGAGTACTTACACACTGCAATGCTGGAGCATTAGCAACGGTAGGCTATGGTACTGCGTTAGGGGTTATAAGGGCATCCATTGAGCAGGGTAAGAGGCTCTCTGTAATAGCAACTGAGACTAGACCAGTTATGCAAGGTTCTAGATTAACAGCATTTGAGTTAAAGCATGATGGTATAGATGTTAGCATAGTACCAGATACAGCAGTAGCACTGCTAATGGCTAGAGGTATGATAGATAAGGTTATAGTTGGTGCTGATAGAGTATTAAGGGATGGGCATGTATTCAATAAGATAGGAACATATCAGATAGCACTGCTTGCAAAGGAGCATAAGATACCATTCTATGTTGCAGCCCCACTATCAAGCTTTGATCTAAGCAGTAGTGTTAAAGATGTTATAATTGAGGAGAGGGCATTCGATGAGGTTGTTAAAGTAGGAGGTAAAAGGATAGCCCCAAAGGGGGTAAGAGTATTCAATCCAGCATTTGATGTTACCCCACCTCACCTTATAAGTGCTATAATAACTGAGAGAGGAGTATTAGAGCCACCATACGAGGAATCAATAGCAAGAGTATTCAATACTAAAAGATAACTCTACTATAGGTAAGCATAATAATGGAATTGTACATATATTAATAATGTTGAAGAAGATAGAGTATGAAGATACATTTGTAAAGATAGCAAACCTATTAGGTGGAGATGACTACATTAGAGTTGCTAGAGCACTACTAAATAATGAGGATACAACAGATGAGGAGATAGCTAGTGCTACAGGGCTTAAGATAAATACTGTAAGGAAGGTTCTTTACGATCTCTTCAGCAAGGCACTTATAAGTGGTATAAGGGTAAGGGATGAGAAGAAGGGTTGGTTCGTATACAGATGGAGGGTAAAGAGAGATAATGTAGATACATTCATAGATCTACAGAGGCGTAAGATACTTGAGAGGTTAAAGATAAGGCTTAACTACGAGGAGAGCAACCAGTTCTATCATTGTGGTAATGACTCATGCCAAAGGCTAACATTTGATCAAGCATATGAGGTATTCTTCAGATGTCCATCGTGTAAGATGCCACTTAACCCAGTAGATAACACACCCTTAAAGCAGGCATTGATGGCTAAGATAAAAGAGTTGAGTGATGAACTTAAGAGCAGTAGTAATAACAGCAACAGTAACAATATTAACAACAGCAGCAACAACAGTAGTAGTAATGCAGATGAAGTAAAGCAGTAAGAATAATAGTAGCATAACCTATTTCTTTGAATGAATTTGAATAGGTAAGTTAATTAATTAATTAAATCTAAACATTTAAGGTAGGTAATGATAGTTGATAAGATAAGGGTAAATAAGGCTAGCATCTATCTTATAGATACACTTGCATTGGGTAATGCTAGAGCAGTAGCATGTTATCTGCTAGTAGATGAGAAGGTAGCATTGATAGATATGGGTTATGCATCAAGCAAGGATACCATATTAGATGATCTAAGATCACTTAACCTTACTCCCATGGATATAGATTACCTGATACCTACACACCTACACTTGGACCATTACGGTTCACTTGGATACCTTGCTATGCATAGTAATGCTGAGATAGTAGCACATGCTAGAGCAGTAAAGCACATGCTAGATCCTAGTAAGTTGATATCAAGTGTTAAACAAGTATTTGGGGAGCATGCATTAGATACATTTGGTTATCCTATGCCAGTAGATGCAAGTAAGAGTATAAGGAGTGTTGATAAGGGTAAAGAGTATAGCATAGATCTAGGTAGCATAGAACTAACATGCATGGACGCTGAAGGTCATGCACCACACCAGATAGCAGTTTACATTAATGCTAGCACTGCACTTATTGCAACAGCAGACTCTGTTAGCATGCTATACCCAAACTTCCCATACTGCTTTATACCTACAACCCCTCCACCAAGCTTTGATTACAAGAAGTATATTGAGACCGTTAATAGACTTAGAGCGTTTGATGCTAAGATACTGTTAATGCCTCACTTTGGTATAAGTGATAAGCCTAGCAGTGTATTCAATTCCACTCTAGCAAGCATAGATGAGTGGGTTAGTTTAGTACAGGGTCTAATTGATGATATTAATAAGAAGAGAGTAAGAGGAGAAGGGGAGGTTAGAGGGGTAGATGAGCAAGGCATAGATGCTAATACCAATCTTACTCTAAAGATCTTAGAGTCTAGCATAATAAACTATGTATCATCTACTGCAAGGGTTACAATAGACTCAATACCAGAGTATGTTAAGAACTCTATAAGGAATAGTGTAAAAGGCATCTATAGTTATCTAATTAATAGGGCAGAATAGGTTAGCATTAATAATCATTATATTACTTTAATCAGTTTATATTTTGCATGAGCATTGCAAGCAAGAAGAGGATAATAATAACAAGTGCACTTCCATATGCAAATGGAGAGATACATCTAGGGCATGTAGCATCAACATATCTACCAGCAGATATACTTACTAGATACTATAGGATGAGAGGCTATGAGGCATACCATGTATGTGCAAGTGATGACTTTGGTACACCAATACTTATAAAGGCTGAGCAGGAAGGCAAGGATCCTAGAGAGTATGTTAAGTACTGGCATGATAGAGATGAGGAGGATTTCAAGGCATTTGGTATCTCATTTGATATATTCCATAGTACAAGCTCTGAGGAGAATGTAAGGTTTGTACAAGAGTTCTTCCTAAGCCTTTACAGTAAAGGTTACATATATGAGAGTAATGTAATCCAATACTACTGTGAGTATGATAAGAAGTTCTTACCAGATAGATATGTTATAGGCAGATGCCCATACTGTAATGCAGATAACCAGTACTCAGATGTATGTGAGAACTGTGGTAGAGTACCAGATGAGATACTTGAGCCAAAGTGTGCAATATGCAAGAGAGAGCCAGTTAAGAAGGAGAGCAAGCATTACTTCTTTAGACTATCAGCATTTGCAAACATGCTTAAGGAATGGCTTGATAACAACAATAATCTGCAAAGGGATGTGAAGAACTATGTTCTAAGATGGATAGAGCAGGGGCTCCAAGACTGGGATATAACTAGGGATATAACATGGGGGGTTAAGATACCATTAGAGAATGAGAGTAAAGTGCTCTATGGTTGGTTTGATAACCACCTCTGCTATATAGCAAGTACATTACTGCTTGCAGAGAGGAGAGGTTTGATAAGCAAGGATAGTAAGGATGATGGCATATCATTCTGGAACTCAAGCATAGTATACCATTTCATAGGCAAGGATATAGTGTATCACCATTACCTATTCTTACCAGCAATGAGGCTAGGAGATGCTAGATTCAAGTTACCAGATTACATACCTACAAGAGGGCATCTTATGCTACAAGGGCAGAAGATATCTAAGAGTAGGAACTGGTACATAAGCCTAAGGGAGTTCTTACAGACTTTTCCAGCAGATTACCTAAGGTTCTACCTTGCGCTTATAACACCTTACAGCCAAGAGGATCTTAACTTTGAGTGGGATGAGTTTGCATCTAGGGTTAACACTGAACTTATAGATAATATAGGTAACTTCATAAACAGAGCATTATCATTCGCTAGCAAGTATGGTATAAGAGAGCCTAGTATAGATGCTTATGATGAACTAGATAGAGCAAGTATAGAAGAGATAAAGGGTATAGCATATGAGGTAGGCTCTCTAATAGAGAGCAATGAGTTTGATAAGGGCTTAAGGAGGATAGTAGCATTTGCATCCCACTTTAACCAATACTTCCAGAGCAAGGAACCATGGAATATCTTAAGGTCTAATAATGAATCTGCAAGTGCATACAACTGCATTTACATATCTGTAAATGCTGTTCACTCATTAGCAATATTACTTGCACCTTACATACCATACTCCTCAGAGCTCATATGGAAGCAGTTGAACATGCATGGCTCTGTACATGAACAGAGTTGGGATAATGCATCTACTCTAGCAGTTAATGCAAATCATACAATAGGCAATGTTAAACCATTGTTCAAGAAGATCAGTACTAAAGAGATAGAGGAGCAGAAGAGTAAGTTAGGAAAGGCTAGCAGTAGTATTATTAGTAGTAGTAGTAGCAAATAGCAGTTAATTATTATTTATGTTATGTAACTCAAACTCCTCATGTAATGCTTTAACAGCATCATCAGCATAAGCATGTTCTACAACGAATGCTAGATTAAGCTCTGATGAACCTTGTGCTATCATTATAACATTTATACCCTGTCTTGCAACTGCATTGAATACCCTTGCAGCAACACCCTTGGTACCCCTCATCCCAGAGCCTACTACTGCTATTATTGCTACATCATCTGTAACATTTATACTCTTTATTACCTTGCCTAATAGGTTCAACTCCAATGCATTCACTGCCTTATCTAAATCACTCTTCCTTACAACCATAGATATGCTAGACTCTGATGGTCCTTGGGATATCATAACTATGTTTATCCCATCATTACCAAGTATTGAGAATATCTTGCCAGCAGTACCAGGAGAGCCTATCATACTTGTACCTCTAACATCTATAAGAGCCATGTTCTTTATTGCAGTTACAGCCTTTACTATCTTGTTAGGATAAGCATTTGAGTTCTTAACTATAAGTGTACCTTGCTCCTCTAGATTGAATGCATTCCTTATCCTTATAGGTATGCCCTTATCTAGCACAGGCTCCAATGCCCTAGGATGAAGATACTTTGCACCAAAGAGAGCCATCTCCATAGCCTCGCTATATGATACCTCTCTAAGAACTTGGGCATTCTTTACTATCTTTGGGTCTGCTGTCATAAGACCATCAACATCACTCCAGAGTATTATCTCATCAGCATCCAAGCATGATGCTATTATGGTTGCTGTGTAATCTGAGCCTCCTCTACCTAGTGTAGTTATATTATCATACTGATCAACTCCTATGAAGCCTGTTACAATAGGAACTATACCATTATCAAGCATGGGCTCTAATCTATGCCTTATCCTTAGCCTAGTTGTATCCATCAATGGTTTAGCATTACCGTATGTTGAGTCTGTTACTATACCAGCATCCTTACCGCTCATATACTCAGCCTTTACACCGATATCCCTAAGTGCATAGCATAATATTGGTGTAATGAACCTCTCCCCAAATGAGAGTATGTAATCCATGGATCTAGGAGTAACCTCCTTTATTAGAAGTAAACCCTTGATCACACTACTTAACTCATTTGCTAAAGCATCTATAACACTACTTAACTCCTCTCTGTTAGATTCTTGTAATCTTAGATTATTAACTATATCTTTATGTTTATTTATTATATTGCTTAGTATAGTATTGGTAAGATGCTCATCTCTCCTCTTTATGCTATCACATATGCTAATCAATTCATCAGTTATACCCTTGATTGCAGATACAACTACGATCAATTTATTATTATTACTAGTAGAGTATGATCTTATTATACTAGCAGTATTGCTTACTCTCTCTGCAGTTGCTACTGTATTACCACCAAACTTCATAACAGTAAGCATGTCCATCCATCTATGGTTAGGCTAAATCAATCCTTAATATATAAATATAATGAAAGGATATGATAGTTATTTAACACCTCTCTATTCATTCATACATGCATACATGCATAATTACTTACTCTACCCTTGGTGCTAGATAGTAATGTATCTTACACATGAAAGGTAGTCTGAACTCTAAGCGTAAAGGTATCTTACTGCTATACTCTATTGCTACACTCTCAGCATCATCTATAGCATTTACCATATCTAAGAGGTACTTTATACTGTATGTTGCTCTACTCTCACTTACACCTTCCTGCATAATAATCTCCCTTACCTCATCACCACCTTGCTCAAATACAACCTTTACATCACCAGTATCACCTTTACCCTCAAACTGCACAACACTTCCATTACTGTATATGGTTACCTGATCAGATATAACCTCTATATCCTTTAGAGTATCTATGAGTGCATTAAGGCTCATGGTTATCTTGGTTGTAAAGTTTAACTTTGGTAATGGTGTTACCGTTGCACTAGCACTACTACCAACCTCTAACAATCTAAGCCTATAATGCCTACTCTTCTTAGAATTCTCCTTGGTGAACTTTAATGATAGTGTTGATGCAGATGCTGAAGGTTCTACATTCTCTTCCTCTCCCTCTCCCTCTCTCTCAGCACTCTTTATTACATTATTATTTATACTTACTTCTACACTCTCATCTTTATCTGCTCTCTTTAAGAGCTTTAAGAACTCATCTACCCTAACAGCAAAGATCAACTCACCATCACATCGGTAATTCTCAAATGCTGCACTACTCCATATTATATCTATTAAAGCAACATGACTAGGATCCATTGCTCTAAACATTATCCCCTCGCTTGTAGCATTGAATACTGCTTCATCAACTATTGTAGATATAGCCTGCATTATAGTCTTCCATTCATATGCACTCTTGCTCTTTATAATTAACATGGTATACCAAGTACAAGCTTAATATAAATTCCTTAATATTTATTATCTATCTATCCTTATTGATCTATCCTTAAAACCCTGCCTCTTATCAAGTAATATGAATAAGGAAGCAAGAGTTATGCTTACAGCAATTATAATCAGTACCAATGGGTTCTTTGCTAATAGAATTATTATCCCTACTTTAGGGATTATATGTACAACCCTGCCTAAATAATTATCCATATACACAATCTCATCAATAGAATTACTACTACTATTATCACCCTTAGTTACTAGATATCCTTGAGCATTAACATCAACTACTCTATGAACAACTATGCTATTAGTTGTAATGGATCTATATGCTATTATATCTCCTTCCCTTATTAGTGAGAACTCTGGTCTATCAAGTATAAGTATATCTCCAGCAACTATGCTAGGGCGCATGCTTATCCCTTCAGCTACAAGTATAGGATTTGTTGTATTAAGTAGGAGAGTTATGCTATACAGTGATAAGGTAATTATGAGTAGTATTGGTATAACTTGTACAATTATACTTAGTATATGTATTAATCTACCATGATTTTTGTTATTATTAATCATCTCATTGTTATCATCTAAACTCTTATTCTCATTAAGATAATCGTCTCTCATATTACAACACCTCCTCCTTCTTTATCATTATACCATCAACCAATGTTAACATTGAATCAATGCAACCCAATCTATTCACCTTGCTTCTACTTAACCCTACCCTTGATGTACATTATGCTAACAGATATAACACTCATACTTAGTATAGCAAGTACTATGTACTGTTGCGTACTATCCTCATTCCATACAGCGACTATCTTGTAAGGCTTATCTACAATTATGCTTAGTATATTACTCTTATCATTGATATCTCCCTGCCAACCAGCAAAGTAGGCTCTCTTCCCTAGCCCAAGATCTATCTGCTCACTTGCATATATAACTGCTTGAGTACCTTTCTCATATAAGCCCTCACCCTTAACCTCTCTATAAGGCGATATTATTGATACGTAGTAGAGTTCCTTCCATGAGCATGAGAGCTTATATGGTCTGTTTACAGTTATGCTTATACTCTCCTTGCTAGAGTCTTCTAAACCTACATTATCATTATTATTATTGCTATTATCTATACTCCATGATACAAACTCATACTTAACCTCATTGCTACTCTTTGGCATTGGGCACTTTATCTCTACTCTAGATCCATCATCATACCAGCCATAGGTATTACCATTAACCTCTATCTTGTACTGTTTCTTATACTCAGCAACGATTATCTTATCATCATTATAAACCTTAACCATATTACTTGCATTATTCCTTAGTAGCCCATCATTCCATTGCATGAATACATATCTAGTATCATTGCTTACTGGTATTATGTATTGAGCATCAATCTTTACTATTGAGTTACTCTCTACCAACTCATCTCTAATTAGTGCTCCATAGCTTGTTAATACTGTTAGCCTATGCAACTGTGATGGTATCAGCTGCTCTTTATCCGTTGAGCCTCTAGTAGATTCATCATGCTGTATGAAGATGCATTCAAGTGTATATGGAGCATCTACCGTTATAGTTGTTATACCCTCTCTATCCCTATAATCCATATCTGGGGATCTTATAGCATTAAGAACTCTCCATGAGTAGAAGAGTAGGCTCTTACTGCTGCTACTACTGTTATTGTTATTGTTATTGGTAAGAGGTATACATGCTAAGTGTGCTTTAGAACCCTCATCATACCATCCTGAGCCTATAGTTATTATGTTATCTAAAGCATTACCATATATATCAATGGCCTTTACATTAATGTAATATTGCTTCTTCCATATGGGCTTCAATACAATGCTTCTATCCATAACTACTGTTATACTGTTACCATCGGATAATGGTATGTTAGGATCACTGCTAGACCATGAACTTAAGATCAATCTACTCCTTCCATCTATATCCCTTACTTTATCTACAGTAATGGTAGTTGATATATTAGCATTATACCACTCCTCCCTTGAGTTATCACCATCTATAATTAAGAGCCTATATTGTTTATCAAAGTATGCAATATATTGTATTGATGCATTACCATCACTATCATAGTCTACAGTTATACTCCTCTTAACATCCTTGCTAAGATCGTTCCATTGATTGAATATGAACCTTGCACCATTATCATCATACACTACTTCATTAAGGGGCATGAACTCATGCCTACTATATCTATCCCATGTGAACTGCACTGGGGGTTGGTAGATCTTGCCATCTACTACCAAGGGTGATTTTATAGGGTATGTATCTATAATTACAGTTATCTTGCTCTGTGCATAAATATCTACGCTTGAGTATGATATTATAATTATAATAGATAGTAAGAAGGTTGAGAGTAAATAAAAGTGGAGGTCTTTAATCCTTACTCTATCTATACTGTATCACCCCCACCCACCTAACCTCTCTTCTATTGCACCAAATCTATGCTATTCTAGTTATAGTTGTCTGTAGAACCCCTCCACTGAAGCTACTGCCAATGTTAAATCGTATCCTTACACCCTCAACAGCATTAACTGCTGATGTATTACCTATGTAAACTGTAGCGATCTCATTATCATTAAGTAGCAATGTAACCTTCCACTTACTGTTTAATGGAGCACTATCAGGATTCCTCTCTTCTAATCGTATAAGGTAAACGAAATCACCCCTATTTATGTTATTGGCATTCACCAATGGATCTGCTGTAGTTATATCTATTGGGTTATTAACATCATTGATGGTTGCTGGTGCATTGCTCCCTGCTATCTGCAATCTAGTCTCTACTACATTAAATGTATTATCATCCTCTATTATCTCACCTCTTATACTTTGCTGAGTGCTATTAACTGTAAAATCTGTTGCCCCTACACCTATGATGGTAAATAACGGTAGTAATACAAGTGCTATTGCTATTATTAGACTCCTCATAGCATTAATTCCACCTTGGTGTTTAAAAACTTTTTGTTCTTCAATTTTGAGAGAATCAACTAATACATTTGCTAAAAACGGATTATGAATGGGTTAATATAGCCTTATCTAAGGTTAATTTAGTTTCATATGTGATATATAATATGGGCTCATATTATAATAGCCATATTATAATTATGTGATGATAATTATGCGTAATGCCTCCATGTATGATTACATCTTACACATCTATAGAATTGTGTGGTAGGCTCATCTGCACTTCTAGTCTGTAACATCCACCATACAGCTGTATCATATCCACACTTTGGGCATAGGATCTTTATAGTAGGCATAGTAGATATATCCTCCCCATCCTCTCCAAGAACCTGGATCAGTGGTTTAGACTCTTTATTGCTAGAACCACTGTTCTTTGCTAATTGCTTGTCTGCTAACTCACGGTACCCGCATTTCTTGCATGTTAGATAAGTGCCTTCGCTACCCTTTACATACATTAATCTCATCCCGCACTTGGGGCAGAAGTGCATACTTTATAACACCTCTACTGTTTATTTAAACTGTTAATAACCTCTTCCTTTAATCTTCTTACATTACTTAATGCAGTATTTATTGCATCTCTAACCGCATTAAATGGATCTTCATTATCTGTACTTACCCTAAACTCATACTCGTTTATTAGATAGTGCCTCTGTGCTACTCCAGCTATGCTAACATGATCCATCTTTACAAGTTCATGCTTCACTATATGCAGTACAGATATATCCTCATCTTTAACCTTGAATGTTACATCATTCCTATCATTGATAGTTGCTATACTCACATCAGCCATTATAATTAATTAATGTATCAAAGATAAATACCTTTATCTATCTACCTATCTAGCGTATAATAAGATAAAGCATTAATAAATAAATAATATATGATGGATGGATAGATAGATAGATGGATTGATGGTATTATGCCTATGTCTGATGATGATAATAGTAGCATGATAGAGAATGTAGTACTTACAGCATCAAGTGAGAGGGTTAACTGTACAGACCCTTTAACACTTGAACTATCATTCAGTGTAAATGGTAAGATTAGAGATGTGTTCAACAGGGAGACATGGCTTTATGCATATGATATGCACGATAACCTCTTTAGAATAAAGTACACTATAGCATTAAAATCCCTTGGCAAGGATATATGTGAGCCTATAATATTCTTACGTAAGGCATCACTCTACTGGAGCAGGGATCCAACCATAGAGCCATACCCTCCAGAGAAGAAAGTGTGGGCTATGATAGTGATGGATAATGACTCTCTCTTGCCTAGAAGTGTTCAAGAGGCACAGTCACTGCTATTTGATGTTACTAGGAGGATAGATCTCTTTACATTAGATAGATTGCTTGGCAAGGGTAGGCATGAGATATATGCTGAGGTTAAGGCATCTTGGGGCAAGCATGTATATATTAATGCTAATGAGTTAAGTGCAAGATCTAACAAGGTTACCATAGAGTGTGTGTAATAAAACTAATAATGGTGTATAATGAAACTTAAACATGGCAAAGTTCGATGGTATAAAAGGGCAGGAGCTGATGGACGTTGAGGAGAGGGATAATGAATTGATACTAATATTCAAGGATAACAGGTACCTATTTGTAAGGGTTGAGAATGGTAGATTGGTTAGTGAATCTGTGCCAGAGTAGGATTTATTTATTTATTTAAAGCATATACTGCCTCTTTTATTTGTATGCTATAAAAATATAACATTATCATTGATGAAAATAATAGTTAAGGATAATAGCATCTTTAGCCTATATTCTCTTAATGAATAGAGTGCTTGTGCTAGGTGGTGGTGTAGGAGGATTAGTGGTTGCAAATGAACTGAAGGATAAGTTAGGAGATAAGGTAAATGTTACGCTTGTGGACAGGAAGAAGGCATTTGAGTTTGCACCATCGTTCATATGGCTCTCATTCAATGAGAGGAAGCCTGAGCAGATAAGTAAAGAGTTATCCTTACTTAAGCGTAAGGGTATAGATGTGGTTAATGATGTAGTAACTAATATAGATATAAATAATAGAAGAGTTAAGACAGAGTACCATGAGTTTGAGTACGATTATCTAGTCATAGCATTAGGATTAGATTACTCCTATGATATAGTTAGGGACTTCTCATACGCACATCATAACTATAGCATAGACTCAGCCATTAAGATGGGTGAGGCTATAAAGGAGTTCAACGGTGGTAAAGTTCTAGTAGGCATATCTAGACTACCATTCAAGTGCCCAGTAGCACCATACGAGACAGCATTACTACTAGACTCTTACTTTAGGAGGAAAGGTATAAGGGATAAGGTAAGCATAACATTCTTCACACCAGAGCCTTATCCTATCCCTGCTGCAGGACCAGATTATGGCAATATGTTAGCAGGTATGTTAACCCAAATGGGTATTGAGTTTAGACCAAATACGCTAATAAAGGAGATAAGGAGTAATGAGGTAGTTCTAGATGGTATTAGTATGCAGTATGATATGCTATACTGTGTACCACCACATGTTGCACCAAGGGTTGTGGTTGATGCTAAACTTACAGATAACACTGGATTCATACCAGTAAACCCTAGAACCATGGAGACATCATACGAGAATGTTTATGCTATAGGTGATGTTACTGCTGTAAGGTTACCTGAAGGGAGTTATGTACCATACCTGCCTAAGGCAGGAGTATTTGCACACCATCAAGCAGAGGTTGTAGCAAACAACATAGCATATAGGATAAAGGGTAAGGGTAAGTTAAAGGAGTATGATGGCTCTGGGGCATGCTTCATAGAGGTTAAGCATGGTGAAGCAGCCTTCATTAGGGCAAAGTTCTTTACTCCTAAGCCTGAGATAGAGTTCCATAAGCCTAGTAGGATATGGCATATGCAGAAGGTATTATTTGAGAAGTACTGGTTAAGGCACTGGTTCTAATTCCATTAATTAATTATTTTTGTTATTTATTATTGGATCTCTGCTCCAATACATACTTCTCATACAATGTTAGTGCATACTCTTGCACATATGTCTGTATAGACCCTGGTCTTAGCCTTCTAACCCTATCTATAGCAGTTAAAGCATCCATGTTAGCATACTTTATGAGGTATGCTGCTAATATTGTACCTGTCCTACCTTTGCCTGCTGCACAGTGAACTAACACTGGTCTCTTATCCTTTATCTTACTATGGATGAACTCAACTGCAGTATCTATATCTGCTATATCTGGTGCACTACCATCTTGAGTATAGATATGCATATAATCTATACCATCTAACCATTCCTTCTTCAATGGCTCCTCTACAACACTAACTATAGCCTTTATATTGTTACCCTTTAACCACTCAACCTCATCTATAGACATTGGTCTTGCACTACCTGCTAATAATCCATCTATGATCCATGAGAAGTTCATGGGTTTACCTTTTATCATACCATGCAACCTCCTTACAACGTTACCTATCCTACCCATACTACTTGATTACTAAAACATAAATAATAATCATTATTGAGGTTTACTAAAGTTATTGTTATTATTCTCTGCCCTCTCGCTCTTTGATATTAGGTATACTGCATGAGCACTTATAACAAATGCAGCAAGGAACATCTTTGTAGCAAATACAAGGCTCCATGGTGTCTTAGGATTAGGATATGGTATGTTAAGCACATCTATCCTTATTATACCACTTATCGCATCTGCAGTCATAAGTGCATTCCATACCACAAAGTTGTATATTAACTCGTATAGGGTTGTTGCTGCTACTGCTATTGCTATGATCTTTAGTATAGCTTTACTCCTAGCAGATAGGTTCATGGTCTTACTCCTCCCTAGCCTTGTAACACAGTACCATCCTACTATAGATGATATCATGAGGTATGTAACAGGTTTTGCGAACCCTTTGAATGGTACCTCTGTATTAACTAATACCTCACCTATCACTACACTACCAGTATTTATATACTCTATTAGACTAGCTATTAATGCATATGCAGTAACAACAATCATTATTGAGGCACAGATGTAGAATATTACCCTATATACTATTGTAGCATCATTACTACTACTCTTCTTACCCTTATCTTTAGCACTTGCCTCCTTATGCTGCATTATTTTATAATTTAAAAGTGTGAAGATAAAAATTTTTCCTAATTAATATACTGTAGTTTAGTTAACAACTCTTTATATTGGGTTACAGTTTTATATATTTTTATACGATTATTTAAAAATTACCTTAATTTAATAATTTAATGATGATAAGAGTAGATGAATCTATAAGAAGAGAGTATGGGATAGCATTGTATACTACTACAACGATAGTTAAAGTAACCCATGATTATGATATAGAACCTCTGCTCTCTGAGTTAAGGCACAGACTAGATTTAAGTAGCAAGGATAAGATCAAGGATAACCCTGTTGTTAGAGCCTTAAGGGACTTTTACTGGAGGCTTGGTATAGATCCTACAAAGGTTAGACCATCTAGCGAGGCTCTGCTAAGAAGGTTCTTAAGTAATGGTAGAATACCTAGGATAAACAATGTTGTAGATGCAGGTAACATAGCATCAATAGAGACTCTAGTACCAATAGGCATATATGATCTTGATAAGATAAATGGTAGCCTAGTGCTAAGGTCTGCATTAAAGGATGAGAGGTTCATTGATATAAGTGGTAATGAGCATGTATTAACTGGTAAGGAGATAGTACTTGCTGATGATACTGGTATAGTGCATCTATTCCCACATAGGGATGCATTAAGAACATCTGTTAAAGATGATACTACACATATACTTATAGTAGGTTGTAGTGTAGATGGCATAGAGTATGATCTAGCAAGGTATGCTGTTAATAGAACAGTAGAACTTATCAATGTATTAAGTAAGTAGTTGGATCTGGATCAAACCTTTATCTGCATCAACCCTAACATTAACATTACTATAATTGGTTATCGTATTAAGCATATCCTTGTAGCAATCGACCATATCAACCAATGGTATACTTGCTATAGCTGCAGCTGATGCTGTTATTATATCAGCCCTCATGCATACTATTGCCTTTGGGGCTTTACCATTTACCTTCAGAGCATACAACCTATATGCACCAACACTACTGCCTACAGCATTAGGGAATATAAGCACTTTACCTACTATACTCTTGCCATTAAGTGCACTTGTATGATCATTTACTATACCATCATAATCTATAGTTAATAGGTTTAGAGGCTTTATGCTTAGCATAGCATAGCCTTCAGCAGAACCCTTAACTATACCCCTACACTTATACTCTAACCTCTCCATATTATACACACTCTGCCTCAACTATACTCTTCATGCTACTTAAGCATACACCAACCCTGTTCCAACTCCTAAGGTAGTATGCTGCCTTAACACTATTGGTTATTACTGAGTCAACATCATCCCTGCTTATTAAAGGGGTTAAGCATGAGCAGCAATCACAGTATACTGTTGCATTTGCCTTCTCTAACGCATCTATGTAGCCTAGGTTCTCTGCTTTAGAGTATATGCTCCTTGCACAGAATATCATGCACCTCTTCTTAAACCTCCTTCCTTTTAGCATACTTAAGAGCATTGATAACTCATCCAAGCCTAACTGTGGGCTACCAAAGACTATAACATCGCCATCATCTGCATTACTTAACTCATCCATAACTTTAGATGCATCATGCTTTGTGAACTCAACCCTCTCCTTTACAGTATCCTCTTGGTAGTTTAATGTGAACATGCCAGCAGAGCCTGATGTTCCTAATGCTGAGCATAGAGCCTTAGCATTTGCTTTTGCATCTGGTTTAGTAGCACTGCTTAATATATCCTCTTGTCTTATACCTTTGAGTGCTATACAATCCTCATTGAACCTTCCAGCATAGTAGCCTAGGAGTGCATAATCAAGTTCGCTATTCATATCATGCTTAATATCTATGCATAATCTAGCACTCCTAGCCTCCTGAGCCCTTAATTTAGAGTATGGTGCCTTGCCAGTTAGTGCACTTGCCAATGCACTTATTGCACTCTCCTTGTTTGTTAGCAAGCCAAGTATGGAGTTTGCGTATATTGCAGCATTGCTCTCAGCAAGGCTAACCTGTGAACCATGCTTAGGTAAGAAGGTTGCATCTAAAGCCTCATAGGGTATGCATGTGTATGATCCTACTATTCCTAGCCTCTCATATGCCTTCATTATCCTACTCTGCTTCTCTATGAACTCATCACTTAAGTTAAGCTCATTAACCTTGCTTGGATCATAGCCCATGGGGTTAAGTGTAGTCCTTACCCTAACCCTAGCATTACCCTTGCTTATATCCTCAAGGAAGATAAGCCCAGCATCACCTATAGTATTATAATTTACACCAGATACATGTGCCCATGATATGCTTATAAGCCTATCAGCATCCATGGCATTGCCTATTGCAACAAGTACCCTATATGCCAATGCTAATGTATCACCATACTTACCATCTAATGCATCCTCCTCTTCCTTGCTTAATTGCATCTTAGCATATATAGGTAGATTGATTAAAAAGTGTATCCATCTTCTTATAGTATGAATATAGAGAGGGTATTGATGCTCATGCGTGATACCCTTGCTAGAGTAAACTCATCTAGGCTTACAGCGTTAAAAGAATTGCAGCAGGAGGAGGGGAGTGATCCATTTAGGATACTTATAGGCACGATACTCTCTGCAAGGACTAGGGATGAGAATACTAGGATTGCTGTTCATAATCTATTCTCAAGGTTCAAGAGTATTGATGCTATAGCAGATGCTAGAATTGAGGATATAGAGCAGTTGATACGATGCACTGGCTTCTATAGAATAAAGGCTAGAAGGATAAAAGAGGTAGCAAGGATAATAGCAACTCAGTACAATGGAATGGTTCCAGACAGGTTGGAGGATCTCCTAAGGCTACCTGGAGTGGGTAGGAAGACTGCAAACTGTGTACTAGTCTATGCCTTTAACAAGGATGCTATACCAGTTGATACCCATGTGCATAGGATAGCGAATAGGCTTGGTTTAGTTGATACAAAGAGCGTTGAAGAGACAGAGCAAGAGTTGATGAAGAGTGTAGAGAGAAGGTATTGGAAGAGCATAAATGATACATTCGTTACATTTGGGCAGAGTGTATGCAAGCCTATTGCACCATTATGTAATGAGTGCTTGTTGAAGGAAGAGTGTAAATATTATAGACTAAAGCATGGTTAGTAACTTGAATATTATTAATCATTATTATTATTAATCCCTCCTTCTTGTCTTCAATAAGATTAGTACTATACCAGCAACTGCCCCAGTAACTATGAATGGTATACTCATTATAGGGTTATCCAATGGGTTACCTGATACAATATCTATTATCAACTGCCCTCCAACACTACTGCTCATGTTAGGATCATCCATGCTGCTGAAGACCTCTATACTCTTTATAGCAAACTGACCTATGCTAAGTCTATCAACTATTATCCTTTGGCCATTGTTAACACTAAGCCTATCTCCTTGAGCATAAGTAAGCATAACCTGCTTATCTTGGAACCATGCATTAACATTCTTGTACATCGTAGTGTAACCTGTCTGCTCTTTAGATACAGCAAACCATAGCATGTTATCTTTACTTGCCATACCTAGTTCTAGGAACTCCTTTGTATTGTAATTATTGATGAACCTTATAATTACATTAGCATTCTCGTTATTAGGATTGTATATCAAGTAGTTACCTATGTTAATTATCCAATTTGCTATATGCTCTTGCTTGAACTCATAGTATGCTGGCTTACTCTTGCTTGAGTTTGCTGCATTAAATGGTATAACTAGCCTCTCATTGTTTCTAGTCTGGGCATAGGCATCATACATAATTGGGCTGAGAATGATTATTGCTATGCATACTGTAGCAAGTATATTTACTAGCATAATAATGAGTAGTTGCTTGTAGTAATATATAATATACTATTATTTATGTAACAAAAGGCTCCTTGTAGCGCATTATAACATCAACAACCTCAGGTCTCATAAGCAACTCTGATGGTCTCTCCCCTCTGCTTATCATGCTCCTTAACTTTGTACCACTCAGCTCAAGCCTAAAGCTTGAGTCATGAGGACACATCCTCTCACTTACTATACCCATGCATCTTTTGCAGTAGAAGAATGCTGGGAAGAATATGGGCTCTATGCCTAGATCTGGATACTCCTTGAATATCTCCTGCGCAGCAAATGGCTTGTAGAATGAGCCTACACCAGCATGGTCTCTACCAACTATGAAATGGGTGCATCCTAGGTTCTTACGCATTATTGCATGGTGTATAGCCTCCTTTGGTCCAGCGTAACGCATCTCTGTATGCAAGGTAGCAAAGAGTACTCTATCCTTAGGGTAGTAGTTCTCTATAAGCACTTCATAAGCCTCTACTATAACCTCGTCCTTTGCATCCCCTGGCTTCTTCTTACCTATCAATGGATTTACTAGCAGTGCATCAAAGAAGTTAAGTACCGACTTTTGGAGCATCTCATGTGCAAGGTGTGGTATATTCCTAGTCTGGAATCCAACTATGCTCTTCCATCCCTTGCTAGCAAAGATGCTCCTGCACTGCCTTGGTGTTAATCTATACTTGCTTAATCTACCATCTATAGGCATGTTATCTATAAGGTATACCTCTCCAGATACAAGTGTATCATGCATTGAAAAGGTCTTTGCTACACCTGGGTGTGAAGGGTCTGTTGTCTGATACACACTCCTAGCCATCTCAATCTTATCGTATGAATAATACTCATCTACTTGCATTATTGCTATACTTCTACCATTGCATAAGAGTAGTACATCCTTTGCATCCTTCATGCTCTTTGCTATGCTAGAGTCAACATCAAGGACTATAGGTATGGTCCATGGGAGATCGTTGCTTAACCTACCACGCTTTATAACACTAATGAAATCCTCTCTAGAGAGAAAGCCTTTAAGTGGGCTTAGTATGCCATATGCTATATTCTCAACATCACTTGCTATCTCAGCACTTATGTTAACCCTTAGTATATCCTTATCCTCAAGAATCCTTCTCTTAGCATTATCATCAAGTATGCTCTCTACAAGTATATTGCCATGAGGAGCATTCATTATAAAAGCACCGTAAAGCAGATTATTTACTTCTTCTTCAAGGGGTTAACATGTAGACCACACTCCTTGTAAGCATCCTGCTCCCACCACCATCTGCCTGCTCTGAAGTGCTCCCCTGGCTTTACTGCCCTAGTGCATGGCTCACATCCTATGCTAGGATAACCCATATCATGCAATCTGTTGTATGGTACATTATTCTTCCTTATGTAATCCCATACCATATCCCATGTCCAATCTGCCAATGGATTAACCTTTACTATGTTATTATGTTGAGCATCTATCTCAACCTTTGCTATGCTTGCCCTTGTATCTGCCTGCTCTCTCCTTAACCCAGTTATCCATGCATCCAACCCTTGTAATGCTCTATTCAATGGTCTAACCTTCCTTATCTCACAGCATAACTTCCTTAACTCTACGCTATGATAGAATAGATTCATGCCATACTTTCTTACCATCTCTTCCACCTCTCTTGTATCTGGGAAGTATACCTCTATACTTACATTGTATCTATCCCTTATAGCATCCATAACATCATATGTCTCCTGATTCAATCTCCCAGTATCTAGAGTAAAGATCCTTACATCCTTCCTTATCTTCATAAGCATGTCTATTATAACCACATCCTCTGCCCCAAAGCTTGATGCAAATGCTATCCTAGGATGGAATCTATCTACAGCCCATCTAAGCACATCCTCAGCACTCTTATCCTCTAACTGCTTTGCTACATCATCTAACTTAAGCATGCTTAACCATTGCTATATGAGATTTATAAACCTTAATATGCAATTTAATTAAAATTAATTATGATCATTGAATAGATTAATTGAATGGATCAAGATTATGGCTTAAGCCTGAGCCACCATAATCCATGGAGTGTTAGCAAGGTTACACTAACTGGTATAATAGTTATCATATAAATATCTACTAGACTGCTAGTATCTATAAGCACTAACAGATTAGATATAACAGCAAACCATGATATGCTAGTAAATATTAGCAGTATTGCATTGTATGCCTTGAAAGTCTTTGAACTACTATCCCTAAGTTTGATATAAAAGACAATAACTACTAGGGAACCTATAACTAGCTTGCCTAGCAAGAATGCATCAATCCCATAGAGATTGTATACTATGCTAGTCTCAAGGTAAGATGGTATCCATTCAAGAGATATGCTGTAGTAGGTTATCAGTGTATCAAGTATAACAAACGCTAGGGTAAAGGAGAGTAGTTTAAGTATAAGAGCACTCGTTACCCTCATCATTATACCTTCTCAGATCATTATGATAAGATCAGCATATATAAATACTTTGAAGATACTCATACTACACATAAGTGCTTATAACCGAAAACCTCGCCATTCAAGGTGAGGATGATAGAAAAGCTTAAATAAATAGAAAGTCTAAATAGAATGTCCAAACAATCGAGGGACGTTCCCTTGCAGAAGGAAGTCCAGATATGCGTTGTAGGCAAGGTATTCAGGCCGAATAAATCAAAAGTCCTGGCATTGAATAAAACACTCAACGAGTATTTTAAACTTGTGAAATGGTACTTGAGCTACAATTCCACATCGAAGACGTTCCTCCACGAGAAATGCTATGAAAAAGCCAAAGAGCTCTTTGATCTCAACACAGCTTTAATCCAGACTGCAAGGGATAAGGCTGTCGAGATCCTGAAGAGCTTTGAGGAGAACAGGAAAGAAAAAAGCATTCTGAGGCTTAAAAGGATTTCTATCCGCTTCGATAAGAGGTTCTACAGTTTCTCCAAAACGGACAACGCTCTGACCCCTTACTGGCTTACATTGAGCCTTAACAGAAAGGAGAGAATAAGCTTGCCAATAGTGTTTGGTGAAAGACAAAAGCAGAGGATAGAGGAAGCTTTGAAGGGGAAATGGAAATTCGCAACAGTTGAAATGGTTAAACATGATGGAGAATGGTACGCACACTTAGTTCTAAAGAAGGTTGTTGAAGTTCCTGATGAACCCGAGACCATGATAGCGATAGATAGAGGTGAGCACAATCTAGCAGTCGCAGTAGCCATATCAAAGAACAACCCGAATAAGCCCATGAAGGGTCAGTTCTGGAAAGGCGAAGAAATCAAACGCATAAAGGGGCTATGCGGGCATATCAGGAGGAGGCTTCAGGAGAAGAAGCTTCTGAAGAAGGTTAAGGAGCTTAAAGGTAAAGAGAGAAGGAAGGTATATCAGCAGTTGCACATTATAGTCAACCAGATAGTCGCATACGCTAAACAGTTCCCCAAGCCAATAATAGTTATGGAAGATCTTACTGGAATAAGGGACAAATTTGACAAATCCAAAGAGCTTAACAGGAGATTTCATTCTCTCCACTTCAGAAAGCTGCAGGAAATTGTTGAGTACAAGGCTTTGCTTGAGGGAATAGAAGTCAGGCATTTGCCTAAAAAAGAAGTCAGGAACACTTCAAGAACCTGCCATAGATGCGGGCATGTTGCCCAAGTTAGAGGAAGAGAATTCAGATGCCCAAGATGTGGGCTGATCTACAACAGGGATTTAAACGCATGCATAAATATAGCTCATGCCTTAACGAGAGGCATGGGATGGGGGAGCTGTGAGCTCCCCGAACCAGCAGATGAGGGGAAGGGCGTAAAGCCCTCCCTTAACGCTGGAAGCTCCGCCTCTCAAGGCGGGGTAGCTCACGGGTAAACCCTAGTTATTGTCCTTGGGAAGAGTGATGTAGCCCTTATATGCTTCATATTGCATATCCACCTTACACTCCTCTCAACACCTATACCAAAACCAGCATGGGGAGGCATGCCATACCTCCTTAGATCAAGGTACCACTTGAATGATTCTAAAGGAAGGTTGTTAGCCTTTATTCTATTAAGGAGTGTATTGTAATCATGTATCCTCTGCCCTCCTGTTGCTATCTCACCAAATCCCTCTGGGGCAATTAGATCAGATGATAGTGTTATCCTCTCATCCTCATTCTTGCACATATGATAGAAACTTCTAGCACTTAATGGGTAATCCGTTATAAAGAATGGTCTATCGAACTGCTTAGATATCAAGCGTTCAGCCTCAGTTGGTATATCATCACCCCACTCAAAGTTTATACCATGCTTTAATGCAATCTCCCTAGCCTCATCATAACTTAACCTTGGGAATGGCTTCTCTATAGGCTTGAGCCTTCTACCAAGCATCTCTAACTCCTTGCTCCTATGCTCTATTATGCTATTGTATACATATGTTAATAGATCCTCCTGTAGTCTAATGTTATCCTCTTGAGTATTAAAGGCAACCTCAGCCTCTACCATAACAAACTCTGTAAGATGTTTAGGTGTCTTTGACTTCTCTGCCCTAAATGCTGGTTGAATTGTAAATACCTTACCGAATGAGCATATGGCAGCCTCTTCATAGAACTGAGTACTTTGGGTAAGGTAAACCTTCTTACCAAAGTAATCCAACTCAAATAAAGTTGCTCCTCCTTCAACAGAAGCACTAACTATAGATGGTGCACTTATGAAGACAAAGTCTCTAGCATAGAAGAACTCAAATGCAGCCTTTATGAACTCGCTCCTTATCTTAATTATTGCACTTGCCCTCATACCCCTTATAGATAGATGCCTATTATCATACAAGAAGGATGCAGACTTTACAGTACTCTTGTTTATAGGCCATTGCTCTGCTCTAGCAATAACATCAATGCTATCAACAATAACCTCAACACCATTCAACGCTCTAGCATCCTTTCGTAATCTACCTTTAACTGCTATAGCAGACTCTATGCTTACATCCTTCATAATACTTAATATGTTATCATCAGTTACACCCTTCTTGCCTACTAACTGTATATAACCTGTGCCATCCCTTAATATTATGAATGCTAGTGAGCCTATATCACTCTTGCTAGCAACCCAGCCTTTGAGTTGTACCATGCTATTCTCTTGCATGCTAATACATTCCTTTACACTTGCTTGCATATAGCTCATTAATATAGCGTATATACATGCTATTTTTAAATTTAAGTGAACCACCTTAAATATTAGAAGAGCATAAGGAGAGTATGGAACCAGATCCGTTGATACAACTCTTAAAGAATAGGCTAGATATTCTTATACTATTGGGGAAGATGTGGGATATATTATATATGGAAGGCAGTACCCCAGATATAGGGATAAGAAGGCAGCATCTCATACGTATTATGCTAGAAGAAGAGCTTGGACTAAAGGTTACTCAATCTGCTCCTTTAGAACGTGAGTGGGATCTTTCAATAATTATAAATGGGAAGGAGATAAGATATAGCCTTAAGACCATGGAGAGGATTGGTACTTTAAAGGTAGCCTGGAATGGTTTCCCTTCAATAGAAAGGGCAAGAAGGTTTCAGTTCAGATACCCTATCCTTTATGTATCTGGAAGCAGGAAGGATAGGAGGATCTCTATTTATGTATTTGATGTAAATGATCTAGAGGAATTAAGGGAGAAGAGTGGTGATAGCATATGGTGGATCCCAAAGGATATAACAAATCCAAGGGGATTTGGGATCAAGGTTAATGCTCTAAGAATCTTAATGGATATGGCTAGAGAGAAAGGCAATCACATTGAAGCAACCTATAACCCAGTTGACTTAAGTTTAATTGAGACAAGGTATTGGAGGTTATGGTATAAGATGCTAAAAGAGTTGATCATATGGCATAACACTAACTAATGTAACCTACATTAAGTCTTTTCATGCTATATATTCGGTGAGCCTTTTATTTGCAAGTAACTCATTTATTCTCTGCTCAGCAATCTTAACATATTCTTCCTTTATATCTATACCTAGGAAATGCCTACCTGTCTTTAATGCTACTATACATGTAGTGCCTGATCCTACAAATGGGTCTAATACAACATCTCCTTTGAATGTAAAGAGCTGTATACATCTGTATGGCAGTTCCTCTGGGAATGGTGCTGCATGACCTACCCTCTTTGCTGACTCAGGAGGGAACCTCCATATACTCTTTGTAAATTCTAGAAATTCCTCTCCCTTAATGGTATCAACTTTATATCTTCTCTCCCTCTTAAACGTGCCTTTAGATAATACAATTATGTATTCATGCTGATCCCTTAGTACAGGATTTACTGCTGAACTCCAAGTACCCCATGCAGTTGATGCCCCAGTAACAGCATCGCCCTTATCCCATATTATCTCCCCCCTAAAGAGGAAACCTATCTCTTCAAATATCTCTATTAAATATGCATGAAGAGGGATGTAAGGTCTTCTCCCAAGATTAGCTATGTTAAAACATACTCTCCCTCCCCAGACTAGTACTCTATAAACTTCCCTCATAACCTCCTTAATAAAGTCTAGATACTCTCCAAGTGTTAGATCTTCATCGTAATCCTTACCAACATTATAAGGTGGAGATGTAACCATTAAATGGATGCAGTTGTCAGGTAGTTTATTTAGTACATTACGAGCATCATCTAATACAATCTTATCTAAGAATTCTCTTGGCAGATTGTTTTCAGCAAGATCTTTCTCTGATGGCTTTAGTCGGGTATTATTATTATCTTTATACAATCTTCTAGCATAAAATAAGGACGAGTCATGATTAATCCTACCTGAAGAACCAAATCTACTTGTATGTGTACCCTTACCCATTATCTAATTTAATATTAGCAATAATATATATTATTAATTAAACGTTAAGTTAGGTTAAGTTAAGAACCTTCTAGCATACTTGTAAACTTTAAATGTAATCTTAGTAGATTAATTAAGGGTAAGATGCTAATAGTAGAACCTTCTAGAGCAGCATTAAAGCATATTAATATACTTAAGGATAATATTGCATATGCACTTAAGTTAAAGGGAATAACATGTAAAAGCATTGGAGAGGATAGACCACTCCTTACACTTGCTATAGATGGGGATGAGGTTGATGCCCTTTATGCATTAGCAGATACCCCTGGGGTAGCATATGCATGTATTGCAGAGGAGAGCAGTAAAGAGTTTGGATTACTGCTGAATAATGCAATTGATGTTATTAAAGGTATAATGCATAAAGATGAGACATTCAAGGTTGAGGTTTTAGGTTATGCTAAGGATAATGATTATGTACCTAGGGATTTAGAGTTTGCGTTAACAGCCTCTCTACTTGCAGAGTTATCAAGCATCAATGTAAGACCAAGTGCTAAGTATGCTGATAGACTGCTAAGGATATACATAGCAAGCAATAGTGCTTACATATGCAAGTTATCTAAGCAAGGGGTTAATGGATCACCTCTTGGCTCTAATGGTTATGCATTATGCAGTATATACAATGGATTATCTGCATTATCATGCCTGAATATAATATTAAATGGATTCATACCAAAGATTTTATTAATATATGATGAGGATAACCCAAATAGCCTTAGGTTAGATGCTAGGCTCACTGCTTACATTGCAAGGTATATGGCAGTAGATGAACTTAGCTTAAGTTATACAAGCATAAAGAGCAGTATTATAGGCAAGGGTATAGCAGTAGATATCCTTAATGCATACATCCTTGATATATTCTCTAATGCTATAAATGAGAAGCGTATAGCATTACCATTCACATCTATGCATGAGATAAGTATTGTAGAGCGGGTTGTTAACAGTATTGCTAAAGACAGATTGGTATTCTTACCATTGATGTTTATGCATAGCATATATGATGAGCAGTTAAGCAGTTACTGTAGCAAGGATATAGATGATATAATGCAAAGTATTCATGATTATAAGCATGATGATATCATTAATTATGCTAAAGAGTGTGCAGTAAATATAAGGAGTATAAAAGTGAAGGTAACACATACCCTTATGCATGATATAATAGATACCATTATTATGATGAATAAATAGAACCTTATCTACTCCTACCTCTTATCTATCTTATCAAGGTATTCTTCATATCTTGAGATGCAGTAACCAACAGTTTTAAAATAGATAGACCTAAATACCTAACTCTATTTACTATTGCTAGATAGAAAGCACGGACTTCGGGATGATGTGGTTACCTTCAGATGGAGGGTCTTTCTCCATCCTTGAAGCTCTTTAATGAGCTTATGAAGGGATGGAGTGGGTTCACCCTGACAGGGGATGAGGCTGATGAGGGCTCCAATGAACCCATGAGGAGCCCTAGGCTTGTGAATCCCAAGAGCTATGTTAGTCTATTAAGGACTACGTAGCTCAGAACCCTTTGATCTTACCCTTACTTAGAACGTCCTAGATATAATAATTAATAGGTTCAGTATTATTTAGTTTAGATTGTGGATTGCTTGCAAAGAGGATAATACCATGCTTGGATGTGGATAAGGGTAGGGTAGTAAAAGGGGTACACTTTAAGGATATAAGGGATGCTGGAGATCCTGTAGAGCTTGCATCATACTACAGCAATGAGGGTGCAGATGAGCTTGTATTCTTGGATATAACTGCAAGCCAAGAGCATAGGGATACTATGGTTGATGTTGTCAAGGGTATAGCAAGGGCAATAGACATACCATTCACAGTGGGAGGGGGTATTAGAGGCTTGGAGGATGCTAGGAGGATACTACTTGCTGGTGCAGATAAGGTATCTATCAATACAGCAGCAGTGCTCAAGCCAGATATAATAAGCATGTTGAAGGATATATTTGGTAAGCAGTGCATAGTAGTTGCAATAGATGCAAAGTATGCTGAAGGGTTCTACGAGGTTTATATATATGGAGGGAAGAAGCCAACTGGGCTTGATGCTGTTGATTGGGCTAAGAGAGTTGAGCACTTAGGAGCAGGGGAGATACTATTAACTAGCATAGATAAGGATGGTACCCAAGATGGATATGATATTGAATTAATAGATAAGGTATGCAAGGCAGTTAACATACCAGTTATAGCATCTGGGGGTGCAGGGAAGCCAGAGCATATGCTTGAGTTATTTAAGCGTACAGATGCAGATGCTGCCCTTGCTGCATCTATATTCCATTATGGCTATTATACAATAAGGGAGGTTAAAGAGTATCTTGTTAAGAATGGAGTAAGTGTTAGGATATGAACATATTATTGCTTAGGAATGATAGCAATATTAAGAGCAATTAGATAGGTATGTAAGGGATATAATACCTTTTGTTTAGCAAGGCTATAACAAATAACAATCTAACCATTCTCTAGTCTATTATGGAAGCATGTTCTATTCCCAGTATGGCATGCTGGACCACTTGGCTCAACTAGATATATTACAGCATCACCATCACAGTCAACAAGTATACTCTTAACATACTGCACATTACCAGACTCCTCTCCCTTCATCCATAGCCTATTCCTTGATCTGCTCCAGAACCATGCCTTCCCTGTCTTAATGGTAAGGCTTAGAGCCTCCTTATTTGCATATGCTAGCATTAGAACATCCTTGCTAGATATATCTTGCACTATAACAGGTATAAGACCATTTGATTTACTGAAGTCTATCTTATCTATAGTAAGCATGAGCAATTACAATAGTCTCATATATTTTAACTTATATGTATTCTAAAAATAAATAAATGAATAAATAAATAAAAAGATTATGCATGTAGTAGTTTCCTCTTACTTAATAGAGCATTTATACAGCATAATACTGCTCCTCCAACACTCTCTATATCATCATCACTTGCTATGTTAACAAGTTTCTCTAAAGTTAGCATGGGTTCTACAACAAGCCTATGCTCACTAGCATATACACTTGGCACGTAACCAGTCATAGCATAAAGGTTTGAGGCTTTAGCCTTAACATCTACTCCATGCTTATAGAATATCTCTAGACTAACCTTTGGGTCATGATCCTCATAGAGTAACTTATGCACCATCATATCTATAACTAACTTAGGATCAGTATGAGGGAAGAGCATCCTTATTGAGAGCATAAGATCACTGAAATCCTGGATTACATCACTCAACTGCATAATTATTATTAGCTTACATTAGAATAAAAATCATTTGCTGCTATGTTATAAAGTATAATCTCTTTTGAGAATCTATCTATAGTAAGAATTGCTTTGTTACAAGATTGATCTCTGTATAATATACTTGATAGTAGAGGTTCTAACCTCCTTCACACCCTAAAGGATGAGGTTCCCCTTAGTGATCATAGGTTTTTGGTTTACCACCTTCATCTTCATTGCTAGGAGGTAGATGATGGTTTTTGATAAATCACCATCATTACCTACCCACCTAGCTCTGTTCATCCAGCGGTAGAACACTAGTTGGGTTTTCAACCATTTACCCCTATCCCTTGCCATGGATAGCCCTCTATCCATAACTATTGATCTTTTGTTGTTAGTTATGGATTTATTATTATCCATGGGTTTTAGGGACTCAAGGCTATGTATATGCGTATTGTAATATATTCACAGCTCATTAAGATCTACATTAATAACTTTACCTATGCAAGGACACTTGTACAATCCTCTTTTAACTCTTACATAATAAGAATCTGTTAGGGATTTGAAAAATATAGACTAAGATTCATAGCAATTAGCATCACTTTATTAGTTGCTTATAACTGCTATTGGTAGATGTTGTTTTTATTATTCTAGTAGATAATCTAATATCATCTCCCAGTATAATCTCAATTATAAGACTTAAATATCAAAACAGATAACTATATAGTT
>Ga0209670_100026_pt1 | contig 103821 bp, 116 predicted proteins | sample PerSpoBPS_BMetaG_FD_184741 | JGI IMG/M metagenome (GOLD analysis project Ga0209670, IMG submission 184741) | Thermal spring microbial communities from Yellowstone National Park, Wyoming, USA - Perpetual Spouter B (PS_B) MetaG (SPAdes) (version 3) | ecosystem: Environmental > Aquatic > Thermal...
AAGGCGGATCTATTAAGTCTTAGTATTACTGGTGGAAGAGGGAGATAGCTACATATCAATCTATAAGGGATGTGCTGAGGAGGCTTGGCATATCAACATGGATATACTATCACGAGAAATACCTAGATGCTATGTATAAAAGGGATGAGAGGCTCAGACATCTCTATATAACAGCAATTAGATTCCTAGCTGATGATCTGTATAGAAGAGGTGTTAGAAAGCTATACATAGGCTATCCAATAATGCTCTCACAGAACAATGGAAACGAGTATAACACGAATATATGGTGGTTCAGGAAAATAGTTCTTTGGATTGTGGATATATTCATGGAGTATGGCATAGAGGTTGAGCTCGTCCCTGAGGATTACACTAGCAAGGAATGCTTAATATGTGGAATCAGGCATAAAAACGGAAGAAAACATAGAGGACTATATATATGCAGTAAGACTGGGAAGAAGATCAACGCAGATATAAATGCAACACTAAACATAGCAAGGAGACTAGGATACAGGATAAAAATAGCAAAAAAGATTGAGAGCTACCATGTAACACATAATGGTATTAAACCATTAATCCCTCTCCAGAGGGCTAACACCCCAGACCCCAGCATAGAAACCCCGCCCCTTCAGGGCGGGGAGGGTGTCATACTCATGGTGATATGTGATCTGAGCAATTGCTTCCTAAAGGATCAAAGATCTATAGAAAGATCCCTATCCTTCGCTAAAACTACATAGAGGCTCAGGAGAAGCATTATAGCTGATAGCAAGAGAGGCAGCTGGGATAGCTCTGCGACAGATATAGGTCCATAGGATCTTAGTGTGAACCATGGGTATATAATCTCGTCTCCCTCTCTACATCCAATATCGCATATGATAGAGTAAGTCCTTGAAGAGCCTTCAGAAAATATCATAACACCGTTTTTGTCATAGCTTATATTGGCTGATATGGCGAAAGGAACCCTGACGCCCTGGACTACTACGTTATAGGCTGTGCTTATAAATCCAGTCTTTTCAGCCATGCTGGGGTTTATCAGCAGTTTTGATGCTATAAACCTATTGATCAGTATTCTTGAGAGGTCATCGCCTATGGGGCTCATAGAAAAGTCAGATCTGTCCTTAGATAATGTGAGTGTGGCTTGTGACATGCTGTAGATCTGTCCCGCTGGTGTTTCTCTGATCTTTACATCTATAAGATATGTCAGCTGGGATCTATCTACGAGAGCCCCTTGGAAATATGAGTAGCCAGCCATTGCTAGGATTGATATTAGAAGAACGGCTAGAGCAGCCTTCTGAACCCCTCCTAGACCTTCACCCCTCATTGAGAGACCCCAGGAGCCTATTCCAAGCCATGGCATAGGTGTTTTATATCTTCTAACTATATCGCCTCCTAGGATCCATGTGAGCGCTATGCCAGCTATGAAGCCCCCTGCATGGGCGAAAAAAGCTATACCTCCAAGCCTTAGATAGCCGTAGATAACCTGGATGGCGAACCAGAAGAGGAGGAACGTTGAGGCTCTGAAGGTCCCACATACTGGGAATATTATATAGAAGAAGCACATAGACAGAGGTGTTGTTGGGTAGAGCATAAGATAGGATCCCAGGACACCGCTTATAGCTCCTGAAGCCCCTACAGCTGGGATCGATATGGATGATACCCCTTGAAACCCTATAGAGACTGTATGTAGGAATGCAGCCCAAAATCCCGATGCAATATATAGGATCAAATATCTCCCAGAGCCTAGAACACCTTCAACGGCTTTTCCGAAGAAGTAGAGGAAATACATGTTGAAGAATATATGGAGGGGGTCTGCGTGGAGAAACATAGACGTGATTATCCTAGTAATAGCTTCTGAGATGGAGATAGATATATATCCAGGGACATAGCCGTATTGCCATAATACATTATTATCTATAGATAGGAAGAGATTTCTATAGCTAGTAAAGAGATAAGCAGCTACATTAATGACTATAATGGCTATGGTGGCTCTAGATTTAGACTCTACTGTATACGCAGATCCAGCCGGAATCCAAGCACGCCTCATACAAGGTACAGCCTCATATCCGCTAAATAGGTCTCTTAAAAAGGTTATTAAGGAAATAGTTCCACGGGGTTCGGGTTTCATTGGGCTTGTTCAAGCCCTTTTCCTTGGTTTCATTGCATCGGGCAGGGCTTTCATCGCTCCGCCACATCATCTGCATCCACCCGCTCTATGTGACCCTAGCCCACAGCTCTACCTTCATAGAGATCTCTGGTTCATTGCTGTGGGGAAGCCCCGCATCCTGGCTCTCCTCTTCCCTCTCCTCTTTCCTTCCAGGTATCTCCTCCTAATGTTTATAGATGCAGCCTTATGCCTATTCATTTGCCTGTTCATTTTTAATCCGCATCTGGGCATTCTCTAGATGTGTTCCTAGGATCTACATAGGCTGTTAATGCCACCTCTGATATTTTTCTATGTATTCTTTTCCAAGGTATTCTAGCATTTCTCTTCCTCCTATCTTCCTGCTAACGAGATCCTCCCTATCTAGATCCTCGAATACATGAATAGTGTTTTGGAATAGCATTCTCAAGCCTGCTGAGGGCTTGTTTATAAAGTCCTTCTCCCTATTCCTCCCCCCTTCTAACATACCTCTCATATAATTCTCCCCTACCCTTTACTCTGTGCCATAGCCTTTTTACGCTCATAAGTGATCTTAATGCTCTGGAGAGGCTTTAGATCAACATGTATAAAACCTATTGATGGCTCGTAGCCATCCAGTGATAGCTAGTTGCTATCCCATCCAATAACCCTTCTAACATAGATCTCCTCAGAGCCTTTGAAGGGGATAACCACTCTATCGTCAAAGATTATAGCCCCACCAACAGCCCAGCCTCTAACCCTGGCTCGAACCACGTTGATTTCTAGGATATTGAGGGATATTCTCCTGGTTTTAGAGTTATCCTAAGGCTATGGTTCTAGCTTGGTAATCTATCTTCATAAGCGTTGTCTTGCATCTAGCGAATCTCCTCCTAATCCTCGGCTTTACCTTCCTAGCCCTCCCCCTTAAATATCTTTTTCCCAAGACTCGATTATGGAGTAGGCTGTTCTAATAACAGCATCAACTCAGTGTGCAGCGTAGGGATTATCCTTCATAAGCTCATCCCTGAGGCGTTTCTTGAAAACCCTGTCCCTCGGAATTATTGGGATCCTTATCTTCAAACCCATATTAGTGGTTAGTTTTCTACCCCTTCTAACAAGCTCTTGGAAGCAATATCTCCACTTGATACTATCCCAGATCATATCTATAGCCTTCTGAAGAGCCTTAACATACCATGTTATAAGCTTCGAGACCTTATCATCCCTTATAGGCACAGAATATGATCTCACAAGCTCAGGGATCTGGCAAACCTCCTTAGGTCTCAGCAAAATCGCTCCATAAAATGATATATCAACCCCTATAAACTTTTATGAAACCAAAAATAGTTTTTTAGGCATCTAGAAACCCGTATATAGAACTGCTGAAACAGCATCCTACTCCATTAAGCTTAAAGCGTTTCCCCTTAGGGTGGGGAGAAGGTCAGATTGCAATATAATTGTTATATTTATATCATTTTCTATCTAGAGGATATATGATAGACGGGGGATCTGTTTGAAGAGGATATCACTATTAGTATTGGCAATGCTCTCCTTAGCCTTTGGAGCTGTTATTGCATATTCCATTCTATATGTATATCCTTATCAAAAGGGATACAAAGCTTCGGAGGGGCAGAATTACCCAGCAGCCTTGGCCCAGACTATGACTATAGTGCCTGAGATTACACAGAGTATTTCCCCAGGCAATATTACAGGCTATACAACTTCTTCACCGGCTGTTCCAATAGCTGCTGTGGAGGTTCAGCAGCTATCGTCAAGTATGGGTATTGCTATGGGTTCTATCTATCAGAGAGCTGAGATCTCGAATATATCTATATCTGATGGGAAGATATATCTTAGCCTGAGGCTGATAATAGGTGGTGTCTCTAATTTGACGCGTGATATATCGATCTCTAGGATCTCTCTAACCCCAACTCCCTTTCCGCTTGGGTGGAATGGTTCTTCATGGGTCTATGGCGATGATGAGGCTAGATGCCTAGCTAGGATCCCCATACCTCTTAAAGTCACTTCATATAAATATAGAGTATCATATATAGATAATAAGACAGCGACAATCGATCTCGAGATAAGTATTGGCAGGGAGAGGGGTACGATATATGGGCCATATACTCTATCTATATTGATAAAACAGGGAAACACATATATAAATATAACGAGGGATATACCTCTAGGAGGATATGTAGAGCCGAGAGGGCCGCCGCCTACAGAGATCCTAGAGAAGATCTCTAGATGCAGATAGAGGAAACGTTATTATGAGATCCAAAGGTAAAGAAGAAGATCTATCTGGGCTAGCTCTTAAAATCTACATATATCTCCTCGAGAACCAAGAGGCTGGGCCGAGGGAGGTTGCAAAAGAGCTGGGGATAGCCCCTAGCTTGGCATACTACCATCTAAGAAGATTTGAAGAGATCGGTATAGTTGAAAGGGATCCCTCCAAGGGTGTGTATAGAATTAGGAGGAGGATAAAGATCAAGGGCTACCTATATATAGGAAATAAGCTGATTCCAAGACTACTCATATATGGAGCCTTCTTTGCAGGACTATTGATCCCCGAAACAGCATCCCTCATACTAGGCATCTCCGAGGCAACACCAGAGCTATTGCTAGCGATGATCACGTCAGCATGCGCATCATCCATATTTATCACAGAGGGTTTAGTGGCCATGAAAAATCTCTCAAAGAAAGGTTAAGTCAGTACTATAAAACGCTCTCTACGTACCATGAAAGCGATAAAATATTTGGAAATAATTAAACAATCTATAAAGTATCGGCAAGAAAGAAAAATGCTTTGGGAAAAGATGTAGAACCTCTATACTCAGAGCCGTCTCCACACATCACACATCAGAAGGCTCCTTTCATCACACCACTTTATATTAACTTCCATATATTTTAATCCCTCCAAATTGAAGCTCTGGTAGCATTATATGGAGCTTCCAAGAACTATCTCAGAGATTTTTAAATGGGATCTATATAAGTATATACTAACTATTGAACTATATAAATACATATAAATACTATGTTAAAAATCTTCGATATAGATCATTATGAAATGCAAAGCATCAAGAAAACACTTCTAGCTTGATATTTTGCTCCTTTGAGGCGAGAAAGACTAGAGGAACATTATTATTAAGGCTATAATCAACATGGATAGATATACTAGGGGGTTCCACCTAGCTATTTTGAACCCATCTAGAGGGGGTATTGGGATTAGGTTGAAAACTGCTAGGACGCTGTTCACATATTTAATAGCGATGAACAATTGGAAGAGGGTCGGTATCGGGATTGCCTGAAAGGCCTTCGCCCCTACTAGGCCGGCTATGGAGATGACAATGTTTGTTGCGGGGCCCGCCATTGCTATGAGTCCCTCGCTTGTTGTCCCGCCAAAGATTGTTCTTACTCCCCAATAGCTGCATCTAATACCCACATAGCCTGGTGCAGCTATTACAAAGGGCATTCTGGTGCCTAGGAAGTACAGGAGTGATGAGAGCAGGCCGAAGATCGATGTTATGAGAAGGCCTAGGGAGGATAGTGTGAACCTTGCCTGGCACCCTCTTGCAGAGGCTATATATCTATGAGCTAGCTCGTGGAATGTGAATCCTATCACGATTGCTATTAAGTAGCTTGGAATCGAGCCTAGGTGTATGAGTCTCTCTATATCTGAGAATCCGTTGAAAACAGCCATTAGAGATACAATTGCGAGACTCCATGATATGGGTTCAGAGAGCCACTCAGGATCTCTTAGCCTTAGCATTGCCCTCATAGCTATAGAAGGCTAAAGAACCTAAAAATATAACCTCTAGCCACTAGTCTCCCCAAGCTGCTGAGACCTATGCCTAGCTCTGATGGCTCTTTGATGCTGAGACTCTCCCTTGATCCACTTTTCGCTCCAATTCCTCACAGCCCTTATAACTGTCTTCAAATCCCTGCCGGCATCTGTTAATGCGTAGTAGTGCCTCCTACCATCACATATCCTTTCCACAAGCCCCGCGCTTCTAAGCTCTTTAAGAGCCTTTGAAAGTGTTCTACTGCTAATTCCAGGCATGCTCTCTAACAGCTCGTTAAATGTCTTTGGACTTGATAATAGCCTATCTATTATCACTAGTCTCCACGGCCTGCCAAGGATCCTCCAGGCCTTCGTTACTGGGCATTCATCCATATAGGGCTCCTAAATATATTAGGGGTAGAAACACTAATATTTCAAATACTATACCTTATTTCTATTGAGACGTTGAATGGTTAGGAAGCTACTATAGCCACTATAGCTAGAAAGCCATTAGCACAACTCCTGCCAGGGCTATCGCAGCTGCGGAATAGCCCCTCATACCAGGGTCCTCCATGGTTCTCTTAGAAAACACCCTAGTTAGAGATGTAGCAACGACAGGGCGTATATTCTGGAGGGGTGTCACAACACTAGCCCCCAGCCCCACTAGAGCGTAGTATCTAGCGATCTGGCCTATAGATGCGAGGATCCCAGCTACAGCTACCATTAAGGATTCCTTATCGAGACTCCAGACAAGCTTGGAACCTCTTGAGAATCCCATCTCAGCTATAAGGCCAACGCTATATGCTATTAAAACCCCTGCAAAGGGTTCACCGCCATATATGTTTCCAAGCCTGCTTGTGAATATGGCAAGGGCTAGGCCTGCAGATGCTATAAGCCCGGCTAAGATCCCCCTTGGACTCCTTCTGAACTCCCTTCCCCACGCTATTAAAAGGGCTGAAACAAAGATCAATGCAGATCCCAGGCCTCTCCATAGGGTTATCTCCTCACCAACTAAAAAACCTAGAGAAGCTCCTATAACGATGCTGAGGGTAAGCAATATGCTAGCCCCACCAGCACCTACGCTCCTTATAGCAGTGTAGAGGAAGGATCTCCCAATGCTGAAATTCATGAAACCAGCAACTATATATAGGAGAATCGATTGAAGGGATATAGGTTTAAAACCCCAAAAAATTAGTGAGAAGCAGAGCACTAATGGATATCCTGATGCGAGGGAGAGCATCGTCATGGCGTGGGTATCCAACCTAGACCTAGACCCCCTTATAACAACATCGTGAGCCCCAAACAATATACCTACGGACACTCCGACGAGATAGAATGTAATGTTATCCAATCTCTAGCCACACCCCTCTACCGAAAAACAACCTCCGTATATCCATCATCTAGAATGCCACAAACGTTAAAAGCAATGGAGTCTCCACCGTTGTATCTGCATCCTAACCAAGGATAAGAGCGCATATTATAAGTATTTAAATGTCTCGCAACATTATATAAAGCTCAATATCCCTGTTATACAGGATCTAGGTTTCACAAGGCTTGATATCAAGCTCTACTGCCTCGACTTAATAGTCTCGGGAGGGTTTCACACCAACACATAATATATTTAGCCCCTACTGATTCAGAATAGCCCCAGCTCACACACCTTTTCTCAATGGGACAGCTGGTAAACGTGGGAGGACAAGCGGGAACCCATATCCTGGATATTCATTTATGCTACGAACTAACTAATATGGAGCGCAAAATAATAGGGAGAGGTAATTATTGTGTAATTTATATTATGACATGGGTTCTTCTATGACATCCTTTGCTATCTTGGGGAAAAACCTTTTCACAATGAAAACAATATTTTCGCGGAGATATCAGTGATTGAAGTGGTGGGAGACTCTCTCTATATTGGATGTTTTGAGGCCGAGGATCTTGCAAAGCGTTTTGGAACTCCTCTCTATGTCTATGATGAGGAGTTGATCAGATATAATTATTCAAGGCTTTTAAGGGCTTTTCGATATAAATGGCTGGAGATCCTCTATTCATGCAAGGCTAACAGCAACCCATGGATCCTCTCGATCCTCAGGGATCTGGGGAGTGGTCTAGACGCGGTATCCCCTCTAGAGGTGCTTTTAGGCATTAAGCTGGGGTTTCCAAAGGATAAGATCCTGTTTACCGGTGTTAACGTCTCTGATGAGGAGATGCTCTTTATTAGAGGAGAACTTGGCGTGATGATCAATATAGACTCTCTATCACAGCTTGAGAGGTACGGGAGACTCTTCCCCGAAACCAAGGTATCGATAAGGATCAACCCTGGCTTTGGTAGAGGTCATCATAGGTACACCATAACAGGTGGGATCACTAAGTTTGGCATATATCCCTCCCAGATCGAAAAGGCGATCGAGACATCTAGGAAATATGGGTTAAAAATAGCCGGGCTCCACATGCACATAGGTTCGGGCATCTACGATGTAGAGCTATATCTAAAAGGGCTAGAAATCCTCCTAAACATCGCCACCAGATTGGGCGGTATAGAATTCATAGATATAGGAGGGGGTCTAGGGATACCATATAGACCTGGTGATAAGGAGATGGACATAGATCTTCTGGGATTCAAGGTTTCTGAGCTCCTCGAAGAATTCACTAGAAGATATTGGGAAGTGAAGCTTAGAATAGAGCCTGGAAGATATATAGTTGGGAATGCGGGAGTCCTGCTAACGAGGGTAATAGATGTTAAAGAGATCGAGCACGCAGGGGAGAAAAAGCTATTCATAGGCGTTGATACTGGTATGAACCACCTCATAAGACCTGCTCTATACGATGCATACCACGAAATAATTCCTGCTAGGGGTTCTAATAGGCCTAGAGAGGTTATTGCCGATGTGGTTGGAAATATCTGTGAGAGTGGTGATATCCTAGCTAGGGATAGACACCTACCGAGAATCGAGGAGGGCGAGATCCTAGCAATACTCGATGTGGGGGCATATGGATATTCTATGAGCTCGAACTACAATCTAAGGCCGAGGCCTGCGGAGGTGCTTATTAGCGGATGTAGTGTTAAGCTGATTAGGAGGAGGGAGATATTTGAGGATCTTATTAGAACAGCTGAGCTCGAATCATTAGCTAGTAGATAAGATATTAGGAGGATGCTTATTTAAAAAGATACTCGATTTCTGATTGTTTATTGCTTTGCCAGCATAGAGAGTATCTTTTCTTTTATAGCCTCGATTCCTGTGGATCCTTGATCCTTGTCTAGGGTGCTCCGACTAACAGCATGCTCTAGGATCTTGAGGTATATATCTATGGCATCCCTTATTAGATCGCTCCTATTTTTATACCCTGTTTTTCTCATTAGATCATCTATCTGTCTCAGCTTCTTCTGATCTATCTTTATTGACACGACCCTCGGTATCTTTATGTCTAGTTCGAAGCTCTCGGAGTCTATCTTCTTTATTATTATTGTCATAACGATCAACCTCTGCCCAGGAATTCCGAAGACATCTTATACGAGGATATATATAAGTGTTCCCTTGCTTATCACGCTGTTAGGCTATATAGGCTTTTGTCTAACCATTAAATCGATCTATATGGGAGATCTAGGAGGCCCATGGTAATACATTTGCAAGCATTTATATAGGCGAAAACTTATATACACATTATAAGAACTAGTTTTTTATCAGGTAGAGGCATGGATAAGAGTCATACATCACCTGCTATAGAGGTGTTAGAGTATCTCGTTCTCAAAAAGATGGCTGGAAGGGCTGAGGTTTTGGAGGCTTTGTTAGAGTATTTAGGAGGGTCTCTACCGCCCTCGCTTGCAGATGACAGATATGGCATTTCTAAGCACCAGTTGAGAGGATTTGTCCAGAGGATCAATGAAAAGGCTGGTGATAGAAAGCTCGCTGAATTTCTAATAGCAACCGCCACCCCCATTATACTCTCAACAGTGCCTTCTAGGATCGATAGGGATAAGAGACCTGAGCAGTGCCTCATATGCGGTAAGAGGTTGATCAATATGTTTCCAGAGGATCACCTAAAGAAGCACCACTATGAAGAGCTTGAGGTGGAGGTAAGGAGGGTTATAGGCGAGGTAAGGAAGATCCTTGCTAGTAAGAAGAAAGATCAGAACTATGTAGAGGCTAGGGCTCAAACCTAGCTCTGCTTTATGAGGCAATAATATATCTGATCTGTGGGCTGTAGCTCGAAGCCTTCGAGAAGCGATGGATCTTCAAGATTTAGTATCACAAGATATCCCCAGAGACTGATAATAACCTTCTCAACCCTCTCCCCACCCCTAATGCTAACTACGACGCCTCTTGCACAGAAGTCCCTGCCTTCCTTATACGCTGGAATGTTCTTCGAGATAATCATTTCAAGCTCCTCACCCTCACCGAATACTAAGAGCTCTGAATGTAAGTCCATAGATACTTTCAGTCCATTCCCACCCAGTTCTATGATCTTCACCCTCGGTATCCTGCTATCAGCTATTGATAGAACCTTAACCCTTTTCCTGAGCTCGCCAGCTACTCTCCTGTGCCTCTGGCTATGCATGACCCCTCCCCTCTCCAGGGGTTTTCTATGCTGGGGTCTCGGGTGTTAGCCCTCTGGTGGGGGTTTAACGCTTCTATCCCCAAGATCGTTGGGTTGGGGGTACTCTTCGGGATCTCCCCCCTAGGGACATCGGGGCACGCTAACGGGGTGCCCAGCCGAGACATTAACCCCCAAACCATCAAAGAAATAACCTCATCACGCCATAGATGTCTACCTAGAAAGCTTAAAAACACATACATACCCCATCCTAAAGGACGAGGCTTGCCTATGTTGTTAAGCCTGCAGCTTCATTCTATACCATGTTCTAAGGCTTATATCTTAAGCTCTTTTCTCAACCCTATAAAAGATCTGTATCTATGGCTGGGCCTCATAGCTGAAAGCATCAGAATCCTAGGGCAGGGGGTTTAGTAGATCTCATATTCCTATAATAATATCCTCTTTATAAAAATCTATAGAGGTGATGAGTCTGTGAGCGCGCCGGCAACCCTGAGGAGGTTCCATAGCGAGGTCAGCAGCCTTGTTGATAAGAGGGTATATGTAAGGCTTGTGGACGGGAAGATCTATAGGGGTATTCTCCTTGGCATAGATCAGCCTAGCATGAATATTGTGCTTGGAGACGCTGATTCAGAGGGTAAGAGGTTTTTCAGAGTAGTTATAAACGGTTCGAGGATCTCTGAGATAATTGTTGAGGAGACACCGATGTTCGATCCCGAGGAGTTCTTCAATATAGTTGTTCAGAGGCTAAACATAAACCCAGCTAATGTTAAGGTCTATAAGGAGACTGGTTTAGTTGTGATCTTAGACAGATATAGGGTTTCTGAGAATGGTGTGGAAGGCTCTGGTGCCCTAGCCAACAAGATCTATGATCTGTGGCAAGAGTATATGGAGAGCAAGAAAACCAAGAGGGGCTGAGATGCCTGACAACTTCCAGATCAAGGATAAGGATCTCATGGGCAGGATAGGGGTTCTAGAGACGAAGGCAGGGAAGATAGAAACACCTGTTTTTTTACCTGTTATAGATCCATATGAACAGCTGGGCGAAAACCCCGTCTTATCCCCCAAAGATATAGAGAACATGGGCTTCGAAGCCATAATAACCAATGCCTATTTCATAAAAAAGAGATTCGGAGATGAGGCGTTTGAAAAAGGGCTTAGAAACCTCATAGGGTTTTCAGGTGTTATAATGACTGATTCGGGCGCGTATCAACATATGGTCTACGGGAGAGTTGATGTTGGGAATAGGGAGATAGTTGAGTATCAAGAGAGGATTGGAAGCGATATAGCTGTGATCCTCGATATACCTACGAGAGAGGATAGCAGCTATGAGGAAGCCCTCTATAGCGTTGAGGAAACACTTAAAAGGGCTCGAGAGGTTCTAGACATAGTCTCTAATTCTAAAACCTTATGGGTGCTCCCAATACAGGGCGGGGGCTACATAGATCTTGTAAGGAGATCTGCTAGAGAGGCTTCTCAGATATGTGGATACTCGATCTACGGGATCGGGAGTCCTGTGACATTCCTTCAAAGCTATAGATATTCCAAGGTTATTGAAATGGTTATAACAGCTAAGGAGGAGCTAGATCCCAGCATGCCAACCCATCTCTTCGGAGCCGGGCATCCGATGTTCATACCATTCGCAATAGCACTTGGGGTTGACATGTTTGACTCAGCCAGCTATATATTATATGCAAAGGATAATAGATATATCACAGAATATGGCACTGAGAGGCTTGAGGAGCTAGAGGTTTTTCCATGCAACTGCCCCATATGCTCTAAATACACCCCCAAGGATCTCGTTGAGATGCCCCAGAGAGAGAGGATAAGGATGCTGGCTATGCATAACCTCTATGCAATCGATAGGGAGGTCAAGAGGGTGAAGACATATATAAGGGAGGGGAGGCTATGGGATCTCCTTGTGGAGAGATCCCACTCCCACAGTTCTCTAGTGGATGCTATGAGAAGGCTTGAGAGATATGCTGAGCAAGTCGAACTGTACACACCGTATTCCAAGGGTAGGAGGGGGCTATTCATCTATGGATCTAGATCTATGGCTAAGCCCCAGATCATAAGGACTAGAAGGAAGCTTGAAAAATACCTAGAATATCTAATAAATAGAGAGGCGAGGCCAGGCAGGGTATTCATATTAATACCGGGTGACAGCTCTTCGAAGCCCTTCTCATCATCGAGAGCATATGCAGAGGCTATAGAGATGCTGAGTATGGAGAGAGATTTGGTGGATGTATATGTGGTTTTCTACACACCATATATAGGTTTAGTGCCAGAGGATCTGGAAGATACATATCCATTCTCACAGCATGAAGCCCCCAGCGAGTATGAAGAGGAGGAGCTTGGCAGGCTTGCCAGAGAGATATGGGGCTTTATAAAACATGTGAAAGATAGAGGTGCAGACACTATCTTCATATCATCGGATATCGCTCCATGGAGCAAAAAGGTTAGAGAAATCCTAAAGGGGTTGGGAGGCTCGGAGACTAAGATATGAAGATTCGCAGGGATGCATATATAGATATAATCCATGCCAAGGGCCACAGCAATGTGAGGGCTACGCATAGAACCACTTTTGAGGTGACTAGGGAGGATTATCTAACCCCTAGAGGGGATTGCATCATAGCCGTCTCAGCTGACAAAGCGCTCAGAGATCTAGATCCAGGGCTTAGGATGGGTATTAAAAGGGGATGGCCCGTCGTTGTTATAGTATCAACTGGAGATCTATGGGACTATTCAATAGGATGGGGGGATCCCAGGCTAGAGCTGAGCGACTCAACGAGGATCGTTGTTAGGAGGAGCACCTATATATCGCCAAACACACTTATGATCAGGGCTAGCAAGGCTGCCGCAGATCTTGACAGAAGGCTTGTAGATAGGCTTAGAAGAGGTGACGATGTCTATATTTTGATATCTACATCACCTGATCTTGACAAACTATTGAGGCTAACCCTTTTTCATGATAGTAGAGATCCTTTTATATTCTTTCATTATTAATTAATTTTGTGGGGAGGTTTAGGGGCGGACAAGGTCTAGGGATAATGGCTAGGGGAAAGAGAAAGAGGGATAAGAGGTTGATGTGGGTTGTCAAGCCGGGAGATAAGATAGTTGCTAGTAGAACCGTTATCCTGCCTTCAAAGAAGCTATCTAGGAGGGGTTTCAGTGTATTGGAAGAGGTCGTGAATATATATGGCAGGATGCTTGGAGATGTGCTTCCCCATGCATCTAGGAATATTATCGAGAGCTGCTACAGGCTTAAGAATGGGAGGTATCGAGTGCTAAGGGATATCTATTCAAATATACCATCCCACTACATACATGGGGTTTGTCAAGATGCTGTTGAAAGGGTATCCTCTCTAAGGAGGAACAGGGCTAGACAATACTCTAGAGAGATCTTTGATGAATTGGTTAAGTACTTAAACCTAGGGATTAAGGATCTTGGGGGTAGGAGGATCAGGAGATACCTTTAGAGAGTGGCTTAGGAGATTGTGTAGGATCAGGCTGATCTTGAGATTATGGGGCGTGCTAGTGCCTGGGATCAATAGTGCTAGCCCACGGCTAGTTGATGACAACATGTGGAAACCAATAGATGCTACTAAGATCTAAATGGTGTTGAGAACACTTTCTTCACAGGCGTTGCTATCAACACCCATAGGGGTTGGGTGTACATAGATCTTGAGCCTTCTAAGGAGTTCTACAAGCTTTTGGCCAGGGGTTTTAAGCCGACATCCCATGCAAAGATCAAGCTTGATAGGAAGAATAGGAGGTGATTTTCCACCTATCCCTAGAGAAGGAGGCTAAGATCTATAGACCTGGGAATATTAAGTCTGTTGATGTTAATGAGAACTCTGTAGCAACTCCATACGAGGCATTCGCAGCAATCCTAGAAACAGATCTTGCAAAGACTACTCTGGGCTATAGCTATAGGAAGAAAAAGTATCCAGAGGAGAAATGGATCTAGTGGCAGAGAGGCTAGAAAGGCTATGGAGAAGCTTAGGGAGGGGGGAGAAGAAGAGATACTATAGGATGAAGACAGCAAACATGATAGTGAGAGATGTACTGAGGATGAGAGGAGTAATAGCTATTGAGAGAATATCTGGAGGCATAGGATATATCAGAGTGCATTGAAAGAAGAGCTAAACGCAATAATAGATAAGGCTAGGGAATACAGTGTGCCGGTATTAATGGTGGATCCCAGAAACACATCTAAGATCTGCCCAATACATAAGGCTATAATAGAATAGGCATAAGGAGGTAGCAGCATTGATCAACATCTATTTAAAAGCCCTCGAAGCCCTGTATGAGGGCTCTGCCCAGAAGGGCTTCGAGTTCTTAAGCATAGATGGGAGCCCCATGCCGCTGGGCTCGACAGCTACCTATGAGCCCATAGAGATCCCAAGATCTCTTTGGGGGAGGTGGAGGTCCTCCCGATGCCACAGGGATGCTATAACATCCCTGTAGGTCAAGAAGCAAAGCAATCCAAACATAAGAATATCAATGACAATCGATAACCATCGAGGGACAAGCGGTTCTCGGGGATATGGGTTTCTCCACTAGGTTATGATTACATTGTCTATGTTGTAGTATCTCTTGAGAATAAGCCTTGCTTTGTGGACATTCCTGCCCCCCTTTCCAATAGCTATCCCTTTATCCTGTGGATGGACATTTACATATAAAACAGTCTTTCCCCCTGGATGTTCCACCTTCTTTATAGATGCTATCCTTGCTGGTGCAAATATGTTTCTCACAAACTGATCGAACTCGCTTGAATACTCCACTATCTCAATATTCTTTTTAAGGATCATCTTGATCTTCTTCACATTGCTCCCATTCCTACCTATTGCTAGGCCCGCCTCTCCCTCTTTGACTATGAATATGAGTGTATCGTTCTCCTCATCTATTATGCAGTCTCTTATAGTGGCTCCTGTGAGATCTTGGACAAGTGATATATATCTCATCTCGTCTAGGCTTAGCCTTATCTCAGACAGCGATCATCCACCCCGCTATAAATTCTTCTCTGCCACAGAATCTATTACTTCCATGCTTATATTCCCAGGATCTATAACCCCTATAACGCTGACAGGGTGGGGTCTGCCTATCAGGGTTCCGAGATCCATGCTAGAGCCTCTATATATGATCACGGGTATGTTGCTAAGACTTGCATAGTATTTGACATCAGAGATTATAGCCTTGGGTGAGCCTTCGGCAACAACTACAGCCTTTAGCCCGCCTATCTTTAGAAGCTTTACCGATCTCCTATATCCTATAACCACTTTACCCCCTCTAACGAGGCTCTTTATAAGGTTATCCACGGCAACTGGCTGGCTCGACACCTGCTACTGACCTCCTCCACCTCTTGGTATAACATATGGTCTCATAAAAATGTTTACTTTGCCGGTGCCAACATGGATTGGCTGTCCAACTATGATGTTCTCAGCAACACCTGCTAACTCGTCCACTTCCCCCTTCGCTGCTGCGTCTAGCAGATGCTTCACCGTCACCTCGAATGCTGCTCTTGCTAGTACACTCTCTTTCTCGCCGGTCACGCCGTGTCTACCTATTTGTCTAACTGTTCCATTCCTCGTCATTATATCTGCTACGAGCATTACATGCCTTATATCTACATCTAGACCCTGCTCCATGAGAACGCCCATCATCTCCCTTATGAGCATTGTCCTCGCAGCCTCTATACCAAGCACCTTCTCTATCTCGTGTATGTCGTTGCTATAGGTTCTATAGGGATCCACACCCCTTACCTTGAGGATCACCTTTAAATTGACGCCCTCAGCCAGCAGCATATATTCATCTCCCTTTTTCTGAATTATAACCCTTTTTATCCCCTTGATCCCCTTGATCTTAGCCTTCAAAACCCTGTCCCTGATCTTCTGGAGCTTCATAAGATCTATAACACCTATATTCACAGATATCGTTGGAGGGTTATCGCTAACCACCTCAACGTCCCCGTATTTCTTCAAGACGCTTTTAACCTGATCAATCGAGACCCCTTTATCGCTCATTATCTCGGGATCTAGCTCGAGTATTATAGAACCTGCTGTTATATATACAGATGAAACTATATTCTCCACCCTTGTAAACTCTATCCTCCTAGCAACCTCCTTGGCCTTCTCAGGATCGTGTCTATGCTCCTCATCAAGGTATATATATGTTATAGGTGTTGAGGGGATCTTCCTGGCATCGACAAGCTCTATAAGCCTTGGAAGGCCAAGAGTTACGTTGAACTCTCTAACACCTGCATAGTGGAATGTTCTAAGGGTCATCTGGGTTCCGGGCTCTCCAATGCTCTGGGCAGTCACAGTCCCAACAGGTTCTCCAGGCTCGATCAAGTTGCCTCTATACTCTGCACATGCTAGATCTACCACCCTCTCGATCTCCTCGTCTGAGAGACCTTTCTCCAAAGCTTTCTCGACGAGCTCGCTAACTATCTTCTGGGGTAGATATTGGCATCTAGAGGAGATGCTCTTAGCGAGAGCCTCTCTAGATCTTTGTATCGGCATGGCTATAACCTCCACCCAGCAACCCTTTCGATCAGCCTATCCACGCTAACCCCTTTTCCATGGACACTCTTCATAGGGTCTATGCCGTCCTCTCCATATCTAAACTGTATTATGGAGCCCTCAGGCGTTCTAACGGTGCCATCGTACTCAACATAGAGGTCTTGTAAAGCGTTTATCAGTCTCCTCTGCATGTAGCCACTCTGAGATGTTCTTACAGCTGTGTCTACAAGCCCCTCTCTACCTCCTGCTGCGTGGTAGAACATCTCTATCGGTGTCAACCCCTTTCTAAAGCTGCTCGCAACAAAACCCCTAGCAGGTGGGCTCATATCGCCTGGCTTGAAGTGGGGCAGCGGTCTCCCCATATAGCCTCTGTGGATCCTCTCACCTCTTATCGACTGCTGCCCTAAATTAGCAGCCATCTGGGTTAGATTCAGAGTTGACCCCCTAGCACCTGTCCTCGCCATTACGAATGCATGGTTAAATGGATCTAGATATTTAACAGCTATCTCTCCAGCTTCCTCTCTAGCCTTCCTCAGAACCTCGTCCATCAACTTGATCTCAAGGGTCTCCTCAATACTCCTCCCAGGAACCGGCTCTAGAACTCCTTTCTCCTTTAAAGCTATAAGCTCGTCAGCCTCTCTATATGCCCTTCTAATCACCTCCTCTATCTCCTTCTCAGCATTCGACGGGATCAGCACATCGTCATATGTCATTGTGAACCCCATCTTTTCCAGAACCTTTATAAACATCCTAAACACATTATCGATGAATCTCGCTCCAAACTCGTTGCCATATTCTCTAACTAGGTGGTGGAAAAGCGTCTCTGGCTGCTGAGCCCCTATTGCCTTCTTATCGAGAACTCCTTCAAGAAGCATCCCCTTCTTAATAACTATATAGGAGTCCCAGAAGCACTCCTCATTATCGCATTTAAGGAGACCAGCAGATATGTTGGAAGGCCCTCTATAGTTGAAGTCCTCTGGTAGGAAGATGCTTATAAGCTGCTTACCAGTCCAATACCTCTTCGGCGAGAGTATAGCTGGCTCTGGCAGGGGGCCTACATATTTGGCTGCTGCTAGCAGATCTATAACCTCTTCTTTAGCAAGTAGCGTGCCCTTGCTTGTAAGTATATATGCACCGCTTATATAGTCTTGGATCCCACCTATTATCGGACCACCATATCTGGGGGATAATATGTGTTCCTGAACAAGCAGTAGCAGTCTCGCTTCAGCCCTTGCCTCAACAGACTGGGGTACGTGGAGATTCATCTCATCCCCATCGAAATCGGCGTTATATGGTGGGCAGACACTTAGATGGAGCCTAAAGGTTCTCCCGGGGAGAACCCTCACCTTGTGAGCCATTATGCTCATCCTGTGGAGACTCGGCTGTCTGTTGAAGAGCACTATATCTCCATCGATCAGGTGTCTCTCAACGATCCAGCCAGGTGTTATTGTCTCTGCCAGGGCTTTTCTATCCTTCACATACCTAAGATCTATCTTCCTACCGTCTGGCGCTATCACATAGTTAGCACCAGGCCACTTATATGGGCCGTTTATCACATATCTCCTCATCTCCTCAATATTCCACTTGGTGACAGTCTCTGGCACTGTTAGGATCTTTGCAACATATTCTGGAACGCCTACCTCATTTATACTTATATATGGATCTGGGCTTATCACGCTCCTAGCAGAGAAGTCAACCCTCTTACCAGAGAGGTTTCCTCTGAACCTCCCCTCCTTACCCTTGAGTCTCTGTGCAAGTGTTCTCAGAGGCCTTCCATATCTCTGCTTAGCAGGGGGTATACCTGGGGCTTCGTTATCAAAGTAAGTTGTTATATGGTACTGTAGAAGCTCCCAGAGATCCTCAACTATTATGTTTGGAGCCCCCTGGTTTATATGCTCCCTCAGCCTCTCGTTAGTCCTCACAATATCTGCTAGCTTGTGCGTCAGGTCATCCTCAGATCTAGCCCCTGTTTCAAGCACTATAGAAGGCCTTATGCTGAGGGGGGGTATAGGTAGCACTGTTATAACCATCCACTCAGGCCTAGCACTCTCGGGGTCGTAGCCGAGGAGCTCTAGATCTCTATTCGGTATCCTCTCAAGTCTCTGCCTAATCTCTACAGGGTTAAGCTTTACTAGATCCTCCTTCCTCTCTTCATAGAATATAGTTGGTTTTTCAAGCCTGATCTTATATTGCTTGGCTCCGCAAAATGGACACTCAGATACCTTGAAGGCCTCCCTTTTAAGGCTCTCAGAATATCTCTTAGCTAGGAGTGGCCACCTGCTCTTCATCTTAGCATAGATCTTCCTAATCTCCTCAACAGCCCTCTCGGGATCCTTATATCTCGCCACATACTCACTCGGGATCTTGAGCCTGCCACAACTCCTACACGTTGCCCTGAGAAGATCGTAGATATGCTTTACAAAGCCATAGTGTATAACTGGCCTAGCAAGCTCTAGATGGCCGAAGTGTCCTGGGCACTGGACCATCGTGTTTCCACAGACCTCGCATCTCCTCCCAGGCTCTATAACCCCTAGCCTGGGATCCATGATCGAGTTTCTAATCGGTATCCCATCCTCATCCAGGATCTCACTTGTTAGAATAGGGACAACAGAGATCTTCCTAATCTCCTCAGGCGATAGTACCCCGAACTTGATGCCCGCCAACATATATTCCTCAGACATTCAGATCACCTCCACCTCTCTCTAAAAACATCTACCTTCTCTTTAACAATTAGCCTTGGGGCTATAAGCATTGCCATCAACTCCTGTAGCAGGAGCTTAAATGCATATGAAACGCTTACAGGCACTATCTTGGATTTATCGCCGTGGAGGGGGCATACAGGCTTCTTGTTATTCCTATCAAACCACCCTATATGCCCGCACTCTGTGCATACATACACAGTTGTCTTGTCGCTTGCATCAAGCATCTTCTCCTTGAGTAGTATCGAGGCTCCATGCCCTACTAGGCTGTCCCTCTCCATCTCACCGAATCTCAGACCTCCCTCCCTAGCCCTTCCCTCTGTAGGCTGTTTAGTGAGTATCTGCACCTGACCCCTAGCCCTAGCATGGATCTTATTTGCCACCATGTGGTGGAGCTTCTGGTAAAAGACTATACCTATGAATATCGGGCTCCCGATAAGCTCGCCTGTTCTCCCATCATACATAGGCTCTGTTCCATCCATCGGATATCCGAGTAGGAGTAGTTCTCTCTTCAGAGACTCGATATCCTCTCCGTAGAATGGTGTTGCATCAACATATCTACCCCTAAGCGCTGCGACCTTACCGGCTATGCTCTCCATAAGCTGTCCAAGGGTCATTCTCGATGGAAGGGCGTGGGGGTTTATTATGAGATCTGGTGTTATCCCCTCACTAGTATATGGCATGTCGCTCTGAGGTATCAGCATCCCAACAACACCCTTCTGTCCATGTCTCGAGGCGAATTTATCCCCGATCTCCACTATCCCTAGATCCCTCACCCTTACCTTAACAAGCCTATGCCCCTCAGAGGTTGTTGTCATGATGACCATGTCTACTATGCCCTTCTCACCATGTCTAACACCTGTTGATGTATCCTTTCTCTTAGCTGCTATCACGCCGAACTCCTTCATCTCCTCCATGAATCTAGATGGGGATGTCTTGCCAACAAGTATCTCTCCACCCTCTACTGGGACTTCAACACCTATTATGCCCTCCTTGCCTAGTTTTGAGTAAAATTGCTTCCCTCTATACCCATGGACACTTGGATCAGGTATCTCGATTATATCCTCCTCGCCTCCCGGGTATCTCCTCTCCTCTACAGTGTATAGTCTAAAGAACGTAGATCTAGCCATGCCCCTCTCAACGCTTGATTTGTTGAGTATAACAGCGTCCTCCATGTTATAGCCTGTATAGCTCATAACAGCTACAACCATGTTATGCCCAGCCGGCTTGGAGTTATAGCCTATGACATCGAGGAACTTAGTCTGTGCGAGAGGCTTTTCTGGATAGTGGAGGAGATAGGATCTCGTATCCGTTCTTATCTGATAGTTAGCAGCATATATCCCTAACGCCTGCTTAACCATAGCAGACTGATAGGTGTTCCTCGGGCTCTGGTTATGCTCGGCATAGGGTATAGTTGCCGCTGCTATCCCAACAATAGCGGGTGGATAGATCTCCATGTGGGTGTGCTCCTTAGTGAGATCCGATGGGTTAAGGGCTATATAGGCGTTCTCCTCCTCATCAGGATCTAGATATTCCACCACACCCATCCTAACAAGATCCTCAAACCCTATCTCACCCCTTCTAAGGGCTTCCGCATGTTCCCTGCTATATATAAGCTTGCCGTCTTTAACCACAAACACGGGTCTGAGGAATCTTCCTGCATCAGTGTTTATGTAGATCTCATCCACATATTGGGTCTTGATATGGGCTATGCTTACCTCGTAGTGAAGCTTCCCGCTCCTCCTAAGCTCCCTCAGGAATCTCACGAGCTTCTCTCCATCTCTGCAGAAGCCTATGGGCCTCCCATTTATTAGCACTCTAGAACCCCCGATCATTGGTGATCCTCCCTTCTTAAGCTCGTTGAAGATCTTTTCGATCTTTTCGATCCTCATATCAGGAACGTCTATCTTCTCCAGAATATCCAGAACTATGCTCTCATCAACACCAACAGATATATATGCTGTGAGGGCCATATTCTTGACTAACCCGCAGTTAGGCCCCTCAGGGGTTTCGAAGAGACATATCCTACCCCACTGCGTGCCATGAAGATCTCTTGCCTCGAAGTTAGGCTGGCTCCTGCTCAGCGGAGAAACAACTCTTCTAAGATGGCTATGAACCGAGATCCAGTTAGTTCTATCTAGGATCTGGCTCACACCCACCCTATTCCCAACCCAGTTGCCTGTCGCCATTGCATGTCTAATCCTCTCAGTAATTATATCGGATCTTACTAGAGCGCTTATCTGAGTTACCTTCCTAGTCCTCGCCCTAGCCTTCTCAAGCTGGTATCTAAAGTCCTTTAGAAAAGCCCTATAGGCTACCCTGAATTGGACTGCGAGGAGATCTCCCGCTAGCTTCAGTCTCTTATTCCTATAGTGATCCTTATCATCGGCCTCCCTCCTTCCGAGCATGAACTCTATAAGCTTGAGGGCCATATAGCCGAGGTAAAGGGCTTTCTTAAGCCTATCATTCTTGCTAGTGCCTAGATGGGGTAGGAAATACCTATCTATAATCTGCTCAGCCCTCTCGATCCTAACCTCCCTGGGCTGGCCAATAGCGACCCTATTACCTATAAATTCTAGAGCATCTGTAGAGGTTTTTATCTCGGCGCTCTGCAGTAGAGATGGTATTAGCTCCTTCTGGATCTCCTGATCCGGTGATACGGCTAGGGCTATCTCGTAATCGCTATCAAGCCCCAGAGCCCTCATCATAACCGCGAAGGGTATCTTCCCCGTGACGGCTGGGAATGATATGTGGAGCGTTCCATCCTTATGGCGATCCAGTATTATAGGAACTCTGTAACCTGTTGTTGCAGAGACAACCTTCGCCATATGGGTTACGTTGAGACCCTCCTTCGCATAGTCCACTATCACCCTGTTTGGAGCTAGATCCTCTTGCGCTACCAATATTCTCTCGCTACCATTTATTATGAAATATCCCCCCGGATCCCTTGGATCCTCGCCAATCTCCCTAAGAGTCTTCTCATCCATAGTGCTCGTTGGATCTTTAACGCTTCTAACCATCACAGGTATCTCACATAAGAGTATGGGTTCCGGAGAGGCACTCTTGATCCCAATCTCTACGAGCACTATATTCACATAGACAGGGGCTGCATATGTTAGGTTTCTAATCCTACATTCTAGGGGGGTTATAGATGTGTTTATACTTCCATCGAACTCTCTAACCTGTGGGTTCCCTATCCTAACATCTGTTATCACTGCATAGAAGTTCGGCGACGAAGTCTGGACAATAGATTCCTCCTCGATGATTTCCCTGAGTTTCCTGGCTATAAAATCATTATAGCTGTTTAAATGCTGCCTAACAAGCCCCTTCTCCTTTATAAACCTCTCTATAACGATCCATCGATCCTCAGGCATAGGGAATGTATCTACCCTCTGCATAGACATAAGATCACCCCGCTATAACATATCTATAAACAACAATCTCACCAGCAGTCTCGCTCTTCCTAATAACCCTAATAATATCGCCAGGCTTAGCCCCAATAGCCTTTGCAACAGGATCGCTAGCCCTTATCCACGGAAGCTGCTCAGGCCTAACACCGAGCTCCCTCAATATTTTTATAGCCTCCTCAATAGGTATAATCTCATGTTTAGGCACAAGTTCATGTTTAAGAACATTAAACCTCTTCTCAGACATCTAACAACAACCACCTTCTTCTCTGTATATATTTGGGTCTCAGAAAAGATATAAGCTTTCCACATATATAGCATACAGTAGTAGGATGCGAATTGTCCGTGCCCACAGCCACGGGCTTCCCCTCGGCACCCACCTACTTTTCGCGGGTCCATAGGGGCTTCACAGGCTGTTGCAGAACTGATGATAAGTTTAAATGTCTCTGGTTATCTATGAATACTTGGTGTAGCGTGGAGAGGGAACGCTGGGCAAGCATATAAGCATCCAATACCTAGCCATATTTGATGACGAAGCTATATTCAGCTGTGCTTGATATATAGATATCCTAGGAGAGCGATGATACTTGAGCTCTCCACAGATAGGAGCCCCATGGCGTTGGGCTCGACGGGCACCCATGCAGCTCGGGTGAAGCCAATGATCCCGCGGGTCAAAACTCCCGCCTCTGATGGCTACTTTGCCGTCATCGAGGTGGAAGGCTCATATAGTGGCTAAAAAGCTTATAAACCATTAACTAAGCTAGCAGTCTCGGCTCAATAGTACATTAATATAATATTGAAATATCTAAACACTACAGACCTTCTCCCTATCCCTCAGGGCTAAGATTGTATTTATAATCATTGCAACGATCTTTAGAATAGTAGGGCTCTGAGGGCTCTGATCCTCCAGATGATAGATGTAAACCCTAATAGATAGGAGAGCTAATGGAGCACTCAAAAAATTAGAAGCCACTAAAATAAGATAAGAAACAAAATCACTCGCCACAGCAGTTGGGGGTGGAAATTGAAAGGGTTAGAGATCGGGAAGCGAGGAAGTTTATAGTTATGATATTAAAGCTTAGCAAACCTCGCCTTTTAAGGCGGGGTTGGGTTTTGGATCGTTATGCTTTTAAACCTCTAGCTGTAGTTTGTTGTGGGGTTGGGGTCTCCATCTGTGGGTAAAGTGTTTAAAAGGATGACCCAAGGGGGGACGTCTCCCCGATCATTACCCACGGATGGGCATCCCAACCCCCTCCAAGCCCTGAGAGAGGAGATAGAGGAGAGGCTGAAGAAAAATCATAGAACTGTTAGGCTGAGGCTATAAGGGCGGGGAGGGTGTCATATTAAGAGATCTTGTTTTTGGAAGAGGATACCCTTTAACCTTTTGGAGCTTATAGGGGGCTATGGGCAATAAATATTGATGGGCCCGTAGCTCAGCCAGGTAGAGCGGCGGGCTTTTAACCCGTAGACCAGCGGGGCTCTGGGCGGAAGTCCCGGGTTCAAATCCCGGCGGGCCCGCCACATAATGCTGATATATTCTCCCTTGAGAGGATCGGAGCTCCTTAAGCCCTATGCGACATATTAAAGAGGTTCTTATAGCTGAATGTTTTGCCCTTTTAGGGTGGTGCTGTTTCGTATTTAATGTTCAGGGTTTAGGTTTATAAGCCTTGTTTTTATTATTGTTATTGGTGCCAGTTATTTCAGAGTTTTCAGAGAGGCTGTTAAGACCTAAGGAGGTTTGTCAGAGGCTTGGCATCAGCTATTCTACTCTATCTAGATGGGTTAGAGAAGGAAGGATCAGAGCTATTAGAACTGCCGGTGGCAAATATAGAGTTCCTGAGAGTGAGGTTAAAAGAATTGCTGAAGGTCTGCCTATTAGCAAAGAGGTTAGAGCAATCGTATATGCTCGTGTAAGCTCAACCGATCAAAAGAGCGATTTGGAGAGACAGATAGAGTATTTGACGCAGTACTGCTCTTCTAAGGGTTACAAAGTTGTTGATGTGTTGAGCGATGTAGCGAGTGGGTTGAAGACTGATAGAAGAGGTTTGCTAAAGCTCTTTAACTATGTTATCAATAGACAGGCGGACGTAGTTGTAGTAACGTATAGAGATAGATTAACGAGGTTTGGCTTCGAGTATTTAGAACACTTCTTTAAGCAATATGGCGTTAGAATCGAGATTGCCTTTGGAGAGGAGCCCAAAGACTCTTATCAAGAGCTTGTAGAAGACTTGATAGAGATCGTGACGTCTTTCGCTGGAAAGCTCTACGGGTTGAGAAGCCATAAGAAGAAGAGGCTTGCTGAGGGATTTAAGAAGTTGCTAGAAGAGGTTGAGAAGAGTGAGTGAGCTTATTAGAACAGTTGTTGTGCCAAGTGTTAGGCTTACTGAGAAGAAATTTGAAGTATTTAGAGAGCTTGAAGATCTCTATAGGCAGGTTCTCATAGAGCTTGTGGATTATGGCTTTAGAAGCAATATCGACTCGTTCACTAGGTTGAAGAAAGATAAGTATCATGAATTGCGTGGAAAACTCCCTCAACTACCAAGCCATTATATTCATACTGCATGTCAAGACGCTTCTGCAAGAATTAAAAGCTTTAACAAGCTCAAGAAGAAGGGTTTGGCGAAGTCTGAGAAGCCTGTGGTTAATAGAGTTAGCATCTGGCTAGATGATCATCTATGGAAACGTATAGGATATACTACAATTCTCATCTACACTCACAAAGGCTGGGTGTCAGTAGAGCTTTCTCCACACAAGCTGTACTGGAGATATATCAACAGTGGATGGATATTGAGGACACAGCCGAAGATAAAGCTTGACCATAGGCATAAGAGGCTACTAGTATACTTCGTGTTTGTTAAATCTGTCATATCTATTGATGTTAATGAGAATAACGTGACTGTTAAACTTCTCAATAAGGTGTATATTCTTGAGACAGAGATTAAGAGGATCACCCTTGGGTATGCTAGATATAGAGAGGCTGTGCAGAGTGTTAAAGGCAATGGATACGCTAGTAGAGCTATTCATGGTAGGGAGCGTAAGAGAAAGAGAGATATTAGATTGAAAATTGCAAACATTATCGCTAATACGGTTAACTTGTTTAAGTCTTTCTTTCTATTTCTTTTAAGGATTCTTCCAGGATATCTAGGCCTTTGTGGAGTAGTTCTTCCTCGATTGTTAAGGGTGGGTGGAGTCTTATGACGTTTAGGAAGAGCCCGGCGCGTAGGAGTAGCAATCCTTTTTCCCTAGCTTTTTTGATTATCTCCATAGTCTCCTCGGTTGCTGGTTCCTTTGTCTTTCGATCCTTTACTAGCTCTATTGCTTGCATAACCCCCAGGCCCCTGACATCCCCTATAAACTCGTATCTATTATGCATATCCTCCAGCCTCTTTCTTATCACTCTACCTAGTCTCTCGGCTCTCTCAACTAGTCTATCTCTCTGGATGATCTCTATTACCTTGAGCGCTACAGCGCTAGAGACAGGGTTTCCACCGTAGGTTCCTCCGAAGCTCCCTGGATTCGTTTTCTCCATAACCTCCCTCCTACCTATTATAGCTGAGAGGGGCAGTCCATTAGCTATCGCCTTAGCAGTTACCAATATATCGGGATCTACATCGAAGTGCTCTACAGCCCACATCCTCCCAGTCCTACCCCAACCCGTTTGGACCTCATCATCTATCAATAGTATCCCGTGCCCATCCAGGAATTTCTTGAGCTCCTCAACATAGTCGGTTGGAGGCACTACAAAGCCTCCCTCACCCTGAACCATCTCCATGATGAACGCAGCTATTCTATCGGGGGGAACTCTTGTGTGTATAAACCAGCTTCTTATATAGTCTAGACATGCCAAGCCACAGTATGGGTACTCCTGTTTGAAGGGGCATCTATAGCAATATGGATATGGTATAAACTCCACCCCGGGCATCATAGGCTCTAACCTAAATTTATAGGGGCTATACTTCCCCGTGGCTGTAAGTGCATATCCATATGTCCCCCTACCATGGAATGAGTTCTCATAGGAGACTATCACATATCTATCAGTAGCCTGCCTAGCGATCTTAATGGCATTCTCAATAGCTTCAGAACCGCTGTTCTGTAGGAGAACCTGCTTCTCTGAAGACCCAGGGGCTATCTTGGCTAGCTTCTCAGCAAGCTCCACATAAGACCTATAATTAGCCACCATGAAGCTGATATGCCATAGCTTCCTCAACTGATCCTCAGCAGCTCTGATCAGCTCCGGATTTGCGTGGCCAAGAGCTGTGACGCCTATGCCAGAGGTAAAATCAATATATCTATTGCCATGGATATCATAGAGAACAGCATTCTCACCCCTCTCAATAGTTATTGGATGTAGAAGAGGCACCCCCCTCATAACATATTTACTGCGAAGATCTAGATAAGGATCCGACGACATAAAATAATACCCAATATAATATCCCTTGAACAGCTAAAATCCACGGCAAGGAAGGTGTTGAAACAAATATTATAATACACAACACAGACATTAAACTCCAATCATCATAAATGATTCCCCTCTAAAGCTGGAGAGATCATCGTGACATTGCTGTAAACATCTATATGGCGTAAAGCTAGATCTTAATGTTTAGCATATAGGATTAACAAAAGATAGCAATATAGTTGCAGCCAAGCACTATCTAAATTTTAGAATACCTCTCCCTCGAAATCCGCGTTATCTAGATCTGTGATATCTGCTGAGACCATAGCCTCGTTAAGAGCTAAGAAGCTGAAGATCTCTAGGGTTAGTAGAAACGGCAGTATCGATGCATATGCTGAGAGTATTTCATCAGCTTCCTCCTCCATACCAGCCCTTCTAAGCTTTTCAGCTCTCTCAAGATCCCTCTTAGCTATATCCCTCCACTCATCAAGCCTAACCCATGCCTTCGATGTGGGCTCATAGACCTCTCTCTTAAAGATAAGCCCTCTAACCCTCTTCTCAACCAACCCTTCGGCCTTGAGCCAGCTCAAAATCTTGAGAACCTCCTCGATAGAGAGCCCCGTTGTGCTCGAGATCTCCTCAGGAGATCTAGCACCCCTAGCAATAGCCTCTAACACAGCATACCTCTCAGGCGTATACATAATAAACCCCAAACTATTATAATTAGCCTTTGCTTATAAACCCCCACCTGACCTCTTCCAACCCTAAAGATCGGGGCTTTCAATTGTAAAAGTCGCTCCTCTTAAAGTTGCTTCTATAAAATCCTAACCCATACCATAGATCAAGAGAGATGTGTTTAGAGTTGAAGGGGTTATATACAGGCTTGTAGATCTTTATTTATTAATTTTCATAGTTACAGATTCTCATTGGTGTAACTATGAGAATGATTGTTCGTAGCTGGTTAGCTGCTGCAGCTGTGATAATAGTTGTTGTAGTTGCTATAGGTGTTGTTGGTTTATATCTATATTCTGCTTGGAGGGAGCGTGATAGGGCTTTAGATAGGCTTGTAATAGTTGTTAACCCTTTGCCCCGTGATAGGGTTGCTGCTGAGGCTAGGGAGCTGGAGTCTTTCTTAGAATCTAGGCTTGGGATTGATGTTGAGATATATTTCCCGACGAGCACTTCTGCGATCATTGAGTCTCTTAGGTTTGGCCATGCACAGCTAGCCCTTGGCATCGGATCTCTTCCAGCTGCTCTCGCCCTCTATGTTGCTGATGTTGATATGCTGTTGGCTGAAGTGAGGGAGGTTATAATAAACGATACGATTGTCCATACACCTTACTACTATTCCTACTGGATAGTCCTTAAGGATAGCAAGTATAGGGGGTTAGAGGATCTGAGGGGGAGGAGAGCTTGCTTCCCGAGCGAGCTATCAACATCAGGCTATATCTTCCCAATGCATAGGCTTGTGGAGCTGGGATATCTAAAAGCTCCAGTAGATCCTAAGAGCTTCTTCGGCGAAGTGATCTTTGCAGGAGGCTATGCCCAGTGTTGGGAGGCCCTGAAGAACGGGCATGTCGATGTAACCATTATGGCTGGTGATGTGCCGGCGAGCCTGTATTGGGAGGCGATGAATAACAGCAGGGTTCTAGAGATGCAGGGACCTGTGCCGTCCCACGTTGTGCTGATAACAAAAGGGCTTCCGAGTGATTTGAAGCAGAGGATCAAAACTGCTCTTCTAGAGCTAAATAACAAACCGGATCTCATGAGGAAATTTGTATCAGCTATCTTCGTTAGATTCGATGAGAGAAGCCCTGAGGAGCACTTAAAAAACCTGTTAAACGCCCTAGAAGCAACAGGTTTAAAGGATAGGTATCTCAGGCTATACACCAACACCTCTAGATAGCGGGGCGGTGGATTGCTAGCACTAACCCAGAATCTGGTTGTCGAGCTTAGAGGGGTTGCGTTTAGCTATGGAGATAAAAGGGTTTTAAATGGTGTGGATCTCGAGATTTCCTATGGAGAGGCAATAGCTATTATGGGAAGAAGTGGTGCTGGGAAGACAACCCTCCTAAAGATCATTGCAGGTCTTCTCAAACCAGAGAAAGGTGTTATTAGGATCCTAGGATGTGATCCCTCAAACAAGTGCTTCGATAGCGTGAGGGGTAAGATAGCCTATATACCACAGACGCTTGGACTGGTAGAAGGTGGATCAGCAATCTACAATGTCCTACTAGCTAGGGCATATGAAAAGCCCCTAAGATTTATAACAGGGATCTGGGGTAAGGAATATATCTCCAAAGCACTAGAGGCTCTAGAGGCTGTTGGGCTGCTGGAGAAGGCTAGGGTTAGGGTTGAGAGACTAAGCGGGGGTGAGAGGCAGAGGGTTGCAATAGCAAGGGCTATTTTCCAGGGAGCACCAGTTATTCTAGCTGATGAGCCAGTCTCTAACTTAGATCTCGAGACTGCTAGGGATGTGGTGGAGCTTTTAACAGGGTTGAGGAAGAGGGGGGCTACTATAGTGGCCGTTATGCATGATAGGGATCTAGCCCAAAGACATTTCGATATGGTATATATCTTGAAGGGCGGTGTTCTCAGGGTGCTATCATGAGAATCATAGTTGCTTTTCTCATACCAACTGCTATACTAGCATATATCCTCGGCCTGATAGATCCTGGGCTCTGGGCTAAAGCAGGTCTAAATATATCTAGATTCATACCTCTCCTAGGGGTTAGAAACGATCTCTGGGGAGACGCTCTCACAGCTGTCTATGAAACTCTGATCATATCTGTCTTCGGCGTCTCCTCCGGAGTCCTCATAGCATATCTTCTCGCCCCACTAGCAAGCCCTCTCCTAGCTCCTCGCACCATAGCCATCGCTGGAAGGATACTCGCCAACTCAGCCAGAACTGTGCCAGCAATACTCTGGGCAATATTATTCGTAATACTTGTAGGGCCAGGAGCAAAAGCAGGTGCACTAGCCCTTGCAATATATACCTCGACATATCTAGCCAAGTTCTTCTACGAGGCCCTCGAGTCTGTGGATAGAGAGCTACTCGATTCTCTAAAGGCCATGGGTCTCAAAGGATACACACTAGCCTTCGCACTATACACACATATCAGGAGACAGATTATAAGCAGCGTACTCTTCATGCTTGAATATAACGTCAGAACAGCATCCATACTAGGATTCGTGGGCGCCGGCGGGGTTGGATATTATATACTACAATACCTAAGCATCCTAGACTACCAAGCAGTCCTGACATTCTTCATAGCCGCCATAGCCATCGTAGCAGCAATAGACACAACAAGCTATACCCTAAGAACCCGAATATAGCTCCAACTATTTATAAACTACTAGTTACAGCTGAAAGCCTATTATAAATTTACCTGACTCTGCCTATCCTGGGCATTAGTTTCCTATATATAGCGTCGCCTAAGAGGTTAAGACCTGCAACGGTTATGGAGAGGAAGATCCCTGGGAATATCGAGATCCGCCATGCTGATGAAATATATGGCTGTCCCTTATATCCCTTTATTATGATTCTTCCCCAGCTGGGTAGATAGATTGTTGCAAGACCAACCTACTCCCTGTCTTAAAAGGCGAGGTTTCGGTTGCAAGGGTTCAAGGGGTGAGATGTTAGGATCTTTATGCCTTTTCATGTATCAGTATATTTTTAGTTACACCTCTATTTAATCTATATTTCCTTGTTTCTTCTTCAACGAGACGAATATCTATCAGAATATATATACCTTTTAGTAACTATACTTGGTGAAGATGTGTTTTGAAAAAGAGTTTAGCCATAGCCGTTGGTGTTGTGATCATTGTAGTGGTTGTGATATCTCTATATCTCGTATATTCGGGACTGCTAGGTGGTCAGCAGATGTATGGGTTTCCGCTTGTCCCTCGATGGTTATTGATTGTCATTGATATTCATTTGCTTTGGATTGCTTTGCTTCTTGATCCACAGGGATGTTATAGCATCCCTGTGGTCATCGAGGGACTTCCACCTCCCCCATAGAGATCTTGGGATCTCTATGGGTTCATGGGTGGCGGTTGAGCCCAGCGGCACTGGGCTCCCATCTACCCTTGGATCTCCGAAGCCCTTCTGGGCAGAGCCCTCATACAGGGCTTCGGTCTCGGGTACTCCAATGGTCATCGCATCCTGAAGTCTCTCCACACCAAGATCTAGCAGGGATATCACCTCATCATCAAAACAACTATGGATTGGATACTTATAAGCTTAAGCTGGAGAACAAACCAATGAACATGAGCACTACAAATAATAATGAAAGCCAAAACAGCCTTCCACCCCCCAAACTCAGAGGACGCTGGTGCTCAAGTATCTAGGGAGATAGAGGTTGAGTTGGATGACTATTACTTTCAGCCTAAGTCGATTTCGATCCCCCTTGGAGAGGCTGTGAGGTTGGTGCTGAAAAATGAGGGGAGATCAACACATACATTTACAATAGATGAGCTCGGTATAAATGTTAGGCTTGCGCCGGGAGAGACAAAGACTATAGAGATAACTCCGAATAAGGTTGGCAGCTATACATTCTATTGCATACCTCACAGGGCTCTAGGGATGGTTGAGAACCTCACAATAACCTCGAAAAGCTAGATACCATATCGTCTTTAAAATATATTCTACAGTTTTTCAAGATCGTGATTTTCTTTCATCTATAAGCAGCATGTGGTTAAAATACTTCTTCCTGAGAATGTTTCTATTTTTCTGGCAAGTTTTATGGATCTCATTTGAAATAGCTGTAGCTTATATGTAATATATCTCTATTATACCGGTTTTGTTATGTGTATTTTACATATGATCTTTTCTCGTGAATATATATGCAAATGTAACAATATGCGGTTGAAGGTGGTGTGGAGTTGAACCTAGATCTTGGATCTACAATCTGGCTTTCCATAGGGGCTATACTGGTTTTCCTCATGATCCCCGCTATAGGTATGCTCGAGGCGGGGCTTATAAGGAGAAAGAACGTAGTTAACGGCTTAATGAAGGGTCTTCTGGCAGTGATGATCTTTCTACCGATATGGTTCGCCGTATATCCAATATACTATGGAGGGATCCTGGTCGACGGCCTCTACCCAACTACAGGCGATGCCGGTGTTCCTATCTATATCTATGGTTTCTTCATAGGGGTCTTCGGGGCAGTGACACTAGCCCTCATATACGCTGGAATCCCTGAGAGGGTTAGGTTTGGCGGGTGGGTCGTATTCTCAATATTTTTTCTCAGCACTGCAGTGGCCTCTAGTGTCTTCGTGGATCTGGGGAGGGGGCTTCCTATCTAGGCTAGGGGATGTATTGGGGATAGCGCCGGGCTATGGTGTGAGGGACTTTGCCGGTGGAACGGTTGTACATGCCTACTCTGGAATAGCTTCTTTAGCTGCGATGCTCGCCGCAGGCCCTACTATGAGGAGGGCTATGCTCAACGGCGGCTCGCTAACATCTGGTATGGAGGAGATCATGTATAAGGAGAGGGTTGAGATGAGGAGTCTCAACATACCCCTAGCTATAATAGGCACATCACTTCTATTCTTCGGCTGGTTCGGCTTCAACGGAGGATCTACTGTGGTTGTCTCAAGCCAGACACAATATGCTCTAGCAAATACAGCTATAGCTGGTTCTCTAGCCGGGTTTATATCATTGATCATAGCTAGGGCTCATAAGGAGTATTGGGATCCGATCATGGCTATAAGCGGCATCATAGGAGGTCTTGTAATGATAACGCCACTAGCAGGCTTTGTAGATCTATGGGCTTCATATATAGCTGGCATCCTAGCAGGGATCATAACGTACTATGGCATAAGATATGTTGAAAGATACTATGTAATCGATGACCCAGTGGGGTCCCTACCAGTCCACGGCTTCAACGGAGTTGCTGGAAGCGCTCTAGTACCCATCCTATCATCCCCACAAATCGGGGGGCTAGCTGGAATCATATATGGAGGGCCGCTGGGATGGCTAGCAACGCAGCTGGCTGGGATGGCAATAGCGCTTCTATTCGTATTCATAACAACGTATCTAACATTCTACATGCTCATTAAAACAGGCTTCAGAGCAAAGCTAGAGGAGGAGGTTGTAGGGCTAGACATAGTAGACCATGGGGTGAGGGTTGAGTGAGGAGAAAGCTATACCTTGTAAAGGCTATAGTGAGGATAGAAAAGGTTCCAAAGATCCTCAAGGCCCTCACAGAGGAGGGCTTCAGAGGTGCCACAATATATAGAGCAGAGGGTATGGGCGGTGAAGGGGGTGTTGTAGTTGTGAGGGGAGAACCTATAGACGCCCTGATACCGAGGGCGGTTATCGAGGTTGTTGTAGAGGGTGAGGACCACGTTGAGAAGGTGGTCAAAATAGTAATGGATAACGCTAGAACCGGGATGGTTGGGGATGGAAGAATCTACGTAATGCCCGTAAGCAGGTCTATAAGGATCAGAACAGGGGAAGAGATCATATCCCCAGAGCTAGGCTAGAACCTTCTCAAAACATTATCTTTCAATTCTATAGAAGATCATCTTTTCTATGCTGGGGTCTGGGGTGTTAGCCCTCTGGTGGGGGATTAATGCTTCTATCCCCAAGATCATCGGGTTGGGGGTATGCTTCGGGGTCACCCCCCTAGGGATATCGGGGCACGCTAACGGGGTGCCCATCCGAGGCATCAACCCCCAAACCATCAAAACCATACACCTCATCACCAAAAACACCTACATTCCATGGCTTAAAAATCCTACCCCGCCTTAAAAGACGAGGCTTGTCCTGTTGTCAACATATATTTCTTTTATTTCTTTTATGAAGCAGTTAATATCGATTCTATCTACAATAATAATGGAGCATCTGGCTTGCTAGAGAAGAGATCTCTAGGATTTGGAAGGCAGAATAGCTTTTTATAGTAATTGATAGCGATGGGGCTAAAGCTTCTGCAACATCTATTTCTCTGTGAGGCCTTCTAGCACGTGCTTTATGTTTTGTGAGATTATGCTGCTATATAGCCTGCTGAATGTCTGGTTCTCTCTGACAAGTCTCTCTATGAGTTCTCCGAGGGCTTCCGTGCCTCTCTTCTCACCTCTCTCAACGGCTTCTATGATCTTCATCAGCTCTCTTGTATGTGCCTCGCTGGTTATGCTTGGGTATCTCTGCCTCAGATAGTCTAGGATCGATATGCCGAGTTTTGTTGGAACTAGATAGCCCCTCTTACTCTCTACTATATATCCATGTCTCTTGTTACTCTCTATAGCCTTTGCATATGTGCTTGGCCTGCCAACACCCCTCTCCTTCATTATCCTCACGAGCTCTCCGCTTGTTAGCAGTCTCACAGTAGATCCTCTCATAATCTCTATATCCTCTGGATATACCGTGCCTTCAACACCTCTGGCAAGGATCTCGCCTGGAAACTCGGGTAGCACCTGGTAGATTTTGTTCAAGGAGAATCCTTTGGAGCATACCCCCTCTATATAGGTCTCAAAGCCCCCGAGATCTAGTGTTGCTGTGCAAACCTCAACCTCCTCTTCCCTCATCTGGCTTGCAATAAACCTCCTGAAGATCAGATCATATACCCTCATATGGATCTTAGAGAGGGTGCCCCAGAAAACCCTGCCCTCAAGATAGGCCTTCTCAAGCCCCTCGAGATCTAGTGGCTGTGTGGGCCTTATAGCCTCGTGCGCGCCCCCCTCACCCCAGCTCCTGGGGTATAGATATTCCGAGAGCCCCTTGCTCGAGAGATATTCTCTAGCAACCTCAACACCTCTCTGAGACACTCTAGCGGAATCGGTTCTATGATATGTTATCAAACCCGTTTCAAAGAGATCTTGTGCAACCCTCATAGCCATAGAGGCGGAGATCCCCAGCTTTGAAGATGCCTCATACAGCAGCGTGTCAGTAACATATGGTGGGGGTGGCTTGATTATTCTCTTCTCCCTGGCTATGCTCTTGATGAGAATCCCGTGCTCGCTGATCCTCTTAGAAATAGCTTCAGCCTCACCCCTGCTTCTGAAGAAAAGATTTATCTTTCTACCCACAACCCTTATAACTAACCTATACCCCATAGAGGATCTATACTGGGTATACCTCTCCACAATCCAGCTGAGCGCGGGCGTTTCAACCCTCCCAGCCCCAAGCCATCTCATGGAGAATCTCTCCTGAAGCTCCTGGCTGATCGAGAAGCCTGTGAATCTATCGTCAAGTCTTCTCACAATCTGTGCTTCGACCAGGCTCCTAGATATAGATCTAGGCGAGGATATAGCCTCAGCCACGGCTCTCCTAGTTATCTCGTTGAACTCAACCCTTAGGATCTTCCTCGAATATGGTTTGAGGGCTAGATATAGATCCCATGCTATCTTCTCCCCCTCCTGATCTGGATCCGTTGCTACCAATATTTCATCATATTCAGGCGCGATCCTCCTGAGAATCATTATGAGATCCTCTGAGCTTCTAATCCTAGAGCCACCACATCTAGGGCATCTATCAAAGGGATCTGTATATTGGTGGCCACACTGCTGGCACCTCCTTATAAAGCCGTATCTAGGGACTAGGGATCCGCCTTCATATAGAACGCCGTAGAGTCCTCCCGAGGTTGATAGATCGAATACATGCCCCATGGTGGATATGACACTAACAATATATAGATCCTCTCCGTTTTTGAGGGAGAACTCATATAGACTATAGGGTCCGACAAGCCTCCTAGATCTTGAGCCAAAAAGCCCCGCAATGGTTCTCGCCTTCGTTGGGGACTCGACAATCATGAGCACGTTCCTCACATTTATAGGCTGCATAGATGATGCGGAAGCCCTTCTAGATCTATCCTGCTCCCTCTTAACCTCCTCAAGGTCTAGATCCTCTAGCTTTTTAAACGAGATATTGGGTATATATCTTCTAAGCCTCTCGGAGAGAAGTGATAGGAGCTCTTCACCCTCAGCAACTACTATGGATAGCCCTAGCGTCATACCTCCTCCATAGATCCTCGAGGTTCTCCCACTAGCCTGTATATATGTCATTGGATCTGGTATCACAGCCTCGGGCATGCCCTCTCCTCTACATATAACTAGAGATCCACCGATCAAAATACCGTCTCTACAGATCCCTTTAGCGTGATCAACGGCATCCTCGATCCAGGCCTTTGCCTTTTCAACAATCTCTGAGAATCCCTGAGAGGGTTCCCCTCTCCCACTTAGGATTTTCCTGATAACAGCTAGCGCAGAGGGTGTGAGCCTTCTGAGAACATAATATATCTCCCTATATATATCCTCGGAGCCTGTTTGTCTATAGAGGAGGGCTAGGTTCCTTAGATCTGCTAGATAACTTCTGAGGGGAATTATATGCTTTGGAACCCCTATGAAGACGGCGTTTCTAATTCTAAGGGGTTCGTCTAATCCCCTCACAAGGGCTCCGTAGAAGCTGGCCTTTCCGACTATATAGTCGAGTTCTCCTGAGAGGAACCTTTTAATATCCCTCCCACCAGATCTATATACACCTATCCTCAGCCCCTCTTCTTTAAACCTCTCCACAAGATCGTTGATATCTCCATTATAGCCCCTCGATATAAATATTATCGTGCCCCCGCCTATCTTCCTCAGAATCCCAGCTAGATCTGCTATATTTAGGGTGTAGGCGTCAACTATATTCCTTATATATTCCAATATACCTCCCACCTCGAAGCCGAGGATCTCCCTGAGGATCTTTGACTTCAATCCCCAGCTCTTACCAGTAGCTGTTGACACTACAAGCTGCCCAATCTTCTTCCTCGAAAGCGATGTCGCAAGCTCGGCTCTTAGAACCTCCAGCTCCTCCCTGAGCAAGCCCACCCTCTCAGCACTCCCCATAGCCCTGGCACCTGCAAGCTCGTATTTCTTGGCTGCGATCCTTGCTGCGAGCTCCACCTCCCCCCGATCTACACCTAGCATCTCAAGGATCTTCTCGAGGTTTTTAGAGCTTTTAACGAGGGAATCGAGATCATCAGCTACTATCACATCAAACCTGAGCCCGGCAAAGATATCCCTTCTCCTAGAAATCAGGGCCGAGGTTGTTAGGAGAATGTCGTAGGAGTTAGAGGCTATGGCTTTGATCGCATCCTCCCTAGCCTTAGCGCCTGAAGATGCATCATACGCTATAACCTCTATATTCAGCCCGGCCTTTGACACCATGCCAGAGACCCTCTCGAGACTCTGCCTCAGAAGCTCCCTAGTAGGGACAACCATATAAACCCTATATCCCTTTGAAGCCATGTAGAGGGAATACACTTGGACAAGCGTTGACTTACCACTTCCAGTGGGTGCTGTGAGCACCAAGCTGGATCTAGAGAGTAGCCTTCTAGCCCAGGCCCTCTGAATAGACCACATGGGGTATCCAACCAAGCCTCTGAAGAACTCGTGGAAATCGCTGAACTCCTCCTCCTGAGATGCTATATAGCTATAATCTCCAGAGCCTCTCCTCAAAAGCTCCACGAGGATGGCAGCCCTTCTGAAGGGATCTTCTATAGATTCCAACCCCTCGGGAACTCTCGCAAGACACCCCCTACATGGGAGGCCCAGTGAGAGCCTATATGAGTCTATATCACCTCTGCAAGCCGGGCAGAGGGATTCGTAGGCTATTATCACACTCCATAACCCTGTATAGGCTATTGTGTAGATACCAAGGTATATAAAAGTTAAGGCATAATCCTCGTGGAAGATTAATCCCGCTATACTATGGATCTAAGTATCTATAGTGGTTAGATTTATTTACAACTGAAAGACCCGCCCTTCAGGGCTGGGGGTCAGATGTATATATATGATCATCTACATTGTTTAAGGTTTATATACTCCTTAGCGAACATATGTTCGGTAATAATTTGAAGCCTGCCCTCATAGTTATAGATAGATATGAATAGAGACTTTGTATATGGGAAGCTAGGGAACGAAAGGGCAAGAAAACTTGTTCCAAAGCTAAAAGAGCTAATTGAAAGAGCTAGAGAGAGCGGCATACCCGTGATCTATGTGGGAGACGTGCATCTACCCAGCGATCCAGAGATAAGATAAAGATATGGGGTGAGCACTCAATGAAAGGAACTGAGGGATCTGAGCTAGTTGATGAACTCAAGCTTAAGGAAGGCGATTATGTGCTGGAGAAGAGAGCCTATAGCGCATTCCACGAAACTGGTTTAGACATGCTTCTCAGAACTCTTGGAGTATATACAGTAATCCTAACAGGTCTCCACACAAATATCTGTGTAAGACATACAGCCGCTGATGCCTTCTTTAAAGGCTACAGAATCATAGTACCTAAAGACCTGTTGACGCCTATATAATAAGCTAATGACAAGCATCTCGCTTAGCTTATGGACCTTAGTCTAAAATTATGAGTCAGATTTTACCTTTACCGATCTATTTCTTTGCTAGCCTGCTTATGGGTTCACTAGAATCAACTATCTCTGCCCCATATATCCTTGTTAAATATTCGAGGCCTTCAACATGATCCTTCTCGGTAAAGGGCTTAGCTATATTTAGCTATTGAGGATCCTTGGAGAGGTTGTTTAATTTTTAGCGCCTTTGGATATCAAGGTTCATTTCGCATTTTGAGCTATTGCATGTAACAGCCCATGATACTAGTCTCTATCTTTCTAATAGCCTCTTCGTAGTTTCTAAAATCTTTCCAGGCCTGTAGAAAGACGATTCTCCCTATGTTTCTATAGATTGAATCTAGATGTATTGTTCTATCATCTATATATATGATCCTGCAGAGGGGTATGTTAAGGTCTTTTTCTCTGAGTATGCTTATGAGCTTAAGGATCATCTGATCCTTGTTAGGATGGTTCTCGATCATATGGTAGTGAAATAGATCTCTTATGCCGAAGGCATCGAGAACCCCTAGAGCCTTCTCTGGCTCGTTCCAGCTGAGACTAGAGATGACGGCCCCTCTCTCCCTGGCCCAGAGGACTATCTTTAGAGAGTCAATATGCAGATTCACAGGCACACCTCTAGAATCGATTACCCTTGTCTCCGAAACCCTTTTAAAAGGGGGGATCAATTCCGATACATTCTTATGATCCCACATAGTCCCATCAAGATCCATTAAGAGGAGGAACCCCAACTCCCCTTTCAACTTAACCCTCACAACTATTAATGCTATAAAATAAATTATATAAATTTAACTAGATTTACCGAGCCTATTGATTCTCTCCGGCTCAATAAGCTATAGCTTTCAGCCCTCCTTAAGATGCTTCACATTTGATGTTAATACCCATTACCTGGTATCTATATGTTTCTCTGGTGATGTTATTATGCGGAAGAGGATCATACGGTGAGACCGAGAAACAATGTGATGTGGAGAACAGATTCGACGAGGCCTCTCCATGTCCCCGATGGGAGGCAGTTCCACAGGCTGCATGGGGAGCTAGATAAAGAGGATGGGCTGTTTCAGTTTCCATAGTCATTCACAGCATTAGTGTTGTTAGTGCCTATGTTCTCCAGCTTAGGTTTATAAGTATTCAACCCATATTTATTCTGATCTGCTAGATCTTGGTGTGGAGAGACTTCAGGATGCGATGACCATTGGAGTACCCGAGACCGAAGCCCTATATGAGGTCTCTACCCAGAAAGGGTTTGGGTATCCCTGTGGTTTCATTGGTGGCTGTTGAGCCCAGCGGCACTGGGCTCCCATCTATACTTGGAACCCCGAAATCGCTTGTCCCCCGATGGTCATTGAATGTCGTTGATATTCTTTTGTTTGTGTTGCTGTGTTTCTCGATCCACAGGGTTTCTAGCCCTGTGGCATCGGGGATGGAAGGCTGTTTTGGCTTTCATTATTATTTGTAGTGCTCATGTTCATTGGTTTGTTCTCCAGCTTAAGCTTATAAGTATCCAATCTATAATTGTTTTGATGATGAGGTGATATCCCTGCTAGACCTGGGTGTGGAAAAACCTCGGGAAGCGATGATGTCCAGAGCTCCCGAGACCGAAGCCCTGTATGAGGGCTCTGCCCAGAAGGGCTTCGGGGATCCAAGCCTAGATGGGAGCCCCATGCCGCTGGGCTCAACAGCCACCCATGAACCCATAGAGATCCCAAGATCTCTATGGGGGAGGTGGAAGTCCCTCGATGACCACAGGGATGCTATAGCATCCCTGTGGATCAAGAAGCAAAGCAATCCAAAGCAAATGAATATCAATGACAATCAATAACCATCGAGGGACAAGCGGGACTTCCACCCCCTACAGGGGCGAGAAGCTAGAATAGCAATGAAGCCCAACCCCCTAACCGGTATCCTGCCCTTTTAAGCTGAGATAACTAGCACACAGGTATATCTACTTTGGTGCTGGGGAGCTGACGTTTGAGTGTCGATCAATAACAGCATATAGATAAAACTCGTGTCTTTGGGATCGATAGTCGCTTACCAACCAATGATGCTCCGACCTTCTCCCTGCCCTAAAGGGCGAGACTTTCAGTTGTAAGGGGTTACAGGTTATTTGTTATCAGAGATCGGCTCTATAAAATCTAAACCCTCTACAATGCTATAGAGTATTGAATCTTGTTTTACTTACTTAAATATGATGACATTATCTCTATTGCTTCCTTTAATCTATATTTATCTTCCCATGCAAAGCTGATTCTAACCCACTTCTCTCCTCCAGGGCCGAAGAGTCTTCCTGGAACCACTATCACTCCCTTTTCAGTAGCGAGTTCTCTGGCCCATTGATCTGTTGTTTTTGATAGATAGCTGGATAGATCTAGATAGATGAAGATGCCAGCTTCAGGCCTTCTATATCTAGCTTCCGGCATGTTTTTCTCCAGGCTTTTTATGAGCTCATCCCTTCTAGATTTATATTCCTCTATAACCATTGGCAGGAACTTCTCCCTATATCTCCCCCTTAGATACTCTAGAATCAACAGTTGAGATGGTAGGGGGGCATTATAGCTGGTGGCCTCTCTAGCATGTGCAACAGCGTCTGCTATGTTTTCCTCAGCAGCTACAAATCCTAGTCTCCATCCTGGGATACCTGGATCCTTGCTATATGTTCCAACAGTGATCACATATTCGTGGCACCACTTCTCAGGCCAAACTCTCTCAGTCTCGTAGTAGAGAGTGTAGTAGGCTATGTCGTGGAGGAGATATACTTCTCTATCGCAAGCTAGATCTGCTAGGAGCCTTGCCTCGGAGATGCTGAGAACCCTCCCACTAGGGTTATCGGGATTTGCTATTATAACCGCTTTAACCCTTGAGAACAGGTCTTTCAACATCTCCTCAGAGAGGGATAGCTCTGGATAGGTGATCGCCTCTACAACCCTATTGCCTAGAAGCCCCAGGATCGAGTAAAAATGGAAATATGCTGGAACAACTATCCCAACAGGATCTCCATGATCCGTTATAGACGCTATTGACGTAAATAACCCCTCAATACCCCCTGTCGTGATCACAACACCCCTCTTAGGATCCGGTATAGGTCTACCTAAAGAAGCTAGATCCTCAGCAACTGCCTCTCTAAGCTCCTGAAGCCCCCTAGGAGAAGTATATGTGTAGAGCGATATATCATTAACCCTACTTCTAAGACTATCCAAAAGACTATCCATAAGCTCCCTAGGAGGCGGTATACCGGGCTGGCCAACGTGCAGAGCATAGGGCTTAAAACCTCTAGACCTCAGCATAGAAACGATCTCCTGGATCCACATAGTCGGGCTAGGCATGATAGACAGAACCCTCCTCGAAACCCTAGCCATGGGGTTAGCCCCCTAATCAGATGAATATAGCGCGATAGCATATAAGTCTGTTATAATCCGGAAAATTGCCTTAACAACCAGGGAAGCTCTTGAGCGGGGGTGGATACTAACCCTTCACTTTATATCCTGATCCTGGGTGTAGGAGCATTGATAGCTTCCTAATTCTAGGCCTCCTCCCTTTCCTAGGATTGTTCCTCCAAGCCTTTGCATTTGCAAGTGCATCCCTATAGCAGTCAATAGCAGTCCTGGATGGGAAGTCGAACCATTCTCTCAGCTCTCTATATAGAGCATTATGAACCCTCCCAACGCTCCTCAGATCTAGGCTTAGGATCTTGTTTATTGCATAGTTTAGGGCTGTGTTGTATCTCCTGAGGAGCTCTATAGCCCCAGGCTCGGGACTAACCCTCATTCCGATCGAGATGGTTAGCAAAACCCTCACCGCCAGAAGCCATAGAGCCCCTCCAAAAACAATCAAAACCCTAGAAAGCTATTAAAACCATCCCCGCCCTGAAGGGCGAGGCTTTCAGTTGTAATAGCACTCAATGGCAACGTATATAATATGAGCAGGGAGGGCAAATCCAGGTCTTCGGGGAGTCATATAAGAAGTATTATAATGATTCAAAATCTAGGGTGTCTTAATGAGGGTTGCCACAAAAGTGACAGTGCATCTATAGCATTAGGCATGCTGCTCGAGGCAAGTGGATCGGCTAGAGCGGCAGCTCCTTTCCCTTTGTCTCTGGTAGAAAGATTATAGCTGTAATAGATATAGCAGAGTATGTTGCCATGACTGCCGGTAGCCAGAACCAGTGCTCAATATATCTCCCTCCTATCAGGATTGTGAGTATTATTGGTGATAGTCCGCCTGCAAATATAGTAGTCACCTGGAAAGCTGTACCTATTGCTGTAGCCCTGACCCTCGTTGGGAATAGCTCTGAGTAATATGCTGTCTGGGGTGCAAAGGATATGGCGTGTATAATTCCATAGATTCCAAGTGCTGCAGAGGCAACCAATATATCGTGTGGACTTCCCAGGATTATTACTGGGAAGAGGAGTGAGTATATTAGGATAGATATATTGCCTAGCAATAGAATTACCTTCCTCCCAACTATATCTGCTATAAGACCTCCCAGGGGCTCTGCAAGAGCTTCGAATAGTGCTGCAATAGTTACTGCTAGAGCGGCTTCTGCCTTTGAATATCCTATACCCGTAAGGTATATAAGGCTATATGTTGCATATACATAGAATAGAGCGTTCTGAGCAGCCTTAGCAGCTACTAGATGCAATATTCTCTTCCAATATCTCCTTATACTCTCAGCTATAGGATTTCTCGTAATATCCCCCCTCCTCAGTATTTGTTGAAACAACGGGGACCCGAAAACATAGTATCTCATCACACCGCCTATAACGGCTACAACAGCGCCTATATAGAATAGAACCTGCCAGCCCCGCCGAATAAAAACTTCCTCACCATATAGGTTGATTAGAGCAGCACTTAGTGCTGTTCCCATAAGGAGTCCTATGGGCACACCAAGCTGTACAAAGCTTCCCCAGAAGGCCCTATACCTAGAATCATAGTATAGCTCTGACACGAAGGCGCTCGCAGCACCCCACTCACCTCCAAGAGCTATACCCTGGAAGAATCTCAATATAGATACAATAACTATGCCGAGGTACCCAATGGAATCATAGCCGGGGACTAGAGCTATTCCAAGCGTGGCCCCACCCATGATAACTAGGTCTATTACTAGGGAAATCTTCCTCCCAAATCTATCGCTGATATAGCCGATAACCATGGCCCCAATAGCCCGGGCTACAAAACCCAGCCAATAGGTTATTAGAGATATAAGCGTAGCTAGCTCCTTAGGGATATCCCTGGGGAAGAAATAATATGGGAGAACTAGAGCCGCAACAGTTCCATAGACGAAGAAATCATACCACTCAAGCGTGATACCTATACTAGCCATGATTAGAGCCATAGATCTGTTCCTCTTTATCTCTAAAATAACAGGATCTCTATCTCTATTAGACCTATCATTATTTCTAGATCTATTAAATAAATCCTTCCACATATTTTTTACCTTTACATATATATACTAGGTAATATTTAAGTATTATAAAAATAAAATTTAGATTTAATGGAAGAATATCAAAAATATATTATGTGAGATCTAGGTGAATTATTTGAAAAAGTAAAGATTTTTTATTTGACAATATTTAAGCTTTCTGGGTATTCATTATTGGTGGTTGTATGGGCCAGATAGTCAACGGGATCGATATAGATAGGCTAAAGCAACTGCTTAAAGAAGCCGAGAAGAACAAGGATCTTATTGCCAGTATATCTAAATATAGTGCCAGGGTTAGATGGCTGGGATCTGGGTTTAACTTCAAAGCTTATATAAGAGATCACTCGTTCGCTGTATCAGAGCCCCAAGATGTTGGTGGAGTCGATGCCGGTCCAAGAGCTATAGAATATGTTTTAGGGGCCCTCGGCGCTTGCTATGCTACAGGCTTTGTTTTGAATGCTACTAAGAGGGGTATCAGGATCAAGAATTTAGAGATAGCCCTCGAGGGTGAGATAGACAATATATTAGTATTCCTAGGGTTATCTAGCCAAGGACATCCGGGGTATAGAAGAGTAGTGGCAAAAGCATATATAGATGCGGATGCAGACGAAAAAACGATAAGAGAGATATGGGAGGAAACAGTGAAAACATCGCCGGTAGGAAACACAGTAGCAAGACAAGTAGAAATAATACCAGAAGTTAAATTGGTAAAGAGCTAATATAAATAGGGATCGTTTTTTCTAATCTATTACTAATATCCCTAGCCCTATCAATAGCTTCTATTATTGAAAGCCTCACTTCCTAAGAAGGTATGATATTCTCCTTCCACCCTTTAGTGTGGGGGTTTGCCTTCTTGTTCATATCCCAACTTAAGCCTCATATCCCTAGAGGGCTTTTATACCAGCTATGTTCCCTCGAGAATCAATAATGATTCACGCTCTACTTTGAAAGGCGGATCCTTAGTATTAATAATTAATAATCATAAATGATAGTTTCCACATAGTTGAGCTTAATTAATATTCCTCGGCGTAGAAGTGGTATTTGGGTGTTTATGTCTTGAAGGATCTGGCTTGGAGGATAGCTGAGTATGTGTATTCAAAGAGCTTTAAAGATCTTTCGTCCCAGGCTATTGAGGAGGCTAAGAAGAGGATTCTGGACTCGCTGGCTGTATCTCTTGGAGCCCTGGAAGCCTTTCCCTACAGGGTTTCTAGGGAGTTAGCCCTTAAAGCTGTGTCGAGGTCTAGAGGCTCTACTGTTTGGTGGGAGAATGCTCATAGCATCCCCGAGCTGGCTACTTTTGCTAATAGCGTTGGTGTTAGATATCTGGATTTTAACGATACCTATTTATCTAAGGAGGCCATGCATCCAAGCGACATGATCCCAGCTGTTGCAGCTGTTGCTGAGGATAAAAACGCCTATAGCCTTTCTGCTGGACGGGCACATCTAGTCTCGATCGCTAGGGGTTTCGTGCTCGATCCCGAGATTATCTTTCTTGATGAGCCATTCACATATCTCGATAGTGAGAAGAGATCTCTCCTTGCGAAGGCCCTTCAAAGAAGGAGAGCCATTGGAAGGGGGGTTATGGTATCACATGATCTGGAGATGGCTAGGGCTGTTGGGTTTGATAGGCTTATAGAGATGGAGGATCTACATAAGGTTGCAGAGACCGCAGTAGATCGTCATAACGGTTATATAATATTTTACGAATATAGAGGTTGGTGTGTCTATTGAAGCTACAATATGCAGGAACGTTCGAGGTTAGGTCTCCCAAGGAGAAGGTATATGGGTTCCTCACAAGCCCGGAGAAGGTGGCCAGAGCATTCCCAGGTGTGGAGAGGGTAGATGTTTCAGATGAGAACAACTTCTCCGTTAGAGCTACAATGGGGATAGGCCATCTCAAGGGTAGCATGAGCTTTAAACTGAGGTTCGAGGAGAAGAAGCCCTATGACCATGCAAAGGTCGTTGGCAGGGGTATGGGTCTTCAAAGCACAGCAGATCTCTCTCTATCATTCGACCTAGAAGATCTAGGTGGGGGCTTTACAAGGATAAAATGGAGCTTTGAGGGAAATGTGGGAGGGCTCGTAGGATCCCTCGGAGGTAGACTCTTAGACGATGTCGCCAAGAGGCTTGTGGATGAGGTTATATCGAATATCAAGAAGGCTATAGAGCAGGAAGGGTAAGCGAGATCATCAGCTAAGATAGAAGCACGAATTCATAGCATTATTCGAAATATCATATCGAAGGGGTTTTAAAGCTATTTATCTTTGAACCATAACTATTATTGGCGATTGCAGTGATGGCTTCGCTCGAAAAGATCAGGCCTCCCGATGAGGGATCGTTTATAGAATATGTGGACAGCGGATATAGAGTTCCTAGCAAGCCCATCATAGCCTATATAGAGGGCGATGGCATAGGCCCCGAGGTGGTTAGCTCAGCTAGGAGAGTTCTAGATGCGGCTGTCGAGAGGGTCTACGGAGGCTCTCGAAGGATTGTTTGGTGGGAGCTCTATGCAGGCTATAAGGCTGAGAAGCTCTTTGGAACGCTGCTCCCAGAGGATACTCTGAAGGGTATGATGCTCGCCAAAGTCACCCTCAAGGGTCCTCTTGAGACTCCGATCGGTACTGGACATAGATCTATAAATGTTGCTATTAGGCAGAAGCTAGATCTATATTCCAATATAAGGCCCGTGAGATACTTCAGAGGAGTCCCGGCTCCGAGCAGATATGCAGAGAAGATAAACCTAGTTATCTTTAGAGAGAATACAGAGGATGTGTATGCTGGGATAGAGTGGCAGGCTGGTAGTAGAGAGGCTCTAAAAGTTATAGAGTTCCTACACAGAGAGTTCGGAATCGAATTAACACCCGACACAGGGATAGGTGTGAAGCCGATAAGCGAGTATAGAACCAAGAGACATGTTAGAAAAGCCCTTAGATATGCGATCCAGCATAAGAGGAGGGTTATAACCCTGATGCACAAGGGGAATATAATGAAGTATACAGAGGGGGCCTTCATGAACTGGGGCTATGAGGTTGCCCTCAACGAGTTTAGAGAATATGTTGTTACTGAGAAGGAGGTTGCAGAGCTATATGGTGGAAACCCACCACCAGGAAAGATCCTGGTGAACGATAGGGTAGCTGATAATATGTTCCAGCAGATCATAACGAGACCCTGGGACTACGATGTGATAGTAACACCAAACCTCAATGGAGACTATCTAAGCGATGCGGCAAGCGCCCTAGTAGGGGGTATAGGGATAGCCCCTGGCCTCAACGCAGGAGATATCTTCGCGTTCGCCGAGCCTGTGCACGGCACAGCACCGAAATACGCTGGCAAGAATGTAGCTAACCCGTCAGCAACAATCCTCGCAGGGGCAATGCTTCTAGAGCATATAGGCTGGGTGGAGGCTTCAGAGCTTATATGGAGGGCTGTTGAAGAAACCATAGCATCTGGAAAGATGACCCAGGATCTTGCTAGGCATTATGAGAATGTAAAGCCACTATCAACAACAGAGTTTACAGATGCAGTTATAGAGGCTATTAAGAGACTTAGATAACCAGCCCTCCGAGGAGCTGCTATGAATAGCATAGCGAGGATCATACTAGCTTTTCTACTATATATAATATCGATGGTAGTATCTCTCATAACACTACCGGCTATATTCACTCAGAGCTATGTCCTAGCATATATAAGGCCATACCAGCTCATGGCCTTTGCAGATATCTTGATAATCCTCTCATTCCTACTCATATACCTCATAACAAATGCAAAAACACCGCTATATGTGGTAGAGCTAGCACTAGCAGCTCTGATACCAATAAACTATCTAGATATATATACGAGAACGCTACAGGGAGTACACATAGCAGTATTACCGTTCTTCATAAAGATAGAAGGACTATCGGGCTCATCCCTAGCTCTAGACCTTGGGCAGATTTCGATCCTAGCCCTAGCTATTCTCTATATAAAAAACATCATAGGCAGAAAATCAGGAGAGAGTAATATATAAAACATTTAGAAGCAATAGACATCCCGACCCCCCAGATCTCCTTTTAATTTAATCTATGAAGATAGTGTTTATGATCAAAAGCCCTATCCCCCGTCTAATGAGGTGTGGTTTAGAGAACCACTATGTATAAATTGTTTTAGCTTTTGCGATACTATTATGTTACAATTTTTTACAGCTCATATGATGTGTATCTTAGAATGTTTTGAAAGAATTGGAATTAGATATAGATGTTACGGTGAATTTCTAAGATCCGCTGGATTAGAGTCTCTAGATAGCTAGGAAGGCCCTGTAGTGAGGAAGTTTATGTAGAGCATGTCTACTAATAAAAGTTATAAACATGTTGGGAAGCCACAGTGGGGTAGGAAGCCTATGGATAGCGATCCACGTCTATACAGTCTCTGATAGCTCTTTTAGGAGCTGTCTATAGAATTGCTTGATCGCTTCGTTTCTCTTATATGCTATTTTTCTAGACTCCTCTAGATATAGCTTATCATATAGTTTGAGGAGCTTCTCTTCAAAATGCTTAGCCGTTTCCCCAATGCCTCTACCCCATATGCCTCCCAGCATGAATGTCCTTGCAACACCTATAGCGCCTATAGCGTCTATCTTATCTGCATCGCTTAGGATCTTCCCTTCAATCGTCTTAGGCTCCTGGCCATAGCTATAGCTGTGGCTGGCTATAGCCTCAACCACTCTAGCTACTACCTCATCGCTATAGCCAAGCATCCTCAGGATCTTCTCTGCAAATAATGCAGAGACCTCGGCATGGTGTCCCTGCCCACCTATGAATCTGCCTATATCGTGTAGAAGGGCTGCGAGATCTAATGCTAAAAGATCCACTTTATCCCCAACTGCGGAGGCTATTCTTCTACATAGCTTTCTAACCCTTGTAATGTGATCCCACCCATGTACAGGATCCTTTGAGGATATGCTCCTAACAAGATCCTCTATAAAAGATATCCTTCGATCCTCCATAGAAGGCCCATCTAACATCTATAGAGCTGATCGATATTTAAGATATCCCCCCACCAAATATCCAGAATCTCTCTATATTTCTATATATCGTTAGTAAATATATACCTTGGTGGTTAGATGCCCAGAATACCTCTCATGGAAATGTTAAAAGGTTATGGAGGCGATGTAGGTGTTTTCGCAGGCTTCGAGACTATTATGAGCTATGGAGATCCCTTCTCAGAGCATATGGCTGTTAGAAGCGATGCTGCCCTATTTGATATAAGCCATATGGGCAGGATCCTTGTTGAAGGGAGCGATGCCTTTGAACTCCTTGATAAGCTAGTCCCAAAGGATCTGGGGGAATCAAAGGACAAATCTATGTTCGGCCCAACAGCCTTTCTAAATGAAAAGGGGGGTTTCAAGGATGATGTTATGCTATACAGATTTGCGGAGGATAGATGGCTCATAGTATGTAATGCAATTAATAGGGAGAAGATCTATGGCTGGCTCGGCGAGTGGATATCTAGAGGAGGGTATAGAGTCTCTATAAAGGATATCACGATGGACACGGCGATGCTAGCCCTCCAGGGTCCCAACTCCCCTCGATATCTCTCAAGACTCAGGCTAGGAGATGCCGAGACCCTCAAACCCCTCGAGTTTCTAGAGGATCTCGAAACACAGTTTGGAAGAGTAAAGGTTATAAGTAGGAGTGGGTGGACTGGCGAGGATGGCTTTGAAATCATTGCAAGCCCCTCAACAGCTTCTAAGATTTTAGAGGAGGCCAGATCTATTGGTGTCAAGCTAGCTGGCCTTATAGCAAGGGATAGTCTGAGACTTGAGATGGGGTATGTGCTATATGGAGAGGATATAGGGGAGGATGTAAACCCTCTAGAGGCTAGGTACTGGGTCTTCACAAGGGGGAAGGGTGGTTGTATAGGTTGTGAAGCCCTTAGAGAGATCGGTAGGAGGGGGGTTACAAGGGTGAGGTATATGTTTAGACTTAAGAAGGGCGTTAGGATCATACCTAGGAAGGGATATAGAGTGCTATATGAGGGTGAGGAGATAGGATATATAACCAGCGGAGCATACTCACCATATCTCGAGAGGCCAATAGCTATGGGCTATGTTAGGAGTAGCCATGCACTCCCAGGGATGAGCGTAGATATAGAGGTTAGAGGCAGGCTCTACGAAGCAAAAATACTCGATTATCCATTAATAAAGAGGTGAGCATATGGAAGAGGTTGTTGTGAAAGGCTATAGAGTGCCTAAGAGCCTCCTATACACGGAGACAGATGAGTGGATCAGGATCGATGGTGAGATAGCGGTGGTAGGGATCACAGACTATGCGCAGAAGAAGCTTAAAAACATAATAGGCGTTGAGTTACCTCAAAGAGGATCTAGAGTTAGAAAGGGAGACTCAGTAGGAGTTATAGAGAGCATAAAAGCCGTTGCAGACCTATACGCCCCGGTCTCGGGGGAGGTTATAGAGGTTAACGAGAGGCTTAAGGAGGAGCCTGAGCTCATAAACCACGAACCATATAGTGGGGGTTGGATCTTCAAGATAAGGCTATCTAACAAAGACGAGGTTAAAGATCTGCTGAGTTATGAAAAGTACTCAGAGAAGATCTCGAGGGAATAGCTTGCAACTCCTCAAAACACCGCCCAGAATAAAGGTTCTCGAGGCTTTAGGGGCCATAGCAGATGGGAGGATCAAGATAACCTCTGATAAAGAGGCTATAGTAGTCAGCTCCGAGGGGGATAGAAGCTATAGGGTGTATGTGGATCTAGAGAGAAGGGTTGCCGATAGCAATGACAATGGAACCATGTATAGGGGATATATAGGCTATCCAATAATAGCCTTTCTAATGCTGAAAGGATCAATACCATTTAGAAGAGATATAGCCGAGGCGCTTAAAGGGGTTAGATGGAGATATCTGAATGAGAGGTATAGGAGCTATTCAGCAGTTGAGAGTATCATATACAGAGATCTTAAAGTCAGATCAATAGATATTAATGATGTTAACAAATATATAGAAGATGTGCTTAGAGCCCTTTCATCTCTAGGCCTGAGGAGACCTGTAAAATCACAGGATCAGGAATAGCTGAGAGGCCATGGGAGAGATCCTAGTGGTTGGGGGAGGCTTCTCAGGCCTACTCCTAGCATCTAGGATCCCAGGTTCTGAGGTGTTTGAGGAGAACCCCAGCATCGGGGTTCCGCCACATTGTACTGGGCTGGTTAGCTGGGATACTATAAGGGTTATAGGGTCTCCGGCTAGGGATAGCATTGTTTCCAGCTATAAATATATAAGAGTGTTAAACACTGCAGGGAAGGATATAGCTGTTCTCAAGCCTAGCCAGAGGATCTATAAGCTGGATAGGATCTTGCTTGAAAGGCTCCTAGCTAAAGAGGCAGGAGATATGGGTTCAAAGATACATACCAGGGCAAGGGTTGTATCGGTAGATTTCGAGGGAGGCATTGCTGTTCATGGAAAAGAGGGGTTTAGAAGGGTTGTTGGATCGATGGTTGCTATAGCAGAGGGGTCTCTAGGCACTATCTCGAGGAGGCTTGGACTCTCGAGGAAACAAGACCTGTTAATAGGTATTCAGGGATATGCTAGAACGTCTAAGAACATAGATGAAGATGAGATCCTTGTCTCCGTCGATGATAGGATCTTCAATGGGTTCTTCGGATGGCTAGTACCGCTAGGCAGCAGAGAAGCTGTCGTGGGTATGGCTTCATCGCTTAGAAGTTATTCTAATAGAGCGTTTAGGATCTATCTAGCAGTACTCAGAAAGCTAGGATATCTTAGAGATGATAGTCTGAGAGGAACATATGGGGGGCTAATCGTTAGAGGCTATCCACTTACAAACCACTATAGAGACCGTGTAATAGCTATAGGGGATGCAGCGGGTTTTGCCAAGCCCTTCAGCGGCGGTGGCCTGTACCCAGCTTCCAAGCAGGTTGAGGCTCTCTCAACAGCTCTCAGAAGATCTGATGGTGAGGAGGCTCTCAAGAGATATTCTAGATTGATAGGAGATGAAATCAGGTCTCTGAGACTTCAGTGGATAGCGACCAAGGCTGTGGAGGTAATTGGTGTAGAAAGGGCTATGAAGATCCTGGCTGGCATGGGGATTAGAAGCATATCTATGGACTACGACCACCATGAGAGAGTATTGTCTAGGCTTATATGGGGCGTCCTAGCAGAGAGCCGATGATCTCTTGTATATGTAGTGTAGTTATTCCCACAGCTTTAGCCAACCTAGATTATAGAGGGATCTAGGGATCTATGGAAAATATCTTCCAAAGATACTTATGTATGGGGTAAACAGCTATAGAGATCGTGATCAGGGCTAAGGATGTCTTTAAGAGATATGGAAATATAGCTGCTTTGAATGGGGTAGATCTGGAGGTTCCCAGAGGATCTCTCTATAGCCTTCTAGGCCCTAACGGGGCTGGTAAGAGCACCCTTATAAGGATCCTTGTTGGGCTTATAAAGCAAGATAGAGGCTATATAGAGATCCTAGGTTTAGATCCGCATTCTAGGCACTCAGAAGTGATGTCTAGGGTGGGCTATGTGCCTGAGCTCCCATCTTTCCCAGATTTTATGAGCGGTGAGGAGTATCTGAGACTAACAGCTGATCTATATGGGCTTGGGAGAGATTCTAGGACTAGGATCTCGGAGGTTCTATCTCTTGTTGGGCTTGAAAGGGCTTCTGGGAGGAAGATTGGCACATATAGCAAGGGAATGATCCAGAGACTGGCGATTGCCCAGGCAATACTTCCAGATCCGGAGCTCCTGATCCTTGACGAACCCCTCATGGGAATAGATCCGGAGGCTAGGATACAGTTCAAAGATCTATTTGTTGGGCTTGCTAAGAAGGGGAAGACAATACTATATTCATCCCACGTGCTCGAGGAGGTTGAGAGGATCAGCACCCACATAGCTATAATAAACAAGGGTAGAATCGTTGCCTCAGGCACAAAGGAGGATGTTGAGGCTATTTTGAAGGGTGATAAAGAGGTTGAGATAACCCTCTACGAGGAGATCCCAGGGGTTTCAAGGCTTATCGAGGGGGTTAGTGGTGTTAAAAGGGTAGAGGCTATTGGTAATAGGATTAAGGTATATATAAGTGGTGATGGGGATGATAAGATCATTAGGAAGAGGATCTACGAGGTGATCAGAGAGTCCGGTGGCTATATAATTGAGATGAGACTTGGCAGAGCATCTATAGAGGATCTATTTCTACGCGCTATTGAGAAGACCTCCTAGATCTTATCTCTACTTCAACATCCCTCAAATGATCTAGGCTTATATAGTATATAGCGTTTATAAGCTCAACCCTAAAGCTCCCAGGCTCCCTAGCCCTTCTAGATGCTAGCTCAGCAGCCCTTTTAAAGAAAACCGAGCCATCTATAGAAGCCCTCAGAGGATCTTTATTCACCGCTGCAAATGCAGATACTATAGATCCCAGCATACATCCCATTCCAGTCACATATCTAGAGAGCTCCGATCCCCCTCTAATTTCGGCATATCTCGATCCATCTGAAATAACATCTACAGGGCCTGAGGCGAATACCGTTGTGTTGAACTCCATCGCAACCTTCTCAACTATATCGACATTAGCCTCGCCGAGAGAATCTACACCCTTGACAAGACCCCTGCTGCCTGCTATGGCTGCTATCTCACCCCCATTCCCCTTGAGTATCGTTACCTCAGCCTCTCTCAAGATCCTTATTGTAGTCTCTGTTCTAAGTCTTGTAGCCCCAGCACCAACTGGGTCTAGGATCAGGGGCTTCTTATTTCTAGAGGCAGCCTTGGCTAGAGCAACCATTGATGGTATCCAATGGCTGTCAAGCGTACCGATATTTATGTAGATAGCATCTGCAACAGCGGCAAGCTCCTCAACCTCTTCGATCGCGTGAGCCATTATTGGCGAAGCACCTATAGCAAGGGTCACATTTGCAGCGTCATTCATAACCACATAGTTCATTATATGGTGTATCAGGGGTCTCCTATTCTTAATCTCAATAAGGTCTCTATATATATCCGAGCCATATATCTTCAAGATATCCTCAGAAAACATATGTATAATATCTTATAAACCTATAATAGAAAAACTATAAAGATCAATTTGACAGAGGATAGAATCCCGATCTAAACCCCATCGAGACAGGCCTTTGTCCAAAACCTCTCCCCGCCTTAAAAGGCAAGGCCTTCAGACGTAGCTGACCTCCTCCCCGCCCTGAAGGGCGGGGGTTCCCCTGCCCCTTTGTGGGCGGCTCATTGGTTCCCCCCATCTATTCGGGTTTACATCTGTCATTTGGGGGCAGTGAGGGGGGCCAGAACTCCCCCGAAATCTATTTTGATCCCCAGCTTCTTCAATGCCCTCTTCCTGATATTGAGCTTCCCGATGACATCCCTATCTGCTTCGAAGCCGCATCTAGGGCATTTTAATCTTCTATATCCATTCTCCTCCAGCTTTGAATCGCATTTTGGACATTCCGAATGATGTCCCGCTTGGGTTTACTATGGCTAGTGGAACCCTGTGTTTCTCTGCCTGCCAGTCTATCCATTTAACAAGCCTAGAATATCCCATTATGATCAGCTTGGTTCTATGGTCCTTGTTCTTTATCTTTCTCAGAGTGTTTATCAGCCCTGTTAGATCTTCTCTAGCTACTGCGTATCCAAGCTTCTTAGATAGCTCCACGATCCTCAGAGATGTTTTTCTAGCCCAGTCCTCAAGTATGTTTCTAGACTTCCTATGATAGGATCTTATTCTATTCAGGATTCCTCTTCTCCTCCTCCATGCAGGGTACCTAGTTGATGAGTATCTCTTCTGGAGATCCTCTGCAAGCTTCTTCCACCTATGAGCTGTATCAATCTCGGTGTCCCTCTTCTTGTTTATCCTATCATCTCCATACACGATCTTCCTCTCATTAATATCAATAGCAATAACATCCCTAGGCTTGTAAGGCTTTAGCTTGGGGATCCTCTTGGATATCCAAAGCATCATCTTATCACCTCTATAGACTAGCCTTGCCTCTCCATTCTCATAGCTATTATACCTCCTATCCCAGCCGATGATCCTAAGCTTTATCCCTCCTATGATCTCCACATACCCTTCTTTAACCCTATATCCCGATCCTTGGTGTAGGAGCATTGATAGCTTCCTAACCCTAGGCCTCCTCCCCTCCTAGGATTGTTCCTCCAAGCCTTTGCATTTGCAAGGGCATCCCTATAGCAGTCAATGGCAACCCTTGATGGGAGGTCAAACCATTCCCTCAGCTCTCTATATAGAGCATTATGAACCCTCCCAATGCTTCTCAAACTAAGGCTCAGGATCTTGTTTATAGTATAGTTGAGAGCTACATTGTATCTCCTGAGGAGCTCTATGCCAGCAGGCTCGGGACTAACCCTCATAGCTATTGAAAGGGTTAGCAACCCCTCATCACCCGCAGGCATAGAGCCCCTCCAAAAATGATCAAAGCCTTAGGAAGCTTATAAGAATTAGCCATCCCAGCCCTGAAGGGCGAGGCTTTCAGTTGTAAGTCTTATTGCCTCTTTCTAAGGGCTTTAGCCCTCCTAATAACTTTTTCTGCGAACTGGAGTAGTGATGATGCTACTAAAATGGCTGTGACGATTACTAAGAGGCTTTGGAATGCATTGCTACTCCACATGGCATCAACTATCTCTTTTGTGCCGGCGTTGTCGGGTAGAGATACCAATACTGCTCCTATATCCCTTAATAGTGTTGAGAACATCATTATCGTAATGAGGGCTATTCCAGGTCTCCAGGCTCTTATAGATCTAGCTAGGATCCTCCTCACCATCAATCCGAGGACTGGGAGGGCTATCGATAAGCCGTATAGCCATGAGAAGTTCTCTAGTATTGCCCCTACTATCTTGAAATCCCTCTGATATGTCTGGTAGCTCGATAAAAGGCTGAACCACGTTAGCATTATAGCTATTGCAAGAACCACAATCCCCACGCCAGTTAGAATGGTTCCACTTGGGTTTCTCCTCCACATATTCATCAAAGCATCTTCTAGATTGAAGCCCCTCACGATCATCACAAGCCCCAGGAATATAACTGCTATTAGCAGCGCCTGCTGGAGGAGGTTAAATAAAGCCATGACTCCTATGAGGACCAGGAGAAAGCCTGGGTAGCCGATAGCGATTCTGGAGAGCCTCGGCTCCTCAAGGATCTTCCTAATATACCTCCAGATCAGAATATATGTCTGCTCAACAGATCTAGACTGCTCTATAACAACAGTCTTCAAATAATATATAGGTATTATAGACTCTATCACAGGTATTATCTTCTCATCCTCACCGCCATCAGAGACTATTACGGCTGCCTTAGCCCCGACTATGTTGATCACATCTATCAACTGGCTTCTGATCCTCTCAACAGCCCTCAAACCCCCTCTCTGATCGCCTGAGATTGCCGCAATCTCTACTTTATACCCCTGCTCCTCCATCTCCCTATAGATCTTTATCGCGGCGAAGAGCGCATTAACATCTGAATCCTCAGGCCTTGCAAGGGCATAGCTATATGCGGCTTCAGAAACCTTTTTAAACCCGATTATAGGGGTCTTTAGCCCAGCCCTACCAAGATCGTCGTCATAGTCTATAACCACAACCACTATACTCTCAGGGGTTTTCTCCAACCCTCTCCTCGCTACCCCCTTCCGCTTCTACCCCGTATAGGGCTTGGAGCTCTTCAAATGTCAATCTATCCCCTGAAGCTAGCTTCTCCTCCGCTCTCTTCCTCAGCTCCTCGAGCCTCTCAGCCCTAGATTTTCTCTCGCTCATAGCTCTTAGCTCCCTTAGCTTGCTTCTAAGGCTATTTATTTCCTCCTTCTTCCTCTTTATCTCCTCATATATTTTCTCTCTCTCCGCTGAGAGCCTGTCTAGCTCTCTTGAGATCTCCTCCAGCCTTGCTCTTCTCCTCTCTATTTCAGCTATCGCCTGACTCTCCTCCGCCTTGAACTCCTCTATCCCTCTGGAGACCTCGGAAATAGCTCTCTTTATATCCTCTATCTCTATCCTCGCAGAAGCTATCTCGGCCCTTATCTCCGTTATTGTGTTCTTTGCATTCTTAGCCTTGAGGATCTTGTTCAATTGTGCCTCTAATCTAGCTATATTCCTTATTATATCCTCTTCCTCCTCTGGATCGACCTGTCCTGTCATGATCTTCCACTCCAGGGAATCTATCCTCTTCTTTATAGAAGCTATAGAGACGCCTGCAAGCCTCTCAAGATCGGGGTATGCCTTTCTAATCTCATCAAGTCTAGATACGCTGGCCCTAAACCTCTCCCTAGCCTCTCTCAGCTTATTCCTAAGATCCCTCACCATATCTACAAGCCTAGCCCTACCCTCTCTAGCTTCTCTGAGGCCAGCCCTAAGATCCCTTATCTCAGAGATCAGCTTCCTCCTCTCCTCAACCAGTCTTGAGAACTCACCCCTCACTCTATCCCTCTTCTCAATAAGGATCCTCAGATCCTCTCTAAGGGCATCTAGCTCAGCGTATATCTTCTCCTCCAAGGATCAGCCTACCCCCAAATGATACGGGAATAGCTTTATCTCCACATCATATGATCTAAGGTGTATAAAGAGCCCATATGCGTTTAGCGAAAAACTCGGTATCCCCAGATCCTCTTCTATAATCCTCACCACTTCAATGAAATATAACGGGTAGAGCTTATAAAAATCACATATATACAAATATGCCTAATGATATAACTCATATAATAGCAGCATGACAAGTCTCGCCCTATTAAGGCGGGGTGGTTATAGAGCATCCTATATAGATTATGGAGAATAGTTGAAGCTTGTAGGGAGCGATCTATTTAGAACCCTTATTCCCTCTTTTTAAGCCTATAGAGCTTCCCCTTTCCAGGTCCCTCAAATTCTTCTACTAAGCCTTCTTCTACTAGCTTCTTTAGCCTCTTCCATGTGCTCGATTTCGGAGTGTTGAGCGTTTTTGATATGAGGGATAGGGACATGCCTTTTGGGTTTTTAGATAGGAGTTCTATTATTTCTTTATCGAGATCTCTTCGAGTGATTCTATTTCTCATAACCCTGGCTATTCTGGGGAATGTGTAGCCTATGACCCCTCCTAGAAGCCCTGTCCCCATATATAGTAAAACCTGGGTTATAGGCTCTTGATCAGGGATCATATGTCTATTCTGGATAGGGGTTGACACATCCTTCATAAGCTCCCTTGGATATGGGAAGATCCTTGCCTTTATATATATAGTTTCGTTGATGCCGAAGCGGAGTATGTAGCCGCTATCCTGCCCAGGTAGAACCTCGAGCGGATTTGGAGTAGATACTGTGTTAACTAGGTAATATGGGAGCCATACCTCCGATATGTTATATGCAGACCCATTAACAATCACCGGGTATATAGATGCATATAGACTTCCATTGGCAATCTCGATGTTTGTTGATGCGCATACAACAAGCCCTTCCCCTTTAAACATAGCTAGATATATAGAGCTTGAGATAAGCTGTAACCTCACCTCTGGTGGGGCTGTGCATATCAGCCGCCCCTCTGGAATGGATATTGTAATCGATATAGGGCTTCTATCGTAGGAGGATATGTTTATATAGTATTTCACAAGTGGGGGTTCAATCCTTACAACAACATCTACCTGGCCCTTATAATCTCTATAATCCCCGGCTACATGTATCGATAAGAGCATCATAGCAAGAACAAAGATATATAGGAGGGAGGGGATTGCCCTGGGTCTCAACCCTGCCTTCCCACCGAAGCCACTTCTAGCATATAGAGAGCTGTATAGCTAGCGATGCCCGGGATAGTATCTATCGTTATATATTCATTGGGGGCATGGGCTCTGCCCCCATGTCCAGGGCCCGTTGTTACCATTGGGATCCTGATCTTCCTCGTGAAAAGATAGCTAGGAGCAGATCCAGGTAAGATTGGTATTATATATGGTTTCATCCCAATATCGCTATAGGCCTTCTTAGCAGCCTCGACATAGGGGGATCTAGGATCTGTCTTGCTCCATGTATAGGCGTCTTTAACGCTTATCTCAACCAGATCAGAGAGCCCGAGTCTCCTCACAAGATCCTCTAGGCCTCTTATAACATCCTCAGGCTCTATGTTGGGAACTAATCTGAAGTCAAGCCTCATAACAGCCTCGCCAGGGGTTATAGTCTTTGTGCCAGGCCCTGTATAGCCTGAGGAGAATCCATCTATATTAACAGTTGGCTTGAAGTAGACAGCTATATACCACTCCCTCCCCCTCAGCCTCGGTCTGGAGACGCCATAGAGCTCTAGAAGCTCCTCCGCTGGAGACGCTTCCTCCAGATCCTTGAGATATTTGAGATCCTCTTCAGTTGGACCTATAGCCTTCTCCTCTAACCACGGTATCCTCGGACCCTCAAGAGGATCTATTAGGTGCGAGGCTATCCTAGCTAGAATAGCCGCTGGATTATATAGACCCCTACTATAGCTGCTATGAACATCGTACTTCGAAACCCTGCATCTGAGTTCAACGAAGACTATACCCTTATTGCCAAGAACTATTGTTGGTTTTCCCCTAACCCTTTCGGAGGGGAAGGCGAAGTAGACTAGGTTAGCTCTCCTAAGCTCCGAAAACTTATCCTCGACAAACTTCGGCATGGAGGGGCTTCCAAGCTCCTCCTCGCCTTCCAAAGCAAAGATCACATTTACGGGGAGCTTATCCATCCTAGCCAGGATCTCTATACCCAGCAGAGAGCTCATGAGAGCACCCTTAGTGTTAAAAGCCCCCCTAGCTATGATCCTATCACCAACGATCCTAGCCTCGAAGGGAGGAGACTCCCAAAGTTCCAGAGGCTCTACAGGCTGGACATCATACATGTTATATAATATAACAGTCTTCTCAGCCCCCACATCCAGCTTTCCATATATAATTGGGTGACCCCCATAGCTTAGAAGTGTAACCTGTGCCTCAAGCCTCTCAGAGATCCAGTCCCTTAGATAGGAGGCGGTCTCCTTTATACCCTCCCCACTTCCAGATATACTCGGCATCCTAAGAAGCTTCCTAACCTCCTCAATAAGCTCATCTCTCCTCCTACTGACCTCTCTTAGGATCCTGGACTTAAGATCTTCCATAGCTGGTCTCCTATAAGATATTAGAGCCAGGCATTAATAATAAAAACACGATATCAACCCAAAACTCTCTAGATATCACAAAAACACCCGGCTTACGATTAAAAGTCTCGCCCTCTAGGGCGGGGATGGAGATTTACAGCTCTATATCCTCTGGTATTCTCGATTATGATGGCTATGAGAGTGAGCCTCAGAGGCCGACCTCTAGCGATAGAAATACCGGATATACAGGATCAAACTTATGCATCTGAGACTATGATAAAATCCATAGCCCCGAGTCCCTCATAAGGGGAACAAGGGTAATGGGCTGGAGACTCCAGCAAAAAGATCTACTATAGAATCGAAGGGGGAGGTCAGCTATTACAACTGAGAGTCTCTCCTCTAAGGCGGGAAAGGATTAGCTATAGCTGAGACCCTCTACATAGGATCTGAAGTTAATAACAAGGGTTATGATTTGCGAAAGCCTCTAACGATGATCTTGGTGGGGGACAAGCGGTGGGAAGCACCTAGACCATGGACTCCCAGATGTTGAGTATATGCACTCTATATCATTGATACTCCTACTATCTCTTCTCAAAACCTTCCTAGCATCTAGGATAGCAATTCTCTTCTTACCAGTTAAGATGGCTATCTGCTCAACACTTAGCTTTTTATAGATGTTGTGATCAGTCGATACTATGATGCCATCGCACCCCTTTAGAGACTCCTCGAGATCTCTATACGTCTTGATCCCTGCTGGAGGGGTTTCAACATATGGATCATGAATCACTATCTCCCCCACCCCACGACTCGCCAGATATTCTATGATGCTATATGATGGTGAGTTCCTATGATCATCGACATCGCCTTTATACGCTAATCCCAGAATCGCTACCCTTGCATCTGACCATCTGATGCCAAGGATATCAAGCCCTGCAAGCAGTGTTCTAGCTATATATTTTGGCTGATCCTCGTTAACATTTCTACCTTTCATAATAATGCCCTCCCAGATCCATCTCCTGCCAAGGCTCCATGCTAGTAGATACGGTTGGTATGGGAGGGAGACGCCTCCAACACCGCTTCCAGGTATGTGTAGATGGATATAGGGATTAGTGCTTGCTGCGGTAATCACCTCCCAGATATCTATACCCAGCTCCCTAGCAGCCCTTGCAAGCTCGTTTGCGAGGGCTATATTGACATCCCTATATATACCCTCAGCAACCTTCTCAAACTCTGCAGCTGTCGCGCTGCTCATAATTAGAACCCCTCCATATATCTCTCTAAATAGCTTCTCGAGTATAGCTGGGCTCCTAGGATCGACACCCCCTAATATCTTTGGATACCTCCTCGTTAGATCTCCATATGCTCTCTCAATACTAAGCCTAGCAGGGCTATAGGCGAGGCCGAAATCGAATCCGCATTTCAGCCCCGAGATCCTTTCAAGAAAACTCTTAACCCTCGTAGATGTGGTTCCAGGAGGGACTGTTGTTTCCACAACAACTATATGCCCTGGGGATAGGCCCATCGCTATACTCTCAACAGCTTTATCTAAATATGTGAAGAGCGGACCCCTCTCACCCCAGGTTAGGGGTACATCGACAAATACTATATCCCCTTTCCTGGAGGCCTCGATAGGATCATATACCACTTCGAGAAGCTCCCTCTCAACACCCCTTTTAATCAAATCTCTCACCTCGGGATCTGGGTGTCTTATAGAGCCCTTTTCAATGCTTCTAGCCCTCTCAGGATCTGCGTCATATCCCACTACCTTGAAGCCCTTATCCATGTATGCTGCTGCTGTCGCAGCGCCTATATATCCAAGCCCGTATATGGAGATCTTTATACTCCTCTCTTTAACGATATTCTCGATCATTGAGAGATCCGCATGATAGATACCCACATAGACCCCAAACATCTTATCTATGAGCCGCCCCTTATTATAATACTCCAAGGGGATCATTAAAGTCTTTTTAATGTAGCTCAGCCTTATAAAGCTCTATGGAACCAAAACTCTTATAAGCTTTCACCATTCTATCTAATAGAGTGATGAGTTTTTGGAAGAGGGATTCGATCTAAGATATGCCTATAGAGCTACAGCTATTCTTGCATCGATCCCCCTCTGGTTATGTATACAGAGAGTATGTTGATCCCATCCCTACCATCTATTCAGAGGCAGTTTGGAGTCTCAGAATCAATGGTGTCCTGGGTTCTATCCCTCTACCTAGCATTTGGAACGGTTTCTGCAGCGATTCTGGGGAAGCTAGGGGATGTCTATGGCAAGAAGAGAATGATGGTCGCAGCCATGTCCATATATACCGTAGGTGCTGTAATGACTAGCTATGCCCAGGACTTCACAACCCTTTTAATAGCCAGAGCTATCCAAGGATCTGGAATGGCTATGATGCCTCTCGCATTCTCACTAGCTAGAGAGGAGTTCCCGCCAAAGCTCATACCACAGGTTCAGGGGATTATAAGCGCGATGTTTGGAGTCGGTATTTTATTATCACTCCCCATAGGGACATATATTAGCCAGAACTATGGTTGGCAGGCTACATACCATACAGCGGTTCCACTCATATTACTAGAAGACGTCTTAGTGTTTCTGCTAATAAGGGAGAGCAGATATAGGGCGCAGCAAAAAATAGACTGGATCGGCGCGATTCTCCTCTCAATAACTCTGATGGCAGGGATCATAGGGATCTCTGAGGGACCTAGAATGGGGTGGAGTAGCCCACTAGTTCTTGGATTAGGGCTCGTATCGCTAGCATCCCTAACAGCCTTTATACTCTACGAGAGGAGATCTGCTAACCCTATAATACCTCCCATCTGATCTCCAATAGAAACATAGCTATAGCCAATTTCGGCATTTTCATGGTTGGCTTCACCTTCCAGCTAATGGCCCAGGCGAACACGTTTATCTTCGAGATACCCAGACCAAATAGATATGGTCTGAACATCCTGGAGACCAGGTTTTGAATGCTTCCAAACGCAGTTGTACAGCTTATAGCCGCTCCCATATTGGGGAGACAACTTATGAGGATTGGCACTAAGAGACTCTCAATAGCGGGGGCTCTTGTTGCATGTAGAGGCATGATCCTCCTATCCTATTTAGCCTTCATAGATCTGCCTCAAGAAACTGTTTTGGGTTTCATAAAAGTTTATAGGGGTTGATATATCTATGGAGCGGTTTTGCTGAAGATCCTTGAGCTTGTAAGATCATACTCTGTACCTATCAGAGACGATAGGATCTCGAAGCTTATAACATGGTATATTAGGGCTCTACAGAATGCTATAGATATGATCTGGGATAATATTGAGTGGAGATATTGCTTCCAAGAGCTTGTTAGAAGGGGTGGGAAGCTAACTACTGTTATTGGTTGGAAGATAAGGATCCCAATAATTCCAAAGTAGGGCTTTTAAGAAACGCCTTAGGGATGAGCTTATGAAGGATATCCCTACGCAGCATTGGATAGACTCTGTTATCAGGACAGCCTACTCGATTATGGAATCCTGGAGGAAGAGATATCTGAGGGAAGGGCTAGGAGGCTAAAGCAGAGGATTAGGAGGAGATTCGCTATGCGTAAGATAATGCTTATGAAGATAGATTACCAGGCTAAGAGCATAAGGATAACTCTAAAACCAGGGGGAATACTTAACCATATCATGGAGATCAACATGGTTCGAGCACAGAGTTAGAGGCTGGGCTGTTGGTGAGGCTATAATCTTTGACGATAGAGTGGTTATCCCCTTCAAGGGCTCTGAGGAGATCTATGTTAGGAGCGTTATTGGATGGGATAGCAACTAGCTATCACTGGATAGCTACAAGCCCAGTATAGGCTTTATACATGTTGATCTAAAGCCTCTCCAGAGCATGAAGATCACTTATGAGCGTAAGAAGGCTATAGCGCAGAGCAGGGGTAAGAGGGAGCTTTATGAGAGGTATGTTAGAAGGGAGAGGGATAGGGAAAAAGACTTTATAAACAAGCTCTCAGCAGGGTTGAGAATGCTATTCCAAAACACTATTCATGTCTTCGAGGATCTTGATAAGGAGGATCTCGTGTCTAGGAAAAGGGCTAAGAATAGGAGGAAGAGGAACTATAGAACACCATGGAAAAGAATACATAAGAGGATGTCAGAGGTTGCATTAACAGCTCATGTGGATCCTAGCAACACATCTAGAGAATGCCCAAGATATGGATTAAAGATGAACAGACATAAGGCTGCATCTATAAACATTAGGAGGTGATACCTGGAAGAAAAGAGGAGAAGGAAGAGTAGAGCCAGGATGCGGGGGTTTCTCCACAGCAATGAACCAGAGATCTCTATGAAGGTGGAGCTGTGGGTAGGGGTCGCCCAGAGCGGGTGGAGCCCAGTGATATGGATCCCGGTGAAAAGGGATCCTGAGGGCGATGAAGCCAAGGGAAGAGGACTTGATCAAGCCCAATGAAACCCAAACCCCTCACATGGTATCATCAACTATAGTTATAGGGCTTGGATCTACTATGCTCAATATATCACTAGTAAAATAGTAATATTCTCCGTAGAAAGATCAAGTCTTGGGACGGCAGCAGGGCTGAACACAGTGTTCAGAAACCTCGGCTCGGCCTGGGGACCTGCTGTAGCAGGCACAATAATGGATCAGTTCAAGGACACGTTACTTCTATTAACAAGCCCCCTATATCGATTCAAGTACCATCCCACTTTGCATATCAATTAATATTCTATCTCACAGCATCACTATTTATCATACTAGCTATTGTGCTTAACACGGCTGGGGAAGTGCTTAGAAAGTGATCGTCAAGCTGTGGATATTCTATAACCATCTTAAAGCTCGAGAGAGGTGTATATGATCGTTAGTCTTTGAGGCTATAAAGAGATGATCCCCCATATATAGGTAATGTTTTAAACCCTTCACATAATATGCTATTATTAGAAAGCATGGCTGAGCTGATAATAGGCATTCCAAGGATCGAGGAGGCTGTTGGAAAGCTTGGGGAAGAGCTTGGGGAGCTTCTATCTAGCTATAGCAGCATAGCCCTTCCCCTCCCCAAGGGGCTATGTAGGGATCTCATATATAAAGGGGTTGGCGCCGTCGATGAGGATCTAATGGATATATCGCTGAAGTACTTCAACGCATCACTTGCCAGGATCTGGTGGCCCGTTATCAAGGAGATCCCGAGACTGGCTATCGAAATGCCCCATAAAGAGGTAGCATGCTACGAAGAAGATGTAGACCCAAGATCTCTGGAAACGAATGCCTATAGGCTTGCTGCTCTATTGATAAGGGCTAGGATTAGCATCAGCGGGAGAATAGATCCTAGACCATGGATAGAGTTCTTCAAGCCTGCGAAGAAGATCTTTCCAAAGATCCCCAATGTAAGGGTAATTGTTGCGGACGGCTATGTGAAATATAAAGAGATCCTAGATCTGGTAGAACATAAAAATGCTAGGAAACTCTGGAAGCTGATCCCAACACCACTAGAGATCCTAGAGATGATTGCCAAGGGATATCTAGATGAAGAATATTCTGTAGATGCAGTCAGATTCTCGATTAGATATCTAGGCGACTATGTAATAGGGAGTAAAGATCTCACAGATGCTTATGAGAAGCTACTGAGAGATAGAGAATATGTGGACTTCCTAGCCAGCATAGGGGTTCTTGAAGACTGATCCCCTCTCCATGCGGAAGCTTTATATGCAGAAAATCTATGAACCCCTTGAATCATTCTCTATGAATTAAAAGAAAAAATAATCAACAACCGATAAACCATTGGTTAGAAGATCCCTTATCGTTCTAACTTCTCCGCTGGCTAGAGTCTTTCAGCAGCTTTGGATATATGAAAACAATCTTTGCTACCATCGCATAGAACCTCAGTTTCGAAGCATATTCTAATAGATCTCTTCTATTTGTCTCTCAACTCTCCTTCTCTATCAGATCAGCCTGCTGTTCATCTCCTCTATATCAGCCATAGTATATTCGTTGGGGTTCTCATCGAGAAGCCTTTTAAGCTTCACCATGGGAGGGGGAGTACTAGCATAAGGCTTACTTCTATTCCTATGGAGTTTCTGCTTATGATGAAACACTATACAATATGCTTCCTAAGGATCTCTGTGTGAAAGCGCTATATAGATGACTTATGCTGAGAAATCCTTCTGAGCTTCCTAATAATATTCGGCTTCTACTTATCCCATCTCTAGTTTTTTATCTATAAGTTTTTTGGTGCATTTTATACGCCCATATAATGGGTATCTCCAGAAGTTGCCTGAAATCTCTAGAAGACATTCGCGAATTCAAGCTCAAGTTATTGTTCAATGTCTCGCAGATATCGAATAAAGTTTAAGTTTCATCGGGCTGGCATTATTTTATTAAAGTCCTCATCTTATGATTCTATATATAGCCCTCTCGATCCCTTTTCCTCGGGATCAATATCGCCATATTCTGCCCACTTAGGGAGACCTTAGCTCACAGCTCCGTCTTAATAGAAGCACCTGGTTAGTGACTATAAGGATTTCCCGCACTCTGGAATCTAGATATTCATAAGAGCCCACTCAAATTCAGGGGTCTATAGAGAAATATAACGACCCTTATAAACATGTATGAGATCCACAGCAGCTGGTATCGTCAAGCTATTAATACCCTCTTCCTGGTTTCTCAGTTGTTCTTCCTATTTATTTTGGGGCTATATATCATGGATCTAGGGATATTTAGATGCTCGTGGTTAAAATATGTAGAGGAGGTTGGCTCTGAGCACAGGGGTCGATGCTGGGAGGAGATCTCCGTGGCCTGTTGGTAGTGGTGTTCTTGTAAGAGTTAATCTTGGTTTGAGGGTTGTTAGAGACTCTATACTCCCACCCCTCAGCTCTAAGGTTGTGAAGTACATGATAGATTCTGGGGCCCTCTTCACCCCCCTCAGAGCTCTCAGCTCTTCCAGGGATCAGTATAAGCCTATCTTCATATCCTGCCTATATGGAGAGAATGGAAGGAGACTATACAGGGTTGGATCTGGCGACAATGTGCTACATGTTCGCGGAGGTTCTAGACTTTTTTCCAGGGTCTCTGCCTATGTTTCCAAAGATGATCTAGACGATATAGTTGGCTTCTCCGGTGGCGTGATCAACACCCCCTACGGAGTTTTCGATGTTGTTGTTGAGAGTGTTGAGGTGGTGGGGGATCTGGCGAGCCTATATCTAGATCTATCTGGGGGAGTGTTACTGAGATTCGTAACTCCAGCAGTGTTATCCCCCAAGGTAATGATACCACCTGTTAAGAGCATCATGGATAGATATTCTAAGATTAGGGTGGGGACGGCTACACTGCCTATACCGGGGATCTTATTTAGCTACGCGCTAAGGCTGTGGAATAGGATAGCTCCCGAGAGCCTTAGGCTGTCTAGGCCAAACGACAAGGATGACATATATTCATATCGAATCGCTGTTATGGGGACGGCGCTCACGGAGATTATAGGGCATAGGATAAGGCCTGTAACAGTTATGATAGGGAGAGACTCCAGCGGGAGGATTAGAAAGGCCAGAGGCTTTACAGGATATGTCGAGATGAATATTCATCACAAGGCTACTAGGAAAGCCATGGAGAGATCCCTCGCTCTAGCAAACTACCTCGGAATAGGAAGGGGCAGGGGGATAGGGCTGGGAGAGATCAGTGTTCTCCCGAGGAAGAGAGGCGAGGCAGGATTAGAGGAGGCATCCAGTTAAATCCACCCTTAGATATAGATAAGTTAGAAGGGTATGTAATGGGTTGAGCAGCAATATAGACAAGCTGGTGCTAAGCTATCTCCAGAGGCACCCATATTCAAAGCCTAGGGAGATAGCTGATGGACTCGGATTCAGCATAGTAACGGTTAGATATGCACTGCTAAGGCTGAGAGAGAGAGGGCTTGTTGTAAGAACCAGCAAGGGCTATATAGCGAGGAGTCATGCTAAGATGGAGGCGATGCGAGAAGGCGCAGAGGATATACATACACATAGTGTAGGAGATCTGTCGAAGGAGATTAGCGAGCTCAAGGAGAGGATCGCCGAGCTAGAGAAAACCCTTGAAGACGCTCTGGAGAACCTATCAAAGCTAGAGAAAGAAATGTCAGAGCTAAGGGTATTTATAAAGGCTCTCCAGACCCAGGCATCTGGGAAGCAACAGAGACAAAGGGATCAGTTTCTGGAAAAGCTATCTCAGGAGAAGCTGATGACCATAGCAGAAGCCCGCAAGGAGGCTTCGAAGCAGATGGGGAGCTTAGAATACTATGTAGATAGAGGGGAGGTGGTTATAGTAGGGGACTTCGTGGTTGATAAACAGTTCTACGAATCGCTGGTCTCGAGAATGCCCATCAAGGTCGAGGATATGAATACTCTATCCGCGAAGGAGAAGATCTTGATCGAGGCTATGATATCGGAGGGGCTTGTATATATAGATAAGGGTAAGGAGATAAAACCCATATAGCTTTGTAACTATAGATGCGCTGTCAGATCTCCTAGCTCTTCCAAGCTAAGATCGCTAGAGTCCCTATCCCTCTAGTGATCATGGTTTAAGTATATGCTATGCTAATCCTATATGGGGGAGGAAATCGCCGGGAATAGACTATCTGATTATAGGTGCAGGTGTTGTTGGTCTTTCCACAGCTTACTATATAAAGAAGGCTAACCCCAAATCCAGTGTTGTTGTCGTGGATAAAAACCCAGGCCCTGGTATGGGGGATACCTCGAAATCAGCTGCCATGTTCAGGGTCTTCTTCAGCTCCAAGATCAATGTTCTCATCACCAAGAGCTCGGTTGAGTTCTACGAGTATGTTGAAAGATCTCTTGGATGGGATCTTGGGATGAGATATCTTGGATACCTATTCCTCGTAGATAGCGAGGAGTTTGAGAGGCTTAAACCAGCCTTAGATGCTGCTGAGAAGCTTGGCGGTAGCTACAGTATTGTGGAGAGGGAGGAGTTGAAGAGACAGGGCTTTAAAGTTGATGTATCGAGGGATGAGGAGGCAAGGGCTATGGGGATCCCTGATATAGAGGCCGGGATATATGTTCCGAGGGCGGGTACACTAGATCCTGATTCCCTCGTGAGATTCTATGAGGTATCCTTCAAATCTCTTGGGGGAGAGGCTATCTATAACACATATGTTAAGAGAATTGTCCTAGGCCCTAAGAAGCCTCTAGACATACCTGGGGAGCCCTTCGCATGGCAGGATATAGAGGCTAAGGGTGTTGAAACAGATTCAGGATATATAGAGGCTAGAAACATTGTCGTCGCAGCTGGTGCATGGACTAGGAGGCTTTTAGAGCCAATAGGGATCGATCCAATAGTTAATCCTAAGAAGAGGCAGATCTTTGTTATAAGGGCCAATACAGATGAGCTATCAGCATTACTACATACCAAGGGCTATAACGATCTAGGTGTGATCCCATTCACAATACTTCCAAGAAGGGTCTATATAAAGCCTGAGGTTAGAGAGAGAAGCTTCTGGGTTGGATTGTCAGACGATCTTGGAAGGCCATATGCTTTGGAAGAGGATCCCAAGCCTGAGGAGAGCTTCTATAGATACTCAATATACCCAGTGCTATCCAAATACCTACCCCAGTTCACAGGAGCATCGCCAAACACCATGTGGGCTGGGCACTACGATATGAACCCAATAGATGGTCAGCCCGTGATATTCAAGGTAGGGAATATAATGGTTGCTGCAGGCACATCGGGCTCTGGAATAATGAAGGCAGATTCGATAGGTAGGATAGCATCTGCAGTAGCCCTTGAAATAGATGAGGCAGAGCTTTTCGGGGGGATAAGGATTAGAACTGAGGTTTTCGGCTTGAATAGAAAGGATATTGAGAGGGAGAGGATAATACTATAATACTATAGCTACTCAATTCTATACCTCAGTACAGCCACAGCCCCTCCAAAGGTTTTCTTTATCCACTCACCCTCTGGGAGAGAGCTGCTTATATAGTGGATCTCCGCTCCTTTGCTCTCTGCAAGCTTCTCAAGCTCCTCAGAGTTCTCAAGCTCCTCTAAGATCACGAGCTTCCTCACAGCCCCCATCTCAAGGGCTTTTCTGATCTCGTTAAGACCATAGAGGGCTAGGCCATCGTCCTTGGCTAGGTGGAGCTTGAACTCCTCTATAGCATTTACAGCCTCAACATATCTCTGACCCTTTATAACGTTGGAGGCCTTCATAACAATCTCCCTAACCCCTGGCTCTCCTTGATATGATACATCGTATGGCTCGCCGATTATTAGCTGCTTAAGTCTATAATCTAGATAGTCGCCCCTTATAAAGTCTATCTTAGCATATCCAGGCCCCCCTATCAATATGCCCTTTAACTTGCCCTCATTCAGCAGGGGTATGAAGTATCCCGAGGCCCTCTCTGCAACCTTTTTAAAGAAGTCCTCAACCATCTGCTCTATAATCCTGTCAAATCTCCTCTGGCTCTGTCCGCCCTTCGAATGTTTACCCGGTATGTAGTCCTCGATCTCCTCGAGTATTACGAAGCCGCTTGGCTTTAAAAGGGCTATAGTAGCCTGATCCCTTTCTATCAATATAATCCCATATACCTCTGACTCTTCAACCATAGGCTCTAAGAACTCCACATGGAACCACTTATCGGTTCTATAGTAGTAGAGGGGGACAGGGTCTGGGGGAGAGAATACGAATGAAACCTCATCGCCTGTATTTGGATCAATGCCTGCAAAGATCACAAGGCCTTTCTCAGGGATCTTAGGTATCTTTGATAGCCTATCAATAGCCATAGACAACGCTGTCTCAACAGCGTCCCTAGTCCTTTTAAGCTTTATATTCTGCGCTATAGAGAGCTCCCTCCTGAGAACCTCAAGAACATCTGCTACAGGTCTCCCAGGTGGTATATATAGACTTAGCAATATAGTTGCGCTAGCCTGCCAAGTCTTGAGATATGATATTATCTGTTTAAGCTTCCTTCTATCGATCTCTAACGAGCTAAATAGCGCTCCCCAATTATTAATTTATATTAGGGGTTATAGAGATTACGCACCATTCACATAATTCGTGGCTTCATTTATCAAATCGTGGTGAACTATGTTGACCACAACTGGGTTCCATATAGCCCCTCAGAGTCTGGGCGGCATGAAATGTGAAATGGTTTCTGGAAGGTGGAGTACTTCCTGGAAGGCTCATTTGTATCTGCTATTTATAAGCTTCTTCATGTTGTTTCCTTTGGGAGTCTATGTCATCTTATGAGGTATAGATTTTTACAGCGAACTCTATGATCATTTGCTGGGAGAAGAAAGCAGGCGAGATCGTCTACACGCCCAGGTGAAACTAGCCTCCAAAGAGCGGTCGACGGGCTGAGTAGAGTTGATGAGACGGGTGGAGATACTAATTAATACATCTGTGAGACAGAATCCTTCGCCTATAATGCTTTATACTAAAAGCAAGTTGCTCTAAATGGCAGGGAGGAGGTTAGATCCCATGGTCTAGATGGCTATAGAAGAGGCATATCCAACTACCCATGACTTTTCTCCTGTGACATCGCCTGAGGTAGCGTATTTAAGTATTTTGGCTCCTCTATACCCCCAGATCTTTGCTAAGTAGATAAACACCATTGTGGGGCCCGGGCCGCATGCCGATACGTAGTTCTCAACGATGTATCTATAGAAACCCTCTGCATCTAGCTTCTCAACATATGAAAGGGCTCCAAGATCCTTTTTAACAGATATCTCGTGGGGTTCGTAGTGATTCCAATCGGTTGAGGCTATATAGATCACATCCCTTCCCAATGTCTCAACAGCCTTTGCTATTGCATTAGCTATATCCCTAGCAACCTCTATGGTCTGCATTGCCATCGCTATAGGCACTATCTTGAAGTTGTTTCCAAAGATATGCTGTAGAAAAGGTATCTGAACCTCTATTGAGTGTTCACTCTTGTGAGGTATATCGTCTATGTCTAGATAGCTGCTGTTCCTGGCTATTGCCTTAGCAAGCTCGCTATCGATCTCAACCTCTCCTAGAGGTGTCTCCCACACATAGTCTACAACGGTAGCTACTAGAGATCCTAATCCGCTATGGTTGGGGCCGGCTATTATGAAGACACCTGGGTTTCCAGCCTCTGAGATGTGATAATATGTGTGAGACGCTACTGGGCCGCTATACATATAGCCTGCATGCGGTGCTATGAAAAGCCTCTTACTCCTATCCCTCTGGGCTCCTCTTATCGGTAATTTTCCAACTCCCAGCGGGTGTAGGTAGCACCACTCAATCCTCCTAATGAGATCCTCCTTCCTAGCCTCGTAGAAATACCCAGCCACAGCTGGGTATCTCCTCTTCAAACAACCACCTTAGCCTCGAACTCCTCTAGGGGTACCGGTAGCTCTTGACTAGGCCCCAGCTGCCCCCTCTCCCTGAGAATCTGCCTGGTTAATAGATAGTAGAGCAGGGCTAGGGATTTCCTACCCTTGTTATTCCCAGGTATCACGAGATCAATACCGGAGATCTTAGCATCTGTGCTCACAAAGGCCACCACAGGCACCCCAATCTCTATCGCCTCTGTGAGAGCCTGTATATCCACCCTGGGATCTGATATAACGACAACCTCAGGCTCTATATATCCTGGGAGATGGGGGTTTGTAAATGTCCCCGGCATGAATCTCCCAAGTATAGCCTTGCTCCCTGTGAGCTTTGCAAACATCTCAACAGGTTTAAAGCTATATTGCCTAGCCCCGACAGCAACTACTGCGGAGGGTTCGAAGGAGGCTAGGAACTTCCCTGCGATCCTTATCCTCTCATCTATCTTCCTAACATCAAGTATATAGAGACCATCAGGTCTCACCCTGTAGACGAATTTCTCGAGCTGTTTATTAGAGAAATAAGTGCCTATATGAACCCCGGATGATAGGTATAGATCCACTGGCACGAGTAGCTCTACAGTAGCGTATTTAGACGCCATCGCAGATTCTCTCTGGATCTCCTCAGACCCTCCACCCTCCTCATATCCAGCGCTCATCTAAACACCACCTATAGTTTCCTCGGATAGAATATAATATCGTTTACAATGGGCACATGGGCTAGGAGTATTCTCCTACAGCAGTATCTCTTAATCCCAAGGTCGTCGAGCACTTTCTTAGGATCCTCACCAGATCTGATCCTCCTCGAGAACTCATCCCAGTGCCTCGCTATTGGATATCCGCATGTGAAGCATCTCACAGGGATTATCATTAATATCACCTATATGATTTCTGCCTAAACCTCCTAGCCGAGTATCTCATCCACTTCTCAGGCTCTGTTCTCCTAGGATCTCCAGATAGCATTATTCTATCGTATTCCTTGAAGATCTCTCTGATCTCCTTGATATCGCTGTAGAAGGTGACAAGCCCCCTAGCTATTGCCATCCTACATGCCTCAGCCTGGGACACATAGCCTCCCCCAGATACTTTTATATCTATGTCAACGCTATTTCTTATCTTCTCTCCAACTAGGAGGAGGGGTTCTATGATCTTTAGCCTTGCAACCTCTATGGGGATCAGCTCTACAGGGATGCCATTAACCCTTACAAGCCCCTTCCCCTTCCTGATTATAGCCCTGGCTATCGCTGTCTTTCTCTTACCAGTGGCTATGACTATCTTCTCCTCTTGCGAGCTCATCCTTTCCACCCCAGCTCCCTAGCTATATCTGCTAGATAAACATATTTACCAGCTAGTCTAGAGATGCTTGCATCGAGGATCCTTATTCTAGGGAGTTTAGAGAGCTCCTCCGGAACCCCTATATATACCTTCAACCTCCTCAGCGCCTCGAAGCCCTTTGTATTCTCCTTGGGCAGCATACCCCTCACGGTCCTCTTAATAATATTTATAGGTGTTCTAGGCCTTCTAATACCCCTTTTATATGGGTTTCTATGGGTTCTGACCTCGAGGAATAGCTTGTATCCCTCTATAACACTTCTCCTCTCCCCAGAAACCACGGCTTTCTCCGCGTTGATCACATAAACCCTGTATCCCTTAAGCAACAGCTTTGCTATGATCGTGCACATCCTACCCAAGATCGTGTCCTGAGCATCTATAATAACTGTCCTGCTCTGACCAGCTATTTTAGAGACCTCCTCTAGAATGGATTTTGTGGAGCTCATATAATCACCCTCACACCACTTCCCCTAGGATTTTCCTTTATAAGATCTAGTATATGTATATGCCTAGAACCGGATCGCTCTATCTTCTCTATAGCTGCTTTTGAGAAGTGCGCAGCAGCTATCGTGACCTTCTTATTAAGCATCCCCGCCCCAAGCACCTTCCCTGGAACCACTATGACCTCGCCCTCTAATGCATATCTCGATATCTTTGAAAGGTTCACAGCTACCCTGGATCTGGAGCTCTTTGAGAGGATCTCGGCAACATATTTCCATATGGGAGCCTTATTCCTAGAGGCAGCTTTTCTAAGCTCGTCTATCGTCACCCTAAGCATATAGTTTGTGGGGCCTGTTCTCCTCATCCTAGCCACCCTTTATAGATTTTATCTGGGATATTAGGTGATCTAGCTTACTTATAAGGATATCAATAGCCATAACCAAGATCGTCTTCACGCCTAGCTGGCCGGCTGATTCATAGAATAATATATACTCATCTTCTCTATATTTTACATTAATAGATTCTGGAGGGCATCTCTTGACGCATTGCATACAGAGGGTGCATTTATATATGTCGCTCACTTCAATCCTCCTCTCATCCTTATTAAAGCTAAGAATCCTCACAGGACATATCTCAACACATTTTTCAGCCTCTCCAGCCCTTTCAACAGGTAGAGACTCGGTGGCTATGCTGGCAACATATCTGGTTCCTGCAACTGTGACCGGGCTCCACTTTATATGCTCAGCCCCTCTCCCAATCCTTATTCTGGCATCGAAGGAGAGTCTCTGACCAGGACCTATAACTGTTACCGGTATCTCGGGGTATACGGGCCTTATATCTGGGTCATCCGTCTTTAGATCCTTAGCATATACATATATAGGCTCGGAGGCAGCCTCGCCCTGGAAACTCATTATCATGAAGCAGCCCTCGCAGATCTTTGAGAGCTCCTCTGGAGGAACGCCAGAGGTTTCTCCGAAGCATGCCGAGCACTCTTCAGGAGACCTTAGCTTCTTGAGAGCCTCTTCAGAGGCTATGGGGAGCATTGCAAGCCTATGGGCTATTATCTCATCATATATTGGGGTGCTATTCTCATAGAATATAACATCCTCTACAGCCGCTGTTGGAACTTCGAGCTGCATTATCCTCCTGATAGCATTTAGAACCGGGAGGGGGATCCCCTTTACGACGAGCTCGATGGATATCTCATCCCTTCTAAGGACCTCTATTGCAGCTCCCTCAACCCTCCTACTCTCCAACCCAGACCCCTAGACCCTCCTACCCCTCCTACCACCAGGCCTTCTGGTTGTGTCATGGGGTATAGGTGTTACATCCTCTATCCTACCTATCACAAACCCAGCCCTAGCTAGAGCCCTTATAGCTGGCTGTGCACCTGGGCCAGGTGTTTTGGGTCCGTGCCCCCCTGGAGCTCTAACCCTTATATGGATTGCTGTGAATCCCTTCTCCATAGCCTCCTGGGCAACCTTATAGGCAACCATCATTGCTGCGTATGGTGATGGCTTCTCCCTATCAGCTTTGACAATAACCCCTCCAGAGCCCTTGGCTATTGTCTCGGCTCCGGAGAGATCTGTTATATGTACATGGGTGTTGTTGAACGAGGCATATATATGGGCTATACCCCATCTAAGCTCTCTAGATGACAGGGACAACTTCTCACCCCTAGCTCTTAATAGGTGTTCCTCTGTATAGCCCTATAAGCTCCTCCTCGTCCCTTGAAACTAGATAGCCTGGCGATGTAACTCTCCTCCCAGCTATTGCTATATGGCCGTGTACCACCAGCTGTCTCGCCATATGGATAGTCTTTGCAATCCCTTTTCTATATATGATTGTCTGCAGCCTTCTCTCGAGAACATCGCTTATAGATATGCTCAATATATCGTCTAGAGATGCTGTGGCGCTCTTAAGAAGCCCCATCTTATATAGCCTGTTCACTAGAGCCTCCTCCTCCTTAGCCCTAACATCTGGTGGAAGAGCTAGGAGCGATCTAGCCCTAGCCCTAATCTTTCTGAGAAGGGTTTGGGCCCTCCACAGCTCCCTCTTATTCCTCAACCCATATTCTCCCATAAGCCTCATCTCCTCCTCAAGCCTGGCCTTGATCCAAGGATGTCCCGGTCTCTCCCACTTCTTCCTAGGCTTCTTAGGATCTCCCATAAACACCACCTACTTCTTCTGCTGCTGTTGCTGCTCCTTCTTCTTCCTAACGCCAACTGTTACTCCAGTCCTGCCTGTGGTTGCTGTTCTCTGGCCCCTGACCTTGAGGCCTAGAGCATGTCTTATACCCCTCCAACTCTTAGTCCTCTTAAGCCTCTCGATATCCTCTCTAACAGCGAATAATAGGTCACTGCCTATCAAATGTATATCCCTTCCAGTCTCCATATCCTTTCTCCTGTTAAGCATCCACGGTGGGAAGCCCAGAGCAGCTAGATCCCTCACAGCTGCCTCAAGCTTCGATATGCTTTCCTGATCAAGCCTCCCAAGCTTCATCTTAGGGTCTATCCCGAGGGATTTACAAATGGCTAGAGCAGTATTATAGCCGATCCCCTTGATCCTCGAGAGAGCTAGGGGGACAGAAAGACTCCCCGGAAGATCTGTATTAGCTATCCTCACTATAAAAGCCGTCTCCTCGCTCATATTGACACTCACTAATACACTATATATCCAGGGAGATTATAAGCATCTAACTCCTATCATCTTAAAAACTAATCCTCGACTCTAGCTTCTGCATAGTTTAGAGCATATTATCATATTCCACATAGTTGTGCTCGAATATATGGCTGTAGAACCCTTGAAAATAACCGGCCTGGATGATTATAAACACCCATCTTTACTTTATAATGGGAAGAGACTCCAATCTCTGAGCTCCTCCCCGCCCTAAAGGGGAGGCCTTCAGTTGTAAAGGCTATAAGCCTTCAAGATATATAATCAACAGGGCCCGTAGCTCAGCCAGGTAGAGCGCCCGGCTCATAACCGGGCGGTCCGGGGTTCAAATCCCCGCGGGCCCATATTCTCGGCAAACCTAGATCCTTCTCCTGAGCCGTGGATCTACTATTGGTTCAAGTGCTAGGGCTATCAGTACGAATGCTACAGCAGAGATCACTATCAGCAATCCTGGGCTGTTTCAGCTTTCATTATTATTTGTAGTGCTCATGTTCATTGGTTTCTGAGACCTCTTAACGCTATGAGATATGCTGAGAGCCATGAAATCAGTAAATATGAAAGGCGATGAACCACCATCCTTTTTCATGGTAGTAGGAATGCTTTTATATTCATTTGTTATCTATACTTAAGCTTATAAGTATCCAACCCATAGTTGTCTTGATGATGAGGTGACATCCCTGCTAGATCTTGGTGTGAAGAGACCTCGGGAAGCGATGATGCTCAGAGCACCCGAGACCGAAGCCCTATATGAGGGCTCTGCCCAGAAGGGCTTCGGGGATCCAAGCCTAGATGGGAGCCCCATGCCGCTGGGCTCAACAGCCACCCATGAACCCATAGAGATCCCAAGATCTCTATGGGGAAGGTGGAAGTCCCCCGATGCCACAGGGCTAAAAACCCTGTGGATCAAGAAGCAAAACAATCCAAAACAAATTAATACCAATGACAATCAATGACCATCGAGGGACAAGCGGGTGGAAATATAGGTATCCTATAGACGAAAACATATATTAGCATGAGACCCAGCCACCATGCTGGAAGAGCGTACGATACAGCTGAGTATATGCTGAAGAAACGATCTAGTATCTCTCGCCTTCTAAATGCGAGGAGAGGCCCCAGAGTTAGGCCTAGGGCTATATTTATTAGGGTAGCCGTTGTTAGAAACAATATCGTCGGGGGTATCCTTTCGAGGATTATATCCCTCACATCATGGATCCCGTGAAAGATGTTATAGTACCCGCTCTCACAAGATCCAGCCTTAATATACTCATCGCGAGGGGTATTATCCTCTCATACCAAGGCCTGTCAAGGGCATAGGCCCTTATAAGCTGATCCCTGTACTGTGTCACTAGAGCGTCTATCTCACTTTGGTTAAGCGCGCCTCCAGCAGCTCTCTGTCTAAGAGCCTGACTATATGCCCTAACATCCTCATTAATAATTGCATTTAAAAGCTTATCCGATGTAGGTCCTAGTATTATTGCTGTGACAAGTACTATTCCTATAAGCGTTGCAGTCAGGGTTACGGCCCTTATAACTAAAACTCTTGCGAGGGCTATGAATCACCATTCTCCATATCTATACTACATAGAGAAATATATGGTATATAGATGATAGCGAATAGAACCCTGAATACAGGGATAAAATAATAAATTATGCCTTGGTTTTAATTAGATCTAAGACTATCACCTTCTCAGCAGAACCAGAGCTATGGTGGCTAGCTGGAGCACTACGAGAACAATGACTATTATCATTAGCATATTCACAGTATCTCTTAGACTGCTAACACTTGCTTGAAGAGTCGATACGGACTGGGTCTGCTGCTGGGCATAGCTATCCAGCTTACCGCTGAGACTATCGATCTTCTGGCTCACACTAGTTCCAGGTTATTCACAGCCGTTCCAAGGTTATTTATAGCTCCTCCCAGCTGGGATATGCTGTTGCTCACAGCCCCTAGCCCGGCTGATACTTGCTGTGATACTTGCTGAAGACCTGCTATGCTGGAGGCGTTTATAGCCTGTATAGCCTGTTGTAGGCCTGTTATAGCACTCTGAACACTCTGCTGCAGACTGGAGATCTCCTGCTCGATTGGAGCCGTTATTATCCCAGGATCAAATACATTTACAAATATTGTTCTCGCATCTACGAAGGCTACTGCATCGCTATATGCTATGATAGTCAGCTCGTAGGGGAATCCTGGCAACCTTCTGTATATATATGCCACCTAAACTCAGCTGGATCTGTACCATATACTGTGTCTATTGCGGGGCCGAAGGTCATGTATAACCTGTTAACCTTGAAGCCCAGGTTCCTCGAGGGCTGTTGCCAGCTGATCCCCTATATCCTTCCTCTCATCCTCAATCCTTATTATGAAGTTTATCTCGGCAGGCCTGCCCTCATAGGACCAGACGCCCCCTACCTTTTGAAGCCCTGCCCTTGTAAGGGCACTGGTTATTATCTGATCCGCTAGCTGTGGGTTATATGCGAACTTATATCTAAGAACTATATCTGAGATCAGTGGGAAGTCCGGATCGTAGGATGATAGGAATGTATACATTGGGGATGCAAAGCCTCTATAGATCACATTAACTATGTTATCCCTATCCACGAGATAGTTAGTAGCTATCCTAACATCTTTAAATGCGAAGGGGTTAGCCCCCTTACCCGGGTATGCCCCATACTCGATGAAAGTCGCATCTCTATCCTTATCATAGTAGACATTCACTATAGCTGTTGGAGAGCCTCCTGTAAGCCTCGCAAGATCGCTAAGAGATCTTCTGGTCTGGTCTCCTGAGAGATTTGCTATGTATATAGGTGCTGGGTTGAATATAAAGTCCACCAAGCCTGCTGGTGCGCTCAATATCCTTATATTGGGATCTCTTCTAGCTATCTCAGCCTGGGCAGGTCTCAGGCTAAATAGATAAGCATCTATCCTACCGCTCTGCAGAGCTTGAATAGCCTCATCAAGGGATACCCTCTGAATCACTATCGTATCTGTTGCAGGGCCCTTAACAGCTTGGGCACTTACCTGGATTAGAGCTGAGAGCGCTGATGCCACAGCTAGTATTACTAGAAGGGAGAGTATATATGATATAGTCTTCCTACCAAATCCCATTCAACTCACCATCAGGCTATAATCTCTTTGAGGGGTTATATATTTACTTAAAGAAGGTGGGCGCCACTAAATATATTATACATAAGCTTTGCTTGATCTATGGTAGTTTCCAACATGGAAACTTATAACTATAACTATTATGTATATATAGGGATTCATGAGTGTCTAAATACGATGCGATAGTCATAGGGGCAGGACATAATGGATTAGTAGCCGCGTGTACCCTCGCTATGAAAGGGTTGAAGGTAGCTGTTTTCGAGAGAAACAATTTTCTAGGCGGGATGGCTTCTACCCCACAGATATGGCCTGGCTTCAAGGTACCCATAGGTGCTTACGTGATCAGCCTATTTAGGAGGGAGATCGCAGACGAGCTAAGGCTATTCGAAAAGGGTCTGAGGATAATCCCGAAAGACCCTGGCATGACAGTATTTCTTGAAGGTGGGAAGATCCTGAGTATATGGAGCGATGCCGAGAAAACAGCTAGAGAGATCGCTAGGCTCTCCGAGAGAGATTCCAAGCAATACCTCAAGTGGAGCAGGCTGTGGAGCTTCGTGGGGGCTGTGCTAGATGCAATATATATGAGCAAGCCCCTCAACATTGAGGATACTGTGGAGCTCATCAGGAGGATCCTGGGGATTGCCAAGCATGGGGGTGAAGAGCTTATGAGGTATATAGAGGAGCTCTCATGGATCATGGCTGCCCCGGCATCTAAGGTGCTTGACGAGTACTTCGAATCCGAGGAGGTAAAAGCAGCCCTGGTAGAGGATGCTCTTGTGGGTGAGATGATATCCCCAAGCACACCTGGATCCTCTCTTGTCCTGGCCCACCACTATATGGGGAATATAACAGGTGTTAGGGGTCAGTGGGGCTATGTCGAGGGTGGTATGGGAGCCCTTTCAGAGGTCCTTGCTAAGAGATGCTCCGAGCTGGGCGTCGATATCTACCTTGGTGTTGAGGTGGAGAGGATCATTGTTAGCAAGGCTGGGTTTGTGAAGGGGGTCATAGCTGGTGGCAAGCAATACGATTCCTGGCTTGTGCTCAGCAACGCCGATGTGAGGACTACGATGCTTAAGCTCCTAGATCCTGGGGCAGGTGTCGACGAAGATCTGCTTAGGAGACTTAGAAGCTTGAGAAGCCTGGGAGCATCTTCTAAAATCGTTGTTGCTATGAGGAGCCTTCCAAAGCTTGCTGGGAAATACGCTGGTTATGAGGATCTCGCATATAGATCCTCGGCAATAACGATTCCATCGATGGAATATGTCGAGAAAGCATATATAGACGCCCTCTCCGAGGGTATGAGCAGGTGCCCCTGGATCTCTGTTAATGTGCAGAGCTATGTAGATAGATCAGTAGCTCCGGAGGGGTGGCACATAGCATCCCTATTCATCCAATATACAAGCAGAAGATCTCAGGGGAACTGGGGTATCGAGGATAGAGAGAAGCTTGTAGATCGGGTTTTCAGCGTGTTAGACAATTACTACGAGGGATTTAGAAGGAATGTGGAGAAGATGCTCATAATAACGCCAAGGGATATAGAGGAGATGTTCCAAGTCCCTGGAGGCAATATATTCCATATAAGCATGACTCCAGATCAGCTCTGGAGCAATAGACCAGATAGAGAGCTCTCAGAATATAGAACACCTGTTAAAGGCCTATATCTGTGCGGCTCGAGCATGCACCCAGGTGGTGGAGTAAGCGGTGTCCCAGGATATCTATGTGCCTTAGAAGCCCTCGCAGATGCTGGGATAACTAGGAGAAGGGTTAAATATTACAATATATTGAAGCTTATAAAAAGCTTTCTATCATTTAGAAGCCTCTAACACCCTGATCCAGGGATTCTCCAGGCTCGTCTATCCCTCCATATTCATTTCCACATGTATAGGATCAAAATAATCACTTTAGAATTGGGGTGTCTATACACAGCTTTTCTTTCACAACATTGAAGGCAATGCTCGTAACTGTTCTCTTTACATGGGGCATCTTAAGCACTGCTTTTATGAAGTTGTTAAGCTCATCTATACTTCTAAACTTAGCTATCACAGCTACATCGAATTCACCTGTTATATCGTATACAGCTATCACCTGCTCAAATGCGGAAAGGGCTTTCTCAACCTCTGTTATATAGGCGCCCTCTACCGAGACCAGTATCAGGGCTGTGACATCCATACCAAGAACTTTCGTGTCTAGCTCCGCTGTAAATCTCTTTATAACCCCCATCTTTACCAACCTCCTAACCCTCTCATGAACCGTAGATGTGGGTGTCCCAATCTCCTTAGCAATGCTTCTAAGGCTCTTTCTCGAGTCCTTCAAAAGCCTCTCTAGGATCAATACATCAAGCTCGTCCAGCCCAGGTCTCAACAGACCCACAAATTTATATTGTGCTCACTATTATAAATGTTAACTTTATATGTAATTACCGATGATTTATGGCTCTTTTTTGAATACTTATCGGCGATCCCATGGCACGTGTTTAAGTATCCATAGTAGGTAAAACATACCAAGTGATTAGCTTGGGAGGGAAGATCTGGCTCGACATAATGTTCACAGATCTCCTAGGTGTGCTGAGAGTTGTTAGCTATAGAATCGATGAGGAGAGAATCTCGAAGATATCCGAGGTGATTGGCAAGACAGATGGGAGCTCTGTATATGGCTTTACAGGGATTGAGGATAGCGATCTATTCCTATACCCCATAGAAGGCACTCTAGCCAGGGCCTCCTGGGAGGCTGGAAGATATATAGTGCTATCCAGGGTCTATAAGGGGAGAGAGAGATTCTCAAGAGATCCGAGGCTCGTTGCAGAGAAAACAGAAGAGGTTCTGGGGGGCTGGGGCTATGAGGCATTGGTATCAGCTGAGCCTGAGTTTTTCATAGTAGATAAAATAGATGTTGGGATTGAGAGGAATAAGGGTGTCTACAGCCAGAGGCTTAAGGTGTTCTCACATGAGATGGCTCTCGAGCATCTCTTCCCAGTTAAGAGGAGCTATCAGATGCCGCTGGAAGGTAGGTTTGAACAAGCGGTTACAGAGATCATTAGGGGTTTAGAGGCTATGGGGATCAGGGCGGAGGTTATCCACCACGAGGTGGCTATATCCCAGTTCGAGCTTAACTTCTCAGGGGGATCCCCAACATATGTATCCGATACTATCCAGCTAGTTAAGCTGGGGATTAGAAAGATCTTGGGGAGGCTAGGCCTACAACCGCTCTTCATACCAAAACCGTTCTGGGGCGATAACGGCTCCGGCCTCCACATACACATAAGTCTCTGGAGGGATGGTGCCAACATATTCCACGACGAGAGCGATAGATATGCTGGGATCAGCCAGGCTTGCAGATACTTCATAGGAGGGCTATTAGAGCACGGCCCAAGCCTATCTGCTATCGTATCTCCGACGGTTAATAGCTATAAGAGACTAGTACCAGGATACGAGGCCCCTGTTTACCTCACATGGGGCAGATCTAATAGAAGTGCTGCAGTTAGAATACCAATAGCCATGTCAAGGGATAGAACAAGGATCGAATATAGACCCCCGGATCCTACGTCTAACCCCTATCTAGCTGTCTCAGCCATAATATTAGCTGGGATCGATGGGATTGAGAGGAAGATAGATCCTGGAGATCCTGTTGATGAGAATGTCTATAAGATGACATCTGAGAGAAGAAGACAGCTCGGCATCAAAAGCCTTCCAAGAAGCCTTGATGAGGCTCTAGATAATCTTGAGAGCGACTATAAATACCTATTGAGAGCCTTCCCAAAGGAGCTTATAGAAGCATATATAGAGCTAAAGAGAGAGGAGGCTAGAAGAGTCTCCTCAACACCCTCTCCAATAGAGTATATGGAATATCTCCACCTCTAACCACACATGCGAATAAACCCTATCCTTTTCATGGAGAGAAAGATATTAGCAATTCAATACTTTAACCCAAATCCCTAATTCTACGAAGAATTCTCTATTGAAATAGCTTTCTGTAGAATCTTTTCTCTCCATAGCCCTGCAAGATCACCTCTACCCGATTTTAGGAGAGCTCTGAACATTCCGAGCTCGTCTAGGTTTAGCCATGTCGAGAGAGATCTATAGATCTCTATGAGATCTTCTATCGATGTGATACGCTTCCTAGCAAGGATTCTGTGAAGCTCTGCAGAAGCCCTTATAACAGCATCTCGCCTCGGCTGCACCTCCCTCACAGATCTCTCTATATCTCTTGTTTCGAGGGACCTGATAACGATCGAGACTATATTATTTATCTCGCCTGGAACACCGAGTAGAGATCCTCTAAGCCTTATCCTCCTAGATGGTGCCCACGGGATATTCGTGTTTCTTAGCATATTTGTTAACCATTTTATCGGCGTTCTATCAACGATCCCCCCAATTACTATTGCCTCAGCCCACTCCAGATCCTCTATCCTAAGATCTGCATCTCCATATGGGTCTAGCACTATTACCCTCTTAGCACCAAGCATATCTAGGATCTTCTCCAGAGGGGCTATATATAATGTATAGCCGGATCTCAGCGAGGACCTCTCTATATATTCAACCCCAGTGGTCTTCATAGGGGCTACAGCGTATAACCTATAAGAGGGTTCTCTTTTTATCGATGAAGCCGATAGCTCTAGCTGTATTGCTAGGCTCTTAAGCTCCCTCTCGCTATGTATATGTATCGCGCCAAGATCTACTATGAAGATCTTCAAGAGGGATCCTCGCTATCCTCGCCTCCTAACAAGGAACCATGTGCCAATTCCCTTCGCACACAACACATTATTCCCATCGAAGACATCGGCTTCCCCAACAGCTAGAGTGCCGCCCCTTCTAATAACTCTCCCAATAGCTGTGAAAGGCCCTACCCTCAGAGGCTCTAGAAAGTTCACCTTCAACTCAGCAGTATATTGATCCACACCATCGTTTACAGTCATAACAGCAACCCCTATAACCATGTCAATAACAGTCATAACCACACCCCCATGAACAACCCCTCCCCACCTCTTAATCTCATCCCTTATATTGAACTCTGCCTTGGCATATCCATGGCCCAGCTCCTTGATCCTAACACCTATATATCTATAGACGGGCTCTATAGCTAAAAAATATTTATTGAAAAGCTCCGCAGGATCCTCCCCTGAGGCCCTAATATGATCTATAGCCCTAGAAATACTCCCCATACTTCTAACCAGCTCACCCCAAGTCTCCATATCAAGCACCACTCATTAATACTCAATTGATGTTATTTAGAGTTCTCCTAAATATAATATCTCGAGTACTTAGTTCATACAGATGTCTAGATTTTAAATGTTTAGGAGCCAATGAGCTGATAAGCCTTTGGGGAGGGACAAGGCTCTGTGAACCGCTGTTTGCCGATGGCTCCGGAGATACAGAAACACTCTGGAACTGTAGGCGGGCAGTAGGAGATGAACAGGTGAGATGAATCGTGCCCATAGAAACAAAATAGCAAAACTAATCGAGAGAAGCTAGACCTCCTCCCCCACCCTATAGGGCTGGGAGGTTTGAGCTACATCCCCCTCTGAGAGGGTTTTACCCCTGGGCTAGGTCTCCAGCCCATTACAACTGAAAGCCTCGCCTTTCAGGGTAGAGATGGTTTTTATCAACTTTCAGATTCTTGATTTATTTTTGGAGAAGCTCTATAGCTTCTGGCGATGGGGGTTGCTAACCCTTTCAATTGGAACGATGGTTAGTCCCGAGTCAGGGGCTATAGAGCTTCTCAGGAGATACAATGTAGCTCTCAACTATGCTATAAGCAAGATTCTGAGCCTAGATCTGAGGAGCGTTGGGAGGGTTCACAACGCTCTATATAGAGAGCTCAGAGAATGGTTTGGACTTCCATCAAGGACTGCTGTTGACTGCTATAGAGATGTCCTCGCAAATGCAATGTCTTGGAGGAACAATCCTAGGAGGGGTAGGAAACCGAAGGTAAAGAAGCTATCAATGCTCCTACATCCAGCCGAGAATCTCCAGAAGAAATACTCATCAACTAGATACCCTGCTTGGAGGAGAAGGGGGATCCTGAATAGAATAAGATCCTATCACAGAAAGGCTAGGAATATATTAGAGGACTGGGCTAGGAAAACATCTCTTGAGATCGTGATGATGGCTAAGAAGCTTAGATATGCAGTAGCTAGAGAAGATCTAACTGGGTTGATAAACACACTGAGGAGGATCAAGAGCAAGGATCATAGGACAAAGCTGATCATCTTGGGATATTCAAGGCTTGGGAAGTGGATAGACTGGCAGGCTATGAAGCTTGGAGCACCACTAGCAATAGTAGATCCTAATGGTACATCATCGGAATGCCCAAAATGCGATTCAAAGCTGGAGGAGAACGGATATAGAAGATTAAAATGCCCCAGATACAGCTTCGAAGCAGACAGAGACGTTATAGGAAAGCTCAACATAAGAAAAAGGGCTTTGAAAATCCTAGGGATATCAAGGAGATCTCTGACTCCCCTCACTGCCCTCCAAATGACAGATGTAGCCCCGAATAGATGGGGGGAACCTATGATCCGCCTGAAAGGAATGACGATCAATGACGACCTGAAGGCGGGAGAGGGGGTCAGATTTAAATACACCTTAAACAAACTAGTAATAAGAGCAAAGTTAATCTACTATGAAACTAAACAAGATCAGAGGAGACCACATAGATCTGCTGATCTACTATAGAACTGAAAGAAGGGGTGGGTTGTGAAATGGCTGGGGGTGGATCTCATAGTAAGGAGTTTAGGAAGAGGATGAAAGAGATTAGGAGGCTCAAGGAGAAGCTTAAATCATATGCCGAGCATACTCTGGATCTTACGGGATTGCTAGACGACTCCAGAGATCTTGTCGAACAGGTTAGAGAGAAGCTGGAGGAGGTGCTAAGGGAAAGCGAGGTGATCACTGAGGTTATCACGCTATCTGGCGAGAGATTTAATGCCAAGGATATTCTTGAGTTTATAAACAGCGCTCCCCAGTACCAGGTAGAGATGTTCAGAGAATACCTGGCCAAGGAGCTGGCTAGGAGGAAAAAGCTTTTGGGGGATATGAAGAGGATCGCTAGGGAGATAGAGAGATACACAGAAGAGCTAGGGGTTTACGTGCCATTCGACATAATCGACTATGATAAGATGTGCTTTGAAAAAGATGAATGCTATTTCCTATTCAAAGTAGAAATAGGGGGTTCGAGGTATCTTGATGAGTATAGGGGATCTATAGAAGATCTCATAGAGCTATTCAAAAAAGTCGTAGCCCAAGAGGCTAAGAAGATGTTGAGGCTAATTTCACATGCTAAGAGGGAGAGGAGTAGGGTTGCTAGAGAACTCATAGGCTTTAAAGATATGCTTGAAGAGATCGAGAGACACATCTATAGCACAGCGATTCTCACCATATCGGGCACAAAGCTTTCAAGGCCAAGATCGTGGGGCAGGATGCCAGATGAGATCGTTGAAGCGTTTGGGATGGGTCTCGACAGGGATGAGGATATGGAGATCATAAAGTGGGATGCCAGAAGGTTGAAAGACGGCTTTATTGTATATGGAGCTAACCCCCATCTATGGCCTGACTTCTACGCATGGTTTAAAGAATCTCTCTTGCAGAGCAGAGTCCTAACGATCCTTCTTAGGAGCTTTAGAAGAGAGATCGACGAGATCACCAGGCTGCCTATAAAGGAGATCAGAGGCTATATAGTCCGCATCGAGGGACTCCATCTTAAATTCACACAGCTATCAGCGAGAGAGCTTTTAGAAGCATATACAAAAGACCCAAAAACGGGAAAGGCACTCGAACCCGAGCCAGCTGTAATCTTCTGCGGCCCTAATGACGAGAAGATCTATTCAACAGCCTCATACAAGTGAGACGCCTCCCTAAGGGGTGAGACCTTCGGTTGTAAAGACTCATACCTTTAGATCTGTGATGATGCTATAGAAATATATATATGGTATATATATAGCTAGATTTACTGCCGTTACTATACATCCGATTCTTAGGAATCTTGTGAATGGGATCGAGGTTCCGAACTTTGTTTCAAGTGATTCCAGTATTATTATATTTGATGCTGCGCCGAGAATAGTTAGATTTCCAGCTATTGTTGATGCCATTGCAAGGGCGATCCAGGCTTCTACATCTCCTCCCCCATAGCCTAGCTGGTGCATATACTGTATGAATAGCTTTGTGAAGGGTACGTTGCTGAGGAGCTGGCTCAGCACCACAGAGACAGCCGAGATCATCGCTATACCCTCTATCCCAGAGATCTTCTCTGGGAGGAGAAGTGCTAGGAGGGGGTTCAGGATCCCGCTTCTCCATATACCCTCCATAGTTATGAACATTGTTATGAAGAATACAATTGTCCCCCAATCGATGCTTGACAGAGTCTTCCTAGGGTTGCTTGAGAGTATATAGATCCCCGCGGCAACTATAAATGGTATGAACCCCCTCTCACTTATATGTGGAAGCCCCACGAGCTCCATCACATCGTTGATCACCAGCCACGCGACTGCTGCAATCAGCCCGATTAGAGATAGGATTGCATCTCTACTACTTAATATCTCCTCCCTCGGGACAGCTGATAGATCTAGTCTAGGAGATCCTATCCTATAGATTCTCTTGATTAGATATGCTGTTATATATAGATTAATCAGAGTAGGTATTGCAAGATATTCCACAAATTTTATAAAGGGAGCGTTCATTCCAGACTGTATAGCGACTAAAACATTCTGGGGGTTGCCGATGGGGGTCGTGACAGAGCCTATGGTTATTGAGAATGCTAGTAGCAAATAAATGGCTTCAGGATTTACTCCTGTAGTTTTAGCTATTGAATATACTATCGGAGGCCCCATCAAGGCTATAGTATCGTTAACAGCTATAGCTGAGAGGAATCCGAAGATAAATGCCGCTACATAGATCAGAAGCCCTATATCCCTAACCCTGTATAATATTATAGAGGTGAAATACCCCAGCAGACCAGATGACTCTGCAAGCGATACCAAGCTAAACATACCTATTAAGAAGAGCACAACATTAAGATCTATAACGCCGCCAACCTGATCTATAGGCACAATACCTGAAACCACCACCACAAACGAGGCGAGTGCCATTATAGCCCACACAGGGATCCAAGGCCATCTAGCCCTCACAACGAGAGCAGATACAAGATATACCAGCACAGCAAACGCTATAACCTGTTGGAACAAGCCGGCCAACTAGCTATTATCCCTTCACACTTTGATATAATATATAGAGGCAAATATAAATATATCGCCCTGTTGATATAAACAACCAGGATACATAGCGATCTAAGTTCTTCATACCCTCTATCGCTGTTGAGGATCATGCTAGAGAGAACCAAGAATAATAATAGATAAAAGCGTTGTTCTTCAGACTGACCTCCTCTCCCGCCTTCAGGTCATCATCTTGATCGTCATCCCTTTCAGGCGGATCATAGGTTCCCTCCATCTATTCGGGTTTACATCTGTCATCTAGGGGGCAGTGGGGGTGGTCAGAGATCCCCCAGGAGCACATCATCCTGGGCTCCAAAAAATCAAAACCCTAGGAGGCTTGTAAATCCCCATCCCCGCCCTGAAGGGGCGAAGCTTTCAGGTTGTAAAAGAGATCTAATAGACATTGTTTAAGGAAATAGTATAGATTATATGGGCCAATATTTTTAGCCTTGATGAATCATGATACGTGGTAAATAACAAGCTTGGCTAGAACGTATACGAGGAGTCTGAAGAAGGAGGCGAGGATTCTTCTGCATGTGAGGCAAGATGGTTTTGACTTCATAGCTGTTATTAGAGGCTATATGGGGATTGAGCATCTGAAGATCCTTAATAGCGATGCTAAGATCGAGGATCTAGTTATGGCGATTGCTGAAGAGAAATTCTTTGGAGAGGTTAAATATCTGATCACATATCCCAGAGATCTTTATGATAAATGGCAAAAAGCTTTAAAGATAGTTGGCAGGGATGATGTTATTATTGAGCCTATGCTTCCAAAGGATCTCGAAGATCTCATAGCTTCTTACATAGATCTATTTGGGAAAATAGCTATGATATTAGCTAACTGAAGGAGATGAGAAAGAACGAGCCCTTCACTAATACTCAGTACTGGTCTTCTCTATATATGCTATTGCATTTCTTATTACATAGGGTAGAGCCTCTCTAGGAACATTATAATATGCTATTGATGCATCTCTATAGCTCATCGCACTAACAGGTGATACCCTCACCTCGTAGATCTCTTCGACTGAAATGTTATCCAAGATCCTTTTAAGACCTTCCTCTAGATCACTCGTCTTTATAACGAACTTAACCTGTGCAGATCCATATTCATATTTTAGCGAACATTCTATGTGATCGTAGAGCCCGCTATGGATAAAGCATGTTTGGAACTCGGGAGATTTCGAGATCTCCTCTAAATCCTCTGCTAAGGCCCATCTCCACTCGCCGGTATCTATGTCTTTAAACTGAACCACTCTATACTGCTTGTTCTTCCTCATCTCCTTCAGCTTGTTCTCAACAACCTTCTCAGGGAGCTCTAGGGCTTCAGCTATTTCTGTAACTGTCATAGCGAATCCTTTTAAAAGCTTTGCTATAAGATATGTTATATCCCTCAGCCATGGTCTTATAAGGGGCATGGAGAGGATCTTCTTCGATATTGGTGAGGGTTCTCCTGACCTAGAGATCCTAACGATCTTTATCTTCCCACTTGAGATCCCCTCGAAGAAGGATCTCAGACTCCCCTCAGATTCTAGATCTTCTAGGATTTGCCTCACAGCCTCTCTAAAAACAATAGACTCCTCAGGAACCTTTCCTAGATATCCGAAGCTATGTTGTATCTCCTTAATCTTTATAGATAACTTGGGGCTCCTCCTAAGAGCCTCAGACATTAGCTCATCCACAAACTCGCCCGAGCCAACCTCCTTTAGAAGATCCTTGAAACCTGTTGATTTAGCCTTGATAGAAACCCCATAGGGAGCGATCCTCACACCAACATCCATACCCTCCCTCTTCGAAGCTATATATAATAAGAGGTAGCCTATAGCCTCTCCCAGCTTGTCGCCAAAGGGGTAGAGGATAACCTCTTCATCTCCCAGATCCTCGATCACAATAACATCCCTGCTCGGTATAGGCACCCCTTTTCTCTGGAACCAAGATCTCAGCTCCCTTATAGATCCCTCGATAAGGAATATAGACCCCTGATCCAGGATATTCGTAGGGTTGAAACCCCTAGAGAGTAGCTCGTAGAACTTCTCAGCAACAGCTCTAGACCTTGTAGGGGCCTCGCCCTTCCACAGAGGTATAAGGCTCTCACTTTCATCCGTTGGAGAGACGTCTATCACCATGCTATCCTCATCTATCCTCGAGATCCTCCATAGCTTCCCACCAATTCTTATCACATCGCCAACCCTTAGGATCCTGAATACATAGTGATCGTCTAGATATCCTATTACCTTATCACCACTCCTTACAGCAAACATTGTGCTCTCAGATATGAAGGTGAAGAATTCTGTAAACATCCTAGAGCTCTTCCACTTCTGGTCAAATCTCCATATGTTGAAGAAGCTCCTCCCGATCTTAACAACATTGTTGCCCGAGTATTCAAGCACACCGTTTCTAGCAAGCTCCGAAACCACCTCTGCGAATATCCCCCACTCGAGGTTTCTAAATGGATATGCCTTCTTAACAACCCTATATATCATGTCTAGACTCGCATACCCACCCCTCAGAATCCAGCCTACTATTTCCCTAGCTAGAACATCTAGGGGGTTTTCAATCATATATGGCTTCTCTATATAGCCTTCAAATAGTAGAGATATTAGGGATGCCGCGATCAGGGTATCTATACTATCTAGAGCTATGATCACACCCCTAGAGGTTTCTCCAACACTATGGCCTGACCTTCCAACCCTCTGTAGTAGCGAAACCACCTGTCCAGGGGGTCTAAACATTATAACTTTATTTATACATCCAATATCTATCCCCAGCTCTAGGGTTTTCGTAGCTATTACAGCCTCTATATCGCCGCTCCTCAAGCTCTTCTCAATATTCTCTCTAAGCTCGTGGGAAACGGAAGAGTGGTGTACAGCCATCCTTTTGAAGCCTATCTTCTCTAGACCCTCGTGGATTCTCTCAGCGATATACCTGCTATTTGTGAAGATAATTGTTGGAGGGTCTATGTTTTTCGCAATCTCCTTGATACCAGCTTCTATAGGATCCTCTGAATCCTCTTTAACAAGTCTTATAGAAAAGCTAAGATCCTTATCACCTCCTCCCCTGACTATCGAGAGACCTCTGGCGGAGGATCCTGTGAAATATCTAGCAACGTTCTCCGGATCACCTACGGTTGCCGATAGCATGACTCTCTGAAAATCCCTTCCCGAAAGCTGGTAGAGTCTCTCAAGCAGAACTGCTAGCTGCGCACCTCTCTTGGTTCCAACGAGCTCGTGCACCTCGTCTATCACAACCCATGAGATCTTTGAATAGTATTTTCTGAATTTTGTGGACCAGTCAAGATCTATCTCTAGGCTTTCAGGAGTGGTTATCAATATCTCTGGCACAGCCTTATGCCTTCTAACCCTCTCCACCTGTGGGACGTCGCCGTGTTTCCTACCAACTGTGAAGCCGAGCCTAGAGGCCCACCACTCAATCCTAACCGTTAGATCGTTTATGAGCGCCTTGAGAGGTGTTATATAGAGAACACATATTCCTTTATCACTTGAATCCCTATCCATGCTCATCATCTGGGATAGTATTGGGAGCATCGCAGCCTCTGTCTTTCCATGCCCAGTTGGTGCCATAGCAAGCACATTACTCCCCTCAATTATCTTTGGAATAGCTATCCTCTGCACAGGTGTTAGCTGCTTCCAGCCCTTCTCACATATCAGCCTAGCAACCCTTGGGTGGAGTAGAGATACCACATCTCTATCTTCTCCATCCATACACGCTATATCTTGCTCCTCGCTTGCTCTAGCTATTAGCCGCAATAACGCCGCCATTTAAATAGTTTAGAATTGGAGGTTTAAAAGGTTTATTCATGATCCTCTATGTGCTTGGAATCTTTTTCTCCTTTCTTCTCTCCTCAATAGCCTTTGAAAAGCTCTCGAGAACCCTTTCCACAGAGCTGCTGCAATCCTGCTGGAGCAGGGGGATCAACTCTCTTAGGAACTTCACAGCACATGTCCTCTTATGGAAGAATAGATCCCTATCTCTGAATCTCATCACAATACCCTGCCCCTCTGGAAACACCTTCCCACAGACTGAGCATCTCGGCATATCCTAGCGCCTCAGCTCCTCAATAGCCTTTATAACCTCCATAGCATGTCCTAGGGGGTTAACCTTACCCCATTTCCTTCTAACAACACCTCTATCATCTATTAAAAACGTAACTCTCTTGGCAAGACCAAAGGGGCCCTGCACGCAATATAACTTTATAACCTTTCCCTCGGGATCTGCTAGGAGTGTGAATGGCAAATTATATCTCTGAGAGAATTTCTTAATATCTTCAACACTATCCTTGGAGACGCCAACCACGACTGCCCCTAAAGAGACTATCTTATCGTATGAGTCTCTGAACTCGATCGCCTCTATAGTGCATCCTTTCGTCATAGCCTTTGGATAGAAGTATAGAACCACATATCTACCCCTCATACTAGATAGTCTAAAGAGTCCACCGTTCTGATCCTGTAGCTCGAAATCAGGGGCAATAGATCCCTCCTCAACACATGCCAACTCAGATCACCACATATCTATATCTATAGCAACAAAGTATAAGAGCTCAGTGGTTCTCCATCCTTTTGTCTAAACGCATCTCCACACTCGTATAAAGCACGACCGGAACATCATATATTCCTCGAGGTTCCCGATCACCAATGCCATAAATATTAACTTACTAGATAGATACTAAAAACTGATGGGGAGACCTAGACCTTATAAGCATTAATGTAATAGCGTTTCCCCTCTCACGGTATTTCTAATTCTGTGAGGAGGGTTAGCCCTTGGTGTGGGGTCACCAGCTTCACCAGCACCTCCTGAGGCTCTGTTAAGGGGGGCGTCATATCCCTCCCATCTGATTTGAGGTATCTCAAGCCGATGTTTATAGCTCCTATAGCATTTCTATCTATTGTTAATCTGTTGCTCAGCCTTGCTTGCCTCATCTGTATCTTTATAACCTTTACCCTTCTACCTCCTCTCAGCGCAATGCGAATCACAGAGGGGGTGTATCTCTTGATAGGCTTACCGCTAAATGGGTCTCTTGATGATGAGTATGCCTCTGACTCCTCAACATCGTATAGGGGCTTGTTATTCAATATCTCTACTAGTTTTGAGGCGCAGCACTGGTGGATCCTATGTCTCAGACTCTTTTTATTAGCATTACTAGCCATTCTATCCTTACCTCTATGGGTATTCCCAACAACTACTGTGGCACTATATTTTCTAGCGATCTCCTCGATAATCCTAGCTGTTTTATAGATAACATCCCCCTCCCTCTCTCTAAGCCTTCTAAGAGCTTTCCTAGCAACTCTATCTCTAGTGGATCTGCCTTCTGTTATCCTTCTCCTCCTCTCAGAATACGCTATAACGATCATGCCGATATCCTCTCGATCCTATAGATCTCATGTAATTTCCTACCAACAAAAACAGCTAGGGTAATATTGTTCTCATTTATATATACTGTGACAGCATTATCCGGGTTATAATATACCTCGAATTCTCTGGCTAGTGTTAGATATACGAGGATCTTTCCATCAGTTAGCTTCAGCTTTAACTCGCTTGATGGCTTCCAATTGTTATAGAGGTATCTATGTAGATGCTTATTGCTTCTATAGGCTATCCTATTCCATTCTCTATGTGTTCTCAACTCTACATAGCCCTCTTTCAATCTCCAATCCTGCGAATCAGAGTAGATCAGTGTTACGCTCCTTATCACAGGCCTATCTTTTTCCACCTGCTTTTTTCCTTAAGCTTTCTGGATGACCTAGCCCTTCTAAGGGCATTCTCTATAGAATCCCTTAACAATCCTCGTGGGGAGCCATGGATATCTCTCTAAACCTACTGTAGAAGATCCTATGTAAGGTGGAGTAAGATGCTCTATGCTCCAGAGCGTAGCCAAGCATCTCTTGGAGCATGTTTCTATAAGTCTCAACAATCTCTCTAAGTGCTTGCCTTCCAAACCTATTAACCTAGCCCTCCAGTATAACAGTTCTCCTGAGGATCTTTGTGAGCCTTGATAAGTTTAAATATCTCTGGTTATCTCTAATTATTTGATTAGAGGTGGAGTCAGTTCTGCAACAGCCTTTTGAGGCGAAATATAGGATCTACTGGTCTGAGACCGATGCAGCTGGCATAGCCCACTTCTCGAGCATCCTAAGAATTATTGAAAGGGCCGAGGAAGATCTATACAGGTCTAAGGGGCTGCCTAAGATACATAGCATGCTCCCAAGGATTGAGGTGCATGCTAGATTTAGAAGCCCGCTTAGATGGGGAGATGAGATCTTAGTGAGGCTAGAACTCGATGAGGCTAGAAGTAGGGGGCTTAGATATAGATTTGAGATCATAAATTTAACCACTGGGAGTAATGCTGCAGAAGGGTATATAGTATTAGCATGTGTGGAGCAGGAAGGAGGATCTATAAGGGCTGTTCAATGCCCTAAAGAGCTGATAGATGTGTGGAACTCCACGAAGGAACCTAGCTATCGAGAATCAGTTAGAGAGGAAGGCTAGCTGACTTCCCCTTCCATCCCCCTTTTCAATTCTATAGAGGATCTCTTTGCCGAGGTCTCCAGCCCATTACCCCTATTCCCTCTTAGGGGCTCGGGGCTAATGATTTTATCATAGCCTCGGAGGCATATGTTTAACCTTGTGTACCCAGCATTTCTATTGAGCATTGCTAGAGGTTGATCCTCGAGACTCACACGTATCACAATCATAATCAAAACACCAGAGGATACAGAGCTATAAATCTCTATCCCCGCCCTGAAGAGCGGGCTTTCAGTTTTAACGGATCATAGGCCAGTTTTATGAATGGGAATATTAAAACTTGTTAGATGATCTCTAGTAAAAGGATCTCAGGGTTTCTTCGGAGCTGGATTCTATGATCTCTCTGAATGCTTTGACAGCTCTCTCCCTCTTATCTAGGTGGGCTTTATCCATGTAGAGCCTTACAATTGCTACGCTATGTGAAAGGGTTCCAAAGCTGATTTCCTCGAATCTCTTAACAATTGGCCTGTCCCCCGATATGACTAGAACCTCCTCCTCTTTGAGCATAGGGTTTAATGGTAAGTGGGGTGTATCTATATATACTATTCCTTCGAAATCCTTTCCAAGCTCTTCTATTAGGAGCTTGTTGAGGAGGTTTCTGTTTATTGCTAGTAGTGATAGTGGGCTTCCCCTCTGTATCTGGATCCTCTTCTCCTCAACTACTGTATAGGGTATCTTTCTGCTTAGCAGCATCTTGCAAGATTCGAGCTTTCTTATGCTTGGGTTCCCCAGTATATATGAATCATCTAGATCTATATATCTGCTTGGATCCTCAACTATGGATTTATAGTCTATATAGGCGTTGCTCTCCTCAAGCATCCTTCCTACTAGATGTTCCACAGCCCTGGTTGTCTTATGATAATAGACAGCTGCAAACATATGGAATCTAGAGATCAGGACATGCTCATATGCATCAACAGCCTTATCTAGTATTCCAAGTCTCTTTCTAAGGGCCACAGCGTTTCTAGCGATCCTAACCCAGTCTATCCCTAACCCGTAGCCTGCTCCCGTGTAGTATGAGTCTCTGATCAGATAGTCAAGCAGATCCGCTGCAAAAGGGCCTTTAAGGATGTAGAAGAGGCTCTTCTCCATATCCTGATCAACACCGCTGAAGCCCAGAACAGGCCAGTCCTCGCTTGAAACCGCTGTGAGAGCCCTAGATACATCTCTGGCGTCGAAGCCCAGGTCACTGCTCTCTTCTATGCACGATAGTATCTCCTCATCGCTCTCAACGATCCTAGATCCAACTATCTCATGATTCGTATTCAAAGGATATAGGATCTTCTCCTCAAAGCTGTGGGAGAATGGTCCGTGGCCTATATCGTGTAGCAGGAGAACCAGTCTTAGATATTGGATAAGCCTGGCCCCTTCCTCTCTTCCAGCAAGCTTGAATCTCGAAGCTATGTTCTCCCCAAAGACGCCTGCTATATGCATAGCCCCTATGCTATGGATAAACCTGCTATGCGTAGCCCCAGGATATACATAGACGGATGTGGGGAGCTGGAGTATCCTCCTAAGTCTCTGAAACGCTCTAGTATTTATTATGCACTTCTCAACAGATGTTATACCTATATACCCATGTACGGGATCCTTTATCATATGTTCATATACCAGCATATAGCTCCAGTCTATGTATCGCTTGAGAACTAAATATCCACCACTAATTAGATCGGCTGAGATCTTCACAATATATCAAAGAAAATAGACTCTGTGGAAGCTGTTCATTTCTCTACCCTAGATAGCTCTTAAAGAGGTTTCTAGCATAATAGGATGGATAGCTACCAGCAGACTTTACAACTAAAAGCCCAGCTCTAGGGGGCGAGGAACCCTCGCTCTTCAGGACATGAAGGAGGTTAGAGCCAAACACTGTGGATCACGTTCGGGAAACGATCGTAATACCAGATCCTCATGGGGAGTATAGACTCCTGATTAGGCGTCCTTCTAATAGGTATTGTCTCCACATGATATTATGGGGTTTCATCTGAACAGCATTGATTCCCTATTAGATAGGATCTCCACCTCAAGGGTTTTTATAAATAAGGAGGTGTTGAGGCCAGACTATATTCCCGAGACACTGCCGCATAGGGAGAGGGAGATAGAGAAGATGGCCCTCGTCCTTGGAGCCTCTCTCCAGGGTGTGAGACCCAGTAATCTCTTCATATACGGTCTAACGGGTACAGGGAAAACAGCTGTTACTAAATATGTCTTGAGGAAGCTTAGTGAGAAGGGTAGCGAGAGAGGAGTTAGGATCCACTGGGTCTATGTGAATACGCGTGTTGATAACACAAGCTATAGGGTTCTATCGAAGATAGGCGAGGCGATAGGGGCTAAGATCCCGTTTACAGGTCTCTCAACAGCAGAGGTTTATAGGAGGGTTATGAATGTTATCGATGCGAAACAATCAATTGTAGTCACTGTGTTAGATGAGATAGACTATATGGTTAAAAGGGAGGGGGATGAGATCCTGTACAGACTTACAAGGGCTAATGAGGAGCTTTCTAAGGCGAAGATAAGCATTGTGGGTATAACCAACGATATAAAGTTCGTGGAGATGCTAGATCCAAGGGTTAGGAGCAGCCTAGGCGAGGAGGAGGTGGTTTTCCCACCATATAATGCCGAGCAGCTGAGAGACATATTAAGGCAGAGGGCCAGGATGGCCTTTAGAGAGGGAGCTGTAGGAGATGATGTTATATCCCTCTGCGCCGCCCTCGCAGCGAGGGAGCACGGCGATGCTAGAAGAGCCCTAGATCTGCTAAGGGTTGCTGGAGAGATAGCTGATAGGGAGGGCTCTGAAAAGGTCACTGAGGATCATGTGTATAGGGCTAGGAATGAGATAGAGAGGGATAGGGCTACAGAGATCATAGCGACCCTCCCCACCCATAGCAAGCTTATTCTATATGCGTTGCTAAAGATAGTGGAGGAGGGTAGAGAGGCAACTACGGGGGAGGTCTATCTAGCCTATAGAGACATAGCTAGGAGATACGGGCTTGAACCGGTTACCCAGAGGAGGGCAAGCGATATTATATCTGAGCTAGACATGGTCGGGATCATAAGTGCTGTGACAATCAACAGGGGGAGATATGGTAAGACTAGGGTTATAAGGCTCCAGGTAAGCCCTGAGGTTGTGTTAGAGACTCTTAGCCGTGACGGCATAACAGTCTAGGGAAGATACGACTTGATAGGCCATTAATATTGAATAATTATTTTAGCTATTAGCTCTTTGTCTCATCCCTCTATATATCCTCTCTATCCGCTCGGCAAGCTCTATATCCATAGTTGATAAGCCCTTGATATCATGTGTGGTGAGGAAAACCCTTATCGTATTATAGTTCTCAATACATAGATCTGGATGGTGGCCTAGCTCCTCGGCAGCATCCTTTATAGAGTTGATAAAGCTAACGGCATCTATGAAATCCCGCAGTGAATATCTCTTGTAGATCCTAGGCGTCTTACCCCCACCTATTTTCCACCCTGTGAGCCCCTTTTCAATCAGCATTTTCCTAGCCTCCTCAGGCGATATAGGCTTATATTCGCTCAAACTAGCCACCTATGTATATCTTCCAGGGAGTTTATTAAGGAAGAACCTTATTTGCCTTGAGATCCACTTAGAGGGTTCTGACCCATGTATTATGCTTAGAGATATTGCTAACATGCTTGACGGTGTGAGGATCCGCCTGTCCCCCGATGGTCATTGATTGTCATTGATATTAATTTGTTTTGAATTGCTTTGCTTCTTGATCCACAGGGATGCTATAGCATCCCTGTGGTCATCGAGGGACTTCCACCTCCCCCACAGAGACCTAGGGATCTCTATGGGTTCACTGGTGGCTGTCGAGCCCAGCGGCATGGGGCTCCCATCTAGGCTTGGAACCCCGAAGCCCTTCTGGGCAATGCCCTCATACAGGGCTTCGAGGGCTTTAAAATAGATATTTATCAATGCTACTACCTCTCTATGCCATCTCTCACCACCTTTGCTGCAGATCCCTATTCTATCCTCCCCATATTCTATCGGGGCATTGTGTATTGGGCAGATCTTAGATGTATTTCTGGGATCAACCATCAATACCGGCACACCGTATTCCCTAGCCTTGTCTATTATAGTGTTTAACTCACCCTTCAATGCACTCTGATATATCCTATGCCTTAATTGCTTATTCCTATACCTAGCGATCATGATCCTTATATCTTCCCCCGAGATCCTCTCAACAACTATTACTCCTTTCATCCTCAGTGCATCTCTCACTATCATGTTTGCTGTCTTCATCCTATAGTCCCTCTTCTTTTTCCCCTCCTTAAGTTTTTTCATAGCCTTTCTAGCCTCTCTGCCATCGGATCCATTTCTCCTCTGAATGCTTTTCTTCCTATAGCTATAGCCTAATGTTGTCTTAGCAAGATCTGTTTCTAGGATTATTGAGAATGCCCCGTATAGAGTTGCTACAGAGTTCTCATTAACATCGACAGGCTTAATATCCCCAGGCTTGTAGATCTCAACCTCTTTTTCTAGGGATAGGTAGAAAATCACCCTCCTACTCCTCCTATCAAGCTTGATCTTAGCATGGGATGTAGGCTTAAAGCCTCTTGCAAGCAGTTTATAGAACTCCTTAGAAGGCTCTAGATCGAGATACACCCAACCCCTATGGGTGTTGATAGCAACGCTTGTGAAGAGAATATTCTCAACACCATTTATATTGATCTTGGTAGCATCTATTGGTTTCCAAACATGATCATCAACTAGCCATAGGCTAGCACTATTGATCCTAGGCACTAGTATTCCATCGCTCATCTCAAGATCAACCTGATGCCTAGCTATCTCCCAAGATCTCCTCCAGAGATATCTCGCAAGCCTCCTACCCCTAAGATCCCTTTTCCCCAGATCTAGATGCTTAACAAGCTCGTCGAAGATCTCTCTAGAGTATTGTCTAGCCCTGTTCCTCCTGAGAGAGGATACCCTTTCAACAGCATCTTGACAAACCCCATGTATATAGTGGGATGGAATATTGGGATACATACTCCTTAGCTCTCGATACTTCTCATTCTTGAGCCTATAGTAATTCTCAATAATATTCCTAGATGCGTGGGGAAGAACATCTCCAAGCATCCTGCTATATATGTTAAGGATCTCTTCCAATGCTCTGAAATCTCTTTTAGATAGCTTCTTTGAGGGTATAGCAGCGGTTCTACTAACAAAGATCCTGTCTCCTGGCTTGACAACCCACATCCACTTCTTACCCCTCTTTCTCTTTCCCCTAGCCATTATCCCTAGACCTTGTTCGCCCCTAAACCTCTCCACAAAATTAATTAATAATGAAAAAATATAAAAAGACTTCTACTACCATGAAAAAGGATATAGCCCGCCAAAGGGCTAACATCTCAGAAACCAATGAATATGAGTGCTACAAATGATTATGAAGACCGAAACAGCCTCAAACGCCCCGCTTTTTACCTCGATAGTATAGTTAAGTATTGGAGTGATGAAACGACGGTCTCATGAGCTGTGATGAGTCTTCTCTTCTCTGACGGCGTCTATGTTGAGGACCACCTTGCCTCTGGGTGATGGGATTATCGCTATTTTTGCATCTGTATATATGATCTTAAGCTCTCTTCCTTGGAAGAGCCTGTCGAGGAATATTGCTAGGGCTGCAACCTCTGAGTGGGGTTGAGAGCCTATAGACACGTTATAGTCGGATAGCTGGTATACCTCTCTCGGGACCTTCTCAGAGCCAACGATCACTAGTATGTCCCTGCATCTCCTTATCAGCTCGATCACGTCATCCACTGGTATGCCATACATTGTTAGATGAACCACACACCCACCTCCCACTCTCCAATCCTCAATGATTTTCCTCCAGCTCTGTGTATAGCTCACCTCAAACCCATCTCCTCCCCATCTATCGACGACATCTATTACCGAGCTCATCATCTCGTCATCCCTATCCCCGGCATATATTATTCCAGATGCTCCGAACGCCCTTGCAACGAGGCCTACATGTGTTGATACCCTTTTATCCCTCTCAATCCTGTGGCCTAGTCTCAAAACATAGACCCTATATCCTAGATCCTTTCTCAGGACTATCATCCTATGCAGCCTTATAACCTCACTTTAACTCGCTAGAAATAGCTAAACTCCCTTCTTTAACTTTCCTGGCATATCTATATAGCACGAGGGTTAGGTTCTGTATAGGTCCAGGGTCTCTTGAAAACTCCGGGAAGCCCGCATATTTAGCCCTCTCAACCCCCTCCTTGCCGACTGGCTGCTCCCCGGAGGGAAAGACTATCATGGTATCTCTACTGATCTCCACCCCATTGAAGTCTATCCAATCCCTGCTCCTAGAAAATATATATATCTCGGAGGGCCTATAGATCTCTACAGCATCGGATAGCTCCGGAAGAACAGCTATTGGGAGACCACTCTTATGGGCATGTCTCCATGCCTCTGGAACACCGCTCTGAGCAGCGAGACCGCCAGGTCTCGTTATAACAACAACTATATCCCTCAGATCTCTGAGAATAGATGAGGTCTTCACAAACTCGATAACCACATGGGGGCTTGTTGGGGCATGAAGAACCAAGATCATAGCCTTCCCCAATCCCTATAAACTAAACACCATATATACCCATCCACACCTTAACCATGACTACTTAATATTTACTACTAAACAATATAGTGTTGGAAATAGCATCTGTGATCTCTTTTGTGACCAAGCATCTCAAAAACCACCTAGTAGATAAAAACTAATGTGATCGAAATTACGAGTATGTGGAAGAATATAGATAATGAGAAGTCATAAGCGATATGACACCCTCCTCGCCCTGAAGGGCGGGGTTTCTATGCTGGGGTCTCGGGTGTTAGCCCTCTGGAGAGGGTTTAATGGTTTAACACCACTATGTGTTACCAAGTAGCTCTCGATCTTCCTCGATACTCTTATCCTGTATCCCAGCCTTCTCGCTATGTTTAGTGCTGCATTTATATCTGCGTTTATCTTCTTCCCAGTCTTCCTACATATATACAGCCCTCTATATATCCTTCCGTTCTTATGTCTGATTCCACATATTGAGCATTCTTTGCTAGTGTAATCCTCAGGGACTATCTCAACCTCTATGCCATACTCTCTGAACACATCTACAATCCAAAGAACTATCTTTCTAAACCACCATATGTTAGTGTTATACTCGTTTCCATTGTTCTGTGAGAGCATTATGGGGTAGCCTATATATAGCTTTCTAACACCTCTTCTATGTAGCTCATCTGCTAGGAATCTGATAGCTGTTATGTAGAGATGCCTGAGCCTCTCATTCTTCTTATACATAGCATCTAGGTATTTCTCGTGATAGTATATCCATGTTGATACCCTAAGCCTCCTCAGCACATCCCTTATAGATTGATATGTAGCTATCTCCCCCTTCCACCAATAATACTCAGACTTAATAGACCCGCCTTTAATGAGCAAAGCAGAACCATCCGAGATCACCGCGGCGAATAGGTTGTTAAGACCCATGTCTATGAATGCCTCCTTATCCCCTATGGGATCCCTCTGCTTGATAGATCTAGGATTAACGATCCTACCCTTTTTATCCTTGTAGTTGGGCTTTACATAGCCCTTTGGATTCGATTTAGGTGGATCTACACAAACCTCTATTGGTACAAGGGCAAACCATCTACCATTAACGTATATGATCTCAAGCCTTCCCTGTTTTCCTTCCCACCTAATCCTGCCAGCATATCTTATCCTCAGATCGAAATCTTCGAGTACTATGTATACCTCGTCCTCGCTGATAGGCTCAACATGATACCTATCGTTTCTAATCAATATATGTATCTTCTTCTCACCAGTCTCTCTATCCTTCCAATAGCCTGGTGGAGATAACTTCTTAATATGAGGTGGCAATCTTCTCTGTTTCCTTAGATCCAGTTG